>FWPV01002247.1_pt1 | contig 48233 bp, 41 predicted proteins | sample 2228371 | NCBI WGS metagenome assembly FWPV01 (sample SAMEA103939776, study PRJEB20133) | metagenome | reverse complement strand
CTTGGTCGGCTCGGCAGCCACGGCCTTGGTCGGTTCAGCCGCGGGGGCCTTGGTCGGCTCAGCAGCCACGGCCTTGGTCGGCTCAGCCGCGGGGGCCTTGGTCGGTTCCAGGGTAGAACCGCACGCCGATAGCAGCAAGGCAGCTATCAGCAAACTGACAAATAGAATACGTCGCATCGTATGTTCTCCTCCAAATTCAGCGTTGGATTTTGGCAAGTCCTTACGCCGGCTTACCGGAAAGAATGTACCATACGATTTTTAACGAGTGGTCAACAAAACGTTAATGGTTCGCTAAGGGGTTGTTAACAAGCAGTTAACAACGGAAAAGCGCCTTTCCCATCCTTAACCAAACGTTAACAAGGCCCTAAACAAACCTTAATCCGCATAGCCTATACTGACAGGGGAAAAGAGAGAATTGGTCTCGTGTGAGGGATCATGATCTACAAACGACCGTCTACTGACGAGGGCAAAATTCTCATCACTTTCGAGATCCCCGGCTCGGTCTGGGCTGACCAGATCCACCTGGTGGGTGACTTTAATAATTGGGATCGGGAAGGCCTGCCCTTTCGGCTCACCCGGCAGGATACCTGGCAGGTGGAGCTCGAGCTTGACCGGGGTGGGGAATATCGCTTTCGTTACCTGATTGATGGCCATCACTGGCGCAGCGACCGCCACGCCGACCTGTATATGCTGGGCCCGGATGGGGTGCTCGATTCCGTCGTGATCGCCGGTTGACTGACAAACCTTCTGCTCGCCTTGCCAAGCCTGGGGACAGGACGCAGATACACGCAGATTTTCGCAGACTTTTCGTGCATCTGCGGAATCTGCCGCCCAGAAAGATTTGTTAACCGATCGCGACTGCCGACCACCTGCGTGGTCGGTCGGGGCGTCCTCGTAGGAGGACGCCCGGCCAACGGCCCTTAAGGCGCGACCTCGGTCGCTATGGGTAAGCAGTTACAACCGATCGGCGTTATCGCTCAGCGGCCAGGGGCAGCGTAAAATAGAAGGTGCTGCCCTGGCCTTCGACGCTCTCGGCCCAGATACGCCCACCGTGGCTCTGGACGACGTGCTTGGCGATGGCCAGCCCCAGGCCGGTGCCACCGCCGCTCCGCGCCCGGTCGGCCTTGTAGAACCGCTCAAAGATACGCGGCAGGTCCTCGGCGGGGATGCCCACGCCGGTATCTTGCACCGAAAAAACCATCTCGTCGCCGGCGGGGTGGGCGGCCACGGTGATCCGTCCCCCGGGCGGCGTGAACTTGACGGCGTTGTGCACCAGGTTGGTGAGCACCAGCCGCGCCCGGTCGGTGTCGGCCAGCACCTGGGGCAATTGGGGCGGCAGCAGGATGGTCAGCTCCAGCCCGGCTCGCTCGGCCTGGGGGCGCAGCCGCTCCACCGGTGGGATCACCATCTCGGCCACCGGCGTTGGTGCCAGGCGCAGCGGGACCTGCCCCGATTCGATGCGCGACAGCTCCAGCAGCTCTTCGACCATCTGTGTCAAGGCGTCTACCTCGGCGTCCATGCGCTTCAAGAAACGCCTGGCTGCCGGCGGATCGTCAATCGCCCCGCCGCGCAGGGTGTCCACCAGGGCTTTGAGCCCGGCCAGGGGGGTGCGCAGCTCGTGCGAGATGTTGCTGATGAAATCACGGCGCACCGTCTCCAGACGACGGATACGGGTCAGGTCTTGGAGGATAACCAGATACCCTTCCGTCTCGGCTTCTGGAAAAGGGGTAACGATGGCTTGCAAAAAGAGGCTGTGGCGGCTGATTTCTACCATTTCGACCTGTTCCTCGCCCAATTCGTGGCACGCTTTCCACAGCTCGATGAGGGGATAGTAGGGTGCTACCTGGGCAAAGGAGCGGCCTAATGCCCGCTCTTCACTGGTATCCAACAGGCGGGCCGCAGCAGCGTTGATCAGCCGCACCTGGCCGCTGCTGTCGGTGATCAGCACCCCATCGGCCATGTGGTCCAACACGGCGGCCAGCCGCCCCCGTTCCTCGGCCAGGCTGCGCACCTGGTCGCGGATCTGGTCGGCCATGTGGTTGAAAGCATGGGTGAGCTGGCCCACCTCGTCGCGGCCGGAGGGGAACAGGCGGGCATCCAGGTCGCCGGCGGCCAGCCGCCGGGCGACGGCGGTCAGTTGACGTATCGGCTCGGTGGTGCGCCCGGCAAGGAACACGGCCAGCAGCGTTGCCAACAGGGCCACCAACAGGCCGGCCAGCATGATGCCCTGGCGCAAATGGCCGACGTTGGCCTCAATTTCGCGCAGCGGCAGAGCCACGCGCATCACGCCCAGCACCTGCCCATCGCCGGCCTGGATCGGGACGGCAGCGTACATCATCTCATAGCCCATGGTGGTGCTAAAGCGCGTGCTGCTGCCCTGGCCGGTCTTTAGCGCCTGCCGGACTTCGGGCCGCAGCAGGTGGTTGTCCATCTGCGCCCGGTCCTCGTGCGATTCGCCCAGGACGACCCCGTCGGCGCCGATGATCGTCACCCGCGCTTCCAAAGGATCGGCCCAGCGCCGGGCGATCTTGTCCCAAGTTGGCGGGGGTGTCCCTGCCTGGATCAGGGGGGCAGCGTCGCCGGCCAGCAGCCGGGCGTCGGCCAGCAGTTGAGCCTCCAGGTCGGCCAGGCGCACCCGGCGCACCTGGTCCGAAACATAGACGGTCAAGCCCAGCGTGGCGACCAGGATCAGGGCCACATAGGGCAAAGCGATGCGCCAGCGCAGACGACGAAACATCTATCCTCCCACACCCCCAGATTCTAAGAATCCGGGTTTCTCACCCTTCAAAGCAGTAGCCCACACCACGCACGGTGACCAGGCGCTGGGGGTTGGCCGGGTCGGCCTCGATCTTTTCTCGGAGCCAACGCACATGGACATCTACTGTGCGGCTCCCCCCCACATAATCCCAGCCCCAAACCCGTTCCAGCAGCAAGTCGCGGGACAGGGCCATGCCCCGATGGCGGGCCAGGAAAACCAGCAGCTCGAACTCCTGGGGTTTCAGGTGCAACACCTCACCTCGAACCGATACCTCGCGGCGGTCCAGATCGATGACCAGATCGTCAAAAACCATCTGCCCTGCTCCATTCCGACCTTTTTCCTCGGCCAGCTCCTCGCGGATGAGGCGCACCCGGCGCAGCAGGGCCTTGATCCGGGCCAGCAGCTCGCGCATGGAAAAGGGCTTGGTCAAATAGTCATCGGCGCCCACCTCCAGACCCACCACCCGGTCCACCTCGTCGGCGCGGGCGGTGAGCATCAGGATCGGCACGCTGGTCTCGCGGCGCAGGATGCGGCACACCTCAAAGCCGTCCAGACGGGGCAGCATCAGGTCCAGCACGATCAGGTCTGGCCTCTCCTTGCGGGCCACCTCCAGGGCGGTCAGGCCGTCGGTGGCGGTGAGGACCTGGTAGCCCTCGCCCCTCAGGTTGTATTCCAGGGTTTCCAGCAAGGTCCGATCATCTTCGACAACCAGGATGCGGTGCTGCGGCCCGGGTTGCTCTTTTTCCTTCTTTTGACCCATGTGCCTAACTCCGAAACAGGCGTCTTTGCCGCGGGCAATCGGTGCGGCGAGAATGCCCCTCTGCTGATGGCGCTATTGTATCACAGCTAAGCGGATCGGCCAAAAACACGCCCAGGGCCGCTAATCCATAGCACTTGGCCGGTGAAATCCCTGCACATTGGGCAAGGAATTTACCAAGACACCAGGGCGAAAATCCTGTTTGGCTCCGGCCAGGCCGGGTCAGGCAAGTGTACCATACCACCCGTTGGCCGATGCGGCCGGCAGGAGAAGGTGCGAAAGTCAAAGGGCCGTTTTGACCTGAAGGGCAGGTGATGATATAATCGCCCCGGTATTTGCCGATGCAGCCAACGCGGGGTGACAGCGTGCATAGTCTCAGCAGAGCACAATCCAGGGCTCCAAGTAAGCTCGCCTCTGAGCTGTCGGACGGCCGTTCAGCGGGGGCTTTTGCCGATCTGGTGCGCCTGCAAAATTCAGGGCGCGGGATCGGGCTGGCGCTGGTCCTGATCCTGAGCCTCGTCGCCTGCGGCCATAAAGCCAGCATGGAGGGAACGGCTGCCCCCCAAGCTGTCGTCAGCATTCAAAACAAAGGCTCCGACACGATGGTCAACCTGGCGCTGGCCTGGGCCGAAGCCTATGGCCGCATCCATCCCGAGGTGCAGATCGCCGTTACCGGTGGAGGGTCGGGCACCGGCATTGCGGCGCTGATCAACGGCACGGTGGACATGGCCAACGCCTCCCGGCCCATTAAGGATGAGGAACTTGCCCAGGCCAGGGCAGGCAACATCGAGCCGGTGGAGCACGTCGTGGCCGGCGATGCCATCGCCGTTGTGGTGCATCCCAGCAACCCCGTCACCGGGTTGACAATCCCTCAACTTTCTGATATTTTCTCTGGAAAAATCACCAATTGGCGCGAGGTGGGCGGCGAGGATCGGCCCATCGTCCTGCTTTCCCGCGAGTCTAACAGCGGCACCCATGTCTTTTTCCTGGAGGAGGTGCTGCGCCAGGGCCGTAAGGATGACAAGACCCTCTTTTCGCCCGACACGCTGCTCATGCCTTCCTCGGAAGGCATTTCCGCCGAGGTGCGCCAGAACCCCAACGCCATCGGCTACGATGGCCTGGGCTACGTCACCCCCGACCAGAAGGTATTAGCCGTGGCCCCGGCCGAAGGCCAACCCTACATCTTGCCCAGCCTGGAAACGGTCAAGGACGGCAGCTACCCCATCGCCCGCGACCTGTACATCTATACCAACGGCCAGCCGCAAGGGGCGATCCGCGACTATCTGGACTGGATTCTGGGGCCGGAGGGGCAGGCGATTGTCAAAGAGTTGGGGTTTGTGCCGATCAGGTAGGGATGGAGAACTGAGGATGGAAAAACGGGGAGTGCGGTGGGGAGAGTTCCTGATTGAGGCGCTGATCCGGGTAGCGGGTTTTTCGGCCATCTTTTTTGTGATCCTGGTTTTCCTGTTCCTGCTAAAAGAGGGGGCGCCAGCCTTTTGGGAGACATCACCCGGCAATCTCTTTGGACGGCGCTGGTATCCCAACGAAGGGTTTTTTGGCACCTGGCCGCTGATCCTCGGCTCGCTGTTGGTGACGGCTGGGGCGGTGGTCATTGCCCTGCCGCTGGGCCTGGCCACGGCCGTGTTCATCCGCGAGCTGGCCCCCGGTTGGCTGCGGGAAATCCTCAAGCCGCTCATCGAGGTGCTGGCCGGCATCCCCTCGGTGGTGCTGGGCTTCCTGGGCATGGTGGCCTTCGCCCCCCTGGTGCGCGAGGTGCTGAACGTGCCCACCGGCCTGACCGCTTTTACCGGCTCGCTGATGCTGGCCTACATGGCCTTGCCGACCATCATCAGCGTGGCCGAGGATGCCATTGACGCCGTGCCCAAGAGCTATCGCGATGGGGCGTTGGCCTTGGGTGCCACCCATTGGCAGACCATCTGGCGGGTGGTGCTGCCCGCTGCCCGTTCTGGGGTGATCATCGCCGTGATGCTGGGTATCGGCCGGGCCATCGGCGAGACGATGGCGGTGATGATGGTCACCGGCAACGCGGCGCGGGTGCCACGCGAGTGGAATGCCCTGTTCCTGCCGGTGCGGACCATGACCGCTACCATTGCCGCCGAGATGGGCGAGGTGGCTCAGGGCAGCACCCACTATCACGTGCTCTTTGCCGTGGGCATTCTGCTGTTCCTGGTAACGTTTCTGGTCAACGCCGTCGCCTCGGTGATCATTATCAAGAGCGGGCCGCGGCGGGGTGGAAGGTTGATGGGATAACGATGTCTCGCTCACTATGGTTCGTCGAGTTCATTAAAACCCTCTTTCCCCACCGCTTTCTGCCGGCCAGGGCCACCCGGTTGCCCATCATAGGCCGGCTCGCCTATCACCTGGCCTTTGCCGGCGACTCGATGATCTATCTGCCCCAGGATCGGGTGCTCCCGATCAACGAGGCGATTGACCGGCCCGGCGAAATGGTCCTGCCCTCGCAGGTGGTTGAGCACTTTGTGGAACAGGCCAGCTATCACTGGATCATGGACGTTTGCATCTGCCGCGACGCCAGCCAGTGCCGGGACTATCCCATTGACCTGGGCTGCCTCTTTTTAGGCGAAGCAGCCGCGGACATCAATCCACGCCTGGGCCACCAGGCGACCCGGGAAGAGGCCCTGGCGCACATCCGGCGTTGCCGGGAGGCGGGGTTGGTCCACCTGATCGGCCGCAACAAGCTGGACACCATCTGGCTGGGCGTTGGGCCGGGCCACAAGCTGCTGACCATCTGCCATTGCTGCCCATGCTGCTGCCTGTGGCGGATGTTGCCCTTTGTATCCCCACAGATCGGCAGCCGGGTCAGCCGTATGCCAGGGGTCTCGGTCACGGTAAGCGACCGATGTGTGGGCTGTGGCACCTGCACCGTGGGTGTCTGCTTTGTGAACGCCATCCGCCTGAGCGATGGTCGGGCGACCATCGGCGAGGCGTGTCGAGGCTGTGGCCGCTGCGTTGACGCCTGTCCACAGCGGGCCATCGAGATCGCCATTGACTATGGGCGCGCGGTGCCGGAGTCTATTGCCCGGCTCGCGCCGTTGGTGGACCTTTCTTGAGGGTATAGCATGTCTCGTCAAGCCAGCCAGCGGATCGCTTTTTCGGTTCTCACGATTCTGGCAATAATCGTCGTAGTGCCCGTCGTCCTGGTGGTGGCCTACATCGTCATCCAGGGCCTGGGCGCAGTGAACTGGGAGTTCCTGACGACCTTTCCGCGCAACGGCATGAAGGAGGGAGGCATCCTGCCGGCTGTGGTGGGCACGGTGGTGCTCACCTTTGGCACAGCCATCGTCAGCATCCCCATCGCCATCGGCGCAGCGATCTATCTGGCCGAGTATGCCCGCGACAACTGGCTGACGCGGGCTATCCGCCTGTCCATCGTCAACCTGGCCGGCATCCCGTCGGTAGTCTATGGGCTGTTCGGCCTGGGGCTGTTTGTGCTCTTTCTGGGGTTGGGCACCAGCATCGTCGCCGGCAGCTTGACCTTGGGGCTGATGACCCTGCCGGTTGTCATTTCTACCGCCGAGGAGGCACTTTTGACCGTGCCGCAGCGTTTCCGGGTGGTGAGCTGCAGCCTGGGGGCCACCCGTTGGCAGACCATCCGGCAGATCGTGCTGCCCAACGCCCTGCCCGGTATCCTGACCGGCGTCATCCTGGGGCTGGAGCGGGCCGCCGGCGAGACCGCGCCCATCCTGTTTACGGTGGCCGCCTTCTACCTGCCCCAACTGCCCCGCAGCCCGATGGACCAGACGATGGCCCTGCCCTACCACCTGTACGTCATCTCTACCCAGGTGCCGGGGATGCCGTTGCAGGTCCAGTATGGCACGGCGCTGGTGCTGCTGGTGCTGGTGCTGGGCCTGAACGTGGTGGCGACGATCTTTCGCAGCCGCTTCCGCCGCCGCCGCCAATGGTAGAGCCTGTTCATTTACACCATGACTGCCAAATTTTCGATCCGCAACCTGATGTTCCGTTACAACCATGACGTGGCCCTGCGGGGCGTGACCCTCGACATCCCGGCCAACGAGATCACCGTCATCTTTGGGCCATCGCACGCCGGCAAGAGCACGCTGCTGCGTTGCCTGAACCGCCTGAACGACCTGATCGAGAACGAAGAGACGGAGCTTAGCGGCCAGGTCCTGTTGGACGGGCAGGATATCTATGCTCCAGGCGTAGACGTGACAGAGCTGCGCCGCCGGGTGGGGATGGTCTTTGCCGTGCCTATCCCCTTGCCACTGACCGTTCGCCAGAACGTGACCTATGGCCCCCGGATGCGCGGCGAGCGGCGCCAGGCCTATCTCGACGAGCTGGTGGAGCGCTGCCTGCGCCAGGCAGCCCTGTGGGATGAGGTCAAAGACCGGCTCGACGAGCCGGCTATGCAACTTTCGGGCGGGCAGCAGCAGCGGCTGTGCCTGGCCCGCACCCTGGCTCTGGAGCCGGAAGTGATCCTGCTCGATAACCCCACCTCGGGGCTGGACCCGCTCTCTACGGCCAAGGTGGAAAACTCGCTGCGGGAGCTAAAGGCCGGCTATACCATTGTCCTGGTGCCCCACAGCGTACAGCAGGCCGCCCGCATGGCAGACCTGGCCGTCTTTTTGTTGAACGGCGAGCTGGTCGAAGCCGGGCCGGGAGAGGTGATCTTTACCCGGCCCCGCCAGCGCCGCACTGAGGAATATATCACCGGTCGCTTTGGATAGTGGGGCAAATTGCCAATTTGCCCTACGAGGACAAGGAATATGCAGAAAAACAGGAGCATCTTTACCCAGGCGGTCCACGCCGGCGAGCGGGGACCACGCCCAGACTTTACACCGGTCAGCACGCCCATCTATCCCTCGGTCGGCTACCTGTATGATGACCTGGACGACCTGGATGCCGTCTTTGCCGGCACCAGGGCCGGCTACGTCTATCCCCGTTACGGCAGCCCGACGGTCAGCGCCTTCGAGCGGGCGGTTGCGGCCCTGGAGGGAGCAGAGGATGCCGTGGCCTTTGCTTCGGGCATGGCCGCGCTCTATGCCGCGTTGCTGGGAGCAGGGGTGCAGGCCGGGACGGCGGTCGTCGCTGCCGCCGATCTGTACGGCGCGACCTATGCCCTGCTGGACAGGGTGTGCACCGCATCGGGTGTCGGCGTTCACTTTGTGGATGTCACCAACCTGGCGCAGGTAGAACAGGCCGTGGTCGAGGCGCGCCCTGTTGCCCTGCTGTGTGAAATCATCTCGAACCCGTTGCTCAAAGTGGCCGATGTGCCGACCCTGGCCAAAGTGGCTCACGCCGCCGGCGCGGCCCTCATCGTGGATAATACCTTTGCCACGCCTTACCTCTTCTGCCCGCTGGCCCACGGGGCCGATTATGTCGTCCATTCGGCGACCAAGTATCTGGGGGGGCACGGCGATGTGCTGGCCGGCGTGGTGGCCTGTTCGGCCCGGCGCGGCCACGACCTGCGGGAGCGGCAAAAGCTACTGGGAGCCAACCTGGGGCCACAGGAGGCGTGGCTGGCCCTGCGTGGCCTGAAAACCCTGCCGCTGCGGATGCGCCAACACTGTGCCAATGCTCAAGCTGTGGCCGAGTGGCTGACCGAACAGCCGGCCGTGGCCCGTGTCCATTACCCTGGCCTGCCCACACATCCGCAGCACGAGCTGGCCGCGCGGCTCTTTGCCGGGCGCGGCTTTGGCGGGATGCTGAGCTTTGACCTGCGCGACGCCGGCCAGGCAGAGGTATTCCGCTTTATGGAGGCGCTGGAGCTGGTGCTGCCGGCGACCACCTTGGGCGATGTCTACAGCCTGACCCTCTATCCGGCCCACTCGTCGCACCGCTATGTTGCGCCCCAGGTGCGGGCGGCGTTGGGCATCGGCGATGGGTTGGTGCGCCTCAGTGTGGGCATCGAAGAGGCGGGGGACATCATCGCCGACCTGGCGCAGGCGCTAGGCGCGATACAGGCAGCATGATGCCTCTTCCCCCCATAACCTGGTTTACCTGGCTCTTGGCCCTGCTGCCCATCGCCGTTGTGCTGGCGCTGATGGTCGGCTGGCGTTGGGGCGGCGAGAAGGCCGGCCCCGTCGGTTGGGCCGTGGCGCTGCTCGTGGCCTGGCTGCGCTTTGGTGCCGGGCCGGAAGTGCTGCTGTACTCGCAACTGCGCGGCCTGTTGCTTTCCCTCTATGTGCTGTATATCATCTGGATGGCGCTGATCCTCTATCGCGTCGTGGACGAGGCGGGGGCCATCGCCGCCATCGGACGGGGCATCACCCGCCTGACCGCCGAGCCGACAATGCAGCTTTTGCTGCTTTCCTGGGCCTTTGGTTCCTTTCTGCAGGGGGTGTCGGGCTATGGAGTGCCCATTGCTGTCGTCGCCCCGCTGCTCATCGGGTTGGGGTTCTCGCCAGTGATAGCCGTGGCAACGGTGGCCATCGGCCATTCCTGGTCGGTGACCTTTGGCAGCGTGGCTGCCTCCTTCCAGGCGCTGGTGGCTGCTTCCGGCCTGCCTGGCGAGGAGCTGGCTCCCTGGTCGGCGGCTTTCCTGGGGGTGGCCTGTTTGGGCTGCGGCCTGGCAGCAGCCTGGATTTTTCAGGGCTGGCGGGCGGTGCGGCAGGGCTGGCCGGCGCTGCTGATCATGGGGGTGGCGATGGCCGGTGTCCAGGCGGCGCTGGCAGGGGTCGGTCTGTGGACCCTGGCCGGGTTTGGCGCCGGGTTGGCCGGCCTGGGGGTGGGAGCGTGGGTAGCCCGGTTGCCACGTTACCGGCACACTACCCCCGGAGAACAGGCCGGCAATGCCCCCTCTCTGTCGCTCAAGATGGCCCTGGCCCCCTACCTGGCCCTCATTGCCGTGGTGGCCGCTGCCGAGTTGTGGCCCTGGCTGAACGGCGTGCTGAACCGGGTCGAGATCCGGGTCTACTTCCCGGAGGTCAGCACGCGCTATGGCTGGACGACCCCTGCCGGCGTGGGCCGGACCATCAGCCTCTTGGGGCATGCCGGGGCGCTGCTGGCCTATGTTGCCCTGGCCTTCTACCTCATCTACCGCCGGACCGGCCACTATACGCCCGGCGTGGGGCGGCGCATCGTGCGGAAAACGCTCAAAAGCGCCCTGTCATCGTCCATCGGCATCCTGAGCATGGTGGGCATGGCCGTGGCCATGGACAACAGCGGCATGGTCTATGTGTTGGCCCAGGGGCTGGGCCGGGCCGCCGGGCCGCTATATCCTCTCGTGTCCCCTTTTATCGGGCTGTTGGGTGCCTTCATGACCGGCAGCAACACCAACTCTAACGTCGTCTTTACCCCGTTGCAGCAGCAGGCGGCCCATCTGCTTGGGATGGCAGTCCCGGCGATCCTGGCGGCCCAGACGACAGGGGGCGGGGTCGGTTCGGCGTTGGCTCCGGCCAAGTTGATCGTCGGCTGTAGCACCGCCGGGCTGGTGGGGCAGGAGGGCCAGGTGCTGAAAAAGATCCTGCTGCCGGGGCTGATCATCAGCGGCGTGGTAGGGGGATTGACCTGGCTGGTGGCTGCCACAGGAGCTTGAAGGACGTGCAAAGCCGACGGGTCGGGTTAGGGCGATCGCCGGTACACGCCGATGTGATGCACCTCGTGGTCCGGGCTGTGGCGGTAGAGCAACGTCTGTGTCGCTGCGACCCTCTCATACTCCCCGTCTGAAACCAGGACCTCGCCGCCGTCGGGATAGTGGATCTGCGGGACAAAGATTTCGGTTGGAGCCTGGACCGCCGGGTCATGCCGGAAGGTGAACTCGAAGGCGCCGGATTTGTAGTCGAACGACATCGCCAACGGCTCGCCGGCCACTCTGGCGGGGTAGGGCCGCACCACTGCCTCCAGCGCCCGCCCTCCGGAGTTGAGGTCTTGGAGGTCGGTCTGCTGGTCCCGGCTAAAGATGGACAGGTCCTCGTCGTTCCACTGATCGCCCCAGCGGTTGTCGTTATCGGCGGTATAGTTCCACAGGGTGCCGCTTAGCAGGTTTGCCTCCAGGGCGCGGAAGGTGCGGTCTATGGCCTGCACCTGCCGGGCAAAGTTGCCCGTGCGATAGGCGCGTTTGCCCGCCAAATCGAAGGGGATGCCGAACTCGCCGACGAGGGTGGGGATGCCCCCCATGTGTTCCATGGCTTGGGCCTTGAGGCGCGCCAGTTGCGCCACAAACGACCGCTGCACCCGCTTCCGACCCAGGATGAGCTGGCCGGTATCGAAATCTGCGCCCAGGAAGGGGATGAAGCGTTTGGTGATAAGGGTTGTTCCGTCATACCAGTGGGCGGCATGAACAACATTCGGCACCTCTGCCGGGTCCCAGCGAGGGGGGACCTGTCCGGGCGGCGCTTCGAGAAAGAGGATGGCGTCGGGATCAACAGCCCGGACCTCCTCGGCAAAGCGCCGCAGAAAGGGCCGCAGGTAGTCGTTGGCAAAATCCACCGGCCGATCTCCGACGCGGGCAAAGTGATGGGGGCGGAGCAGGCGCGGGGTCCCATCGCCCCCCAGGTCCCACACGCCGTTTTCTCGCCACAGGCATTCGCACCCTTCGCGCCAGGCGCGCACGCCGCCGGGATTGACCAGCCGCCAACCCTGCCGCCTGATCCCGGTGAGCCCTATGCGCCACACCTCGACCTGCTGAGGAAAGCCGGAACCCAGGAGCATCGCCTGGAAGGGGGTGGGTGACTCCCCCAGGCGCAGCGAACCACCGGTGGTGTTGAGGTCAGGCCAGCCGATGTAGCCGGGCGAGGGTTCGTTCATGGTGTCGTAACCGACGACGTGGGGCAGGCCCTTCAGCCGCAGCACCACCTGTTTGATGGCGTTCAGGTAGTGGCGTTGCAGGAATTCCTGCACCGGCTCGCCATCCACGCGGGTACGAGGGGCAAAGTCGTTGCCGCCAAAAAAGAGGGTGAACATGGTCGCCGCCGCGAGCTTGGTATAGTTGGTCGGCCAGATCATGCGCGGAAAGGGATCGCCGTACACGGCGTGGACAATAGCCGCCCCGGTCTCTGCAAAATGGGTCTCGTCCAGGCCGACGACCTCAAAGGTCCAGCCTGGCGCGCCATCGCCCCCCGACATCCGGCTCCAAACGTCCTGGTGGGGGTCAATGAACAGCTTTAGCCCATGCTCGCCTGCCCGGCGCACTATCTCGTAGAGATAGTCCAGGTACTCTTGATCATAGAGGCCCGGTCCGGTGTGCTCCACCGCCTCCCAGGTGATCAGCCAGCGCAAGAAGGTGAACCCCCAGGCCCGCAGCCGGGCCAGGTGTTCATCGGCCTCTTCCAGAGGAAAGGGCCGTCCTACAAAGGAGACATGGCGATGATCAAAGAACCCTTCGCGGATGTGGGTAGCGCCGTGGGGATAGGGCACTTTGCTGCTGCCGCCCAGGTTGACGCCGCGTAAAATCAGCGTCCGTCCCTGCTCGTCTTTGAACCACAGTCCGTCTATTTGTATATGCATATGTAGACCCTCTTGTCTCGTAGCGCGGTTTTGTTAACCGCGCCGGGAGGTCGGGTGGCAAACCCGACTACAGCGATCGGCCGATGGCGTATCCGGCCCTGGTGGCGTCCAAAACCCGGCCTGGAGCGAACGAGTCGCCAATGTTATAGATCTCGGCAGCCACACCCTCCCGCCGGCAAGCGTCGTACAGGGCATCGTCGGGCGCTATGCCGGTGGCGAGGACCACCAGGTCTGCCTCTATCGCTACCTCCTGTTCTACCACGCGGATGGGGCGGGCCAGCGGGTTCTTGACATTTTCCGGCAGGACAGGCGTCCAGGTGACATAGGGGTTGGGGACTGTGGGAGAGATGTTGCGCACGACGGTGATGCCCTGTTCTGTGACCTGTTGCAGCCGGGTGCAGTTCCAGATCTGTACCCCCTGCCGTTCCAGGTAATGGATCAGGTAGCCCCGGTTGGCCGTGCAACTGCCCTTCATCAGGTAAGGCAGCATCTCGATCACAACGACCTCTTTGCCCTGCTCGCAGGCCAGGAAAAAGGCCGTCTCGCAACCGACATCACCGCCGCCAATGATCGCCACGCGCCTGGCCCCGTTGGCCAGGGAGGGGTTATCCAACAGTTCCACCGCCTGGACCACATGTGGCAGATCGATCCCCTTGACGGGTGGGGCGGTGGGCCTGCCGCCGGTGCACAGGACCACGGCATCGAATCCCCCCTGGCGCAGGAGGTCAGCGGTGGCCTCGGTGCCAAGGTGTACCTGGAGGCGGTAGTCGTGGCTGGACTGCCGCAGCCGTCTCTCCAAATAGGCCAGGTAGTTGGCCACATCATATTTGATGCGCGGCCTGGAGCCGGGGATCAGCATCCCGCCGGCCCGATCACGTCGCTCCAGGAGGGTCACCTGGTGGCCGCGCTCTGCGGCCAGGCAGGCGCAGGTGATCCCTGCCGGTCCGGCGCCTACCACCGCCACCTTCTTGGGCCTGGGCGTGGGAGAGGGTTCGCGTGACCACCGCTCTTCAAAGCCGGTGCGGGGGTTGACGGCACATTGGATGTGTCCGCCGTGGATGAATTCGTTGATGCAGCCTTCCTGATCGCCGATGCAGGGGATAATGTCGTCCACCCGGCCGGCAAAAGCCTTCTGTGGCCAGTCTGGATCGGCCAGCAGCGGCCGGGCCAGCATCACCATGTCGCACGCACCATCGCGCAGGGCCTTCTCGGCCAGGTCGGGATAGCCCAGCTTACCCACGGCCACTACCGGCACCTCCAACCCAGCGTTGGATCGAACACCTTGCTCCGCCAAATAGTCCTTGACCAGGCGAGCAACCGCCAAGAAACAGCCAGGGGGCATCGGACCCGGAGGGTGGGGAAGCCACCAGTTTTCGTAACACCCCAGGTCCACGTCGAACATGTCCACGCCGGCTTTGACCAGTTGGGCCAGGTAGGCCAGCGTCATCGCCACCGTGCGCTCCTGCCGGAAACGACGGAGCGGCCTGACAGTATCCAGCCGCTGTCCATAGGTCTCCCGCAGCGCCAACGACAGATCCAGGCGATACATGATCGGATAGCCGTCGCCACACCTTCGTCTGATTTCTCTGACCAGCTCCACGCCAAAAGCCCGCCAATCGGCAAAAGGGCCCCAGTTGCGCCGGTTGAAGGCTGGATTGGCGAACTGTTCCAGCAGGTAGCCTTCGTGGCCGTGTAGGTAGACCCCATCTATCAGACAAGCCTGGGCATCGGCCGCTGCCTGGCCGGTGGCGCGGATGAGTTGCCAGCATTCGCGGTTGGTCAGGGGGCGGCAGGGAACATCGGGCAGGTAAAAGTTGGGGTTCCACGAGGCCGAAACGGGCAGCTTTCGGCGCTTGACGAGGCATTCTGGCGACCCAACCCGGCCGGCACCGGGGGTAAGCTGGATAAACAGGTGCGCGCCGAAGGCATGAACCCCCTCCGCCAGGTCGCGCCAGCCGGCCAGAACCGATCGGGATCCGTCAATGCGCGGCAGGTAGACCAGGCCACCCGGTTCCAGGAAAGAGGGGTCAATCTTGAAGCTCACCGGGACCAGGCCGGTGGTGATAAGCCCCGCTCCCCCTCGCGCCCGTTCGATGTAATACTGGATCATCTTGGCGCCGGGCCGCCCCGTCTCGTCGGCCATCGAGACATTGCCCATCGGTCCCATGACGATACGGTTCTTGATCTTGAGGCGGTTGACCTGGATGGGAGAGAACAGCCGTGTGTAGGGGTAGAGATGGTCGGTCATCCTGCCGGCTTCCAGGGCGTCCTCCTCCTGGAACCAGGTGCCATACGTTTCGATCAGCCGTACAACCAGCTCCTGATAATCGTCTGTCACGAGTGGCCTCCTTCGGGAGAGTCTGCCGACTGTTCCGGGGAGCCGGCAGCAACCGGCTTGAAGCCATACCGGGCCAGCACGGTCAACACGTCCGGGCCTTCGGCGCTGGCGCTGACGCGGCTCACGCCCTGGCTGACCAGCCAGCGCAGCGCGGCGTGGACCAGCGCCCGGCCAACGCCGCGCCGCCGGTAGCCCGGCCGCACCGCCAGCAGCTCGATAGCCCCTCGCCGGCTCGCCTCCTCAGGCGCCGTCAGGTCGAGGCTACCTACCACCAGTCCCACGGCGGTGTCGCCTGCCAGGGCAAGCAGAATCCCTTTGTGGCTCAGGCCGGGGTGATAGGTCAGGTGGGCTATCTCTTCCGGTGTGACCTTGCCCGGCTCGGCGCGGTCAAAGGCGGCGTTGTACAGATCGGCGATGAGGGGCAGGTCGGCAGGCAGGTCGGCGGTGCGCAGGGAGATGCCGGCCGGCCACGCACTGCCGATCCGGCGCAGCGCCCCGGGCAGGTCGGTGAGTTCCAGGTGTACCAGGTTGCTGCTGTCACTCATCGGTCCAATCCTCTGTGGCCATCTCCACCACCCGATCCAGGCGGAAGGTGCGCATCTCGCCGCGTTGGTAGCAGTAGGCCACCAGGTACAGGTTGCCCCGTTCCTCATGGACGCGCAGGGGGCGCACGACGCGCACCGTCTCTTGCCCCCGGGCGTCCACATAGCGCATCCATACCCGTTGCTCACCTGCCAGCGCTTCGGCGATCGTCGGCGGCAGGGGCAGGGTGCGGGGGCGGGGGTAAGGGATCGATCCGCCCTGGAAGGCCAAAAGCTCGCCCAGCGTCGTCACCCCCCAGCGGCGATCCAGGTCCTCCAGCACCCGGTCCAATATCCGGCGCATTGTCTGCACGTCGCCCATAGCGCGGTGGGCCGGCTCGGTCTCGATGCCCAGGGCGGCGGCCACGGCCGGCAGGCTGTTGCGGGCAAAGCGGTAAGCGCGTCGCACCAGGGCCAGTGTGTCCACCACCAGGCCGTCGGGGGGAGGAAGGCGGGCGATCTCGAACTCGGCGGCCAGGAATCCCAGGTCAAAGGGGGCATTGTGCGCCACCAGCACCGCCCCGGCCATCGCCTCCAGAAGCGGGCCGGCGATGGCGTCAAAGGGGGGCGCACCGTGCAGCATCTCCGGGGTGATGCGGTTGACGTAAAAAGCTCCGGGAGAGATGGGGCGTTGGGGGTCCACCAGCGATGCAAAGCTCCTCTGTTCCACGCCCCCTCGAAGGCGCAGGCAGGCTACCTCGCACACGCGGTGGCCATAGGCCGGGCTCAGGCCGGTAGTTTCTACGTCGAACAGGGCGAACTCGACGTCGCTCAGTGGCTGCTCAGGGTTGAGTGGCTCATTCATTGGGGATTTCACCCATTTGCGTGCGCCGGGTCCCCATGATATACTATGCCCACGGTAGACCTATCCATCAAACGTCAAACGTCGAATCTGAATCGAGGAGGCAGATCATGGCAGGCCACGACTCTCAATCGCCGGCAGAAATGCTCAGGGCACAGTTGCAACCATGGTTCGACGCGGTCGCCGACCCGGCCAAGGCTCAGGAAGAGGTGCTGCACCGCCTGGTGCAGATCTATGCCCAGACCGACGATGGCGCGCAACATGGCGCAGCCAACATAGACACCCTGGCCGACTATCGCCGCGCCTTTCCCATCCGCACCTACGATGATTACAAGCCGCTCATCGAGCGGGTCATGGCCGGCGAGGTAGGCCTGTTGCTGAACGAAGAGCCGGTAGGTTGGGCCATCACCCGGGGCACGACCAAAGGCGAGTCCAAATTTATCCCCATGACGCCCACCGACCTGCGGATGCGGGTCAGCGCCGGGCGGGCGGTGATGAACTATGTGCTGGCCACCAGCCGCTTTGACCTGTTCCAGGGTGTCAATCTGAACCTGAACTTTCCCTCGGTGGTCGGCACGGTGCGCGTTGGCGACCGCCAGGTGGAATATGGCTACAGCTCGGGCATCTATACCAGGTATGTTTCGGCGCAAACCCCTATCCGCTCGCTGCCGTCGCAGGAGGAGATTGACGCCCTGGGCGGGGGCAAGACGCAGCGCGACTGGGATGCCCGGTTCGAGCTGGCCTACCAGAAATGCAAGGGCCAGAATGTCACCCTGGTGGGCGGCGTGGCGACCACGGCCGTGTTGTTTGGCCGCTATCTGTGGCGCAAGCACAGGATCTATCCCAAGAGCCTGTGGAGGGTGCAGATTGCCACGTTGGGCAGCGTGCCGGGCATCAATACCGTCTACGCGCCGGCCCTGACCGCCCTGTATGGGCCGATCATCATCCGCGAAATTTACGGCACCACCGAGGGCATGTTCGGTCAGCAACGCGACAACCGCCGCGCCTGGGTGCCCAATTACGACCTGTTCTTTTTCGAGGTTGAGACCCGCTCCGGCCTCAAAATGTTGCACGAGATGCACCCTGGCGAGATGGGCAGCCTGGTCGTCTCAACGCCGATCCTGGCCCGCTACAAGATCGGCGACCTTATCCGCGCCTTTCAGCCGCCCTACTTTCGCTGCATCGGCCGCGACAAATGGTGGACGCCGCTGCATTATCTGTGGGGCGAGCTCCGCACTATGAACCTGGGGCGGCTGTAACCATCCTGCTCAGCGTTGCAAAAGACCACGCACCAGGATGATCAGGCCGATGCCGATCAGCACCAGAGGCCAGATCAGGCTCCAGCCGACAAGCCCTCCCAGGCCGATGGCCGCAAAGATAATGCCCAGGATGACCGTTCCGGTGACCGGCTGCCGATAGGCAGGCAGAAGCAGGCGGAAGGCCACTTCCAGGAACAGAATCGCCGCTGCGCCCAGGAAAAAGATGGGCCAGGCGTCCAGCCGCTCGAACCGGTCGAACAGCCCCAGGTTGCCAGCCAGCAGCACCAGCCCCAGCCAGATGAGGATAATGGCCCACACGGCAGCGTTGAGCGGGTCACGACGCCACTTTTCCTCCCAGCTTTTTTCCTCCTTTTCCTCCTGTTTCTCCTGCTTTTCTTCCTTTTCCCCATACTGCCGGGCCTTGTGTTCTTCAGACAAATTCTCCTCCTCTATGTATCGTGTGCCCCGCTGACTTTTCACAGGCACCGATTCCATCGGGCAGGGCTATTATACCACAGCTTTCTGCCAGGGGCGAAGTTGTAGTCAGTAGGACAACTCCTGCAGAGTTGTCCTACTTCCCGAGGGCCGGCTTCTGGACCCTGTATGTCCCCAGGATGTTACGCTCTCTGTGCCTGGAACCGTCACCGGGCTTGCCACTGGAAGCTGGGGGCGGCCGGGGTGGCGATCTCGGCCATGGCCTCGGTGCGGGGGCCGGTCAGGGGGACCTCGAAGCCGAAGGTGCTGCCGCTGCCTTCCTGGCTTTCGGCCCGCACCTGGCCGCCGTGGGCGGTGACGATATAGCGCACCAGGGCCAGCCCTAGCCCCAGCCCTTCGACGCCGCGCCGCAGCGGGTCGGCCATCTGGGTAAAGCCTTCCCACAGGGCGGGCAGCCGGTCGGCCGGCACACCCACACCGGTGTCTTTGACTTCAAAGTGGAGAGCGCCGGCCTGCACCTGGCAGCTCACCCACACCTCGCCACCCGGGGGGGTGAACTTGATAGCGTTGTGGACCAGGTGGTGCACGGCATCCGACAGGCGATCCCGATCTCCACGCACGGTGGGCAACTTGTCGGGCACCAGGAGGTGGAACGCCACCCCCTTGGTCCTGGCCATGGTTTGCAGGGGGGGCAGGGCTTCTTGCAGTAGCTCGTGGATATCCACCTGCGTCAGGTTTAGCTCGCCCCGCTTGCTGAAAAAGGTCGCCAGGGTGACCAGGTTGTCCACCATGAGCCGGGCCGCCTTGAGGCCATTGGTCAGTTGCTCCACCTGCTCACGCTGCTCAGGGGTCAGGTTGTGCAATCCATACCGGGATAGCAGCTCCACCGAGAAGGTGAGGTTGGCAAAGGGGGTGCGCAGCTCATGGGTGATGACTCCAATGAACCCCGATTTCAGGCGGTCCATCTCCTGCAGTTGACGGTTGGCGTTGGCCAGGGCGGCATAGGCCCGCTGCAGTTCCTGGTTGAGCTTGATCAGATCGTCCACCAGCCGGGCATTTTCCAGGGCGACGGCGGTTTGATCGGCCAGGGTGCCCAGGAGCATCAGGTCTTCGTCAAAGTAGCGGTCACGGGAGAGCTTGGGGCCCAGCGCCAGCAGGCCGATCCACTGATCTTTGGCGTGGATGGGAAGGTACAGGTCCATGCCCAGGCCCGAAAACCAGGACCGTTCATTGGGTGGTGTTTCCTGGAAGCGGGGCAGCAGGTCCAGGTCGTATTGGGTCAGGGGGCGGCGCTCTTCGCACAGATAGCGGGCCACCGGACTTTTGCTAGAGATGGTTCCCTGGGGCGGGGTGTAGACGCCGGTTTCTATGCCTCGCACCCCCAGCAGCCGGTAGATGTCGCCCCGCCACAGGTCATTTTCACGGCGAACGAGGAACAGTGCCCCGCGCCGAACCTTGAGGGCCTGGTTGATGGTGTTGAGCGCCACATCGGCCAGGCGGTCCAGGTCGAGGATGTTGCTGATGTTCAGGCTGTATTCGCTGACGATATGGCTGGGATCATACCTGTTCCCGGCGATGAGCCGGTTCACCATGCCCTGCACCAGGCCCAGCAGGGGGTCAAACAGGATGGCCAGGATCAGGGCCACGGCGGCCCCGGCCCACAGGGGGCTGTAGCCGGGCCATCCCCGGAAGAGGTATTGGACGGCGGTAAAGCCGGCCGTGTAGATGGCGATGGTCAGCAGGGTGATGATCAGGTAGCTGAGGGCGCGCTGCACAAAGCGCCGAATGTCGGGCAGGCGGTGGGTGACGAGGGTGTAGACGGCGACGACGGTGCCCAACAGGCGCACGTCGCTGCCGAGGATCGGATACCCGGCGAAGGAGATCAGGTCGCCGGCTACGGCCAGCGTCCAGGCCAGCGGCCAGTAGGTGAGGCGGTTGCGGTGCAGGGGCAATTGGGTGCGGCGGTGGGCGCGGATGGACCACCACATCGGCGTGCCCATGAACAACCCCCAGCCAGCGATGGCCGCGCCAAAGGTCAAGCTCAGGCGGTCCAGGCCCCAGCCGATGGGCAGCCACACGGTATCGGGCAGGTCCGCGATGTTGCTATCGAGCACGACCAGCGCGGCGATCCAGGCGACGCCCAGAACAAGCCACTTCCAGCGAAGCCAGGGCAGCCGCAGGAAAAAGCGGGTCAGGAAGAGAAAGATCAGGGCCAGCAGCAGGAGGCCGTAGAACGGTATTCGCGCCAGGAGATAGGCGTTGACGTTCAGGCCGTCGAACCACCCCAGCCAGTGGGCCAGTTGTTCCAGCACCCACAGGCAGGAAATGGCGATGTAGACGGCCAGCGCCTGCACGACCCGCTCCTGGCGGTGCCCGCGTTTCAGGGCGATGGCCAGCAGCAGAAGGTATAGCAGGGCTTCTGCACCCAGAGCGATGGGAGTAAAGTCAAGGGGGGTCATGAGCCGTCGAGTCGCATCGCTGAGGCGCTGAAGCGCTGAATGGCGCGGAGAAACCCTCTGCGCCTCGGTGGTTGATCATACGGTGGCGGATCGCCTGGGCAGACACCATAGCGCGCACGAACTTGGCCCTTTATGGTGCACCCCGGCGCATGGCGACCGGTATCCAGAGAATTTTGGCCTGCATTGTGTCTATCCTGCTGACATTATAGCACAAGATACGTTCCAAGGCAACGCTGCTTCAAGGCGCATTGCCCTTGAAAATTGCTTCTCTCATCCGATCCAGCGCGGCCAACAACGTTGACCGGGGACAGGCAAAGTTCAGCCGCACGAACCCCTCGCCGCCGGGGCCGAAGGTCGCCCCGTCATTTACGGCGACGCGGGCCTTTTCCAGGAAGAAGCGATGGGGGTTGTCGGGCAGGCCTGCCCCCCGACAGTCGAGCCAGGCCAGGTAGGTCCCTTCCGGTTTGGCCATTGTCACGCCGGGCAGGTGGCTGTTCACATACTCGAATACCAGATCGCGGTTGGCTTCCAGGTAACGCAGCACCGCCGCCAACCAAGGCCCACCGTCGCGGTATGCCGCCAGCGCGGCGGTGTAGCCCAGCACATCCACACCGGGCACCAGATCGGCGCGGGCGGCCTGGAACCGTTTTCGCAGCTCCGGGTTGGGGATGATTGCCACCGCGCAGTGCAGGCCGGCGATGTTGTAGGTCTTGCTGGGGGCCAGCAGGGTGATGGTCTGCGCCGCCACCTCAGGGGCGAGTGCGGCGATGGGCAGGTGTCGGTGGCCGGTGAACACCAGATCGCAGTGAATCTCGTCGGAACAGATGAGGACATTGTGGCGCAGGCAGAGATTGGCCATCTGCTCCAGCTCGTCACGGCGGAAAACGCGGCCCACCGGGTTGTGTGGGTTACACAAGATAAAGATCCGGGTCCGACCGGTAATGGTCGCCTCAAAGCGGTCCAGGTCAATCTCGTACTGCCCGTCGGGCCGGCGGGTCATCTCCATGCCGTTGAGGGCCAGGCCGGTGTTCTGGGGCACGCGCAGGATGGGGTAATAGATCGGCGTCTGCACCAGCACCCCGTCGCCCGGTGCCGCCACAGTGCGGGCAGCCAGATTAAAGCCCGGTATGACGCCGGGCAGAAAGATCAGCGCCTCGGCCGGCACCTGCCAGCCGTAGAGCCGTTGTAGTCTCTCCACCAGCAGGGGACGCAGTTCAGGCGGCTCGATGCCGTAGCCGAAAATGCCATGCGCCACCCGGTCGTGCAGCGCCCGGATCACCGCTTCTGGCGCGGAAAAGTCCATGTCGGCCACCCACAGGGGCAAGACATCCTCGCCGTACAAGCGCCACTTGATGCTATCGGAGGTGCGTCGCTCGATGATGCGGTCCAGGTCGCAGGTCATGGGATGTTCTCCTCGCGGCGTGTTGTGCCAGCCTGTCTGGCGCTCAGCAGGATATGGCCCAGGATGCGGGCGATGTTCCAGGCATCGGCGTCGCCGCGATGGTGGGTGCCCTCCTGGGGGAAGCCAAGATATTTCAGGGCTTCGTCCAACCCCACCTCGTGGGGCAGGTTGTAGACCAGGGCAAACAAGCTCTTGACGTTGAGATGTCTGTCGCCAAAGGGATAGTCAACGCCGTGAGCCTGACATTGTCGTCGAAACATCTTGCGGTCATAGTCGCCATAGCTGGCCCACACCCGTTCGTTCGCCTGGTACTCTTGTCGCAGGAGGCGACAGGCTTCGGGAAAGGGCAGGCCCTGGGCCACCTCCTCCTGGGTTAGCGTCGTCAAGGTGGTGCAATACTCGCTGACCGTCGAATGGAGCGGTTGGACGAGGAGGCTGCGCCTCTCCAGGCGCTCGCAGGTCGCCACGTCCAGCACGCACAGGCCGATCTCGATGATCTCGCGGTCTTGCCCCGGCGGCGGATCGCCTTTCCAGCAGGTAGATTCGATGTCAATCACCAAGATTTTGTCCTGTTTTTTCAAGTTGCCCTCGCCAAGCCTGGTTACTTTGCGGTTGACTGCTCAGCCACAGCGACCGAGGTCGCGCCTCAAGGGCCGTTAGCCGGGCGTCCTCCCACGAGGACGCCCCCACCGACGGCGCAGGTGGTCGGCCGGCGCGGTGGGGATACCTCTTGTGGGTATCCAAATGCCCTCTCAGGTGCGGTTTTAACCGCCTGGCTGAGCAGGTACCTTTGCGGTTGGTAAAGAACCGATGAGGGTCACGAGTCAAACGTGACGATCTCGATGGGTGTGGCACAATTACCCCGAACATCGGCTCCTCCGGCAGGTCGTGTGTTTCGCTTTATTTTACCAGAAAAGCGGCACCCACGCCATTTTCAAACCGGCCCAAGCCCGGTCGTAGGTTAACGGCCTGCAGTTGTCCTGCGACGGGGCGTCAGGGAAACATGCCCCGCCGACTTTTGCTTGCGCGCAGCCCTGGAATATGGTACAATAAAGTCACCAGCGCGTTAGCGAAAATCGGTTGAAAAAAAAGCGCGCGGGAGGGCGTATGCAGCCGGTCAAAGGCATCCCCTACGGCTATTTCATCGGGTTGAAATACCTGCCGCGCGGCGAGGACAGGGACGCCCGCCTGCCCGCGTTCATCGCCGAGGCCGAAACGCACCTTTGCCGCTACCTGACCGGCGCGCGCGTGCAGGCCGTGGCAGCGCGAGGTGTGGAACGGCTCTCACCGCGGATGTGCGGGGAAACGCGCGCGAGGCAAAGACTTTTGCCGCGCCCGAACCGGCGCGGCGTGATCAAATTTATCTTTGAGGAGGTCACCGATGGATCCGAAAATAATGGAACTGGCGCAAAAAATCACCCCTTTCCTGCTTCCCGTGCTGCCCTACCTGCTCAAGATAGGCGAAAAGGCCACCGAGGAAATCGGCAAAAAGATCGGTGAGGAGGCGTGGGAGAAGGCCAAAGCCCTGTGGGGCAAACTGGGGCGCAAGGATAAGGTCAAGACCGCCGCCCAGGCCGCCGTGGCCCTGCCCGATAACCCCGCCACCCAGCAGGTACTGGAGACCGAGATCGCCCGCGCGTTGGAGGAAGATCCAACCTTGCTGACTGAAATTGCCGGTCTTGTGGCGGAATTGAAGCCTGCGGGCAACATTGTCACTGCCTCAGGCAGCCGCTCCGTAGCCATTGGCGGCGATGCCAGCGGGAATATCATTATCACGGGCGATAACAACAAACTGTAAGACCGAATTCCTTCGGTCACCCTCTCTCTCTTTCGGAGCGCGCCGATGACCAGAGCGAAGAAACCAACCCCCAGATCCAGCGTCACCGCCAGCGGCGAGCACAGTGTGGCAATCGGCGGAGATGCGCAGGGCAACGTCATCTTCACCGGTGACATCCTCCCGCAGCTCACCGCCCCCGTCCCCCGTGGCCTGGAACGCCTGCTGGCTCAAAAAACCTTCAACCTCCCCTCGCTGCCGGAGCATTACCTCCCCCGCGAAGCCGACCTGGAACCTCTGCGCCAGGCCCTGCTGGGCGTGGGCGAAGAAACCACCGCCCTGGGCATCGTCGGCGTGCAGGGGATGGGCGGCATCGGCAAATCGGTGCTAGCCGCCGCCCTGGCCCATGACCTGACCGTGCAGGCCGCCTTCCCCGACGGCATCGTCTGGCTGCCCATCGGCCGCACCCCCGACCTGACCGCCCGCCAGGAAGACCTGTACCTGTTCCTGACCGGCGAGCGGGAGCACTTCCGCGACCCCATCCAGGGACGGGGCTTTCTCACCAGCGCGCTGGACGGCAAAGCCTGCCTGGTCATCCTGGACGACGTGTGGGACCTGGCCCACGCCGAAGCCTTCCCCAGCGGCGATGGTCGCGCCCGCCTGCTCATCACCACCCGCAATGCCGAGGTGCTGCAGGGGCTGGGGGCGCAGATCTTCTCCCTGGACGTGCTTTCGGAAGAGCAGTCCCTGCGCCTGCTGGCGGACTGGTCGGGGCAGCCGGTGGAGACCCTGCCGCCCGAAGCCCGCCAGGTGGCCCGCGAGTGCGGCTACCTGCCCCTGGCGCTGGCCATGGTGGGCGCCTTCGTCCGCCAGAACCCCGAAAGTTGGAACCGCGCCCTGCGCCGCCTGCAGAAGGCCGACCTGGAGTCCCTGCGCCGCCTGTTCCCCGGCTACGAACACCCCACTCTGCTGGCCGCGCTGGCGGTCAGCGTGGAGGCGCTGCCGGAGCGGACGCGGACGCGCTACCTGGACCTGGCGGTCTTCCCCGAAGAGGCGGCCATCCCACCGGCGGCGTTGCGGCTCTTCTGGGCCCCGCTGGGGCTGGATGCCGACGATGTGGCCGACCTGGCCGACGAGTTCGTCAATCGTTCCCTGGCCCGGCGGAATGAGGTGGGAGACCTGCGCCTGCACGACCTGCAGCACGACTACCTGCGCTTCCGGGCTGGGGACTCCCTGCCCGACCTGCACCGCCGCTTCCTGCGGGCCTGCGCCGAAACGCTGCTGGGCGAGCGGGGGGAGACGCTGCCCGGCCTGCCCTGGGGACGGCTGCCGCAGGACACGCCCGCCTACCTGTGGGAGCGCCTGGTCCATCATCACCTGGAGGCCGGGGAATGGGAGGCGCTCTATCGCCTGCTGACCGACTTTCACTTCCTGGAAGCCCGCTGCCGGGCGACCAGCGTCTTTGACCTGGAGGCCGACTGCCGCCAGTCCCTGGCCCGCTGGCCCGCCGGACGAGAAGAGGAGCGGCGCGTGCTGGAAGCCTTTGAGGAGCGCCTGCGCCTGCAGGAATACCCCATCCACCATGACCCATCTTATCTTTTCCCGGCCCTGTACAACCATCTGACCTGGCTGGACGCCCCCGATGGCCCTCTGCACGCCCTGTGCGAGGCGGCGCGCGCCGGGCGGCGGAACTGGCTGCGCATGACGCAGGACCCGCGCCCGGCGCCGCCCCCCTGGGTCCGCTCCCTGGAAGGCCACACCGATTGGGTGAGGGCCGTGGCCGTGACCCCCGACGGGCGCACCGTCCTCTCCGGCTCCGATGACAAGACGCTCAAGGTCTGGGACATAGAAAGCGGCACATCGCAGTTGCTCTTCTGGAACGATGCCTTCATCTCATGCCTGGCCCGCTCCCCCGACGGGCGCACGCTGGTCTGTGGGGATAGCAGAGGGCGGGTGTGGATTTTCGAGTGGGTAAGGTGAGGGTACGGATTGACCGGTTGGCCAGTCGCAGTGTCTTCTACCCTGCATTCGCGGTTCTAAGGGTCTTTCTCTTTTAGCAGCCTGCCTTGTCTAAACAGGGTACCCTCCGCTCGCAGGCGGGTCAGGCGTGTGGCCGGCCAGGTGGACCCGCGCGATGTGCGCCACCAGCTCTCGCGCCGGGTCAAGGCCAGGCGGCTCTACTCGCTGCGGCGCGGGCTCCACGCGCTCGCGCTGCCGGTCCAAAGGTCAAGCCGCGTCCCTTCAAAGCCTGACCGACCTCGGCGACGCCTCCGCTTGCCTTCCCGGCCATTTGGGATTATCATTGGGGTAGATAAATCGAGAAGGGATGTTCACAAAATGGAGCAAAATCTTGCCCCGATTTCCGTCGCTCAGCAACTCTATCGCCACGACCTGCATTATTTTACCCCTCAGGTCATCGGCGACCTGCTGGGAATGGAACGCTGCCGCGTCTACCGGCTGATCGCCCGGCTGGAGGCGGAGAACCTGGTCGCCGAGGTGGAAAAGGGCAAGTACCTGCTCCTCGGCCTGCAGCCGGAGCGCATCCTCTCCAACCCCCTCTTCATCGCCTGCCAACTCGTCGCGCCGGCCTATGTCTCTTACTGGTCGGCGCTGCACTTTTACGGCTTTACCGAGCAGGCGCCGCTCACCGTCCTGGCGGCGACGACCCGCAAAAAGCGGCCGGTGACGTTCCGCGATTTCCGTTTCCGTTTCGTGACCGTCCGCCCGGACAAGTTCTTCGGCTACCGGCGCGAACTCTTGGGCGAACTCCCCGTCCTCATCGCCGACGAGGCCAAGGCCATCATAGATAGCCTGGACCAGCCCCGCTACGCCGGCGGCATCGCCGAGGTGGCAAAGGCACTGCGTTCCGCCCTGGGCGTGGTGGATGTGGCCACCCTGGTTGCCTACGCCAACCAGATGGGCGACAAGAGCCTCTGCTCCCGCCTGGGCTACCTGCTGGAGCGGCTGGGGCGCCCGGCCGAGGGGTTGACCATCTCGGAAAGCCCCGTCCGCCTGGACCCAGGCCGCGAGCGGGTCGGGCCATACTATGCGCGCTGGCGCGTCGTGGTCAACCTGCCGGAATCGGCCTGGCAATCGCCGGGGGTGGGCTGATGTTGACGCGGACGCAGGTTCAACGCCTGGCCCAGCGCGCCGGCGTAGGGATGCAGGTGCAGGAGCGGGACTATGTCCAGCACCTCCTTCTGGCGTCGCTCTACACCCGCTCCCAGGCGTTGATCTTTAAGGGCGGCACGGCGCTGCGCCTGGTTTTGCGGGGCAATCGCTACTCGGAGGACCTGGATTTCAACGGTCCCGAGGATATCGCGGCCGTGCAGCGGAGTGGTTGCTGCGGGCGCAGGGGATTCCACTGGACCGGGCGCTAGTGGAGCGCAAACTGGCGCTGTACGGCGTCCCCTGGAGCGTCGAGGTCTGGCAGCAAGCGCTGGCGCGCGTCCGCGCCGATTGGGAGCGCGACCTCCGCCCGCTGCTGCCGCAATTCGTGGCCTGCGAGGATGTGGTGCGGGGGCTGGCGGGGTGGCTCCCGGAAGGGGTGACGTGAACGCCGAGTGCGACAGTCGGCGCGGCCTCAGGCGCAGTCGTTGGGCGCGGCGGCCTACCTGCTGATATGTGAAAACTCTTTTCACCCGCCATTCATATGGGCGTATGCCACTGTTTCATTGCAATAATTTGCCATTTATGGCATAATACTGCTATGGAATTCACCCATCTGATCCAGATTGTCGGCGACGAACCGGTCTTTGAAACCGGCCTGCTCCTGGCCGGCCAGGTGGACCCGCGCGATGTGCGCCGACAACTTTCGCGCTGGGTCAAAGCCGGGCGGCTTTACCAGTTGCGGCGTGGGCTCTATGCGCTCGCGCCGCCGTTCCAAAAGGTCAGGCCGCATCCTTTTGTCATCGCCAATCGGCTGGTGCGCGGCTCGTATGTCAGTTGTCAATCGGCGCTGGCCCACTATGGCCTCATTCCGGAGTATGTGCCGGTCGTCGTCAGCGTCGCTGCGGCGCGCCCCGCCCGCTGGGAGACACCGTTCGGCGCCTTTGAATTTCGTCACCTCAAAACCGATCTGCTGCGCGGCTATCGGCAGGTGGACCTGGGCGGCGGACAGAAGGCATTCGTAGCAACCCCCGAAAAGGCTTTGCTGGATTGGATTTACCTGCAGCCGGGGGCGGATGCGCCGGACTATTTGCGCGAGCTGCGCCTGCAAAACTGGGAGCGCCTCGACCTGGAGGAGCTGACGCGCTGGGCCGAGCGATTGGACAGCCCCAAACTGAAACGCGCGGCAAAGCGTCTGGTCGAACTGGCGCGCCAGGAAGCCGGGGAGTACGAAACGCTATGAAAGACTACCTGACCGAACTCGTCCGCGCTGCGCCCACGCCGGCGCACGCCCGCAACACGGCGCGCGAATATGTGCAGGCGCGGATTCTCGGCGCGCTGCAACGCGCCGGGGCGATGATTCCGCTCGCCTTTCACGGCGGCACCGCGCTGCGCTTTCTCTTTGCCGCGGCGCGCTATTCCGAAGACCTGGATTTTGCCCTGGAAAGGGAGCACAGCCGCTACGATTTCCGCGCCTACCTGCAAGCCATCCGGCGTGAACTGACCGCCGAGGGGTATGCGGTCGAACTCAAGGTGAACGACCGCAAGGTGGTGCACAGCGCGTTCGTGCGCTTTCCCGGCTTGCTTTACGAGTTGGCCCTGTCGCCGCATCGGGATGAAATCCTGGCGGTCAGAATCGAAGTGGACACGAATCCCCCGCCCGGTGCCGGACTGACCACGACGGTGGTGCGCCGTCATCTCACCCTGCAACTGCAGCATCACGACCGCGCCTCGTTGCTGGCGGGCAAACTGCACGCCCTCTTGCAGCGACCGTTCGTCAAAGGGCGCGATCTCTACGACCTGATGTGGTATCTCGGCGACCCCGCCTGGCCTCCGCCCAACCTGACCTTGCTCAACAACGCGCTGCGTCAAACGGGGTGGCCTGGCGAACCGCTCACCGAACGCACCTGGCGCGACGCCGTCCGCGAGCGGCTCGAAGGGGTGACGTGGACGCACGTGGTGGACGATGTGCGCCCGTTCCTGGAGCCGGGTGCTGACTTGAACGTATTGACCCGCGAGAACCTGCTGCGCCTGCTCCAAGAGCACCCGCTTTGATGGTTTTAATACACGCAGTCGGGAATCAGGATTTTGCCGCCACCCCCTGCCTGCGGCGGGGGCAGGCGACGCCAAGAGCGCCAAGTTTTACATTGAAATTCTTTGCGCCCTTCGCGCCTTTGCGCTGAAATGCCTCCGCCCTCTGACCGCCGTCTGCCCATTGACATCACCCGCCAACCGTTGTATAATGTAGCTACAAAGATGACCACAAAAGGGGGGAGCTATGGAAAAAGTCGGCATCCGTGAGCTCAAAGCCCGCGCCTCAGAGCTGGTGCGCGCGGTGAAGGAGCGCCGCGCGCAGTACATCATCACCCAGCGCGGCGAACCGGTCGCCATCCTGCTGCCCGTGGACGCCGCCACCCCGCCGCCTGACCCGGACGAGGTGTGGGCGCGGCTGGAGGCCCTGGGCCAGGAGATCGCCGCAAACTGGCAGAGTGAAAAGAGCGCGGTGGAGATCCTCTCGGAGATGCGCCGATGAGCGGCCCGGTCACCCTTGATGCCAGCGTGCTGGTCAGCGCCTTTACGCCTTCGGAGAAAGCGCATCTGCCCTGCAAGGCCCTGTTGCGCACGGTGCGCCAGTCCGGCGCCGCGATCATCCTGCCCACCCTGGCCATTGTAGAAATCGCCGCCGCCATCGGACGCGGGCAGGGCAAGCCCGAACTCGGCGTCGCCTTTGCCGCAGAGGTGAGCCGCTTCCCCGAACTCACGCTGGTCGCCCTCGACGAATCCCTGGCGCAAGCCGCCGCCGAGATCGCCGCGCGCTACCGTCTGCGCAGCAGTGACGCGGTCTATGTGGCGGTGGCGCGGCGCTTTGGCGCGACGCTGGTCACGCTGGATGCCGAGCAGCAGGAGCGCGCCACGGCGCTGGTTTCAGTGCAACGGCCCGCCTAGCGCGGCAGGATCAGAAGTAGAGCTCGCCGTCAGGCGCAGCAGTGCCACCCGCCGGGCGTCTGGCCAGCGGATGCCGCCAGCCTGCAGCCGCTTGCGGTCCGGGCGGAAGGCGGTGCACGAGTCTGGGGGCAGGAAGCTGTCGGCGATGGGCAGGGGAGCGCGGACCAGGTCGTAGCCCTGAGCCTTTAACCGGCGGGCCACGTCGGGGGCGCAGACCTGTTCCACCGGCAGTGCTCTCTTGTAATGGCCGCAGCGGCCAAAGGTAATGTCGGCCTCGCCCCACAGCGACGATCCCCAGGCGGGCGGTGGGCCGGGCAAAAAGTGGGCGCAGTGGCGGCAGGCGTCCAGGCGAAAGTCACAGGCCGGGCATTGCACGGGGCCGGGCGCGACCGTCGGCTGTCCGTCGCCGGTCAGCGTCCAGGCGTGGGGCACCTCGGCGCGGCACAGGGGGCAGCGTTGGCCATCGGCCCGGCTCAGGCCCAAGGCTGCCACTTCGCGGGCCAGCAGGTCGGCCTGTTCTTCGGGCGACATGGCCGCCAGGCGCCCGGCCCACCAATAGCAAGCCGGGCGCACTGCGCCCCGCAGCGCCCAGCCGAGCCGCTGCGCCGGCGCCAGGCCCCGCTGCGTGGCGTCGCTCCAGATGCGCCCGGCCCGCCAGGCCAGAAAACCCACCACCAACAAGCCGATTGCCGGCCAGATGAAACTTGTCATCGGGGACGGCAGGGACGGCGTGGGCGCTGCGTTGCCCTACAGATCCAATCCAAGCTGCCGGCGCATCAACCGGGGCGGCAATGAGCCGCAGCTCAGGATGGTGTCATGGATGTGGCGCAGCGAGGCATCGGGGTGGGCGCGGCGGTAGTCGGCGATCAGCTCCAAAATGGCCAGCTTGCCCATCAGGTATGATTGCGGCTGGGTGGGCGATTGGGTGTAGCGCCGCACCTCGGCCAGGGCGTTGCTCGGCTCCAACTGGCATTCCTTGACCAAAAAGTTCACCGCCTCGTCCACGCTCATCCCCCTGGTGTGCAGCGAGGCGTCGAGGATGATGCGCGCTGCCCGCCACAACTGGTCTGCCAGCCGCCCCAGGCGCTGCACAGGCTGGGCAATGTAGCCCATCTGCTCCAGGAGCTCTTCGCAGTAAAAGGCCCAGCCCTCGATAAACAGGGTGGCCAGAAAAGAGCCCATGCGGCGCGGGAGCGTCTCGGTGCGGTTGGCATAGACCAGCTGCAGGTGATGGCCGGGGTAGGCCTCGTGCAATGCCGTGATCGGCAGCTTGGACCAGCTATGGCCCTTGAGCTTTTGCTCCTGTTCCTCCGGCGGCGCATTGGGGTCCACCGGTGTGACAAAAAAGATGCCGTCCTGCTGATCCTCCAAGATGCCGGGGGGCATGTAGGCGGCGTAGGGGATGAGGGGCCGCATATAGAACGGCGTTTCGACGATGCGCAGCGACTCATCCGGCGGAATAGTGGCGATTTCGTGGTCGCTCACATACTGGCGGATGTCGGCCATGGCCTGCCGGTAGGCATCCAACAGCCCATCGGCGGTGGGGTGGTCGGCCTTGGCTTCTTCTAGGATCTCCTGCACCGACCGGCGGGGGTCTATCTCACGGGCCACAGCCTCCATCTGCGCCCGTGTCTGATGAAACTGCTCCCAACCGGTTGCCAGCAGCCGGTCGGCGTCATAGTCCACCATGTGCTCCTGGCGCAGCATCTCGTCGAACAGCTCCCGGCCAACGGCAAAGGTGCCCTGGGCGTGTGGGATCACCTCCTCTTGCAAGAAGCTGAGGTAGCCCTGGATCGCCCCGGCTGCGGCCTGGCCGGCCTCGGCCAGGTCGGCCTGGAGGTCCGGCGCGGCCTGGGCGGCCACCGCCGGCAGCAGCCCCAGGAAGAGGCCGGGGGCCTGCTGCGCCTGCTCCACCGCCACTTCGGCCCAGACGCGCGGCACCTCGGCGGGGATGAGGTTCTGCTGCGCTTCCTGGAGCAGCCGGGGCACCTGGCGCACCCGACCCAGGGCAGAGCGTAGCCGGTCGGCCAGGGGCGCAAACTCTTTGAGCAGCAGCAACATCACGCCGCCCAACGTCTCGTCCAGGTAAACACCGGGGTTGCGCCACGGGGCGCGTATCTTTTCATGTTGGCGGATAAACGACGCGATAATGGTCGTAACCAGCTCGTAGTCTATCTTGGCCGCCAGCCGAAAGCTGTCGGTGTCCATGGCCTGGAACTCGGCCAGGGCGGCCAGCATCTCCCGGTATTGGCCCTCCAGCGCCTCGGCGCTGTAATCGCTCAGCCGGTCGTCCCAACGGTGATCGCCCAACTGGGTCGCGGCCACCGGGTTGGTCTCCATCAGCCGGTAGATCCACCGTTCCGTCTCTTGGTAAAAATGAGTTTCATTGGTCATTGTTTCTTCCTCCTCGTAATACAACTGCTGGCGGTTGTCCTGTGTACGAGTGTATCACAGTTTGTGAGATAAGCAAATTCGGCACGTCAGCCAAGTCGACGCCCAGCGGCCCGTACCGGCGCGTTACGTCGTAGCCGTAGCGCCTGAGCAGGACCGCCAGCTGGTCGCCGCTGCCATGCCTCCGTACCCTTCAAACTGCACGCCCGCCCTCGATCAACGTACTTGGTGGTAGCCGTCCCTTGGAGCTACCCAGAAAGTTGAAAGGCCCTCATACCGGGAATGTAACGCATCTGACTTGCCCGTTCGCCCAAAAAGTGTTATGATAGAGGCCACACGGTGGAGGGTTTTAAAGTGCAATACAGCGATAAAGTTATGGACCATTTTATGAACCCCCGGAATGTGGGGGTCATCGAGGACGCCGACGGCGTGGGGCGGACGGGCAATCCGGTGTGCGGCGACCTGATGGAAATGTCGGTCAAGATTAACGGTGATGTGATCACCGACATCAAATTTCGGACCTTTGGCTGTGGGGCAGCCATTGCCACCAGTTCGATGGCCACCGAGATGATCAAGGGCAAGACGATTGACGAGGCGCTCGAGATCACCAACCGGGCCATCGCCGAGGCGTTGGACGGCCTGCCGCCGATCAAGATGCACTGCTCGGTGCTGGCCGCCGAGGCGCTGCGGGTCACGCTGGCCGACTATTACAAGCGGCAGGGGAAGCTCGACCGGGCAGCCGAGTTGTTGAACGAAGCGGTGGTCAAGCCGTGCGAGACAGAAGAGGCACGCCAGCCGCTCTACTGGCACGACTTTGGCCGGCTGGTGCGGGCGCTGCACAGCGCCTACCCAGAGGTCGAACCGCTGGACCTGAGCATGACCAAGCTGTTCAAGATGATCTTGCAACTGCCCGGCTTTGCCGACGATCCGCACGCCGTGAGCGAGGAGCAGCTGGAAAAGCTGCAAATGGCCTGGCACGAGATCCGGGCGGCGTAGGGCAAAGGTCTGATCATGAACACACCGATTACCATCCTTTCCTTGCTCTTTGCCCTGAGCATTGTGATCTTTGTCCACGAGCTGGGCCATTTTGCCTCGGCCAAGCGGGCCAGGATCGTGGTCGAAGAGTTTGGCTTTGGCTACCCCCCCCGCCTGTGGGCCTTTTGGCGCAGCGAGGGCCGGATCGTGATCGCCGGCCAGGAGATCGTCATCCCCCGCAAGTTCAAGCTGCCGGAGGGCCTGACGGTCCGGGTCCCGGTCTTGTACGAGACCGTGACCGACAAAAAGGGCCGCCGGGTCCTGACCCGCATCGAACGGGTGGAGGAAGCAGACCAGGCAGCCGATTCAGCCCGGCGCGTAGATCTGCTCGATCGGGGCACAATCTATTCGATCAACGCCATTCCCTTTGGCGGCTTTGTCAAGATGTTGGGCGAGGAGGACCCCAGCTTTCCGGGCAGCTTTGCCAGCAAGAGCAAGTTGACGCGCATCGGGGTCCTGGCGGCCGGGGCAGGGATGAATCTGCTGACGGCGATGCTCTTCTTTTCCCTGGCGCTGGGGGTGGGAGCGCCGGCCATCGCCGATCCGGAGAATGCCGTGATCGCCTCGGTTGCGCCCGGATCGCCGGCCGAGGCTGCCGGGCTACAGGTCGAGGACATCGTTCTGCGGGCCAACGATACCGAGATCCTGCGGGTTGACGACCTGATCCAGTTTACCCACACCCACTTGGGGCAGCAGGTAGAGCTGACGCTACAACGCGGCAACCAGATTTTGCACCTCAGCCTCGTGCCCCGCACGGAGTGGCCGGCAGGGGAAGGGCCGATGGGCATCGGGCTGAGGCCGCGCACGACGATCAAACGCTACCCCTGGTACCAGGCCCTGGGGCTGGGGCCCAAGGAAACCCTGACCCAAATGCTTTTGATCATGACCCTGCCGGTGCAGCTGATCAAGGGGCTGATCCCCACCAGCATGGTGCGGCCCACCGGCCCGGTGGGGATAGGGCAGTTAATGGGCGACGCGGTCCAATACTCCCTTGGCACCGGGTGGTGGTACCCGGTGATGTATCTGATGGGCAGCCTGGGGGTAGCGGTCGCCCTGACGAACCTGTTACCCCTGCCGGGGTTGGATGGGGGGCGCATCCTGTTCGTCATCGTCGAAGGCATCCGCGGCCGCCGGGTAGAGCCGGCAAAGGAGGGTTTGGTGCACCTGATCGGGATGGCCCTGCTGGTCCTGCTGCTGGTGTTCATCACCTGGCAGGACCTGGTCAATCCGATCCCAACCCTGGACTGGTCGCGGCTGTTCCGTTGATTCCGATTTTTGCGACGAGGCAGCGGATTGAGCAAGTGTAGCCGTTGCGGTACCGAGATCATGACCGGGCAGCTTGTCTGCCCCCATTGTGGCAAGGCTCAACGGCGGCCAAGGCGGGTGCGTTGTCGCCATTGTGGGCTGGTGAGCAACCGCAGCTTCAAGGTGTGCCCCCACTGTGGCGAGCCGTTGCAGCCTGACCGGGTGCGGCCTATCCTCCTGAGCACGGTGGTAGTTGTGGGGGTGGCGTTGGCCCTGGTTGTTGCGCCGTGGCTGCGGCGCGGGTTCCAGAGTTTCCGGCCGGCGGAGGTGGTCGGCACCGTGCAGGCCATGGCCAGCGAAGTGCCGGTGCTGGTGGTGCCGACGTTGACTCCGTCGCTAACGCCGTCCATCACCCCCACGCCGACCAACACGCCGACCGTCACCCCGACCCCCAGCCTGACCCCCACCCCCACGCCCACGCCGACGCCGACCGAGACCCCCACGCCGACGCCGACCGAGACGCCGACCCTTACCCCAACGCCGGTGTGGCCCACCTGGACGCCTCGGCCCAAGACGACGCCTACCGACACCCCAACCCCGGCTCCCACCCTCGCCCCGCCGACGCTGCAGGAACCGCAGGATGGATCGCCGTTCAACGGGGAAAAAAGCATCATCAAATTGGTGTGGAGCAGCGGCTATACGCTAAAGCCGAACGAGTGTTTTCTGGTAGTGGTGCGCTATATCCGGCAGGGGGCAGAGGAAACGCGGCAAGTATGTATCCAGAACAGCTATTGGATCGTAGACAGCGCCCTCTATCCTTTGGCCGACCAGGCAACCGAACGGGCCTATCATTGGAGCGTGCGGCTGGTCCGGCGGGAGACCGATGCCGATGGTAACGAGGTGTACGTGCCGCTCAGTCCGCCCAGCGAGGAGTGGTCTTTTCACTGGAGATAACCACGTGCCGTCTATCGTCAAATCCCCAAGGGGCGATTCACTCCGCCCGAGCACGGCCCTGCCGACGGCCACAGTCGTGGACAACTCCGGCGGGGCCTACCCCACCGAAGAGTGGGAGGTCACCTATTTCGACGTGAGCCACCGGGGTGCGCTCACCGCGCGGCGGGTGGTGGTGCGCGTGCCGGCCGGGTTGGCCGACGCCTGCCCGCCCATCCGGATCGGGGAGCTGGGTTGTATCTATGCCGTGCGGCGCTGGGGGTTTGCCCTGCGGCCCTCAGCCTTGGAGGCAGCCGGCTTTGACGTCACCCGGCTGTTGGCCGACGACGAGGACACCGCCCTCTTGCAGGCCATGCTGCAGGCAGCGGCGTTTGACCTGCCGGGCGAATTTATCATCGCCAGCCCGGAGCATCCCTTCCGGCTGGTGGGGCCCGATGGCCGGCTGCGCGGCAGCTCGATGCAGTGGCGAACCTATCTGGGAGCCCTATCCTTCTTTGTCTCCGGCGGCCACAGGGATGCATCGTTCCTCCGCTTCTGGGCCGAAGCAGAGGAAAGCTATCACCAGGCCGTTGATTTCTGCTTGGCAGCGTTGAACGAGGCCGAAAGCTAGTAAGATTTACGAACTCAAGTTGACATTTCGCCTGATTTGCAGTAAAATACTGTTCAGTAAAACCTCACAAGCGCCCTCGGGCGCATCTCATAATAAGGAAGAAAGGAGTAGAACCATGTTTCACCGAGTGACTCTCATCGGGCGAGTGGGCCAGGACCCACAGATGCGCTACACCCCCGACGGCGTGCCCGTCACCAGCCTTAGCGTGGCAACTACCTCCCGGATGGGCAAAACGTTGCCCACCGGCGGCGAGCGCCCTTGTCCTTCTGGCTGGAAGGACTCTTTTAACGGCAAGTATTGGGAACTGACCACCTGGTGGCGCGTGACCTGCTGGCGGCAATTGGCCGAGACGGTCAACCAGTACATCCACAAAGGAATGCTGGTCTTTGTCGAAGGCGAGGTCACGGGCGATGCCAGGGATGGTCAACAGTGGCCGCGCACCTATACCGCCAACGACGGCACCATCCGGGCGGCCAATTACGAAATCACGGCCCGGACGATCAAGATGCTGAGCACGCGGGAGGAAGGGGCCGGCGGGCCGCCCGTTGGCGAAATGCCACCCGAGGGCTACGAAGAAGATACATTGCCCTTCTAGCCTTCTCACCCGCCTCAGGTATCCACCGGGCGTCGTTCGTCCGCTGCGATGAACGACGCCCGTATTTGCCTGAAACGCGAAACGCCAGGCACAACAGACACTAACCAGGCAGATCACAAACGCTTGATACACCGGGAGGTTGACCATGAGCAGTGCCAAACAACCGCCGCCCGTCGCCCAGCGCTCGCTGCAGATCGAGCTGCCGGCCGACCTGGAGGCCACCTATTCCAATTTTGTCCTGATCACCCACTCGCCGTCGGAGCTGATCTTGGATTTTGCCCGCGTGCTGCCGAATGTGCCCAAAGCCAAGGTCTATGCCCGCATCGTCATGACGCCGATGAACGCCAAGCTCCTCCACCGGGCACTGGGCGAAAACCTGGACAAGTTCGAAGAAAAGTTTGGCGAGATCAAAACGCCTGACCAGGGGTTCGAGCCCCACACCGAACGGATGGGCTTTGTGCGCGACTAAAGTTCCTATTCCCTGTCGGCCCCTTCGGTTATCGTTCGTGGTGGAGAAATATCCGCGATGCTCAAACCGATTGTTGCCCTGGTCGGACGGCCCAACGTGGGCAAGTCCACCCTGTTCAACCGCCTCATCGGCCAGCGGCGGGCCATTGTCGAGGACACCCCCGGCACCACCCGCGACCGGCTCTACGGCGATGCCGAGTGGAACGGCGTGCCCTTTACCGTCGTGGATACCGGCGGGCTAGAGATCGCCGACAGAGAAAGGCCGCTGGCCAGCGCCTCGGCCGGCTTTTTGCAAGAGATCCGCCAGCAGGCCGAGCTGGCCATCGCCGAGGCGGACGTGATCGTCATGCTGGTGGATGCCATAGACGGCCTGACCCCTGCCGACGAGGATGTAGCCAACGTGCTGCGCCGGACCGCCAAGCCGGTGTTGGTGGCCGCCAACAAAGCCGACAGCGAAGCGCGCCGCCAGGCTGCCCTGGAGTTCTACGCCCTGGGCCTGGGCGAGGTATTCCCCATCTCTGCCCTGCATGGCACCGGCACCGGCGATCTGCTGGACCGGATTGTGGCCTCCCTGCCGGTCGTCGAAGAGGAGGAGGCCCCAGAAGCGCTCAAGATCGCCATCGTAGGCCGGCCCAACGTCGGCAAGTCGTCGCTGCTCAACCGGCTGTTGGGCGAGGAGCGGGCCATCGTCAGCCCTATCCCCGGCACAACCCGCGACACCCTGGACACCTACCTGACCTGGGAAGGGCAGCCGGTGCTCCTGATTGATACCGCCGGCATCCGCCGCCGAGGACGCATCGAGCAGGGGGTGGAAAAGTACAGCGTCCTGCGGGCCATGAAGGCCATCGCCCGTGCCGACGTGGTCCTGCTGCTGCTGGACGCCCACGACCTGGTCACCGCCCAGGATGCCCACGTGGCCGGCTACATCCTGGAGGAGATGCGCAGCGTCATTGTCGTGGTGAACAAGTGGGACCTGATTGAAAAAGATAGCTCTACTATGGATGCGTACACCAAACGCATCCGCGCCGAACTCAAGTTCCTGGACTATGTCCCCGTGCTCTACATCTCGGCGCTGACCGGCCAGCGGGTGCATCAGGTCCTGCCGTTGGCCCAGCAGGTCTATCAGGAGCGGTTGGTGCGCATCCCCACCGGCGAGCTAAACCGCCTGATAGAAGAGGCCACCCTCCGCCACCCGGCCCCCCACAAGGGCGGCAAGCAGCTCAAATTCCTGTACGCCACTCAGGCCAGCGTGGACCCACCCACCTTTGTCTTTTTCGTCAACGATCCCCGCCTGGTCCACTTTACCTACCGCCGTTTCCTGGAAAATCAGATCCGGCAGCGATACAGGTATCTGGGCACCCCGCTCAAGATGGTGTTCCGCTCGCGGGGCAAATCCGAAACGTAAAAGTACTACGGTGCTGCCGTCGGCGTCGGGGTTGGGGCCGGCTGGATATTAAAGTAGGCTTCGACCACTTGCCGGAAGAGGGGGGCAGCGTAGGTCGAGCCCTCGCCGCTGTTCTCAACGATGACCGCGATGGCGATTTCGGGGTTTTCGGCCGGGGCATAGCCCGCAAACCAGGCATGAGGTTTGGGCTGGCCGCTCTCAGCCGTACCCGTCTTACCTGCCACCGGCAAGCTCAGCCCCTCGAACGCCTGATAGGCCGTGCCATACGAGGCCGCCGTCACCTGGTGCAGGCTCTCCTGGATCACCGCCAGGTTTTCCGCGCTGACCGGTAGCCTGGCCACGGCCACCGGCTGGAAGGTCCATTCTGGCTTGGCCGGGTCGGCGGCGATCATCTCTACCACCTGGGGGCGGTAGATCGTGCCGCCGTTGCCCACCGCGGCCAGCATCGTCGCGATCTGCAGCGGCGTGACCAGCAGCTCTCCCTGGCCAATTGCCAGGTTGACGGCATCGCCTGGCGCCCAGCCCTCCCCCCTGGCCTGGATTTTCCACGCCCGATCGGGCACCAGGCCGGCATTTTCTTCGATCTCGATGCCGGTCAGCGCCCCCAGGCCGAACCGCCGCGCATAGTCGGGCAGCAGATCCTGGTCAATCCCGTTCAACATCAGCCCCACCTGGTAGAACGTAATGTCGCACGACACGGTCAGGGCCTTATCCAGGGAGATGTTGCCATGCCCGCTCTTGAGCCAGCAGGTCTTGGCCCACTCCGCCCCCAGGCCGGTCCAGGTGCCCTGGCAAAGAAAGTTGCTGTGGGCCGTCAGACCGCCGGCTTCCATTCCGGCGGCCATGGTGACGATCTTGAACACACTGCCGGCCGGATAGGTGCCCTGGGTCGCCCGGTTGACCAGGGGCCGGCGGGGGTCGGCCTGGAGGTTCTGCCACTGGTAGGCGCTGATGCCGGTGGCAAAGGGGTTCGGATCAAAGAGGGGATACGTGACCAGCGCCAGCACCCGGCCGGTCTGGGCTTCCAGCACGACGATAGCCCCCAGTCGCCGGCCAAGGATCTCCTGGACCTTTTTTTGAAACTCGCGGTCAAAGGTGGTGTACAGGCTGCTGCTTTCACGCGCCGGCTTGTCGGCCAGGACGGCCACCTGCTGCCCCTTGAGGGTCAGGATCTCCAGCCGCCCGCCTCGCCCGCCGGCCAGGTAGGGCTCGCCCCACCGTTCCAGGCCGGCTTGGCCGACCATTTCGTCGCCGCTGTAGCCCTGTGCCCGCCACCGGTCCACCTCTTCGCGGGGGATGGGACCGACAAAGCCAACCACATGGGGAGCAATGATCTCCGAGCGGTAGGAGCGGGTCCACGCTTCGCGCAGGACCACCCCCGGCGTGGTGCTGAGGGCCTCGTAGTAGCGCCGCCCGGCCTCGACGCTGAGCTGCCCCAGAGGGACATACCAGTCGGGCCGGGCCTCGGCGTAGCGCGCCTGGAACTTGGCCGGCGATTCCCCCAGGATGGTGCTGAGCAACGACAACAGCGCCGGCTCATCCTGGATCTGGCCCGGCACTACCCCTACCTCCACCCGTTCGCCCTCGACGGCCAGGCCCAGCCCGTTGCGGTCGTAGATATTGCCCCGTGACGGCGAACGGGGGGTCAGCCGGACCACGGTCTCGGCGCTCAGCTGGGGAAAGATCAGCGCCGGCGACCAGTTCACGCCCCATTTGCCTTCCTCAAAGGTAAGGGACATCTGGTTCTGCACCTGAAAGTCGCCGACCAGTGCTGTGTGAAAGGTGACGGAAAAGGCCACTTCGGCGTGAGTGTCGGGCTGATACGCAGCCAGGATGCGCGGTTCCACACTCAAGATCGTGGCCTCGGCGTTGACCTGCCGGTAAGTATCCACGAACAATGTCTCGGAGTATGTTTCCTGAGCTGTAAGAGACAGCAGGCTGTACATGGCCGGATAGTCGTCGCGCTGCCAGGCCTGGAGGAAGGCAAAGGCTACCTCATCGGCCAGGGGTAGCTTGGGTGTGGCGGTGGGGGCAGGGGTGGGCGTGGGGCGCACGAGCGGCAGCCCACAACCGGTTGCCATGAACAGCAACCCGGCCAGCACCAGGAACAACCTCCCAAACCGTGAAAAACGCTTCATCGCTCAAAGGTGATGGATCAGGTGCCTGGCACCTGTAAAAGTGCCAGGCACCTTTCGCATTGGAAGAAGCCTTGTTTCAACCACAGTTTACCATGCCCCTTCGGGCACCATAAAGCATGAAAATCCAGTGCGGCCAGTGAGTAGGACAACTGCTTAGCAGTTGTCCTACTCACAAAGTTGCTATCAGGCTCTGCGTTCTCAGCGCCTCTGCGGTAAAGCTCCAGGTTTTTTTCGGCAGCCACCTAGCGGCTATCCGAGTCCGGCGTGGCCGTCAGGAAGTGATGGACGGCGCCATCCTCCACCTTTTCCACCACAACCGGCCCAGGGCCGGCGGGACCGGCCGCCATCTCCGAGTGTTGCCAAACCGACCGATAGTTCCACGGGCCGCCGCTCACATAGCCGCAGCCGGGGATGTAGAAGCTGGACAGGCCATACGTGCCGCTGCAGGTGGTCGAGCTGTTAAAGGTGCCATTGGCATAGTATGAACCGCTGAAAGAGAAGTGGTTGCTCACGATCGGCTCTGGCACGGTGTGGGTGATCTTGTAGTTGCCGCAGCCTGACACGGAGACATAGATGGCAAAGTCGTCCACGTAGGCGCTGTCGGACGTCACATAGAATTCCGAACAGCCCGGACAACCGTAGGTGTTATCCTCCTGCCAGAAACCGGGCGTCGGCCCCGAAGGCGGGGAGACCGTCACCGATTGGACGTTGCTCCAGGCGCTGGTGCCATAGGTGTTCGAGGCGTTGACGCGGTAGTAGTAGGTGCCTGCCGCTTTGCCGCTGATGTTGGTCGAGGTCGCCGCGCCGGAGTAGGCCGTCGTCGGGCTGGAGAAAGAGGCGTTGTCATCCTCTTGCAGCAGGTAGCCGGTCGCCCCACTGGAGGCGGTCCAGCTGACGGTATAGTTGCCGTCGCCGTCGGGGTTGCTGATGGGATTCAGCACCGGCGCGGCAGGGGCCCCTCCCCCGCCGCCATACGACCGGAGCACGATCGGCAGGTAGACCCAGTGAGAAGGCGGTGCCCCGCATGACCCCCTGGCCACCAGGGCAAAGGGCTGCGGCCCCTGGGGAACGTTGACGCCATCCACCCGCACGGTCCACGTGCCGACGGTCGGGTTCTGGATATAGACGCTTTCTACGTTGTTCACACTATCGGCTGTGCCCCCGGGCACCGACCAGCCACCGCTGAACTGATTGCCATAGTAGGTGGTGCCGCCGGGGCTGGTGACCACCAGGTTCAGGTTATTCACCAGCCCCCCCGTCGTCGGCGAGCCGGGGTAGTCACTCCACACCAGGGTGACCTTGAAGGGCTGGGCGGAGCTGCCCACCGGGTAGCTATAAGTCCGATTCGAGCCGGTCGTGACCGTATCCCCGTCGTGGAAGGCACAGGTCGCCGACGTGGCCGCCCCGACGTTGACCAACCCCCAGCCTTCATGGTTGTTGGGGATCGGTCGCCCGGCCTCCTGGCTGCTGTTGCCATAGCCGGTGATGTCGGTGGCCGAGTTGATGAGCGCCGCCTTGACCAGCGCCGCAGAGGGGGTGTGCCCCTTTTTCTCGACGTAATACTCGCGCACCAGGGTGGCCGCACCGGCGATCAGCGGGTTGGACATCGAGGTGCCGCCCATGTACATGTAATAGTTGTTGGGATAGGTGCCCCAGCCGGTCTCTGAGGCGTATTGCGAGCGCGTGGAGAGGATGTTGGTCCCCGGGGCGACGATGTCGGGCTTGATGCGGCCGTCGTCGGTCGGCCCCCGGCTGGAGAAGGCGGCCATCTCTTGCCGGCTGTCGGAGATGCGGTCGTCGCGGGTGGGGTTGGTCGGATAGTCACTGCCCCAGCACTCATACCAGGTCGAGCATGGCCCGCCGGGGTTGTAGCCGCCCGTCTCTCGCTCGTTGTCCGACGCGCCGGAGGTGATGCAGTTCTTGGCCGTCCCCGGCGAGCCGATCGAGTCTTCGTCCACATAGCCATTGGCGTTGGCATCTACCCCTTCGTTCCCGGCGGAAAAGAGGATGATCATATCGGGGTGGTTCCAGATGAACTGGTCCACCGCCTGGGAGTCACTGGTGTATTGACCCGCCTTGGCCGAGCCCCAACTGTTAGAGTGCACCCGCGAACCCCAGCTATAAGCCTGCTGGAACAGGGTGTTCAGGTCATCGGGGATGCCAAGGAGGTAATAGCCATCGCTGTAGCCAGAGCCTTCGCAAAGGGCCGTAAAGTTCACATACTGCTCCACCGCCTGGAAGGTGAGCGTGGCCTGGTAGGCCAGGCCCTTGATCTGGCCGCTGGAGCCAGCGCCGTTGCCTGCCACCGAACCCAGGACGTGGGTGCCGTGGCCCGATTCCAGGTCGCGCGCGCCGTCGTCGGCGCCGAGGTTGGCGATACAGCAGCCACCACATCCGTCGTCGGCCGGCACCGGCCAACTGGCGATGGCCGCCAGGCGGTTGTCAAAGTCGGGGTGGATGTCGCCGGGGACGCTGGTGTTATCGGTGCCACTGTCAATGCCGGTGTCGGCCACCGTGACGGTCATGCCCGAGCCGTTCAGGCCCGACCCCCACGCGCTGCCACCGCCCATGATCCCGGTGGCCACGTCGTTCATCACCTTGTAGAAAGGCTTTTCTTCGATCCACAGCACTTCCGGCCAGGCCGCCACATCGGCGACGTCCCGGTCCGGCAGGAACAGCGTAAATCGCTCGCCGGGGACCTGAGTCGTGGGTGTGTTCAGGCTTTTCAGGCGCGCTTCGACTGCTTTCAGGTCAGAACCAGGGAAGAGGATGACGCGGTAGATCGGCTTTTCAGGATTCAGGTCGGGGTCGAACTTGTAGGCCGGCTGGTACAACCCCACCCAGCGCACGGTGTCCAACGCCTCCACTTGGGCCCGCGCCGCCCCGTCCATCCACACCAGGAAGGCATAATCGGGGATATAGTCCATCACCCGCCCCCCCAGCGACCGCACCTGCTCCTTCCACGCTTCCTGCACCGGCCCTTTGAACTGGACGATGTAGGCCCCCTGACCGTCGTCAGGGTAGGCTGTCAGGTGCAGGCTGGCCGGCATAGCCGGCTCGCCTGCCAGCGGATCGAACGTGGCGAACTTGAAACGAAGCAGGATCGGTTCCTTTTCCACCCGCCCCGGCTCCTGGGCAGCGGCCGGCCAAAAACTGCCCACCGCCAGGCCTGCCAGGACAATCCAGGCGACAATCGCTCGCATTCTAGTGCTTTTCATCGTTAATCACCCTTTCTTTGTTGAATTTAGGTATAAAACAAGAGATAGCTATGGCTCACCGGTTGCCGTGGCAGGAACGGGGGTATCGGTGGGTGGGAAGGGGGTATTGGTCGGAGGAATAGGTGTGTCGGTGGGCGGAATGGGGGTGTCGGTGGGTGGAATGGGGGTATCGGTCGGGGCGAGGGTCTCGGTGGGTGGCGCCCAAGTTTCGGTTGGGGTTGGGGTGTCGGTGGGCGGCAGGGTGGGCGTTTCGCTTTCGGTCGGTGTGGGGGTCGGGGTGTCGGTGGGCAGTGCGGGGGTGTCGGTGGGCGCCGGGGTGTCGCTGGGGGACGGGGGACGGGTCGGCGGCAGCGGCGTGGGGACAAAACACGGGAGCCACAGCCTGGCCCCAGCGTAGATGGTATCGCCGGTCAGACAGTTGGCCTGTTTGAGGCGGGCCACAGAGACGTTGCAGCGCGCCGCTAAAGCCGAAAGGGTGTCGCCTCGTTGGACGATGTAGGCGAACCAGCCGGGCGGCCGGCCACAGACCATGCGCGTGGCAACGTCGGGCACATAGAGGATCTGCCCCGGCTCCAGCGCATCATCCTCCAGGCAGTTGCCCTCCCGCAGCGCCTCCTCTGTTGTCCAGAAGCGCCAGGCCAACACCGCCAGCGTCTCGCCGTGGCGCACCGTATACTCGCGCCAGTCAGCGGGCGGCAGACAAGGCGGGGTACCGGTAGGCAGTGGCGGGTTGGTTGGCGTCGGCGTCGGTGTCGGCGTAGGGGAAAGAGAAGGCAAAGGGGAAGGGGATGGTGTGGGGGAGGGCAACGGCTGGGTGGGAGGCAGGGGCGACGGGGTAGCAATTGGGCCGGCGGGCGTAAAGGTGGCCGTAGCGCCCAAGCCGGCGATCAGCGACTGCTCCTGCGTCCCCAGGACAACAGCAATGACCAGGGTCAACGTTACCAAGGCGGCAGCAACTATCCCGCTCAGGATCGGTCCCAATCCCCGCGCCGGCTTTGTCTCCCGCCCTGCCTGTTCGTGGTCCACTAGTCCGCACCCGATCCATTGGAGCCGGCAAGCGGCTTGTCGGTCGGCGAGGGAGCCTGATGCCAGTTGGTGGGCAGGACAAAGCTAAAAGTGGTGCCCACCCCCTGCTCGCTCTCCACCCACAACCGACCACCATGAGCCTCCACCAGCGCCTTGACCAGAGCCAGGCCGGCCCCCGATTCGCCCAACCCCTTGGGGGTCTGGCTGGGACGTGCCCGGTCAAAGACCCGGTTCAGCGCTTCGTCCGACAGCCCTCCCCCGGAATCGCGGACCGAGACGATCACAAAGCTGTTGTTGTTCAGGTCAGGGTGTTGCTGGTGGAGCACAGCCCCATCCGACCGGGCAGCCTTGATCGAAATCCGTCCGCCCACCGCCGAAGCCAGGCAGGCGTTTGACAGCAGGTTGACCAGCACCCGCCGCAGATAATCCGGGTCGGCCTGGATGGGCGGCAGATCATCCGGCACCTCCACATCCAGGCTGAGAGCCTTGTCCTGGAGGAAGGGCTGAGTGCGGGCCACAGCCCCTTCGATAAGCTGACCCACATCCACCACCTGCCGCTGCGGACCGGTCCAGCGCTCATCGAGGGCGGTCTTCTGGAGCAGATCGTCGGTCATCTTGGCGATCTGCTGGGCACCGGCGCGGATGTGCTGCAGGAAGCCACGTTGGGCTTCGCCGAGGATGCCCATTGATTCGCTCAAGAGCAGGTCGGCGTAGCTCAGGATCGTGGTGATGGGCGTGCGCATCTCGCCGACCGACGAGGCGATGGCCTCCAGCTTTGCCCGCTGCTCTTCGACTTCGATCGAGATGTCTTGCAGGATAGCAACAATGCCCTGGACACGGCCTTGGGTCCCGTCAGGGGCGACCAGTGGCGTGATGTCACACAGCAGCGAGTTGGCGCCGATCTGCAACGTCAGGCGGACCGCTTCGCCGTCGGCGGCAGTAGCCACTGCCTGTCGCCAGCGGTCGTCATCGCTGACCGCTTCCAGCGCCAGGCCGTGCAGTTCACCACTATCCCGTTCCAGGAGGATTTCAGCGGCCACGTTGGCTTCCTGGATAACCCCCTCGGCGTCGGCTACCAGGATGCCGCTGGTCATGCCCTGCAACAGGCCCTGGACCCACTCGACGATCTGACTGGCCTCTTCCCAATCGGCCTGACGGCGGGCGATCTCCTCTTCGTGCCAGCGCAGTTGGGCTTCGGCATTGGCGTGGGCCTGGGCCAGGTCGGTTTCCAACACCGTTACCCGTTCGGCCAACGCATCGGCCTCGGCCCGGCTGCTCACCAGCTTGATCTCCAGGGCATTGCGTGCCTCGCGGGCCAACTCCTCGCGGCGGCGGAGCTCTTCCATCTCTGCCTGGAGGCCGGTCAACCGCTCGGTCAGCTTCTGAAGCTGGTCCCGGGTCTGCTGGGCAGCGCGGCGCTCCTCGGCCAGGACGCGGTTCAGCTCCTCGATCTGGGACTGGGTGGCTTTGTAGCGGCGGGCGTTCTGGATGGCGATAACCACCTGGTCGGCCATAGACTGGCACAGCTTGGCCTCGTTAGGGGTAAAAGCTCGCCGTGAGCGGGAATTGCCAACGATGATAGCGCCAATCGGCTCCTGGTCGGTGAGCAGGGGTTGAACCAGCAGGGGGCCGATCTCGCTGGAGCCCATGAGGGCAAAGAGGACTTTGAGCTGGACGTTGTCCGATTCCTCACTAATGATATATTTCTTGCGGCGGATGGCCTGCTGGACAATGTACTGATATTCGAGGGGAAAGGTAACCGATTCACCTCGCCCCTGGCGCGCCGGGTTATAGATAGCCACCAGGCGCATCTGGCCGGGGTCGTTTTCGACAGGGAAGGCAATGGCGCACTGGTCAGCCTGCAGGGCGCGGGCAATGCCCTCCACGGCGTTGTCCAGTACAGCCGGCAGGTCAAGAGAGCTGGACATCTGCCGGCTGGCGTCAAAGAGGAACAGCAAGCTCTTGATCTGGTCGAGGGAGGCCTGGCTGATGTCCTGTAACTGGCGGCTGTGCAGGCGCAGGCCGATGACGATATTCTGATAGATGGCGATGGCCAGCAGAGGATAGACTATCAGATTTGCCAGCCGCTCCCAGGTAGGTAGGTGGGGGACATCGGCCGGATAGGCAAGTTGAAGCATCTGGCCCAGCAACATCAGGACCATGGCCGGGAAAAAGATGCCCCAGCCCTCGCCCCGGTTGCGTACCACGGCCAGGCTGGCCAGAAAGATGAGGCCGATCTGCCACAGGCCCCAGACGAGGGCCTGCCAGGAGGTGTTGTAATCGGCCGACGCAGGGGTGCGGCTCCACAGCAGGGTGAAGGCGATACCGGCCCCCACCACCAGGAGCAGGTTGGCCCCAAAGACAAGATCCCAGGAGCGCGGGCGGTGCCGGCCAGGGAGCATGAACGCCCAGCCCAGAAAGGCGATGCTGGCCGTGTCGGCCAGGCGCTCGATGGGGGGGAGCAGCAACGAGGGTCGGACCCAACCGGCGGCAGCGATCAGAGCGGCGACGATGTAGGCGATTCGCATCGCGGCCAGCCCGGCCATAGCCAGCAACAGGCGGCGGGCCTGCTCGTTCCGGGCCCGACGCCACTCGCCCCAAGCCATGCCCAGAGCAGCCTGCACCGCCAAAAACAGCAGCAGGTGATAGACCAGGCTTCCCAGGGAAGAACCCAGGATCTCACCGATGGTCAACAAGATCCACACCGACGCACCACTCACAGACCGACATAACCAGGAGGCCACTCGCCCTCCCGGCTGTTGTTTCTCTCCAGGAACAAGCCGGGGGCAGCGACCTGGTTTCCACCATGATTATTATAGCAGGTTTTGAGTTCTTTGGCAATATTGGACAAGGCATCAATTGATCGTTCGGCGCCGCCTTGACGGGCTCTGCAGAGCGGTTTATAATACCCAGGTGATCGAGGGGTGGATAAAGCTCGTGGAATCCATTTTTGCCGTTTTGCTCAGAAGCCGATATTGACATCAGGAGGAAAAATGGGGGATGGTTCATAATAGGTTGACACTTTTCGTCAGCGGCTGCTCCGATGTCAGGATTGGCCGCCTCAAAAATACCTGCCAGGGGCGGCTTT
>FWPV01002245.1_pt1 | contig 48280 bp, 51 predicted proteins | sample 2228371 | NCBI WGS metagenome assembly FWPV01 (sample SAMEA103939776, study PRJEB20133) | metagenome | reverse complement strand
TGAAGACCTGGCCCATCCGCGCCGCCGCAATGGCGCGCTGCGCGACCGGGGCCGCGCCGATGACGCAGGCGGCGACAAAGGCCCAGTAGCCGACCGGGCCGGGGAACAGGAGTTCGATCCCCCAGGCCGCGCCGAGAAGGAGGGCGGTGAAGATCACCAGCTTGCCCTTGGATGTCTGGAACCACCGCTTGCCCCGGTCGGCGGGATCGTTGTGGATGTGGCCGGGGCTGCCGTGGCCGCTCTCGTCGGCCTTGCCCTTGGGGTGGTGGTCATGGCCGTCGTCGTGGCTGTGGCCCGGCCCGTGGTCATGATCATGGCCGTGGTCATGCCCGTCGTCATGGCTGTGGCCGGGCTTTTCGGCGTGGTCATGGTCATGACCGTCGCCGTGGCTGTGCCCCGGCCCGTGGTCGTGGTCGTGATCGTGGTCATGCCCGTCACCGTGGCTATGGCCCGGCCCGTGGTCATGCGGAGCCTTGGCAACCGCCTCGGGCATCTTGAACCCGGCTTTCTTCGGCGCGGCCTTGCCGCGGGGCGCGATGCCGTAGCCAAGCGACTTGACCGCCGCCTCGATCTTTTCGGTCGGCGTGGTGTCCGGCACCAGATTGAGCGACAGCTTTTCCGCCATCAGCGCGACCGACACGTCGCTGACGCCCGGCATCCGTTCCACCGCCCGCGTCACCTTGGCGACGCAGGACGCGCAGTCCATGCCGCTTACATTCCATTCCAGGCGCTTTGCCTCTGCCATCGTCTGTCCTTTCTTGACCCTTGGCCGCTCAGGCCTCGGGCGGGATCGCGCCGGGGGGATTCACCTCGACCGTCGCGTGGGAAATGCCGTGCTTCTCGGCCAGCCGGGCCGCAACGATGCGCGGCAGCGCCAGGGGGTCCGCCCCCGCCGCCGGCGTGACATGCACGGTGGCGACGCTGCGGTTGTCGGTGAGGGTCCAGGCATGCAGATGGGCGGCTTCGGCCACACCGGGAAGGGTCGTCAGATCGGCCAGCACCACCTTTGGGTCGACATGTGACGGGGTCGCCTGCAACAGCACGAAAATCGATTCCGCCACCAGCGACCAGGCCGAGCGCAACACCAGCACCGCCACGAGCACCGACAGGATCGGGTCGAGCACGGCCCAGCCGGTCAGCATGATGCCGATCGCCGCCCCGATCGCGCCAAGCGAGCCCAGCATGTCGCCGATGACATGCAGCATCGCGCCGCGCAGGTTGGTGTCGCCCCGGTTGCCCGCCCGCAGGATCAGGACGCCCGCGATGTTGACTGACAGGCCGACCAAGGCCACCACCAGCATCGGCCCGGCCAGCACCTCGACCGGGTCGCGGAACCGCTTGATCGCCTCGAAGGTGATCCAGGCCACCAGGATCAGAAGCGAGGCCCCGTTGGCCAATGCCGCCAGCACGCGGACCCGGTGATAGCCATAGCTGACCTCGGCCGTCGCGGCGCGGCGCGCCACCCGGTAGGCGATCAGCGCCAGAAGAAGGGCTGCCGCATCCGACACCATGTGCCCGGAATCGGCGATCAGCGCCAGCGAACCGGACAACCAGCCGCCAACCGCCTGCACCATCGCATAGCCCGCCGTCGTGCCGAAGACGATCCGCATGCGCGTCTCGTTCCCGGCCGTCACCTCGGCGCCGTGGTCGTGCCCGGTCTCGTCGTGTGCTGCGCCTGTCATGCCCCGTCCGAACTTGTGCGAATCGCTCCGGCACCCTAGCTACTTGCTCTAGTCACTATAGGTTCAAGAGGTTTCTTATGCTGACCATCGGAAAGCTCGGGGCATCCGCCGGGGTCAAGGTGCCCACGATCCGCTACTATGAACAGATCGGTCTGCTGCCCGAGCCGGACCGCAGCGGCGGCAACCAGCGGCTTTACCCGCGTTCGACGCTCGACCGGCTGTCCTTCATCCGCCACGCGCGCGATCTTGGCTTTCCGCTTGAGGCGATCCGCGATCTTCTCAGTCTGTCCGACCGGCCCGACCAAAGCTGTGCGGCGGCCGACGCCATCGCCTCGGCCCAGCTGGCCTCGGTCCGGGCCCGTCTGCAGCGGCTGAAGGCGCTGGAAAGCGAGCTGGAGCGGATGGTGGCGCAATGTGCCTGCGGCACGATTTCGGATTGCCGGGTGATCGAGGTGCTGGGCGATCACGCGCACTGCGCGCAGGACCACCACGGGGCCGAGCCGCTGCTCGCCTGACCTCGGCGCGACAACGGGCGGCAGGTTTTGGCGAACGGCGGACCCGGAGGCCCCTGGGGCCCGTCCGGCACTTCCATCGGCATCCGTCAGGCTAGATCGGGATGATGCTTGATGGAAACATCATCCCGATCTCGGTTCTTGGTGGTCGCGTGATTGATTCGGAAAACCGTATTCCACTTTTCCTCCTCACGCTTTATGGAACGCGCGCAGCCTTTCCTGCCCCGGACCCGACATGCGCCTGAGATACCTACAGATCGGATTGTGGATCGCCGCCATCGCGGCCATGGCGGCCTTTGGCACCGCCCGATGGGCGGACCGGACCGACCCCGGGACCGAGCAGGCGTTCCGGCCCGTCTTCGCCCTGCCGGACGGGGCTGGCCGTGTCCGGTCCAGCGAGGAATTCCGTGGCCGGTTCATGCTGGTCTTCTTCGGCTTCACCACCTGCCCGGATATCTGTCCGACAACCCTGTCCGAAGTCGCTCAGGTCATGGACGACCTCGGGGCCGACGCGGCGCAGGTGCAGCCGATCTTCATCTCGGTCGATCCCGAACGCGACCGGCGCCTCGGCATCGACGCCTTCACCCAGGCATTTCACCCCGCGATCCTTGGTCTTGCCGGCGACGAAGCCACGACACGGGCGGCGGCGGACAGCTTCAAGATCTTCTACGAGCGCGAAGCGGATGCGAAAGCGCCGGACGGCTATGCGATGGCGCACAGCCCGGCCTTGTATCTGATCGGCCCGGACGGCGACTGGCTGCGCCAGTTCCCCTTCGGAACCCCGGCCGCCGAAATCCTTGCCGACCTCAAGGCGAGACTGTGATGCGCCGACGCCACTGATCGCGTCCGGCGGGGCTGTCGCGGGCAGGGTGCGGTTGGCCCGCCGACGCTTCGGATCACCAGGGCGGCGGTTCGGCCACGCTGCCTACAGAAGGCTGCGCAACTGCCCGGTCGCGGCTTTGCCATCCCAGGCCACCGGTCCCTGACGGCGACCGATCTCGCGGCCCTGCCGGTCGATCAGCAGCGTTGTCGGCAGGCCGATGAAGGCCAGCGCAAGCTGGACGCGCACCGGTTCGGCCCAGTAGAGCGGCAGGTTGACGATGCCGATCTCGTCATAGAACCGGCGTCCCCGGTCAATGCCTTCGGCATCGATGCACAGGGGTAGGACCGAGAAACCGGTGCCGCCAAGCTCGGCTTCCAGCCTGTCGAGGGCGGGCATCTCCTCACGGCACGGCGGGCACCAGGTCGCCCAGATGTTGAGCAGGATCACCCGTCCGGTGAAGTCGTCAAGCTTGCGGGTCTTTCCCGCCTCGTCAAGGATCGGAGGTGAAAGCAGCGGCTGAGGGTCGCCCCGCAGCCGGAACGGCGGGCGCGCGAAAGCCGGCATAGCCAGCCACGGCGTCGCAAGGCCACCCAGGACGGCGCGGCGTCCGATGCGATGGGGCATGAAGCGATCCCTCGCAGGAAAGGCCCGGACCTGCGGCCAGCGCCGCAGGTCCGGCTTGTGTCAGGCCGAGACGGCGAACTCGGTCATCATGCCGGCCCAGAGGTGCGGAATGTGGTGGCAATGCAGCACCCAGCGCGCGGCCTCGCCGGCATCGACCGCGACGGTCACCATGCCCATCGCCGGAACATGCAGCGTGTCGCGCACCGCCCCGGCGATCCGGTCCATGCCGACAGCCACCACCTGGAAGGCATGGCCGTGCAGGTGCATCGGATGGCCCATCATCGAATTGTTCTGGAAGGTGATCTCCACCCGCTCGCCCGATTTCGCGGTCACCGGAACATGCGTGCCCCAGGGCTGGCCGTTGATCGTCCAGACATAGGGCTTCATCGAGCCGCCAAGTGCCAGCACCGGCTGCGATACCGGCGCGCGACCGGGCAGCGCCGTCACAGCGCGCAAGGCGGCCTCCTGCGCCAGATCGCCGCTGAAGACGGGATTGTCGCCATCCGACATGTCGGAAATCTTCGTCACCGTCGCGCCGGGGGTGGCGAGGATCAGGCCGGTCCGTTCCCGTGCCCCTTCGCGCAGGGCAAGGATCGGGAAGGCGCCGCCATCACCGGGCACGTCAACCTCGACGTCGATGCGCTGGCCCATGGCGACGCCGAAGCGGGCACCCGGCAGGGGTTGCACCGGCTCGCCATCGACTGCGACCAGCCGACCGGGCAAGGCACCCGTGTCGATCCAGAACACCGTCGCCGCCCCGGCGTTGATCACCCGCACCAGGACACGGCCGCCCTTGTCGACCTGCACCACCTCGGGGTCGTCCAGCGTCCTGTCGTTGGCCAGATAGGCATCGAAGTTGTAGTCGTTGAGGTCCATTTCCATGCCGGCCATGCCGCCCTGGCCCATGCTGCTCATGTCCATCCCGGGCATGCTGCCCTGTCCGCTGGTGTCCATGTCAGCCCCGGCCTGTCCGGCGGTTTCCATGTCCATCCCGGCCATCGAGGTTCCACCGCTGATCTCGGCCAGCACTTCGGCAGGGGACTTGAAGGAAAAGTCATGCAGCATCAGCGTCACTTCCTGCCGGTCCGCCGCCAGATCCTCGGGGCGCCGCACGATCAGCGGGGCGGCAAGCAGGTTCATCTCGTGCTCGGCGATGTGGGCATGCATCCAGTGCGTACCGGCGCGGGCGACGAAGTCGTAGGCGCGGCTTTCCCCCGGCTCCAGCATCGGCATCGGGATGCCGGGAACGCCATCCTGCATGTTGGGCGGGATCTGGCCGTGCCAGTGGATGAGTGTCGGCTCGGCGAGCGTGTTCTTCAGATCTACCGCGAAACGCTGGCCGGGATCAAGGACAAGGCCGGATTTGCCATTGCTGTCCAGCAGACCCCAGACGGTGGCCGACTTGCCGCGCACGTCGATGGTGCGCGTGGTGGCGGGCAGGGACAGGCCACCGGCTTGCGCCCGAACGCGGGCCGGAAGGGCAAGGGTTGCAGCCGTGGCGGCAGAAGCGGCCAGGAAGCCGCGGCGTGAGAGCGAATACATGCAAATTCTCCAGAGTGTTGCTTTAGATTCCGTTGCACGCATGTCGACAAGGGCCGACAGCGCGCCATCAGATCAAGGCGACCTTTGGAGGCGGGCCCGGCGGCGGCACGACAAGCGACGCCGCCAGCGACTCGGCCGCAGCGACGAAGTCCGACGTCGCGACACCGGGCTTGACCGTGCGATCCTGGGCTGGCAGGCCGGAAGCTGCCGGAAGGCAATGGTCCTGGCACTGCATCATCTGCACATCGGCGCTGTCCTGTGCGGTATCCTGCATTGGCATCGCATGGCCAGCCACGGCCATGACCTGCGCGTGCTGCATATCCGTCTGGGCCTGCCCCGCCGTCGCGAGAAACACAGGCACCATCGCCGCCAAAAGGTAAGCGGCGAGCACAACGGCACGGGCGCGGAAAAGTCCGAAACGCATGATGGTCTGTTAGCACAAACGCCGACCGGTGTCATCTGACAGTTTGGTGTTCTGCTGTCGATTTTCTCCCTTCCGCCACGATCCGGCGGAAGACCCCTGGCCAAGATCGTTTGCCGCCGCTCCCGCGACCATGGGCATTTCCCCGCTTACCCCATCAGCGAAGGCATCCTATAGTCGTCGCGGAATTGCGGGCATGAGGCAGGTGTCATGAAGATCAATCGCCGAACACTTCTTTCTGCAGGTTCCATGCTGGCCGGGTTCGCCGCAACCGGGCTTCGCGCCGAAAGCGATTCGGCCATCCATGTCGTGAAGGACCCGGGATGTCCGTGCTGCAACGGCTGGATCGGACATCTGCGCGACAGCGGCTTTTCCGTCACCTTCGAGGAGCGCAGCATCGAGGATCTGGCGGCCTTCAAGCGCGAGCGAGGCATTCCCGACACGCTGGTCTCATGCCACACGGCGGTGATCGGTGCCTACACGATCGAGGGCCATGTCCCCGCCGCCGACATCCGCCGTCTGATGGCCGAAGCGCCTGACGCGGTCGGCCTTGCGGTTCCCGGCATGCCCTTCGGCTCGCCGGGCATGGGACCGGAAACCGAACGTGAGGCCTATGACGTGATCCTGGTCGGCCGCGATGGCGGCGCGTCCGCCTTCACCCGCTATCCCGCAGCATAAACTGCGGTTATACGGTCTTCCGGCTGACTAAACCCGGGACCGGGCCAACCCGGGTTCAATTTCCTTGCGTCGTTCCGGCTGCCAGGTTTCGGGCAGGCATCTGGCCATCCCGGTCCAGAGCCCGAAACAGGACGAACGACATGACCCTTCGCAACAAGATCACCTCCGGCCTCGTCGCCGCGGTTCTTTTCACCTCTGGCGCGGCCTTTGCCGGCGACGTGCCGTTGAACGACCCCGCCAAGGAAGCCGAAATCCGCGCCGTCATGACGAAGGAAGGCTTCGATGTGCGCTCGGTCGGCACCATCGACGGCAAGTTCGAGATCTACGCGATCAAGGACGGCCAGGCCTGGGAGGTCTTTCTGGACCAGAAGCTGGCGATCATCGAGAAGAACCCGGCAAAAGGCTGAGGCCGAAACGCGCCGCCGACCCCGCGTCGGCGGCGCCTTCCAACAGGAGATCGCCATGCGTTTCAAGATCTGGGATCCGATCGTGCGGGTCTTTCACTGGTCGCTGGTCAGCGCCTTTGCGGCCAACGCGCTGTTCGTGCCCACCGCGTCGGCTTTGCACCTCGTGCTTGGGTATCTGATCGTGGGCCTGGTCGGCCTGCGGCTGATCTGGGGCTTTGCCGGGCGCGGCTATGCGCGGTTCGCCTCGTTTCCGCCCGACCTGCGCGCCGCGACCGAACAGGCCGCCGACATCGCCTCGGGTCGCCGCCGCGTGCATCTTGGCCACACGCCGCTCGGCGCGCTGATGATCTACAACATCCTGCTGACGGTTGCGGTCATCGCGCTGTCGGGCTGGATGATGACCACGCTGACCTTCTGGGGTGTGCGCTGGGTCAAGGACCTGCACGAGATGGCGGTCACCTGGGCCGAAATGTCGGTACTGCTGCATGTCGCCGCCGTTCTGTGGGAAAGCCGCAGGACCGGCGTGAACCTTCCAAAGGCAATGGTCACGGGTTACAAGGAGGTGCCGGAAGCCGCCAGGATCGTTGAATGACCGCAGGTTGGGATGTCTCGAAACGCAGTGCGGGTCTGGCTGCGCTGATCGCCGTGCAGGCGGCCAGCGCGACCTTCTTCGTGATCGATTGGCTCGGGGATGTGGTGGCGACGGGAAGGCTGGAAGTGTCGTTCTATCTGGCGGTCGAGCTGGCCGCCTCGGTCACGCTGATAGCGGCTATTGTCATCGAAGCCCGTCTCCTGATTCGGATGCTGCACCGCCACGCCCACATGGCGCGCAGTCTTTCGGCGGCGGCCCGGGGTTTGCACGACATCATGGAAGGCATGTTCGAGGCCTGGGGCCTGACGCCATCGGAGCAGGACATCGCCACGTTTCTGGTCAAGGGCTCCGACATTGCCGAAATCGCGCGGTTGCGCGGTTCGGCCGAGGGCACGATCAAGGCCCATCTCAATGCCATCTATCGCAAGGCGGGGGTTTCTGGACGCCCCGCGCTCTTGTCACTCTTGATCGAGGATCTGATGGCGGTGGCACCGTTGCACCGCAACGGCTGACCGCCGCGCGGCAACCCTGGCGTCAGGTCGGTCCGCTTACCACTGAAAGCCGCCTTCCGTCCGGCCCAGCGCCGCTTCAAGGTCGGCACGCGGGGCAACGCCGTCAAGCGGGCGGACCGCCGCGTCGATGCGCCGGGCCGCGTGATAGCCCAGGGCTGCCGCTTCGCCCGGCGCGGCGCCATAGGCGCGCAGATAGCGCCCGACGAAACCCTCCGTCGCACCCTGTCCGTCCCAGCCGTCCGGCAGATCGCCGGGCACCATGATGACGCTCGCCGCCGGATCGACAGCCGCCAGCGCGTCGGGCGACCGGGCGTCCCCAAGGACGACCACGATGTCCGGCGTCGGATCGGGGGCACCCGACAGGCCGGTGACGCTGCCGGCCGCCTCCTGCGGCAGCGGCAGGACATTCACATCGACACCGCCAAGATGGCCATCCGAGGTTTCGCCCGCATGCCCGTCCCGTTCATCCGCGGCGAGGAGAAAGCCGCGCACCGCATCCGCAAGACGCGCCTCGCGGTCCTCACCGACGACCAGCAGCGCCGCCGTGAACGCATGCGCCTCGGCCACGGAGGGCAGGACAGCCCACAGCGACAGGGTGGCAGCGACGATCACCGGGGCGGAAAACGCCTTGCCGGCGCGGCGAAAGGACCGTGCAGGTCCGAAGGTGCCATTCTGCATCACTTGACCTTTCTCGCAGCGGCGACTGTCGTTACCAGTTGCGCCTTCTCGACGAAACCCGGGACCAGCTGCTCTCCCACGACAAAAGACGGTGTGCCGCTGAAGCCCAGCGCCTCGGCCAGGCGCATGGAGGTGGCGATATGTTCGTCGACCTCCGGCGATCGCATGTCGGCCTTCCGTTTTTCGACATCAGGCCCGATCTCTGCCGCGACACGCAAGTCGGTGTTGGCCTCGACCCTGCCGCGCATGCCCATCAGGGCATTGTGCAGATCGGCGTATTTGCCCTCGTTCCGCGACGCCAGCGCGGCCCGGGCGGCGAAGACCGACCCCTCGCCGAGGATGGGCCATTCCCGCATCACCCGCCGGACCTTTCCGTCTTCGGACAGCAGGGCGTCAAGCTCGGGCATGACGCGCTTGCAGGAGGGGCAGTTGTTATCGAAGAACTCGACCACCGTCACATCGCGGTCCGGGTTGCCCGGAACCGGCGCGTTCGGATCGCGCTCCAGAGCCGCGCGCTCGATGGACAGGGCGGCCGCTGCGGCTGCAGCTTCGGGCTCCGACTGGCGCTGCTCCAACGTCTGAAGCGCCTCAAGCACAAGCGCGGGGTGCTCGCGCAGGGTTTGGGCGACCAGGTCCTTGATCCGTTTGTCCGGGACGTCGTGGGCAAAGCCCGCAAGCGGGACCATGACAACGACAAAGATGGCAAGCAGGGCGGAACTGAAACGCATGCGGTCGTCCTGTCGGGATGTGACCGGATTACGCCTTCACATGGCCAAAGGTGCAAGTGCGTTTCGTCAGTCGGCCGGGTGCCTGGAACAACTCACTGGCCTGCCGCTTCGGCTTGCGTGCGCTCCTCCTGCGCGGCGCGGACCGGTTCGGGCCAGGTCGACTTGATGAACGCGAGCACGGCCTCGATGTCGGCATCCGACAGATCGCCCGCAAAGCTGGGCATGCCAGAGGTGAACTTCACCCCCATCCCATCAAGGACGGCTTGCCCGCCCCTTCGGATATAGTCGGAAAGCATGGCGTCGCCGTGGTGCCAGGTGTGCCCGTTCTCGTCATGCGGAGGGGCCGGATAGGTGCCATCTGCCCTTGGCGTTTGCCAGTCCGGTTGCCCCTGCAGGGTCGCGCCGTGGCAGGCCGCGCATTTTGTCACATAGATTTGCTGCCCGCGTTCAAGGTCGGGCGCGTTGTGGAAGAAGGCCTGCGTCGGAAGGGTCGACGCAAGCAGAAGACCCGCCGCGATCACCGCCGAGCCCGGACGGCCGTGGCGGGACCACACCGGCACGCTCATGTCTGGCTCACCGCCGGGGTTGAGCCATCGGGCGGCAGGATGCGTTCCGAGAGAACCGCAAGGTCTTCGCGAATACGCGTCCGCTGCGACGTGGGATAGGACTCTTCCGGCGGAAGGCCACCGTGCTGGGCGAAAAGCAGCATGTCGCGCGCGATCGGCGCTGCCACCGTCGACCCGCCGCCGCCATGTTCGACGACAACGGTCACGGCATATCGCGGCGCATCGAAGGGCGCGAAAGCGACGTATAGCGCATGATCGCGCCGGTTCCAGGGCAGCTCTTCCTGCGTGCGGAGCCCCGTGGCCCGTTCTTCCGCGGTGATCGAGAAGACCTGGCTGGTTCCGGTCTTGCCGGCCATCGCCCGCGTCGGATCGGCAATGCGTGAGGAATAGGCGGTGCCACGTTCATGGTTCGACACCTCGAACATTCCCTGGCGGGCGATGGCCAGCGCCTCGGAGGAAACGCCCAGCGGCTTTGCGACCGAGACGTCGGACGCTTTCTCGCCGACGGATCGGATCAACCGTGGCAAGACGGCCGTGCCGGTGGCAAGGCGCGCGGTCATGGTCGCAAGCTGGATCGGGGTGGCAAGGGTGAAGCCCTGCCCGATCGAGGCGTTGATCGTGTCGCCGATCAGCCATTCCTGGCCATAGGTCTTCTGCTTCCATTCCCGCGTCGGGTTGTTGCCATGGGCTATTCCGGCAAAGGGAAGATCGTATTTTTGGCCCAGCCCAAGCCTGTCGTTCATCGCGAAGATGCCGTCGATCCCGATGCGCTGCGCGACCTCGTAGAAATAGACGTCGCAGGATTCGCGCAAGGCCCCGACCATGTTGATCCGGCCGTGACCGTTCTTCTTCCAGCAATGGAACCTGCGGCCCGAGATTTCGATGAAGCCGTTGCACTGGACGGTCTCTTCCGGGTCCATCACGCCGGATTCCAGCGCCGCAAGCGCGTTCGACATCTTGATCGTGGATCCCGGCGGATAGGCCCCCTGGAGGGTCTTGTCCGCAAGGGGACGGAACTCGCTTTCGCGCAGCGCCCCGTAATCGGCAGAGGAAATGCCTCGCACGAACAGATTCGGATCGAAGGACGGCGCCGACGTGCAGCCCAGAAGATCGCCGTTCGTCACGTCCATCACGATCGCCGCGGCGCTTTGACCTTCAAGCCGCACGCGCATGAAGTTCTGCAAATGGTGGTCAAGCGTGATCTGCAGGTCCGGTCCGGGAACCGGGGGCTCCAGTGCCAGTTCGCGCATCGTGCGCCCCCCGGCGTTGACCTCGACGCGCTGCGCCCCGGGCAGTCCGCGCAGGTCGCGTTCAAAGCTGCGCTCCACGCCGGTCTTGCCGATCTGGTAATCGGGAAGCCGCAACAGCGGTTCGGCTTCCTTCTCCCCGTCCGAAAGATCCGTTTCGCTGACCGGCCCGACATAGCCAAGCTGATGAGCAAAATCCGGGCCGAACGGATAGACCCGCGACAGCACCATCTCGGGACGAACCCCGGGAAGCACCGGAGCGTTCAGCGCCACACGCGAGAATTCTTCCCAGGTGACCCGGTCCTTCACGGTGATGGGAACGAAGGACTGCGTGCGTTCAAGCAAGGCCTTGACCTTCTGGATCGTCTCGTCATCGAGACCCAGAAGCGTCCGCAAGTTCGCAAGGACCGCATCGACGTCCCGCGTTTCCTCTCGCACAAGGGTGATGCGATAGGCGTGTTCGTTGTCGGCAACGATCTTTCCGTTCCGGTCGAAAATGCGCCCCCGGTCCGGTCGGACCAGCCGCAGACTGATCCGGTTCTCTTCGGCCAGAAGATAATACTGCTCTGCATCGCGCACCGCCAGTTGCCACAGGCGGAAGCCAAGCACCCCGACGAACGAGCCCATCGCCCCGCCGATCAGCAGCGACCGGCGGGTTGTCGTCTTGGTTGCCTTGACCTGGTCTCGATCAGATCGGCGCATCCCCTGCCACCCCTTCAGTCTTGCTGGACGCCAGCTTGCCACGGATCGTCTGCAGATAGGCTGCGGCACGAAGACCCAGGACCGCGATGACCAGCCCGACAAACCAGATCTGCAGCGGGTTCGGGTCGGGAGTTTCGCGGTGAAAGCTCATGAAATGCAGGAACAGGAAATACGCGACATGCGCGACCGTCAGCCACCACAGCGGCAGCACGCCCATCTGCAGGAACTTCCAGCCCGATGGCCCCAGTCGGCGCAGCGCAAGGTCGCTTGACGTGAGAGCCAGGATTGCAGCCAGGAACAGGGCTGCCAGTCCGATCCCGTTCGCCAGTCCGAACCCCTGCTGGAACATCACATAGACCTGAAAATCGGGGTGCAATTCGAAACCGAAGAGCCGCATGAGATCCCACTGCACCCAGCCGACCAGGATGATCACGGTGTGCACCAGGGCAAGCAGGAACCCGTATATGCCAAGCTCGCGCCGAAAGCGCAAGAGGCGCACCGCCGGACGCACGAGGCGCGCCAAGGGACCGATCGCCATCGACAAGGCGACAAGAACCACCGATGCGTCGCCGAACGCGCGGTTCCAGCGGTGCATCGGGCTCCACTGTGCGTGAACCGCGGCAAAGCCGACAAGAAGGGCCGCCGCGAACACGATAACGGCAAGGTGCCGGATGCCGACAGTGCCCGACAGACCGCCGGATGCCAGGCTGCGCACGGGTTGCTTGATCATTTTATCCCCTGATTTGTGATGTCGAAAGTGTTTCCGGATGCGGCGCGCTGCCGCCGGGATTCCCGAAAGGCACGCCAGGTGTTCGCGGTCGCGAACAGCATGACGACGACCCCGATTGCCGCAAGCCAGGGCCGGATCGGGTCGAACCACGCAAGCAGCGCGGGGCCCCCGAAGATCAGCATCAGGATCTTGTTGCAGGTCGGACAGGCGATGCCAAGAAAGCTGGCAAGCCCCCCGGTCCCCGTCGTCCGCATCCTGCAGGACGGAACCCAGAGCGCGGCGGTGATCCCGGCCAGGACGGCGGTCAGCGCGGTGGCTCCGAACTCCCACGGGCCGACCGGCGTCATGCGCACGAACAGCGGATTTGCCCAGACCGCGGTCACCGTGCCAAGCAGCACGAACAGCGCAAGGCCGACGACCGTGCCGCGAAAGGCCCGGTGCAGGACTTCGTCAGTGCCCGTCCGACGGGCTCCGGGATCAGCGCGCATCGAATTCGACCTCCGCCCGGTCTTCGGCAAACCCCGCGCTGATTACCCACCGGCCGGCCATGGGCAACTGGAAGCGCGCGCGCCATGCGCCGGGTCCGGTCGGTTCAAGCGTGGGATCCAGGCCGTCCATGTGCATGTCGAGCATGGCAAGGTTGACGTCGGGTGACGTGCGGGCCGCAGAAACCGCGCCCGAATTGGCGGCAAACCGGAGTTCCAGTCGCACGCCGAGATCGTCAAGCACGAAGACCTGCATATCAAGCAGACCATCGGAGATGACCTCTGACACGTTTGCCGTCGGCATCTTGCCGTCGGCTTCGGCCGCGTCCGGCGTGATCGGGCGAACGGCGGCCCAGACGAATGCACCGGCAAAGCCGAAGACCCCGAGGGCGGCCAGGAGTGGCAGCGCGCTAATTTTCATTTGTCATGTCCAACTGCGAAGGATCAGTTCCCGCCGCCGGGGCTTCGGCAGCAGGCGGGGTCGGCGGGGTGATGTCGCCACCGCCTGCGGGGTCGAGCAGGTAGGTGGCAATCGCCTCGCGGTCGGCGTCGGTAAGGAAGGACGTGCCCTCGGCCACGACTTCGGCCATGCTTCCCCCGACGGCGTCGCCGCTCGGCAAGAGACCGGTCTTGAGCGCATAGGCCAGGTTCTTGACGGTCCAGCCGCGCTGAACCAGGTCCGGCGCAAGGATGGATGGTGCCCTGCTGCCGCCGGGAAGACGGTCGTTCCCGGCAAACCGGGCATCCGGGTCCAGCCCGCCGGCCAGGTTTCTGCCAGAATGGCAGGCCGCGCAATGCGCCGCGCCTTCGACAAGCAGGCGGCCGCGGTTCCAGGGCGACGACGCACCCGCCAGCGCCGATGTGTCCGGCGTCTCGAGATAGGCCGCGCGCCAGAGTTTCAGTCCCGACCGGAAGCTGAAGGGAAAGCCGACATCATGCGGTGGGGCCGCCTCGGACACGGGCGGGACAGTTCGCACCGCTTCCCACAGGTCGGCGATGTCCTGGTCGGTGAACCCGGCATAGAACGAATAGATGAACACCGGATAATAGGGATCGCCCGACGGCGATATGCCCTGACGGATGGCCTTGGCGAAATCCTGGATGGTCCAGGTGCCGATGCCGGCCACCCGGTCCGGCGTGATGTTGGGCGGCACAAAGGTGCCGAATGGCGTGTCGAGAGGTGCGCCACCAGCCAGTGCAGGCCCCCGCGCGGCCGTATTGGTGTGACAAGCCACGCAGCCGCTCGCGCGGGCCAGATAGGCCCCGCGCGTCGCGTCGCCTGCGGGAAACACCGAGGGTTCCTCCATGCCGATCGGCCAGAGCGCCAGGATCCCGGCCCCGACGCCGACCGCGACGCCAGGAAGGATCACTGCAATCCCTATCAGGCCCCGCATCATCACATCGGACCCGCACGGAACCAGAAGGAACGAGCGGAACAGGTCGCCAAACTCCGCTGGAAACGGTCATCAGCGGCCAGCGGCGTCAGATCCGCCGCGCCGACCTCAGACCCCGCCCTTTTGCGCATCGCCTGCATCTCTTCCGCAGGGTCGGCATCGCCCATCACTTCGGCCTCGGTGAAGCCGCGCAGTGCCGGTGCAGCCGGTGCCATGGCCGTGCTGCCATCAATCGTTCTGGCCGTCCCGGCCAGGCCGGCCACGCCGGTCACCGGCGCTGCAGACCTCCGCCGGTTCGGCGCTGCGTCGGCAACGGCATCCGCGCAGGTCTTCAGGTTTTCCGCAAGCTCCGCGACCTGCTGCCCGTCGGCCCAGACTTCCGGCCTTGCGCTGGTATCCGCTTCAAGGCTGCCCCGAGGGTGGAACGGCAGCATCGTCAGTCCGGCAAGACCGGCGATCATGCTTGCGCGTTCCAAGACGATGAACATCTCATCGGAAACCCTGCCTTGCATCATCGGCGCAAACTCTGTCACGCTGTCCTCCAACGCCGTCATCCCGTTCTTCCGATCAAAGGCGATCCCGCTCGCCCCGTAGCTGCCAGTGCCACCGCCGCAAGGCCGGAAGCGGCGCGCGCCACGGCACCAGTCGATTGCGGTCTCAACTGCCTCGTTGCCCGTGGTTTCGTGCTACCGATTTGCCATGCAGGCCGCCGTGTCAGCCGGGCCACGCAAGGCGCGTCCGTTCAGGTTCAGGCGGACAAGACTGTTCCGCCGACCGGCCATGCAAAGACCGCCTGCGGTGCCAGGGCCCGCTCGGACCTTACCCTCAGACCAGCGGGTTTCGTGGTGGTGGCAGCGAGACTGTCGGGCCGCCAAAGCGACGCTGGGATTGCGCCAGGTCCGGGTGCCGTATGCTGACAAGGGGTTCGGACCATGCGGCAACCGGGGCGAAAAGCACCAACGAGCCGACACAGCCAACGCTCGGGTGGCACCCTGATCCGGCTGTGCCCTCTTGCCCGGTTTCGCCCGAACAGCCACCCAGAACGGCAATCAGGGTCTTGGGATTGTTCTCGGAAAGACTTCCGGCCTCGGCAACCTGGCCGAGGCCGAGGCCGACGGACAGGGCGATGGAAAGGAGCCACATGCCCAAACACATCCCGAGACCGGCAAGACGCCGGCTGCGTGATGTTCGGTCTGGACTGACCCCCACCATGCCGTCAGATCAGCTTGACCTGCGTCCCGACGGGCGCGCGCTCGTAGACTGCCTCGATGTTTTCGTTGTAAAGCCCGATGCAGCCGTTGGAGGCGCGGCGACCGATCTTCCGCGTATCCTGGGTGCCATGGATGCGGTAATACTGCCAGGACAGATACAGTGCGCGGGTGCCAAGCGGGTTCTTCGGGTCGCCGCCCGGCACGAAAGCGGGCCATTCCGGATTGCGCTTGCGCATCGATGGCGTCGGTGCCCAGCTGGGGTTCACACGTTTTTCGACCACCTCGGTGTAGCCCCGGCGCGTCAGTTCATCCGAGATCGGAACCGAGGTCGGATACAGATACATCTGCCCGTCAGGCGTCCATTGCTGCAGGATCCTGGCATTGGTATCCGCGATGATGATCCCGACCCCGAGAGAGTCGAAGTGATCCTGCCAGTTCTGGGTCCGGAAGGCCGAGATGTTGTTTCTCACCGGCCCATCCTCGGTCGCCCACGCCGCCTGGCTGCTGATGAATGGTGCCGCCAGGGCGCTGGCGACAAAGACGCGTCGATTGAATCGCATGGTCTGCTCCTCTGTTATTTTTTTCGTATCTGCGTCCTTCCAATATAGGAAGGTCAAATCGCTTCCGATGCCAACGGGGTCACAAACAGGTGAATGCGTTGCTAAAGCGCCAGCTTTTCCAGAATTTTTTTCGCGTTCACCGCGATGTGATCGCAAAAAGCTCGGCCGATGCGGCCAATCTCTGGGCATGCGGCTGATCGTTTTCTTCTTTTGCAGCGTGATTCTTCTCGCCTCCCTTTACGCTCCGGGGCGCGCGAACAGTGCTGCCGAGGCATCGCCGGGCGACGGCGGTCAATCCACCGTGGTGCTGCCTGACATTCTTTGTACCGAAGGCGCAGGTCATGTGGCTTGCCAGCTTGTGCTGACGCACGCCTCGGCACTGCCCGACCTTGCGGCCATCCCCGGACCTTCGGCCTACGAGATCGCGGCCGAAATGGCCTCCGGTCGGAGCTTTGCCCCCCACACGCCACCACCTCGACAGCTTTCCTGATCGCGTAGTAGGCATCAACTTTACCTGTCAGGAGCCAACATGATTTCCAGACGTCTTCTTCTTGGCGGAGCAGCCTCGGTCGTCCTTGCGACACCAGGCATCCTGCGTGCCCACACCGAACAGCCGTTTGTGCTGGACGAGAAATTCCAGCCGCGCGAAGTACGGGTCCGCGACCAGTACGAGCCCGGACAGATCCTGGTCTTTCCCCGGAACTATTTCCTCTACCATGTGTTCGCGCCCGAGCGCGCGATCAGATATGGCGTCGGCGTTGGCAAGGCCGGCCTGGAGTTCCGAGGATCCGCAACCATCGAGCGCAAGGCCGAGTGGCCCTCCTGGCGCCCGACCAACGAAATGATCCGACGCAACCCCAAGCGTTACGCTCAATTCGCCAAGGGCGTCCCCGGCGGGCCCAAAAATCCGCTGGGGGCCAGGGCGCTGTATCTCTATCGCGACGGGCGCGACACCTACTACCGCATCCATGGCACGACCGAGCCGTGGTCGATCGGACAGTCCGTGTCGAACGGCTGCATCCGGATGCTGAATGATCATGTCATCCAGCTTTACGAACAGGTGCCGATCGGCACGCCGGTAACCGTGGTGTTGTGACCGAAGTGTTCTGCCCGGGCGCACCGCGACCGGGCATCGCCGGGGGGGCGTGACCGGACGGTCGCGTCCTGCGGGTGCAGTTCCACGCGCTTGCGCGACCGGGCGCAACAGATGAAAGGCCTTCGCAGCCCCGCTATGCTGACGCCATGAATACACCCACACACATGCTGATCGGGGCCGCGGTCTTTTCGCGCCCCCTGGTTCCGGCAAGCCTTCTGGCGGCCCTCGCGGGCGGGCTGGTCCCCGATCTGCCGATGCTCGCGATGGTTTTCTGGTCCACCAGGATAAGCGGCATTCCGGAAAGCCAGGTCTTCGGGCAGCTCTACTACTCCGATGCCTGGCAGGCCGTGTTCGCCGTCGATCACGGGCTGCTGCTCTGGGGCGGGTTCCTTGCGGTCACCGTCTGGCTCGGGTCGGTCGTCCTGCGGGCCTTTGCCGGTGCGGGGCTTTTTCATGCCGTCGCGGACTTCTTCACCCACAACGACGATGCGCGCCGTCAGCTCTGGCCCCTCACCGACTGGGTGTTCCGCAGCCCGGTCAGCTATTGGGATCCGCGCTACTTCGGCACTCAGTTCGCCGTGTTCGAGCTGGGCCTCGTCGTCGTCCTGACCGCATTCCTCTGCTGGCGGATGCGGTTGTGGTGGCAGCGGGCGCTGACCCTGGGCGTCGCGGCCATCCTGCTTGTTCCGGTGCTCCTGACCGGGGGCATGCACGGCCTGCACGGGATGGGGTAGCCGGGCCGTCAGATGTCCTTGACGACCGCGGCCAGCATCTCGCGCACCTGTCCGGCCACCCGTTTCAGATCGCCGTTCGGGATCGCCGTCATCGAGGCGACCGGGTCGATCGCGCTGACCTCGACGCCGCCCGCGACCTCGCGCAGGATGACGTTGCAGGGCAGCATCGCGCCGACTTTCGGTTCCATCGCCAGCGCCTGATGCGCCATGCCCGGATTGCAGGCACCAAGGATCAGGTAGCCCGGCATGTCGACATCGAGCTTCTGCTTCATCGTCGCCCGGACGTCGATTTCGGTCAGCACGCCAAAGCCCCGTGCGGCCAGTGCCGCGCGGGTCCGGGTCTCGATATCCGCAAGGGCTGCTCCGGCAAAGCTGCGATCCAGTGTGTAGGACATGATGGTCTCCTTGGGTGAGAGGATACCGCCGCACCGGCTGTGCGCCGATTTCGGCACGGGCGGTTCACATCGCGATCACTACAGCCTCGGCAGGTCGGGCCACAAGGACCGCGCGGCGAAAGTGATCCGGGCTGGCCGCGTCGGCCGGTGTCACGACGGGCGATCACGACCCTGCCCCGCGACTTGCCAGCACGACGCCACCGATCGCCAGCCCCATGCCAAGGACGGTCAGCGGGCCGATCCGTTCACCCAGAAACACCGCGCTGATCGCCACGCCCAGCAGCGGGACCAGAAACATGAAGGCATTGGCGCTGTTCAAGGAACTGCGGCTCAGAATGCGGATCCACAGCCAATAGGTGATTGCCGTGCCGCCAAGCGCCAGCACGGCAAGGCTGGCCAGAAACGCTGGCGCGACCAGTCGCGCCGTCCAGGGCTCGGTGGCATAGGACAGGGCGGCCAGCGGCAGCGCGCCGAACAGAAGCTGGGCCGCCGCCGCCGCGATGGCGTCGACATCACCCGCCAGCCGTTTCGTCACGGCGTTGCCGAGAGCCGTGCCAAGCGTGGCCAGGATGACAAGGCCGATCCCCGCGGATGCCCTGACGCCGCCCGCGGCAAGGTCCGGTGCCGCGATGGCGGCAATGCCCAGCAGGGACACAAGCATCCCCACCCCGTGTCCCTTGCCGAACGGCTCGCCGAATATCACCAGGGCGACAAGGGCTGCAATGATCGGCTGGGTTCCGGCCACCACCGTCGCCACCCCCGGAGACACCAGACCTGCCGCCATGAACATGCTGAGAAACCCGATCGTCGTGGCGCTGAAGCCGGACAGGGCGATCAGCAGCCAAAGCCGAAGGCTGCGGGGAAACTGACGCCGCAAGGCGACGGCAAGCAGGCCAAGCGCGGCCCCGGCGACCCCGGCCCGCAGCGTTGCGAACTGGAACGGCGCGGCATAGGCCGATCCGACGGTAATCAGCGGATAGCAAAGCGCGGTCAGCGTCACCACGACCAGCAGGCTGGCGACCGTGCCACGGTCCAGCCCGCCCGGTGCTGCGCTCGCGATCCGCGGCACGTCAGCCGGCAATCGTGAAGGCGGGCGCGCGCGACCAGTAGTCCAGCGCATAGGCGATTTCCCCTCGGCTGTCGGCATGAAGCCGGAACAGCGGCTGCCCCTTTTCCACCCGGTCCCCGGCGCGGACCGCCAGCGTCAGACCGGCAGCAAGGTTGCCAGGCGCACCGGCCAGCTTCGCCAGCCGGGCCAGGCTGCGGTTGTCGATGACCGAAACCTGTCCGGCGACGGCTGCGGTCACGTCATGGGTCTCGGCGGCCTCGGGCGGCTGGCGCAGCCCGCCTTGCGCCTCGCAGATGGCGACGAACTTGCGCCATGCGTCGCCCCTCTCCAGCCTTTGCCACGCCAGCGCCGCCCCGGCCCCCGCTGCGGCCACGCCGCCGATTTCCAGAAGCCGGGCCGCCAGGGCCACCGCACGTTCGGCCAGATCGGCCGGGGCGTCGGGATGCCGCTGCAGGACGGCAAGCACGTCGCGCGCCTCGGGGGCCGGGCCGATGCCGCGCCCGACCGGCCCGGTTCCGTCGGTCGCAAGACAGGTGACGTTCAGGCCCAGGGAGGACCCCACCAGCGTCAGCCGTGCGGCAAGGGCCGCTGCCGCCTCGGGACTGCGCACCTTCGCGGTCGGGCCGACCGGAATGTCGATCACCACATCGGTCGCGCCCGCCGCCACCTTCTTTGACAGCACCGAGGCGACAAGCTGGCCTTCGGCGTCGATGTCGATCTCGCGCTCGATCCGCACGAAGGCGTCGTCCGCCGGGCTGAGCCGCACCGCGCCGCCCCAGACGACACAGCCGCCTTCCGCATCCACGACACGCCGGATCGCGGGCAGGTCCAGCGTGACCGGGGCCAGCGTCTCCATCGTGTCGGCGGTTCCGGCGGGCGAGGTTATGGCGCGCGACGAGGTCTTGGGGATCACCAGACCAGAGGCCGCGACGATGGCCACCACGATCGGCGTCGTCCGGTTGCCCGGCAGGCCGCCGACACAATGCTTGTCCATGACGCGGGGCGCGGTCCAGGCCAGCCGGTCGCCGACGGCCACCATCGCCCGCGTCAGACCGGTCGTCTCGGCGTCGTCAAGCGGCAGGGCCGCTCCCGCCGACAAGAAGGCCGCGATCTGGGTATCGCTCAGCCGGCCGGCCTGCACGTCGCGCAGGATCGCCGCGAAACCGCCCTCGTCCAGCCGCCCGCCGTATAGCTTGCGGCGGACCAGCGTCATCGACTCCGCTGGCGGGGCCGGGCGCACGCTGGCCACCGCTCCCGCATCGGCACCGAGCCGCGCCCAGGCATCCTCGGACAGGCCGATCTCGTGCGGGTTGAGAAAGCTGCCCTCGATCGCCATGAGCCGCGCCGTGATGCTGCGCCCGCCGGAGCGGATCTCGATCCGCGTCCGGGCATGGACACCCTCGGACCGGCAGACATGGCAATCCGTGCGCATGATGGCGATGGCTTCGCCCTGGCTTTGCAACCTGATCCGCACCAGCCGCATCGGGGCCGGATCGGGCGGTTTGGCGCGGGCCGGATCGGTCAAATCGTGAACTCCTGCTCCTGCCGGGCGACGGCCGCGTGCCAGCCAAGCTCGCGGCCGATGCGCACGCGCAGCGCCTCGGCGGCCTCCGGCTCGCCGTGGACGATGGTGACGCCGCCCGGTGCCGACGTGAAACCGCCCAGCCAGCGCAAAAGCTCCTTGGCATCGGCATGGGCGGACAGCATCGGCAGGTTGGCGACCTCGGCCCGCACCGGCACCCATTCGCCGAACATCTTCACCTCGGTGGCCCCCTCGACCATCGCCCGCCCGCGCGTGCCCGCCGCCTGAAAGCCCGAGAACAGGATCAGGTTCCGCCGGTCCGGCGCGAAGGCGCGGATGTGGTGCAGGACGCGGCCGCCGGTGGCCATGCCGCTGGCCGAAATCACGATCTTGGGGTAAGGATTGGCGGTGATCTCCTTCGATTTCTCGACATCGCGGACATAGGTGGCGATGGCGCAGGCGTCGCGGCAGATGTCGCGCGACAGGCGGTGATCGTCGGGATAGGTGCACAGAAGCTCGCTGGCGTTGATCGCCATCGGACTGTCCAGATAGACCGGCAAATCGCGGAACCGCCCGCCCTGTTTCAGCTTCCAGATGTAATAGAGCAGGCTTTGCGCCCGCCCGACGGCAAAGGCCGGGATCACCACCGTGCCGCCGCGCGCCGCCGTGCGCGAGATCAGCGCGGCCAGCGCCTCGGCGGGGTCGGTCTGGTCATGGATGCGGTTGCCATAGGTGGATTCGATGACGATGTGATCCGCCGCCTCGACCGCTTCGGGGTCCACCATCACCTCGTCGCCGTAGCGGCCAAGATCGCCCGAGAACACCACCTTGCGGCCCGACCAGTCCACCGTCAGCGAGGCCGCGCCAAGGATGTGGCCCGCGTGGTGCGGCGTCACCTCGGCATCGCCCAGAACCCGGGTCGGCACATGGAAATCCATGTCGACAAAGGCTTCCAGCGCGCGCTCGGCCTCTTTCACGCCGTAAAGCGGACGGGCGGGCTTGTGCTTGGCAAAGCCCTTGCGGTTGGCGTATTCGGCGTCCTTTTCCTGCAGATGCCCGCTGTCGCGCAGGATCAGTTCCGCCACCGCCCGGGTCGCCGGCGTGGCATAGATCGGGCCGCGAAAGCCGTCCGCCACCAGTTTCGGCAGATAGCCGGAGTGGTCAAGATGCGCATGGGTCAGCACCACGGCGCCGATACTGCGCGGCTCGACCGGGAACGGCGCCCAGTTCAGCTCGCGCAGGTTCTTCAACCCCTGGAACATGCCGCAGTCGATCAGGATGCGCTGGTTGCCCCGGGTCAGGAGGTGCCGCGATCCGGTCACGGTTCCGGCGGCCCCGAGCGTGGTGAGTTTCAGCATGGCGTATCCTTTCAGGGTCAGGGGCGGGCGGTCAGGGGCGGTCTGGCAGCGTCGCCAGGGCCTCTGACACCAGCGGGGCCAGGGAAATCGCGTTCGAGGGGTGGGGAACGCTGTCGCAGGACACCACGCGCGCCGCGACCGGTTGCAGCCGCGCGAAGGCATCGCCCGCGAACAGCGGATGGACCACGGCGCAGACCGGCCGCGCCAGCCCGCGCGCCGCGAGAAGCTGCGCCGCCGCAAGCATCGTCCGGCCGGACGAGGCGATGTCATCGACCAGCACCGGGATGCGACCGCCGTGATCGTCAAGCGCGGGCAGCGCGACCGACACGTCGAAATCGCCGCGCCGGGTCTTTTCCATCACCACCCAGGGCGCGCCGGTCCGCGCCGCGATGGCCGCGACCCATTGCGCGCTTTCCGAATCCGGGCCGATCAGCAGCGGACGGTCCACTTCCGCCGCGATCCAGTCGGCCAGCGCGGGCGCGGCCTGCACGGCGGCCGCTGGAATGGAGTAAAGCTCCGACAGCGCGGAACGGCGATGCAGGTGCGGGTCCACCGTGACGATTCCGTCGAAGAGCGACGAGATGAGCCGGGCGAAGCTGTCCGAGGTGATGGCCTCGCCGGAGTGGAAGGCCTTGTCCTGCCGCATGTAGGCCAGATAGGGCGCGACCAGCCGCACCCGGTCCGCCCCCTGGCTGCGGGCGGCATCGGCGGCAAAGGCGAGGCGCAAGAAGTCGGGGTCCGGCCCGGCCAGGGTCGCCACGATGTCGACGGTCCGCCCCGCGACCGGGGTCAAGAGCCGCAGATAGGTCTCGCCATCCGGGAAGCGGCGGGTCTCGACCGTGCCGACATCGGACTTGCGGGCCTTGGCAAGCTGCCGGGCAAAGGTCTCGTTGCCCGGCATGGGCAGGATGAGGGGCGCTTGGGTCATGCGTGCCGTGCCTCCCCGGTCAGCGCGACGCGACCGGCCGGGAAGCCTCGTGCCCGAACAGCTCGGGACATTCCTCGGCGCATTTGTTGGTCAGGATGATCCAGGCCAGATGCAGCGTCGCCAGCCCCGCCAGCAGGCAGAAGAACGAGATGTAGGCATAGCGCAGGAAGGTCACGTCCAGCACGACCACGACCATGACCGTCACCGCAAAGTGGCGCATGTGACGGTAGCGCGACAGAAGCGGCGGCACGGTGATCAGCAGGACATAGATGGTGTAGGTCAGCCAGCGCGGCAGGAACTGGTCCAGCAGCATCGAATTCTCGTAGGCCAGCGAGTTCTGGTTGACCGTCACCACCAGCCAGTCGGTGCCGAACCCGTGCGGGATGTAAAGCATCAGGCCGAACACGATCCCGACCAGGGTCATCGCCATCAGCCAGGGCCGGCGGCGGCTGTCGGACGGCTCCAGCACCCAGACCGAGAACGGGATCCAGAACGGCCACATGAACCAGGTGAAGAAGATGAAGCCCATCGCGCCAAGGGTCATCGTGGCGTTGTCGCCCGTGTTCATGCCGACCCAGACGAAGCCCTCGCTGAACTGCTGGATCCCGGCGAAAAGCGGCATCAGGCCGATCGGCAGATAGCGCCAGTTGCTGCGCGCGGCCTTGACGATGATCGCCGCACCCCCCGTGGTCAGAAGCGCGCTGGCGGTGAAGCTGACCGTTGCCGAAAGACACATGGCGGTTCCCTTTCTATGCCGAAATCACGGTGCCGGCCATCCCGTCCAGGATCGCGGCGGCGTCCTCCATCCGGCCGATGCCGGCCAGCTTGCCGCCCCCGGCCACGAACCCCTGCCCCGCCGCGACCTTCGGACCCATCGAGCCTGCGGGCAGCGCCATCTGCTGCGCCTGATCGACGGTCAGGCGCGCGATGCGCCGGGCCCCGGGCGTGCCGAACCCCTCCATCACGCCCTCCACATCGGTCAGCATCAGAAGCGCGTCCGCCCCGATGCCGCGCGCCAGCAGCGCGCTGGCATGGTCCTTGTCGATCACCGCCTCGACGCCGGTCAGGCTGCCATCGGCCCGCCGCACCACCGGGATGCCGCCGCCACCGGCGCAGATCACCACCACGCCCTGCGCCAGCAAGAGGCGGATCACCCGCAGGTCGGGAATCTCGACCGGCCTTGGCGAGGGCACGACGCGCCGCCAGTGGGGCCCGTCCGGGGCAATGGCCCAGCCCCGCTGCGCGGCAAGCGTCTTTGCCTCGGCCTCGGCATAGACCGGGCCGACGGGCTTGGTCGGGCGGGCAAAGGCCGGATCGGCCGGATCGACCACGATCTGCGTCAGTAGGGTCGCGACCGGCCGGTCGTGCCCCAGCGCGTTCTCCAGCTCCTGCTCGATCAGATAGCCGATCATGCCTTCGGTTTCGGCCCCCAGCATGTCCAGCGGATCGGGGGCATCCGGCCGGAAGGCCGCCCCCTGCAAGGCCAGCAGCCCGACCTGCGGGCCGTTGCCATGCGTCACCACCAGGTCATGTCCGGCCCGGACCAACCCCGCCAGCGCCAATGCCGCCTGCGCCGCATTGGCGCGCTGGACCTCGGCCGTCATCGGCTCTCCCCGGCGCAAGAGCGCATTGCCGCCCAGGGCCGCGACCACCAGCACCGCTCAGCCTCCCAGCGTGGCGACAAGCACCGCCTTGATCGTGTGCAGCCGGTTCTCGGCCTGGTCAAAGACCACCGAGGCCGGGCTTTCAAACACCGCGTCGCTGACCTCCATCTCGGTCAGGCCGAACTTTTCCGCGATCTCGCGGCCCACCGCCGTCTCGGTGTTGTGGAAGGCGGGCAAGCAATGCATGAACCGCGCCCGCGGGTTGCCGGTGCGCGCCATCATCGCCGCGTCGATGCGCCAGGGGGTCAGCAGCTTGATCCGCTCGGCCCATTTCGCCTTGTCCTCGCCCATCGACAGCCAGACATCGGTGTAAAGAAAATCGGCGCCCTTCACCGCCTCGTCGGGGTCCTTGGTCACGGTGATCCGCGCGCCGGTCTCCTCTGCGATGGCCAAGGCCTCGTCGATCACCGGCTTTTTCGGCCAGCAGGCCTTGGGGCCGCCCAGACGCACGTCCATCCCCATCTTGGCCCCGCCGATCAACAGGCTTTCGCCGACATTGTTGCCCGCGTCGCCCAGGAAGGCGAAGGCGATCTTGCGCAGCGGCTTTTCGGCATGTTCCTGCATGGTCAGGAAATCGGCCAGCACCTGGGTCGGGTGGAACTGGTCGGTCAGCCCGTTGTAGACCGGCACACCGGCGTAACGCGCCAGCTCCTCGACGATCTCCTGCCCGAAGCCGCGATATTCGATGGCGTCATAGACCCGGCCCAGCACGCGCGCGGTGTCGCGCACGCTTTCCTTGTGGCCAATGTGGCTGCCCGAGGGGCCAAGGTAGGTGACATGCGCGCCCTGATCGTGCGCAGCGACCTCGAACCCCACGCGGGTGCGGGTCGAGTCCTTCTCGAAGATCAGCGCGATCTCGCGGCCTTTCAGCAGTTGCTGTTCGGTCCCGGCATATTTCGCGGCCTTGAGGTCGGCCGAGAGTTTCAGAAGAAAGCCGATTTCCGCCGGAGTGTAGTCGCGCAGGGTCAGGAAATGGCGGTTGCGCAGGTTGAAGCTCATGATTTTTCCTTCGATTTCAGGCGGGGTCGCGGATGGTCGGGCAGGTCATGCAGTGGCCGCCGCCGCGGCCCCGGCCCAATTCCGCCCCCGGCATCTCGCGCACGTCGATGCCTTCGGCGCGCAGCATGGCGTTGGTGTCGTCGTTGCGGTCATAGCCCACGATCACGCCCGGCCGCAGCGCCACGACGTTGTTGCCGTCGTTCCACTGTTCGCGCGCGCGTTCCGCCGGGTCGCTGCCGCCGGTCGGCACGATCCGCAGTTTCTTGAAGCCGAGGATATCCGCGACAACCTCGAAGATCGGGCGGCGGTCCTCGGTGACGCGGAACGGCTTGCCCGCGCCGCCGGGGCGCAGGTCGAAGCAGGTGATGCCGTCGGCCACTTCCTTGAAGGTCGTGACCACATCGCCGCCGCAGAAGGTGAACACGGTATCCAGGTGCATCGCCGACCGGGTGCGCGGCAGACGGCAGGCGACGACGCGCGACGCCGCCCCCTGATCGAACAGCGCCTGCGCAAAGAGCCCGATGCCCTGCGCCGAAGACCGCTCGCCCATGCCGACAAGGACAGTGTCCTTGCCCACCGGCATGATGTCGCCGCCTTCCAGGCTTGCCGGGCCGAAGTCGCGCGCCGGGTCGCCGAACAGTTCGCGCACCTTTCCGGCGAATTTCGGATGATGCCGGTAGATCGCGGTGGTCAAAAGCGTCTCGGGCTTGCGCGCCGCCCAGAACATCGGGTTCAGCGACACCCCGCCGTGGACAAAGGCGCTGTTGTCGCGGGTGAAGATCATGTTCGGCAGGGGCGGCAGGATGAAGCCCGCCTTGCCCAGCCAGGCCCCGAACAGCCCCTCGGGCGCGAAGGGCAGGTCGCTGACCATCAGCCCGCCGATCAGCCAGCGGGCAAGGTCCGCGCCGGCCAACCCCTCCATCCACAGGCGCAAGGGGTCCACCATGCCCGCGCCGACGGTGGTCAGCGTCACCCGGTGGTCCAGAACAAAGGCCCGGCCCGCCGGAATGTCCAGCGTTTCGGCCAGCAGGTCGTTGGCGTCCAGCACCTCGATGCCTTCGGCGCGCATCAGATCGGTAAAGACGGCATGGTCCTTGATCGCCTGCTTGACCCAGAACACGTCGTCAAACAGCAGCTCGTCGCAGTTTTCCGGTGTGAGCCGACGGTGCGCGAGACCCGGCCGGCAGACGATCACCTGGCGCAGGCGGCCGGATTCGGAATGGACGCCAAGGGTTGGTTCGGACATGGGATGCTCCGGTCAGAGGAAGGTGGCGACGCTGAGCGCGGCCATGATGAACAGGGTCAGGATCAGGAGAAGCGGCCAGACGAAGGCCAGCCAGCGTTCGTAAGGCACGCGGGCGATGGCCAGACCGCCGATGACCACGGCGAAGGTCGGGTTGATCAGGTTCACCAGCCCGTTGGCCGACTGGTAGGCGGTGACGGCCAGCGACCGGTCCACCCCGGCAAAGTCCGACAGGGGTGCCAGGATCGGCATCGACAGCACGGCAAGTCCCGACGAGGACGGCACGAAGAAGCTCATCCCCACCTCGATCCAGTAGAGAAGGTTGATGAAGGCAAGCTCCGACAGCCCGGAAACCGCGCCCGCGGCGGCGTTCAGGATGGTGTCGGCAATCAGCCCCTGCTCCATCACCACGACGATGCCGCGGGCAAGCCCGATCACCAGCGCCACGCCCAGAAGGTCGCGCGCGCCGGTGATGAAGGCGCCGGTCAGCCCTTTTTCGCCCAGCCGGCCGATCAGCCCGACGACGATGGCCGAGGCGAAGAACATCGTGCTCATCTCTGCCATCCACCAGCCCTGGGACGACACGCCCCAGATCAGCGCCACGAAGGTCAGCCCAAAGACCACCAGCACCAGCGACTGCGTGCCGGTCAGCGTCGCGCCCTCGCCGGTGGCGGCCCCGCCCGCAAAGGCGGTGCGGTGGTCGGCGGCAAGGTCGGCCACCCGCGACAGCGCCGGATCGCGCCGGACCCGCATCGCATAGCGCATGACATAGGCGATGCAGATCGCCAGCCCGCCGATCAGCAGCACCAGCCGCAGGGCCAGCCCGTCGGTGAAGGCGACACCCGCCGCATTCGACGCGATCACCGTGGCAAAGGGGTTGATGGTGGACCCGAGCGTGCCGATCCCGGCCCCCAGAAGGATGATCGCCGCTCCGGTGACGGCATCATACCCCGCCGCGATCATCACCGGGATCAGCAGCCCGTAGAAGGCCAGCGTTTCCTCGGCCATGCCATAGGTGGTGCCGCCCAGCGCGAAAAGGCTCATCAGGATCGGGATCATCCAGATCTCGCGCCCCTTCAGCCGCGCCATCGCCCGGCGGATGCCGGTGTCGATGGCGCCCGTGGCGTTCACCACGCCCAGAAAGCCGCCAAGGATGATCACGAACAGCGCCACGTCGATCGCGTTGGCCGAATAGCTGACCGGATCGTAGAACCCGGCGACAGGGGCCATCAGGATGTCGATGAGGCCCTGCGGATTGGCCTCGACCGTCTTGTAGGTCCCGGCGACCGCGATCTCGCGGCCGACGGCCTCGCTTTCCACCCGGTCGAACTTGCCGGCCGGGATGATCCAGGTCAGGGCACCGACCAGGACGATCAGCAGGAACAGGATCGTGTAGGCGGTCGGGAACCGGCTGGCCAGACGGTCGGTTCCCGGTCCGGTGGTGGCGTCGCTCATGCGGTGTTCCTTTCAGGCAGGGGGGGGAAGGTGGCCCTATTCGCCACCATCCATCTTCATCATCAGCGCCGAGATCGGGGCGGGAATGTCCGCTTCGGTAAAGCGCTTCTGCTCTCCGGCGTCGTGGACGAAGGCGATGATGTCGGCCAGGTCCTGCCCGGTCAGTTCGATCGGGGCGCCCAGTTCCTCGCGCTGCAGTGCGACCATCGCCTCGGACCCGCGCCACATGCCGGCGGCAAAGTCGAACGGGTTCATCATCGGTTCCATGTATTCGGCGTCCATCGGCGGCGCATCCGCGCCACCGATCCCGTTGACCGAGTGGCAGAGCACACAGCCCTTGGCTGCGAAAAGCTGCCGGCCCGCCGCCGCATCCATGCGGGGCAGGATGATGCCGGTGGCCATCATCGGCATGGTGTCGCCCACCGGCTTATCCTGTGCGACGGCAGGCGCAAGCGCACCGGCCGCAAGCCAGAACCCCAGAACGCGCAGAACAGCCGTCATGACGTGGCCCCTCCGGCAACACGTCCCCAAGGCAGGAACGCCGGAACCCGCGCGGCCCAGGCGTCGTATTCGGCACCAAACCGGGCGCGCGCCTCCCGCTCCTCGGTGCGGGCAAGGCGCAGGTACATCCAGATCAGCACCGGATACATGGCAAGCGTCAGGATCGTCGGCCACTGCACCAGAAACCCGGTCAGGATCAGCACGAAGCCCGCATATTGCGGATGCCGGATCCGCGCGTAAGGGCCGGTCGTGGCCAGCCTGCCCGCGCGCTGTGCCGCGAAAAGCACCGGCCAGGCCGCCGACAGCAGCCAGAATCCGCCGCCGATCAGCAGGAAGCTCAGGATATGGAACGGGCCGAAATGCGGGTTCGCCCGCCAGCCGAACAGCATCTCCGGCAGATGCCCGGCATTGTGCGAGAACCAGTCGATGCCGGGATAGGCGGATTGCAGCCAGCCCGACAGAAGATAGATCGTCAGCGGAAAGCCGTACATCTCGGCAAAAAGCGCCACCAGAAAGGCGCTGAACGCGCCGAAACTGCGCCAGTCGCGCGGGGTCTTCGGCTTGACGAAGCTCAGCGCGAAGATGATGAACACCGCCGCGTTGACGGCGGCAAGAAGCCAAAGCCCATAGGCAGGCGCGCTGTCCGGGGTCATGGCCGGGTCTTCCCCTGCCGGTCGGCTGCCTCGGCCGGATCCGGCCTTGGCGGCGTGCCCCCATGCCCGCCATGCCCACCGTGGCCGCCGTGCATGAAGGCATGCAACCCGAAGCAGGCAAGAAGCGGCAGCAGCAGAAACAGGCTGCCGAAGGGAACATGAAGCCGGTGCTCGTAGACCAGAAGCAAGGCGGCAAGCGCCAGAAAACCGAAAAAGGCCATGCGCCAGCGCGACCTGGGTGCGGCGACGGGATCGCCCGTCCCCGAGGAATGTGAATGTTCATGCATGTCTGCGCCCTTCGGTGGCACGGGCTGGAAGGCCGTGCAGAAGGAAAGACGTTCGGGCCAGCGCCGCATTACACCCTCGGCGCGAAATCGGTGGCCATTGCGCGCCGCTCCGATCGACCGCGCTGCATCCGCGCCCCAAGGGCCGATGCCCGCGACCCGGGCCGCAGCCGCCCGGATCCATGGCCAAAAGCAGTCGCAGCGGGTCCCTCGGGCACCGGTGCCGGCATTGACACAAGTCAAGGTTGCCGATCCGGCCCGGGTCTAAGAGAAGGACATGGAGCATGAAAACCGAAACCCGACAGCCTTCGCCGCGAACCGCCTTCGCGTGTTCCTGACGGCCATTGCGTCAGGGCTGCTGGTCCTGTCGCTTGTGACCGAGCTTCTGGGGGGCACACCTGTCTTCGACCGGGGCCAGGTCGAAGCGTCTCTGTCCCAGGAACTGACCGCGCCGATCGGTGATTGCGAACTTCATGCCGAGCGCGGCGCGGCGCGTTGCCAGCAAGCCGAAGTGATCTTGGTCTCTGCCGGAGGCGCGGCTTCCGCCCCGGTCCGGGACGCGGGGCCGCTATACTTCCTCTTCGATGCCGGGGGTCAGCTCCAGCATCGGCCGGATCGCCCGCTGCGTCCGCCGGTGGCGTTTTCTCCCACGGCCTGATCGCGGCAATCGTCCAGGCATTGGCCACCGGCTTACGGGGCTATTGCATCGGGTGGTTGTCCTTCCGTCGGTTCCAGAAAGCGGATCTCATCATGTTTCACGTCGCCCCGTCCCGTCACGACCTGCCAAAGCCCCTTCCGGTCGAGCCGGACCCCTGCGCGCTGCTGGTCTTTCACAAGTCTCGCTACCTAGCCTATCTGCGCCGCCGCGTCGGCAGCGCCGATGTGGCCGAGGACGTGTTTCAGGATTTCGCCGTCAAGGTCATCCGCGCCGCCCGCACCCGCGAGCCGGTCGGAAACACTGCCGCCTGGGTCTTCCGGGTGCTGCGCAACACGCTGTTCGACCACTACCGCCGCAAGGACGCGCGGCTGCGGGGCGAGGCCGGCTACAGTGTCTACAGCCAGCTGCTGTCCGAGGCCAGCGATGCCGACCCGACCGCGGCAGCCTCGGACGCGGATGCCGCGCAGTCGCTCGAGGCAGCCCTGGCGAGCATCCGCCCCGATCAGGCAGGCGTGATCCGGGCCCTTTACTTGCAGGAAATTCCGCGCGACGTTGTTGCCAGAGACCTCAATCTGGAAATCGGCACGCTGAATGTCCGCGCGTTTCGGGCGCGCCGCGCGCTTCAGGACGCCCTCAAACGCCAGGATGGCGGGTCTCGCGACGGCGATGCTGCAATCGTCGGCGCATCGGGCGGTGATTTGAGGCGTCAGGCGTCCGCTGCCCGAAGCGGCGATGCAGCCCGGCTCTGCGAGGCATGGTGAGAAAAATGGATGAGACTCTCCCCGATCTTCTGGCCAGGCAATCCCACGGAAAGGATCGACGTGCCGACGCAGGGCGCAAGGCCGTCGAGGCCGCATTGCTGGAAGGACAGCAGCGGATCCTCAGGTTCCTCATCGGTCGCGTGGGAAACAGCGATGATGCCAAGGATGTCCTCCAGGACTTTTCGATGCGCGCGATCACCCGCGCCGACGACCTGCGCGACGTGTCAAGCGTTCGGGGCTGGCTTGGCCGCCTGCTTGCGACCGCGATCGCGGATCATCACCGCCGCGCCGCCAGACGGCCAAAGCCGGACCTCGGTTCCGACACCTGGACCGACCTGTCCGAGACCCTCGCCCAGCCGGACGCCGAGACCGATGCCGTCGTCTGCGACTGCCTGCACGACCTCATCGGCCTTCTCGATCCCGGGACGCGCGACCTTCTGCGTCGCATCGACCTCCTCGGCCAGTCCCGCGACGAGGTCGCCCGGTCGCTGAACATCTCCGAGGGCACGCTTGCGGTGCGTGTGCACCGGGCGCGGCGGAAACTGCGCGACCTTCTGATCCAGATGTGCGTGACCTGTCCTGAACACGGATTTCTCGACTGCGCCTGCGATCGCGCCCGGGCACGGCAACAGGCGGCCAAGGCCGTGAATTCCGGTGGCAGCCTGTAATGCGAAAGCCGGTCCCGCGTCTGTAATTCGGGCGAGGACCGCCTACAGCGGCCGCCCGATACGCCAACCTTACCAGGAGCCATGAGATGAACACGTCCAAAGTCGCCGCCAAGACCGAAGCCGAGACCGTTCAGACCGGATGCTGCGGATCGGCTGGAACCCAGGACCATGCGGCCGCGTCGGACTCTGCGCCGCATGACCATGCCGGCCATGCCGCGTCGAAGACCGGCGCTGCGGCGAAACCCGCCGACAAACCGAAATCCGGGCATGGGTCCGGGTGCTGCTGTTCCTGAAACGACAGGGCCGCAGCGTGCCGGACCTTCCCGTCGCGCTGCGGTCCCACCAAGACGAAAGCAAGGCAAATCATGACGACGACGACCGCAACGCTTGGCTTCAATGCGTCTGCAGACGTGCTGGGACATCTCGGCATCGAAAAACACCTTGCGAAGCAGCCGGGCGTGGCCTTGGCGACAGCCAATCCTGCTGGCCAGTCGGTGACCGTCACTTTCGACGCCGCCGTCACAAGCGTCGAGACCCTGCGCAGGGCGGTGGACGACTGCGGCTATCACTGCTCGGGCGAGGTGCTGCCGAAGCATGTCTGTGCAAGCGACGCGCCGACCGTGGCGGCATCGCGGCCGAAGGACCATTCCGGGCATGAAGGACATGGCGGCGCTGCCGCCCCCGCCGCCAAATCCGCCAAGGACGAGATGGCGCACGAGATGGGCCATGGCGGGGGCGACATGCAGGCGATGGTGCGCGACATGCGCAACCGGTTCTGGGTGGCGCTGGTCTTTACCGTCCCGATCTTCGTCTGGTCGCCGATGGGCGGCCTGTTCGTGCCCCCTGCCCCGCCCTTCGGCCTGCGGCTGGATGTCTGGCTGCTCATCCTGGCGACCGCCGCCGTGATCTGGCCGGTCTGGCCCTTCGTCGTCGCCGCCTGGCGCGCGCTCAGGAACGGCATCCTGAACATGGCGGTGCTGGTCGTGCTTTCGGTCGGCACCGGCTACGTCTTCAGCGTCGGCTCGACCTTCTTCTTCCCCGGCGTGCAGTTCTACGAGGCCGTCGCCGTCCTCCTGGTGTTCATCCTTCTGGGCCACTGGCTGGAAATGCGCGCCCGCGCCGGTGCCTCCGAGGCGATCCGCGCACTGCTCGACCTGGCGCCGCCGATGGCGACCGTGCTGCGCGACGGGCGCGAGGTCGAGGTGCCGACCGCCGAGGTGCTGAAGGGCGAAACGGTCGTCATCCGCCCCGGCAACAAGATCCCGGTCGACGGCGAGGTGACCGAGGGCAAGTCCCTGGTGGACGAATCCATGCTGACCGGCGAATCGATGCCGGTGGAGAAGACCGTCGGCAGCACGGTGATCGGCGCCACGATCAACAAGTCGGGCACCTTCCGCTATACCGCCACCAAGGTCGGGGCCGACACCGCGCTGGCGCAGATCGTCAAGCTGGTGCAGGAGGCGCAGAACTCCAAGGCACCGGCGCAGCTGCTGGCCGACCGCGCCTCGCAATGGCTGGTGCTGGCCGCGATCCTGATCGGCGTCGGTACCTTCGCCGCCTGGTATGGCTTTCTGGGCGCTGACCTTCTGTTCGCGCTGACCCTGGCGATCACGGTTTTCGTCATCGCCTGCCCCGACGCGCTTGGCCTGGCGACGCCGATGGCGGTCATGGTCGGCACCGGCCTTGGCGCGATGAACGGCATCCTGTTCAAGAACGCCGGCGCGCTGGAGGATGCGACCAAGCTCGATGTGGTGGTGTTCGACAAGACCGGCACACTGACGATGGGCCAGCCCAGGGTGGTGGACGTGGTCGCCGCCGAGGGCCGGACCGAGGACGAGGTTCTGGCGGCGGCGGCGGCGGTGGACAAGGGGTCCGACCATCCGCTTGCCGTGGCCATCGTCGAACGCGCCGCCAGTCTGACCCTGGGCGCGATGACCGCCTTCGAGACTCTGGACGGCCGGGGGGCCAAGGCTGCGGTGGACGGCAAGCCCGTCCTGGTCGGCAACCGCCGCCTAATGGACGAGGAGAAAGTCGATCTCGGCGCGCTCACGGACCGGGCCGATGCGCTGAAGGGCGCGGGGCGGACGGTGGTGCATGTCGCCGAAGGCGGCCGCATCCTGGGCCTGATCGCCATCGCCGACGCGCTGCGCCCGTCGGCCAAGGAAACCGTCGCCCGCCTGCGCGAACGCGGCGTCCAGGTGGCGATGCTGACCGGCGACAACGCCGGAACCGCGGCGCGGATCGCCGGGGAACTTGGCATCGACATCGTGCTTGCCGATGTCCTGCCCGGCCAGAAGGCGGAAAAGGTGAAAGAGCTTCAGGCCCAGGGCAAACGTGTCGGCATGGTCGGCGACGGGGTGAACGACGCGCCCGCGCTGGTGCAGGCCGATGTCGGCTTTGCCATCGGCGCGGGCACTGACGTCGCGATGGAAAGCGCCGACGTCGTGCTGATGCGCAGCGATCCGCATGACGTGCTGGGGGCCATCGTCCTGTCGCGGGCCACCTTGCGCAAGATGCACCAGAACCTGTTCTGGGCGGTCGCCTACAACGTGGTCGCCTTCCCGGTGGCGGCGGGGCTGTTCTACCCCTTCACGATCAGCCCCGAGGTCGCCGCGATCTCGATGTCGGGAAGCTCCGCGATCGTGGCGATCAACGCGCTTCTTCTCAAGCGGACGAAGCTGGAGGGCGTCAGACGGCGCTCGCCGGTCGCAGTTTCACAGCCAACTTCAGCCGAGGCCCCAGCATGAGCACCCCTCCCTTCACCTTCTCCCGCCGGTCGGTAACCACGGTGCTGCTTTCGGGGATCACCCTGGCGGCCTTGCCGGCACCTCTGTCGGCGCAGGGCGCGGCTGACGCCAACACGCTGACCGTGGACGGCATGCTCGCCTATCTCGGGGTCTTGCCCGCCGCCATCGTCAGGGGCCACCCGCGGTCCCACCCCGAGGCCGCCATGCACGGCGGCGTGCCGGACGGGCGGCACCAGTATCATGTGATCCTGGCCCTGTTCGATGCGGCGTCCGGCGACAGGATCGAGACCGCCCAGGTCGCGCTGACGATCATGGGGCTCGGCCACACCGGCGGCACCCGGCTGGATCTGGAACCGATGACGATCGCGAATACCGTGACCTGGGGAACCTTTGTCGAACTGCCCGGCAAGGATCTCTACGAGATGACGTTCGAGGTCCGCACCGAAGGGCGCAAGGACGCGGTGGTGTTTCCGTTCCGCTACGCCCATTCCACGCCCTGACCGCGACAAAGCCACCCAACCACAAGCAGATGGAGACCAGAATGGCACCAGGCAACAGGATCCGCGTCGCAGTCAACGGCTACGGCGTCATCGGCAAGCGGGTCGCCGATGCGGTGGCGCTGCAACCTGACATGGAACTCGCCGGAGTCTGCGACGTGGTCAACGACTGGCGCGCGCGGATGGCGCTGACAAAGGGCTACCCGCTCTATGCCGCGACGGCCGAACATTCGGCGGCAATGCGCGGCGCGGGCCTGGCGATCGACGGCACGCTTGACGAACTGCTTGCGCGGGTCGACGTGGTGGTGGACTGCACGCCAAAGCGCATCGCCGCGGCGAATGTCGAAACCTACCGCCGCCGCGGCATCCGCTTCATCGTCCAGGGCGGCGAAAAGCATTCGGTGACCGGCCATTCCTTCGTGGCCGAGGTCAGCTATGCCGGGGCGCTGGGCCGCAACTCCACTCGCGTCGTGTCCTGCAACACCACCTCGATCGTGCGCACGCTGTCGGCGCTGAAACGCGCGGGCCTCCTGCGCCGCGCGCGGGGCACGCTTCTGCGGCGGGCGACAGATCCCTGGGAAAGCCACCTCGGCGGCATCATGAACACGCTGGCACCGGAACCGGAGATCCCCAGCCACCAGGGCCCTGACGCGCAAAGCGTCGATCCCGGTCTTGACGTGGTGACCATGGCGGTCAAGGTCCCGGAAACACTGGCGCACCTGCACTACTGGGCGGTCCAGATGACCCGGCCCGCCAGCAAGGACGAGGTTCTGGCCGCGTTCCGCACCTCGTCGCGGATCGCGCTGATCCGCATGTCGGACGGGCTTGAGGCGCTGAACGCGGTCAAGGAAATGATGGCCGACATGGGCCGTCCGCATGACAATCTCTACGAGGTCGCCCTGTGGGAGGACATGCTGACGGTCCAGGGGGACGAGCTGTTCTATGCCTACATGGTGGACAATCAGGCCATCGTGATCCCCGAGACGATCGATGCGATCCGGGCCTTGACGGGATTGGCGAAAGAGGCAGCCGCCTCGGTGACGATCACCGACCGGACGCTGGGGATCGGCGCGCTTGGCCATCGGCCGAAATGATGCACCCGGATCGACCTGTCCCGCTCTGAGGCCGGGACCAAGGCGCGGTCCGGCACCCGCGCCTGTGCCGCCTGCCCTCGCAGCCGTCAGTCGATCTGGCGGAACAGCCCCGGATAGCGGTTGAAGGCCAGTTTCTGGACCAGCGCGCCGTCGCTGGTGCGGATCTCCGCCGTGATGCTGCCATCGGCGGCGGTGCCGATCTCGCCCAGCTTCAGGCGCGGGTTTCCAAGCCGGTCAAGCCGGTCCTGAAGCCAGGACCGCACCAGATCGGGTGTCATCTCAAGGGGGGCGGCGGACCCAAGACCAAGGATCGCTTCCGGCAGGACGCCCGCAAAGCCCTCCATCCCGGCCGGTCCACCCGCGGCCGCCCCGGTCGGACTTGATCCTCCGGGCATCGCCATCGCCCCGCCGGGATGATGCTGCGCCATCATCTGCATCATCATCTGCATCATCTCCGGCGGCATCATGGTCCCCGCCGTGGTCCCCGGCGTGGCCCCCATCATGGCCCCAGTCTGCGCCTCGGCGGGCGGCAGCGCCGTCTCCGGTGCGGCCGCTTCCCCGGTCTGGCCCGAGGTTCCGTCCTGAAGCGTCGCATGATGCGGATCGGCGGCAGGCGGCACCGATTGGGCATTCGCCGTGCCGATGGACATCAATCCTGCCAGAATGGCAGCCGAAATCCCGATAGCCCGCATGGTTGTTCTCCTTGTTGCGGTCCATTGCACCGGGTGTTGCCCCGGTTTCAGGCGCAAGCGTTCTGGCAGGATGCCGCTTGACCGGCGCACCTGCTGACGCGCTTCGCCCTGCAATACAATAGACGCACCTGCCCGCCTGAAATTACCGGCCGGCCGCATCAGGGAACCGCTAGCACGACCGCGGATGTCAGACTTGCAGACCACCGCGCGCCGGCAGGTGCGCAAACGGACGATTTCCCCGGCCAATCCCCGTGGCTGCCAAATGATCGGTCGGCGAAAGGTATAGGATGGTGCAACGGGCAGGCCCGTCACGAACCGTCGGGCAGCGGGATGGCCGGGAGCGGGCCACCCCGCACGCCCTTGAAGGGTCCTACATGCCCTTGGCGGCAAGCCAGGCCTTCATCGTGGCGATCTCGGCCTCCTGGGCCTTGATCACCTCTTCGGCGATGGCGCGGATCGCGGGATCCTTGCCGAACTCCAGCTGAACCTTGGCCATGTCGATGGCGGCCTGATGGTGCGGGATCATACCCTTGACGAAATCCACGTCGGCATCGCCGGTGTAGGGTGCCATCATGTTCGCCATCATGGTGTTCATCACGGCGGCATAGGCCTTGGACGAAGGCGTGTCGGCCCCTGCCCCCATGGTCATCCCGCCCATGTTCATGCCGCCCATGTTCATGCCGCCCATGGCTCCGTCATTCTGGGCAAAGCCGATCGTCACCGCCCCGATACCCGCGGCGACCGTCGCGGCCACGATCAGTAGTCCTGCCTTCGTCATACCTTATGTCTCCTTGCTTGAATTTGGCGCGCTCGGCTCACGCCGGCGCATAGCCCACTTCGGTCAGCGCCGCGACCAGCCGGTCCCGGGGGGCCGAGGTTGTCACATCAACCTTGTGCGCGGCGGGGTCGGCCTTGACCTCGGCAGCCGGATCGACCGACTGGATCGCCTTGGTTACGCTGCGGGCGCAGCCGCCGCAGGTCATGTTCTCGATGTGGAACTGCATGGGTGCCTCCTTGGGGCCTCTGTTGCTCACGGTAGATAGTGCTTCCCACCGTTGTAAGGTCAAGACCACAAGGCCGTGACAGCGGCAACAAAACTCTCCTCTTGACCTTCCTATCATGGGAAGCCTTATGTGCGGATGGCAAATCGCTCGCCGGAAGGATCCGCAATGAACATGCAGCCGCGACCCTCAAGCCCCTCGACCGTGGTGCTGGAAGTCGAAGGAATGACCTGCGCTTCCTGCGTCGCGCATGTCGAACGTGCGTTGAAGACCGTTCCCGGTGTCACCGGGGCCACGGTGAACCTTGCGACCGAACGGGCCGAGGTGACGGGCACCGCGCTTGACCGGGCGGCCCTGGTCAAGGCGGTGGCCGACGCCGGTTACGAGGTGCCAGCCCGCCCGGTGGAGCTGGCGATCGAAGGCATGACCTGCGCCTCCTGCGTCGCGCGGGTGGAAAAGGCGTTGAAGTCCGTGCCGGGCGTGACCTCGGCCAGCGTGAACCTTGCGACCGAACGGGCCAGCATCACCGGCGCGGCAGACCTTGCCGCGCTGACCCGCGCCGTGGCCGATGCGGGCTACGAGGCGCGCGCCGCCACCCCGGCGCTGGCCACGGCGGATGAGACCGCCGCGAAGAAGGCCGCCGAAGAGGCGGGGCTGAAGCGGGACGTGCTGCTCGCCGCCGCCCTGACCCTGCCGGTCGCGTTTCTGGAGATGGGACGCCACCTGTCCATGGCGATCCACATGGCGATCGTGAACACGATCGGCCTCCAGGCAAGCTGGTATATCCAGTTCGTGCTGACGACCGTGGTCCTGTTCGGCCCTGGCCTGCGTTTCTTCCGCAAGGGATTTCCCGCCCTCGCGCGGCTCACGCCCGACATGAACAGCCTGGTCGCGGTCGGCACCTCGGCGGCCTACGGCTATTCGCTGGTCGCGACCTTCGTCCCGGGCGTGCTGCCCGCAGGGTCGAACTTCGTCTACTACGAGGCGGCGGCGGTGATCATCACGCTGATCCTGCTTGGTCGCTACCTCGAGGCGCGCGCCAAGGGCCGCACCTCCGAGGCGATCAAGCGGCTGGTCGGCCTGCAGGCCAAGACCGCCCGCGTGGTCCGTGACGGGGCGGCGGTCGAGGTTCCGGTCGCCGAGGTCCTTCCCGGCGACCTGGTCGAGGTCCGCCCCGGCGAACGGGTGCCGGTCGACGGCGAGGTGACATCGGGCGCAAGCTGGATCGACGAAAGCATGATCTCGGGCGAGCCCCTGCCGGTCGAGAAGACCGCAGGCAGCCATGTCACCGGCGGCACGGTCAACCAGACCGGTGCCTTCACCTTCCGCGCGACGGCGGTGGGCGAGGCGACGATGCTGGCCCAGATCATCCGCATGGTCGAGGCGGCGCAGGGCGGGAAACTCCCGATCCAGGCGCTGGTCGACAAGGTGACGATGTGGTTCGTCCCCGTGGTCATGGTGCTGGCGGCGCTGACTTTCGCGGTCTGGCTGATCTTCGGCCCCGATCCGGCGCTGACCTTCGCACTGGTGAACGCGGTCGCGGTCCTGATCATCGCCTGCCCCTGCGCCATGGGGCTGGCCACGCCAACCTCGATCATGGTCGGCACCGGGCGCGGGGCGGAGCTTGGCGTCCTCTTCCGCAAGGGCGAGGCGCTGCAATCGCTGCAAGGCGTCAAGGTGGTGGCGCTGGACAAGACCGGCACCCTGACCGAAGGCAAGCCGCGCCTGACCGACCTGACGCTGGCACCGGGCTTTGACCGCGCTGCCGTGCTGGCCGCCGTGGCGGCGGTCGAGGCGAAGTCGGAACACCCGATCGCCCGCGCCATCGTCGCGGCCGCGGCCGAGGAAGGTCTGGCCCTGCCCGAGGTGACGACCTTCGACTCTGTCACCGGCTTCGGCGTCGCGGCCGTTGCCGGCGGGCAACGGATCGAGGTCGGCGCCGACCGCTACATGGTCAAGCTCGGCCTCGACATCGGTGCCTTCGCGTCCCAGGCCGCGCGGCTGGGCGACGAGGGCAAGTCGCCGCTCTATGCCGCCATTGACGGCAAACTTGCGGCCATCCTTGCCGTCGCCGACCCGATCAAGGAGACGACGCCGGAGGCGATCAAGGCGCTCCACGCGCTTGGCCTCAAGGTCGCGATGATCACCGGCGACAACGCCCGCACCGCGCAGGCCATCGCCCGCCAGCTTGGCATCGACGAGGTGGTGGCCGAGGTGCTGCCCGACGGCAAGGTCGCGGCGGTCAAGCGGCTGCAGGCGCTCGGCACGCTTGCCTATGTCGGCGACGGCATCAACGACGCCCCGGCGCTGGCCGAGGCGGATGTGGGCCTTGCCGTCGGCACCGGCACCGACATCGCCATCGAGTCGGCGGACGTGGTGCTGATGACCGGCCGCCTGACCGCCGTGCCCGACGCCATCGCCCTGTCACGCGCGACGATGCGCAACATCCGGCAGAACCTGTTCTGGGCCTTCATCTACAACGCCCTTCTGATCCCGGTCGCGGCAGGCGTCCTCTGGCCCGCCTTCGGCATCCTGTTGTCGCCGATCATCGCGGCCGCGGCGATGGCGCTGTCCTCGGTCTTCGTCCTCGGCAACGCGCTCAGGCTGCGGCGCTTTGCCCCTGCCCCGGTGGTGCGCGATGGCCAGCCGGGCGCGGGGCTGGTAGGCTCTCCGGGCCTGGGAGCCGCCTAGGCCAGCTTCCGACAGGCAATGCCCTTGAACCGACCCGAAACCGATGCCGGCGATCTGATCCGAACCTGGAAGGACGACCCTGCGGCGACTTTCCAGTCCTGGTTCCTGTGGTCCGAGCGGATCAAGAACTTCCGCTCGATCCGCCGCGGCCTAGAGGTGGTGGTGGATGAGATCGAGACGGACCGCTTCGGCAACGCCTATCGCGGCTCGTCGCTGGAAACCGTGGTCCATTCCATCGCCGAGCAGCGCCAGATCTTCCGGGGCGCGGACCACGCCTTCCTGTGGAAGCCGAAACTGCGCATCCCGGACATCTACGAAAATGCCGAAAACCAGCGCAGCTTCGGCCGCCTGATCGACGGTTGCGCCTGCTGCTCCACCGAGGGCGAGATCCTGCGCCACATCGCCGAGATCGACGCGCGCCAGATCAAGGGGCTGGGGCCGGCCGTCGCGAACCTGCTTTACTTCCTTCACCCCACGCTGGTGCCGCCGTTCAACACGAAGATCGTCGCGGGCTACAATCTTCTGACCGGCGCGCAGGTCAAGCTGGGAAGCTGGCCGCAGTTCCTCGCGATGCGGACGGGCATCCTGGACCTCAACACCCGCTACCGCGCGCTTTTGTCAAACGACCTCGGCGCCATCGGCGGGCTGCTGTTCGACATCGGCGCGGGCCGCTATCCGCCGCCGCCGGCGCAGCCCTCCGGTCGCGCCGACTGGCTGGCCCGGCTGGCCGAGGCGCGTGCCACCGCCGCCGCCCTCAGCCCCGCCGACCGGCGCAGCGAGACCGACGAGGCCAGCCATTCCGAAGTGCAGTCCTGGCTGCGCGACCTGGGCCATGCGCTTGGCTACCGGGTCTGGATCGCCGCGAACGACCGCGGGCGCCTCTACAACGGCCGCCCCCTGGGCGAGGGCTGCCTTGAGGCGCTGCCGCCGGTGCTGACCACGGCACCCGGGGCCGAGGCGGTGCGGCTGATCGACGTCCTTTGGCTGCGCGCCGACGCCGACCGCGTCGCCGCCGCCTTCGAGGTGGAACACTCGACCTCGATCTATTCCGGCGTGGTGCGGATGCTCGATCTGGCACTCGGCCATGCCGATCCCCGTGCCGAGGGCGGCCTCTTCCTTGTCGCCCCCGACGCGCGCGAGGCCGAGGTGCGGGCGCAACTGGCGCGCCCGGCCTTCGCCCGCATCGCCGACCTGAAGATCGGCTGGCTGCCTTACGGCGAGCTTGCCCGGAACCGCGCGGCGATCGCCCGCTTCGGCGAGGGGCTGAAGGCGATCCGCGCCATCGCCCGCCCGCTGCCCTGACCCGCCGTGACCTGTCCTGTCCTGAAGGAGTCCTGACCATGAACATCGGTGAAGCGGCCAAGGCCTCGGGCGTGTCGGCCAAGATGATCCGCTACTACGAATCGATCGGCCTGATCCCTGCCGCCGGGCGCACCGGATCGGGGTATCGGGTCTACACGACGACCGAGGTGCAGCTTCTGCGCTTCATCCGCCGGTCGCGCAACCTCGGCTTTCCGGTGGACCGGATCGAAGAGCTGCTGGCGCTCTGGCGGGATCGCGGCCGGCACAGCGCCGATGTCAAGCGGCTGGCGATGGAGCAGATCGACGGGCTGGAACGCAAGGTGCAAGAGATGCAGGGCATGATCGACACCCTGCGGCAACTGGCGGATGCCTGTTGTGGCGACGACCGCCCCGACTGTCCGATCCTTGCCGATCTGGGGCAGGGCGACGTCTCGGTCCGAACCGAAATCCGCCAGCGCCTGTCCTCGGCCAGGTAGGGCCCCGGGCATATCGCCCGGCACCTTGATCGACGCCGGGCCGCTCAGGCCGTCCGGCGCGGCCAGCCCGGATGCAGGCCGTCGATGACGAAGGCGTGGCGGTGGGCCTGGCCGTTCCCGCCGCGCAGATGCGGATGGTCGGGCGGCAGGTCGGCGTGCTCATGCGCCAGTTCCACCGGATCGAAGGCCGGCCACAGCCAGAAAACGGCAGCCATCGCCAGCGCCCCCACCGCCGCCAGCCCAAGCGCCGCCTGCGTCAGCCCGATGGCCGACCCCAGCCAGCCCGCCAGCGGATAGGTGACCAGCCAGCCGGCATGGCTCAGCGCGAATTGCGCGGCAAAGACGGCCGGGCGGTCCTCGGGGCGGGCGGACCTGTTCAGGATGCGCCCGATGGGCGTCTGCGTCAGGGAAAAGCCGAAGCCGATCACCGCCCACAGCGCCATCAGCGCGCCGATGACCGGGACCAGCGGCGTCACCGCCACTCCCGCCACCATCAGCCCGGCCCCGGCCAGCATCACGCTGCGGTCGGCCCGATGCTCAAGGACCCGCGGCAGCAGGACCGCCGCCAGCATCGACCCCGCACCGAAGGCCGCGAAGGCCAGCGCGACCTGCGCCCCGCCCAGACCAAGCCGCGCCTGCACCAGAACCACCGTGTTCACATAGACCATCGCTCCGGCCGCCGCGACCGCAAGCTCCATGACCATCAGCCCGCGCAGGCGCGGCGTGGCCAGATAGATGCGCAGGCCCCGGGTGGCGGCGGCCCGGAACTGCCCAGCCTCTGCCGGGGCCCGCACCGGCAGCACAACCGTGACCACCAGAAGCGCGGACAGGACAAAGCCCGCAACCGTGCCGCCGAACAGCACCGGAAAGCTGACGACGGTCAGCAGCGCGGCGGCCAGCATGGGCGAGGCAAGCTGCTCCAGATCCTCGGTCAGCCGCATCAGGGACAGCGCGTTGGTATAGTCGCGCGTCTCCGGCAGCACCTCTGGGATCGTCGCCTGGAACGCCGGCGTGAACCCGGCCGAGGCCGCCTGCAACAGGAAGATCAGCACATAGACCTGCCAGACCTCGGTGACGAAGGGCAGGACCAGCACGACACCGGCGCGGATCAGGTCCAGCGTGACCAGAAACGCCCGGCGCGGCAGCCGTTCGGCCAGGGCGGCGGCGATGGGGGCCAGCGTGACATAGGCGATCATCTTGATCGCCAGCGCCGTGCCCAGCACCAGCCCGGCATCCGCCCCCGCAAGCTGCCAGGCCAGAAGGCCAAGCGCCACGGTGGCCAGCCCGGTGCCCAGCAGCGCCACAAGCTGGGCGGCGAAAAGATGCCGGAAGGTGCGGTTGCGCAGCGTGTTCAGCATGTCAGAGAAACTTCGTCATGGCCGTCCTGTCGCCCGGGTCGTGGCCGCCACCCGCGGTGACACGATGGCCGAAGTGATCGTGGATCGGCACCCGCTTCAGCCGCGCGGCTATGGCCTGGTGGCCGGCGTGGGCATGATCCTCTGGCATGTCGCGACGATACTCCCCCCCGGCACGTCGGGCAAGCACCGACGCCACCCGCCTCGGGCAGTCCGGGATCACGCCAGCCGCTTGCGCAGCGGGATGAGGCCAAGGGCCGCGACCAGCGCAAACCCGGCTCCGGCAAGGAAGGTGGCCCCGGACCCGAAGACCTGCCACAGCCCACCCGCGATCACGCTGGCCATGAGAAGGGCTGCACCGGTGACCAGGTTGAACATGCCATAGGCCGTGCCGCGCAACTCGGCCGGGACCGCCTCGGCCACCAGCGCCGCCAAGAGCCCCTGCGTCAGCCCCATGTGCAGCCCCCAAAGCGCGATGCCAAGGCCAAGGCCGACCAGGCCGGGAGCCAGCGCCAGCACCAGATCGGCGGCGATCAGGACGGCCAGCCCGGCCAGAAGCAGGGCCGGACGGCTCATCCGGTCCGACAGCACGCCCGCGGGCCAGGCCGACAGCGCATAGACCGCGTTCATGCCTACCAGAACCAGCGGCACCAGCATCAGGGGCAGGCCCAGCTCCCCAGCCCGCAGGATCAGGAAGGCCTCGGAAAACCGCGCCAGCGTGAAGACCGCCGCCACCGCGACCACCGCCCAGTAGGTGCCGCCCAGAAGGCGCAGCTCGGCCCGCGACAGCGGGTTGCGGACACGGCGCAGCCCTGCCGGGCGGGGCGGCTCGCGGACGGCGAACAGGATCAGGCCCAGCGCCAGAAAGGCCGGGATCACCGCCACCCAGAAAACCGACTGGAAATCATTGGCAAAGACCCACATCAGCACGATAGCCAGCAGCGGCCCGAGAAAGGCCCCCAGCGTGTCCAGCGACTGCCGCAGGCCGAAGGCCGCGCCGCGCCGCCCTTCCGGGGCAAGGTCGGCCACCAGCGCATCGCGCGGCGCACCCCTTATGCCCTTGCCCACCCGGTCGATGAACCGCGCCGCCACCAGCCAGCCGATCGAGGGTGCGAGCGGGAAGACCGGCTTCGTGATGGCGGCCAGACCATAGCCGATGGCCGCCAGTTCCTTGCGCCGCCCGATCCGGTCGGACAAGGCGCCGGAAAACACCTTGGTGATCGCCGCCGTCGCCTCGGCGATGCCCTCGATCACGCCCACCGCCAGCGCCGAGGCCCCGAGGCCCACCGTCAGATAGACCGGCAGCAGCGCATGGATCATCTCGGACGAGACATCCATCAGCATCGACACGAACCCAAGCGCCCAGATGCCCGCAGGCAGGCCGCGCCAGGCCGAGGCCGCCGGTGCCGTGACGTCGGCAGCCACGGGCTTTTCGCCTTGCGCCGGACCGTCAGTCACGGCGGCGGGCTTCTTCTGGCTCGTCCGCTGCATCGTCACCCTCCGGGATCAGCCGTTCTCGCCCTTGGCGTCGAAGACGCGTCTGGCATAGTCGTCCAGCACCGCCTCGCACCCTTTCAGCCGCATCCGCGCCTCCTCGGCGCGGGCGGCGCCGTAGAAGTCGAGCTTGCCGATCTTGTCCAGCCAGCCCTGCAGCTTCTTCAGATCAACGTCGTTTTCTTCCAGCTCGGCATAGCTGAAGTGACCGGCCGTTATCTCCTTGGCGACCTCGCGCTCGAAGTCGTCGCATTTGTCGATGAACTCGGCATAGGCCTCGTCGCGCTCCGCCTTGAAGCGGCCCACGACCTTGGCCTCCTGGCCGGGGTCCAGCGCCACGGTCTGCAGGATCACGCTTTCGCCCCTTGCCTCGTCGATATCGTTCTCGACCATCTTCAGGCGGCGGATGTGGTCATCCGTGCGCGGCAGGACGCAGACGCCGTTCTGAAGATAGATGGCCCCCATCCCCTTCAGCCGCCGCCAGATGGCGATGCGCCGTGCCGAAGGTTCGGCCGGGACCTTGTAGGTCATCAGAAGCCATGCGACATCGGTCATGCGAACGCAAATATTGTAACCATCGTTACAAGTCAAGCGTCCGCCTCGCAAGGCTCGATGCCGACGCGCGGCGCTTGACCGACACGGCTCCCGGCCATCGCCGACCGGTCCGGAAGGCCGCACAGCCGGACGCCCCAGCTTTGCAAAGTCGCGGAGATTTGGCTGACCAGCCCCCCTGCCAGGCCATGTTTGCAAACTCCCGTCGCCGCTGACCGCAAATTCTGCAAACCTGCCCCAGCCTGTTTCCGGTAACACCGTTGCGCGACTGGCATCCGATCGCATACCACGACGCCAGAAGTGCATCGGCGGGGGGAAAGCGCGATGGGCTACGCACAGGTCTACACGGCATGGGCCGACGACCCCGAGGCCTTCTGGCTTTCCGCCGCGAAGGACATCGACTGGGTGATGCCACCCACCCATGCGCTCGACGCCTCACGCGCACCGCTGTACGAATGGTTCACCGATGCCAGGGTCAACACCTGCTGGAACGCCGTCGACCGCCATGTCGTCGCCGGCCGCGGCAAGCAGCCCGCGATCATCCATGACAGCCCGGTCACCGGCACCAAACACGTCATCACCTACGGCGAACTCCGCGACCGCGTTGCCCGCCTTGCCGGGGCGCTGCAGGCCAAGGGCATTCGGAAGGGCGACCGCGTCATCATCTACATGCCGATGGTCCCCGAGGCACTGGAGGCCATGCTCGCCTGCGCCCGCCTGGGGGCCATCCACTCGGTGGTCTTCGGCGGCTTCGCGGCCCACGAACTTGCGGTCCGCATCGACGACTGCACCCCGAAGGCGATCATCGCCGCAAGCTGCGGCATCGAACCCGCGCGCGTCGTCCATTACAAGCCGCTTCTCGACGCGGCCATAGACCTTGCGCACCACAAGCCGGCGTTCTGCGTGATCTTCCAGCGCGAGCAGGAGGTCGCGAAACTTACCCCTGGCCGCGATGTCGCCTGGCACGAATTTCAATACGGAGTCGAACCCGCCGCCTGCGTCCCCGTCGAAGGCAACCACCCGGCCTATATCCTCTATACGTCCGGCACCACCGGCGCGCCAAAGGGCGTCGTCCGGCCGGCCGCGGGGCACCTGGTGGCCCTCAACTGGACCATGCGCGCGATCTACAACGTCGGCGATGGCGACGTGTTCTGGGCGGCATCCGACGTGGGTTGGGTCGTCGGCCACAGCTACATCTGCTACGGCCCGCTGATCGCAGGCTGCACCACCGTCGTCTACGAGGGCAAGCCCGTCGGCACCCCCGACGCCGCCGCCTTCTGGCGGGTGATCGACGAGCACCAGGTGAAGTCCTTCTTCACCGCCCCCACCGCGCTCCGCGCCATCAAGCGCGAGGACCCCGAGGGCAGGCTGGTGCCGCCGCTGCCCGGCCTTCAGGCGATTTTCCTGGCGGGCGAGCGTGCCGACCCCGACACGATCCACTGGGCGCAGACCCATCTCAAGGTCCCGGTCATCGACCACTGGTGGCAGACCGAGACCGGCTATGCAATCGCCGCCAACCCGCTCGGCGTCGAACACCTGCCGGTCAAGATCGGCTCGCCGTCCGTCGCCATGCCCGGCTATGACGTGCAGGTGCTGGACGAAGGCGGCCACCCCGTCGCGCCCGGCACGCTTGGCGCCATCGCGATCAGGCTGCCCCTGCCCCCCGGCACCCTGCCGACCCTGTGGAACGCCGAGGACCGTTTCCTGAAGTCCTACCTGAGCCACTTCCCCGGCTACTATGAAACCGGCGACGCGGGGTATGTCGATGCGGACGGCTATCTCTACATCATGGCCCGCACCGATGATGTCATCAACGTCGCCGGCCACCGCCTCAGCACCGGCGCGATGGAAGAGGTGCTCGCGTCCCACAAGGACGTCGCCGAATGCGCGGTCATCGGCGTGGCCGACGACCTGAAAGGCCAGTCGCCGCTCGGTTTTCTCTGTCTCAACACGGGCACGAACCGCCCGCATGACGCGGTGGTCGCGGAATGCGTGAAACTGGTGCGCGACCGGATCGGCCCCGTTGCCGACTTCAAGCGTGCCGTTGTCGTGGACCGATTGCCGAAAACCCGGTCCGGCAAGATCCTGCGCGGGACCATGGTCAAGATCGCCGACAGCCAGCCCTGGAAGATGCCCGCGACCATCGACGACCCGGCCATCCTGGACGAGATCACCAAGGCGTTGCAGTCGCTCGGCCTTGCTTGCAAGTGACGCGCGGGACACTGGACAGGCTTTGTTGCGCAAATCGTTTGATGGGCGGAGTTCCCCTTTCCCCGGACAGACCTATTCTGCGCGCT
>FWPV01001040.1_pt1 | contig 48295 bp, 50 predicted proteins | sample 2228371 | NCBI WGS metagenome assembly FWPV01 (sample SAMEA103939776, study PRJEB20133) | metagenome | reverse complement strand
ATCGTCGCCGCCTCCTGCGACGACGAAGGCACGATCGCCGTGGGTGACGACGTCGAGTGCGGTCAGGTGGGCGAACCGGGTATCCATGCTGTCGATCAGGTGGTCGGTGACGGTCAATGTGCCGTCGGGGCCAAGCCTCAGAACGGAGAGACTCGAACTGTTCGTGCTGGCGACCACCGCAAAGGTCTGCCCGCCAATCGTAGCGAAACGCAACTCGGCCGGGCCGGCGATTCCCAGACCCTCCTCCCACCCCATGCGTCCTGTCTCGCTCAGGGCGCCCGTTGCGGCGTCGATCCGGAAGGCCGTGATACCGCTTTCGGTGCCTGCCACGGCCAGCGCGAAGGTCTGGCCATGTGCCGCGACCGTGCGGATTTCGCCCACGCCCGCGAGGTAGCGAGTCGGTGAATCCGCCTCTGCCTCGACGGGGCGGAAGATGCGGTCGGCGCCGACCTCGTAGGCCCTCAGGCCCTGGCCGTCGGCGATGTAGGCAAAGGTCCGGCCTTCCAGCGTGACGACGTGGCTCGCGAGCGGCGCGGTGGACATAACGCCATCGCTCGCGGTGAAGCTGATCGGCGCGACGAGGTTGCCTTCCGCGTCGATCGTGAAGCCGCCGACGCCCGCGCCTCCCTGACCCGACACGAAGAGGATGCGGGTGCCGTCCAGGTCGGCCAGCGAGACACCCGAATGGAACAGCCGCGGCCCGATGCCTGTAAGGTCATTGTGGTCGGCAACCGTCGGCAGAGCCCCGGGAGTCAGTGCCAGGCTGACCGCGCCACCAAGAGCCGCCGGCGAGGTCACCGCGACAAGCCGCAGGCCCGAAGTCGTAGCCACCACCTCGAACGCGACAAAGGCCCTGTCCTCGGGCACGGCCGAGCCCGGCAGCGCAAGGCCCTGCGACAGCCAAGACATGACTGCACCACCCCATATTTTCCCACACAAGGAAAGTCTGAGGCTTGGCGCGTTAACGGCTCCTTACCCTGAGAAGTGTGTTTCCGGCGGACTTTATCGAATGTCGGCGTCAGGCCGCCATCAGCGCCTCGTGATGACGGATCGCGTCTTCGATGCGGTCGTGAAACGTCAGCCGCCCGCGGTCCAGAACCGCGCCCATGGTGCAGACCCGGCGGACGCTGCCCATCAGGTGAGATACGACGATGGCGCCGGATCGCGTCAGCCGGTCGCGGAAGACACGTTCGCTCTTGGCTTTGAACGCGGCATCTCCGACGGACATCACCTCGTCCACCAGGTAGGTGTCGAAAGGGATGCCCATCGAGATGCCGAAGGCCAGCCTTGACCGCATTCCGGCGGAATAGGTGCGCACCGGAAGGTGGAAATGCCGCCCGAGCTCGGCGAAGTCCTGCACGAAATCCAGAAGCTCGCCCGTATCGACGCCGTAGACGCGGGCGATGAAGCGGGCGTTCTGCGCCCCCGTTAGCTCGCCATGGAAGCTGCCGGCGAAGCCCACCGGCCAAGAGATCGAGCCCCTTGCGACGATCTGTCCGCGGTCCGGCGGCAGGGTGCCCGCGATCATCTTCAGAAGGCTGGACTTGCCCGCGCCGTTGCGTCCCAGCAATGCCACTGCCTGCCCGGTGGGGAACACGGCCGACAGGCGGTCGGCCACAACCTGCCGCGCGCCGCCCGCACGGAATGACTTGCAGACCTCGACCAGCTCGATCATCGGCGGTCGCGCAGGCTGTAGGCAGAAAGCGCCAGGATTGCCCAGCCGAAGAAGCACGCCGCCGCAACGAGTGCCAGCAGCAGGGCGCGCCGGGGGTATTCCGAGCGTTCGGCCAACGTGGGCGCGACATACGCGGCGAGGTAGCGCGACTGCCGTTGCGCCTGTGCGCGCGCCGAGTCGTGCGCGGCCAGCGCAGCAAGGTAGCTTTGCTCGGCGAACTGGAGGTCGACCGAAAGGCGCTCGTAGTCGGCCACCAGGCTGGCATAGGCGGCATCGCCCCCCGCTGCGGCGCCCGACCCGAAGCGATCGCGTTCGGCGGCGATGCGCTGTTCCAGCACGGCGACGCGGCGCTCGGCCTGAATGATGCGCTGATCGCCCTCGCGCGTGGTGTCCCGCAACATGTCGAGGTCGATGATCGCGTCCACCAGCTGAGATTCGAGGCTCGCCAGAAGGCCCATTCGCCCCTGGATGTCGGCCGCGGGGTCGACGATGCGGGTGCGTGCTCGGAACTCGGTCAGGGTCTGGCGCGCCGCGACCAGCCGGGCCACCGCGTGGTCGAGATCCTGGCGCGCGTAGCGCGTCGCATCCTCACGCGCGATGCCCGACATGTCGTTTATCAAGGCGCTGCTTTCGTCGAAGATAGCCTGCGCCACGGCTTGGGCGTCTGCTGGCGCAAAGGCCTGAACGCGAAGCTCGATCAGTCCAGTGCCGCGGTCGTAGAATACGCGCACCATGCGCTGCCAGTAGGCGGCAAGATCCTCGATCGTCGCGCCGGGCGCCAATGCGAAGACCGGATCCTCCACCCTTGTGAACAGGGCGCGCAGGTCAAGCCGCGCATCGACAAGGCGCACCATCTCCTGGCTTCGGATGAATTCGTAGAGAACGTCGGTATCCGCTGTGCCCGACCCCGAGACAGAGGTAATGCCGCCAAGGATCTCGATCGCGGGGTTCGTCTCTTCCTTCCGGACGGAGAAGCCCGCACGCGAGGCATATTGGTCCAGCGCGACCGCGTAGAGGTACCAGCCCGCCATGACCGCGGGCGCCAGCACCAGGGCGACGAAAGACAGGATCAGCGCGACATGGCGGGGACGAAGCCTGGCGGGTCGCGCGGGCGGCCGGATGTAGGCACCGGGAAGCGGCTTCCCCTTGGCCGGCTGTGCAATCGGGGTCAGAAGGGTCATGGCGCACCCGTTTCGTTAACCACTTGTCGGGCAGACTGTGCGGGCATGACAGAGACTGGACCGATGCCCCACACGACGCGCCGTTTCCGAACCTTCCGGACCATCCTGGCCCTCCTCCTGCGAGAGATGGAGACCACCCATGGCCGGTCCTCGTTCGGCTATCTCTGGGCGGCCGGCGAACCCGTCGCCGGTATCCTTCTTCTCACGCTGATCTTTTCGATTGCGTTTACGGCGCCGCCTGTGGGGACGAGCTTCGCCTTCTTCTATGCTTCCGGCTACCTGCCCTTCGTCGCCTACCTCGAGATCAGCCAGCGGGTGTCGCAGTCGATCCGGTTCTCGAAGCCCCTTCTTTTCTATCCCGGCGTCACGTTCCTCGACGCTGTTCTAGCGCGGTTCCTTCTGGCCGCCGCGACGCAGACATTCGTTGCGGCGAGTGTGCTTGGGGCCATCCTCGGACTGGGGCATGTCGACGCGATCCTGCGGTGGGATGCGCTGGGACTCGGGCTTACGCTGGTGCTTGCGCTGGGTCTGGCGGTGGGCGTTCTGAACTGTTTCCTGATCGAGCTCGCGCCCGGCTGGGAGAGGGTCTGGGCGATCCTCACGCGGCCGCTGTTCCTGCTGTCGGCTATCGTCTTCCAGTTCGACTCGGTGCCGGAGCCGTGGCGGGACCTCCTGTGGTTCAATCCGCTGGTCCATGTCGTGGGGCAGGTGCGCATCGGCCTCTACGCCACCTACGACGGAGACTATGTCGCGCCCGTCTACGTCCTCGGTCTGTCGGCGATCGCCTTGACGGCTGGGCTGTTGTTCCTGCGGCGATTTCACCGGGATTTCATCCATGCCTGACGGCGTCGTGGTCCTCGGTGCCGGCGGGCGGGTCGGCCGCCTCTTACGCGCTGCCTGGGGCAACGATGCCCGCTGGCAGTCGCGTGACCCGACCGTCGCCTCGCCCGGGCTGGCGCTCAACCCCCTGCACGAGGGCGACCGGCTGGCAGCCGCGCTTCGCGGCGCGCGGGCGGTCGTCGTGCTGTCAGGCGTCACGACCGGTGAGGTCGATGCACTGTCGGCCAATCTCACGCTCGCAACTGCTGCGCTGCAGGCGGCGGACCGGGCGGAAGTGCCGCGGGTCCTTCTGATGTCGTCGGGCGCCGTCTACGGCCCGGGGGGGCCTTTCCGGGAAGACGCGCGCCTCGCGCCGGTTTCGGACTACGGCCGCGCCAAGGTGGCGATGGAGCGGGGGGTCATGGAGATGGGTTGGTCCAGCATGTGCATCCTTCGAATGGGCAATGTCGTCGGGGCGGACAGCCTTGTCGGCGTTAGGCGCGCGTCGCGCGTCGCGCGTCTGGACCGTTTCGCCTCGGGCTGCGGACCGATAAGGAGCTATATCGGACCCGTGACGTTGGCGAGCTGCCTCACGGCTCTCTGCATGGCGCCGACGCTCCCGCGTGTCCTCAACCTTGCCGAGCCCGGTCCGGTCGGGATGGAGACGCTCTTGGCCTTGGCGGGGATCGCCTGGGACTGGGCGCCCGCCCCGCCCGGTGCGCTGCCTCGCGTCGTTCTGGACACTGCGCTTCTGGAGACCGTGATCCCGCTTCCTCCGTCGGATCCAGCGCGCATGATTGACGAATGGCAGAGCTTGAAGGAAGGGCGGCCATGACCACGGCCAAGCGGGCGATGGACCTTTTGCTCTGTGTCGCGGTGCTGCCGCTCGCGCTCCCCCTCGGGCTGATCGTCGCCGTTGCGATCCGCGCCGAGGGCGGCGGCGGCGGCGTCCTCTACGGGTCCGAGCGCATGGGCCAGAGTGCGCGTCCCTTCACGTTGTGGAAGTTCCGCACGATGCGCCCGGGGACCGAGGATGGGGGCGTCTCGGGCGGAGCGAAGACGGCGCGGGTCACGCGCGTGGGACGCGTCCTGCGGCGCTTCCGGCTGGATGAGCTGCCGCAGCTTTGGAACATCCTGAATGGTGAGATGAGCCTTGTCGGCCCCCGCCCGCCGCTGCGCCGGTATGTCGAACGCTTCCCACGGACCTATGCCGCCGTCCTGACCTGCCGGCCGGGAATCGCCGGTCTGGCCACTTTGATCTTCCACCGCCGCGAGGCGGCGCTTCTGGCGCTGTGCGAAACGCCGGAGGAAACCGATGCCATCTACGCCCGCCGCTGTGTCCCGGTGAAGGCGCGGCTCGATCTGATCTACCGCGCGCGTCAAACGGTTGCGCTGGACCTGTGGATCCTCTGGCGGACCGGACTCGCCGTCCTGGGATGGCGAACGGTGGCACGTAGGTCGAGGGCACGGAAACCTGTCGGAATTGGTGCAACGCGACCCGGCAAGTCGCGGCGCGCCCGGTGGGCGGAGGGGTAGGGCCCTCCCACGGCACAGAGGTCAACCAGTGGAAATCGACCGCGCTGGCGCAGCGGATCGCCGGACAGGAACGCCGGAGAGTTGTGGGATGGAGGCCGTCACCCTTGCAATGACCGCCCGCGCCGCCGCCACGTCGCCCGTCACGACGGCCTCGCGCAGGTCGCGCAGATGCGCTGCGACGAATTCGGCGCCTTCGGGTTGAACCGCGATGCTGCGGATCGCAGGGTGGATGGTCGTCGCTTCGGTGCCAGGGATCATCGTGGGCTCGTGCAGGCGCTCGCCGGGACGAAGCCCCGTCACGATGACATCGATCTGCCCTTTGCCGGTCACGGGGTCGCGCAGGCTCAAGCCCTGCGCCGCAGCGATGCGACGGGCGATTTCGCGCACGGGTACGGGGTCACCCATGTCCAGCACGAAGACCTCGCCCCCTTTTGCCGCCGCGCCTGCGGCCAGAACGAGGCGCACCGCCTCTTCCACGGTCATGAAGTAGCGCGTCGCGCGCGGGTCGGTCAGCGTGATCGGCCCGCCGGCCGCGATCTGCTCGCGGAAGATCCGGACGACCGATCCCGACGAACCCAGGACGTTGCCGAACCGGACTGCTGCGAACCGCGTGGTCTGCGCGCGAACGGCCGCATCCTGCACGACCAGCTCTGCCAGCCGCTTCGTCGCCCCCATCACGCTCGCGGGGGACACGGCCTTGTCGGACGAGATCAGGACGAACCGCTCCACCTTCGCCGCGGCAGCGGCGCGTGCGACGACCTGTGTGCCGAGCACGTTCGTGCGCAGCCCTGCGATCGGGTTCGCCTCGACCAGCGGGACGTGCTTGTAGGCGGCCGCGTGAAGGATCACGTCGATGTCGTGTTCGTCCAGCACCCGCCGCACGAGACCCATGTCGCAGACCGACCCCAGAACGGGGACGATCCCGACGGCCGCGGCAGCCGGGTCGCGGCGCATTGCGCGGTCGATCTGGAACAGGGCGGGTTCGGAATTGTCGAGGAGGACAAGCCGCTTCGGGCCTAGGCCCATGATCTGCCGGCAAAGCTCCGACCCGATCGAGCCGCCAGCGCCCGTGACAAGCACTGAACGCCCCGCATGTGCGGCAATAAGCGGCGCCGTGGTCACCTCGACCTCTGGCCGCCCCAGAAGGCTGCGCAGGTCATCGCGATCGCTGTCCGCTGGCGCGCGGCCGAGGTTCTGCGGGGCGAACGGGCGGACGAGTGCCGCCAGTATCGGACGAAGCGGTGGCACGGGGTTCTCCCTTCGCGGATGCGTCGAGAGGAACGGTAGTCCGCAACAGGAAACACTTGGTTACCGCCGCCCCTTCAGACTCCGTAGTAGTCGCGGTACCAGGCGACGAAGCGGCGCACGCCTTCGTCCACTCCGACGGCTGGCGCAAAGCCCGTAAGCCGGCGCAGAAGTGTGGCGTCCGCCCAGGTCGCAGGCACGTCGCCGGGCTGCATGGGCAACATCCGCTTTTCGGCCGTTCGGCCCGTCGCAGCCTCGATCGCGGCGATGAAGTCCAGAAGCCGCACGGGAGCCGAGTTCCCGATGTTTACCACCCGCCACGGCGCGACCGGCGACAGGCTATCGCCCTCAACCCCATCGCCCGGGGCAGGCGGAGCCACGTCGATCAGGCGGCGGATCCCTTCGACCAGGTCGTCGACATAGGTGAAGTCCCGCGCCATGTCGCCGTGGTTGTAGACGTCGATCGGTTCGCCTTCCAGGATCGCCCTGGTGAACTTGAACAGCGCCATGTCCGGCCGACCCCAGGGACCGTAGACGGTGAAGAACCGGAACATCGTCGTCGGCAGGCCGTAGAGGTGGGCATAGGAATGCGCCATCGCCTCGTTCGCCTTCTTGGTCGCGGCATAAAACGACATGGGCCAGTCGGCGCGGTGCGTCTCGGCATAGGGCATGTCGGGATTCGCACCGTAGACCGATGAGGTCGAGGCCATCAGCAGGTGGCGCGGCGGATGCGCGCGGGCCGCTTCCAGCACCTCGAAGGTACCGATCAGGTTCGCTTCGACATAGCTGCGTGGAGCCTCGATCGACCAGCGCACTCCCGCCTGCGCGGCCAGGTGCACGACGATCTCGGGCCGTTCCGACATCAGGCGAAAAAGGCGCCCCTCGTCCTCGACCCTGCCGATTTCGGCGCTGAAGCCGGGGTGCTGAAGCAGGATCGCGTGTCGCCGTTCCTTGAGTCGCACGTCGTAGTAGTCGGTCATCGCGTCGAGGCCGATGACGCGAAAGCCGTCGCGGAGAAGCCGCTGACACAGGTGAAACCCTACGAACCCCGCCGACCCGGTCACGAGGGCGGAAGGCGCCGCGCCGGCCATCTAGCGGCGGACCAGCGTGTCGCCCACCGACAGCGTCGGCACCAGTTCGACCACCTCGTCCGCGCTCTCCAGCCCCTCGGCCGCGGCGCGGGCGACGATCTGCGCGGCGCGGCGCCCGATCTCGCGCCGCTGGGCGTCCATCGTCGCCAGCCGCTTGGGCAGCCCGTCCAGAAGCTCGACATTGTTGAAACCGGCAAGCCCGATCCTCCCGGGAACGTCGATGCCGTTCTCAAGGCACCACAGCAGCCCGCCGGCGCCGATCATGTCGTTGGAATAGTAGATGAAGTCCAGGTCGGGCGTGCGTTTCAGCACCGCCTCGGTCATCTCGCGCCCCTTCACGAGGCCCGAGCCGCCCGAATAGAACTCGTGGTCCGCGATCTCGATTCCGGCCTTGGCCAGGACCTCGGTGAAGCCCTCGAACCGCTTCCGGGCCCGATGGTCCAGCGGCATCTTCGTCCCGAGGAAGGCAATGCGGCGGTACCCCTGCGCGATGATGGCATGCGCCATCTCACGACCCGCCCGGCGATGCGAGATGCCCACCATCGAATCCACCTGCTCGCCGTCGGTGTCCATGATCTCCACAACGGGGATCCCGGAATTGGCCAGCATCGCGCGGGCTGCGCTCGTGTGTTCCAGCCCTGCGACGATCACACCCGAGGGGCGCCAGGAAAGCATTTCGTAAAGCACCTTCTCCTCCCGCTCCGGGAGGTAGTTTGTGAAGCCCACGACCGGTTGCAGTTCGGTGCTTTCCAGGATTTCGGTGATGCCGGTCAGAACCTCTGGGAACACCAGGTTCGACATCGAGGGCACGATCACCGCTACGAGGTTCACCCGGCTCGACGCCAGCGCGCCCGCAATCTTGTTCGGGACATAGCCAAGCCGCCGCGCCGCGTCGAGGACGCGCTGCCGGGTCGCGTCACTGACGTCGCCGCGGTTGCGCAGCACCCGGCTGACTGTCATTTCCGAAACGCCCGAGGCTTCGGAGACATCCCGAAGCGTCAGCGGACGACGAGCGGTCGAGCGGGGCTGGCTTGCCAACGAGGATCCTCCCGAAAGGGTTACCCCCTTGTTATCCGCATCGCGCCCGCTGTCAAAGCGGGAGCGTCCGGCGTGTCCCGCTTGCAAGGGTGGGCAATTCCGGTCACAACGCAGGGGCGCGGCCCCGTAGCTCAGGGGATAGAGCGACCGCCTCCTAAGCGGTAGGTCACAGGTTCGAATCCTGTCGGGGCCGCCATCCCATCGCACGGTCGGCGCGACGTCCGGTCTTACTTGCGCGCGGTGCGCTCGCCGTTCCCCTTGCCCGTCCACCTCCGGGCCATGCGCCGAAGGCGCAGGATCGCGGAGCCGACGACCGGCCGCAGCAGTGGAATGTCGATCGCAAGAAGCATCAGCCCCAGCGGAATCATCCAGAAGCCGAGAACCGGCAACATCCCGAGGAATCCCCCGACGATCAGCAGGACGCCCAGAGGAATGCGCAGGTAGCGCAGCGGGCCGTGGCGCAGCGCATGCAGGAAGCGCCGCGCCGCGGGTGCATCCCTTGACAAGGCTTCCATCTGCCGTTCGAAGCGCCGGTCGTCGCGGCCCATGGGCATTTCCCCGGTCGAAATGCGTGATGTGGGGCGTGTCGGGCCTGCCCGCAACCCTCTCGGCGCCAGCAAGGCGCCCCGGTCGCGTCTTGTCGCGTCGCTACATGGGCCACAATGCAAAGGCTCCGGCCGGCGGTTGCAGGCCAGAGCCGTCTTGGCGAGTGTGCGGCATCAGAAGGCGGCTGCCGCCGTGCCGGTGATCACGCTGTGGCGCGGATCGAGAACCGAGTTGGCGACGCTGTTGAGCGGCACCGTAGAGCGTTTTCCGAGCGGGATGGTGAAGCCGAACCGGACGGTGTCGACGTTGCCGTCTCCCAGACCGCCGACAGAAAGGTCCGAACGGGACAGCTCGACGGAAGCTATGGCGTCGAAATTGAGAACCGAGCCAAGGTCATACCCTGCGCCCAGACCCACGGTCGTAACGTCCGCGTCCAGCAGGTCGATCGAAGTGCGAGTGAAGCCGCCGAACACCGTCCAGTCTTCGGCAAGCGCGTAGCTGCCCGCAAGCCCCAGCGACGAGATGTCGAGGCTGTCGGTCCCGTCGGACAGTTCCGTCTCGATCCAGTTTGCGGCGATGATGCCCGCATCACTGATGTCGGCCTTGACCATCATGCCGCGGTCCCTGATGTCGAGCCCGGGAAGTTCCGGGTCGGTTTCGCTGCGGCCAAGGAAAAGGCTCAATTCGACGCCCTGCATGCCGTACCCGGCCTTCAGGCCATACGAGTCGATTTTGGGATCGACGCCAAGTCCTTCGACCGACAGCGTGGCGCGTTCGCCGTAGCCACCCACCTGCAGCCCATTCCCGAAGCGATAGGCCGCATCCAGTCCCAGGGTCCGCGACGAGATGTCCAAGGGCACGTCGTCGATGTTCAGCGACGCGGTCGATATGTCCGCGCCAAAGCTGAACCCGTTGCCGAAGTCGATTTCGCCGCTGGCACTCAGCGCCTTGGTCGAGATGTCCTCCGGAACGTCCGAGATGTCGCTTTGCCCGAAGCTCAGCGTCACCGCGCCCGAGAAATCTTGCGCCGCCAGCGCCGATGGTGAGATGATCAGAAATACCGCTGCAGCGGTTTCCATTGCCTTTTTCATGTTCTGCCTCAACCGTTTGTTGATCTTATTGCTATCGTTGGTGCAAGCATGAGGCCATCCGCAGCCGCCCCGGTCAACAAGAACACACAGTGTCGGCCATGCTGCTTCTGTAGACAGTTGCATTGGCGCGACAGTAGGATGCAGCGCCTCAGATCATCCGGATCACGTTCTTGTCGACGGCCAGCATGTAGCCCTTGCGCGCGATGTTCTTGACCAGAAGCTCGGTCACGATCTGGTTGCCCAACGTGTCGCGGAGACGCTTGATCCGGGTGGCGCCTGCGGCCTCGTCGCAGTCGGCGGCCTTGCGGCCCGAGATGACGGCCTCGATCTCGGCGCCCGACATCACGTCCTCGTCCATCCGCGCCTCGGCGAGGACGGCCAGCGTCTCGATGGCGGCCTCGGTCAGCTTGAACTCCATGTTGTTCAGCCAAACAGTGTTTTCCTCGCGGCTGATCAGCAGCGAGTTGACGTTGATCCCCGCGCGCTCGATCTCGCCGATCCGGCGGTTCAACGCGACGATGGCGATCAGGAACACCACCGCGGCGATCAGCGCCGCCGTGGCGAACACCAGAAGGACGAAGATCACCGTCCGGTAGGATGTCAGCACCTCCGAGAACGTCGTGCCGGACTGCGCAATGATCTCCAGAAGCCGCAACTCGGCGTTCGAGGTCAGGTCGGCGTTCTCGATGAACAGCCGTTCCACCTTCTGGTTGAAGGCGTTCGCGTCGGGCAGGTTGACGAACAGAAGGATCGCCGCGCCCAACAGGATCGCCACGATGACGGCGAGTCCCCAGGCGACGGTTCGGTTCCCCGCCTTCAGCGTTTCAGAAGCGGAGGAAGAAGGGCCCGGCACTCTCGCGTCTCCCGTCCAGTCCATCATCGCCGAAGGTTCCCATTACCGTCAGCAGTTGCCAACCCTCCCGCGACAGACGCTGGGCGATTTCCGCCTGTGCTTGCCCAGGGTCGGCGCAGGCTGCGTCCGACAGCTGGATCACGCCATAATGCAGGCGCAGCGGATTGTCCTGCTTGGCCTTGTAGTCGGCATAGCAGGCCGCCGAAGCCGGTCCGGTGAGCGCGGCAAGAAGGGCGGCGGCGAGGAGCGGGATGCGGGGTTTCATGGCGCGTACATTGCGATGACCGGTGCAGCTATTCAATAACCTCGCACCTCGGCCGGGACCGCTGCGGGGCGCTATCGCATAGCCCGGCCACGTTATTGCCCGCCGGGCAGATCGGGCGCCAACGTTCGGTCATCAACGAGGCCCGCAGCCGATCTGCGGCCCGCCTACAGGAAGGATGACCCCATGATCCGCAAGACGCTCGTCGCCGCAACGCTCTCCGCATCTCTCGCCCTGACGCCCGTCGCCGCCGTCCCCGCCTTCGCCGAACCGGGCGGGCGCGACTATTCTGCCCTGCTTCTCGGTCTCGCGGCCGTTGGCGCCATCGCGGTCGCGCGAAAGAACGAACGTGACCGTGAACGCCGCGAGGCCGAGGCGGCCGCCGAAGCCGCCCGCCGCGCCGAGGTAGAGGCACGCAACCGCTGGCGCGAGGATCACCGCTGGCGCGAGGAAAGGCACCGCCGTGTCATCACCCTGCCCGGCCGCTGCGTGACCGAGGTGCGCACCAACCGCGGTTGGTCCGGCGCCCTTGGCGAACGGTGCCTCGACCGCGCCGGCATCCGGACCGAACGTCTGCCGAGGCAATGCGCCTTCGACGCGCGGACCGAGCGCGGCTGGCGGACGGTCTACGGCGAACGCTGCCTGAGGAATTACGGCTACGTGGTCGAGGCGGGACGGCGCTAGAGGCGCGCCGGCCGTCGAGCAGAGGCGCGGGACCATTCCCCGCAGCAGACCCGCGCCGCACTGGGGCGGGAGGGCCGGCCCCTCTCGCCCCTTTTTCGCTTGCGGCTCGGGGCCGGGGCATGTTCCCTCCTTACCCATGAGCCTGCCCGACTTCTCTTTCGAGACCGAGGCCTTCGCCCTCGGCCATGCCCGTGTCGCGGGGCTGGACGAGGCCGGGCGCGGTCCTCTGGCCGGTCCGGTTGTCGCGGCAGCCGTCGTGCTGGACCCGGGCCGCATTCCCCAGGGCCTGAACGACAGCAAGCAGTTGACCGAGCGTCGGCGCGAACGGGTCTATGACGACATCCTGGCATGGGCCGAGGTTGGTGTGGGCGAAGCCAGCGTTGAGGAGATCGACCGCCTCAACATACTGCGCGCGGCACATCTGGCGATGGAACGGGCGGTCGCGCAGCTCAGGTCGCCGCCCTCGCTGGCACTGGTGGACGGAAACCAGTTGCCCCGCGGGCTGCCTTGCGTGGCGGTGGGCGTGGTCAAGGGCGACACGCGGTGTCTGTCGATCGCGGCGGCGTCGATCGTGGCCAAGGTGACGCGCGACCGCATCATGGTGGATTTGGCGCAACAGTTTCCCGGCTACGGATGGGAAACCAACCGCGGCTACCCCAGCGCGAGCCATCGCGCGGCGCTGAAATCGCTGGGGGTGACCCCACATCATCGTCGCACCTTTGCCCCGGTGCACAACATCTTGTATCAAGATCAAACGATAACGTCTTGATTCAAAAAAGAATTTGACGGCGAATCGGGTTTGACTCATCTTCGGTCCAACAAGATCGCGGCCCAAGGCAGGTCGCGGGGACAGAGGCAGAGATGACGATGACGAAAGACCGGGGCGCCATGGAGCTTCCCCTAAACACGATCGTGGCCGGCGATTGCATCGAGGTGATGCGAAGCCTCCCGGAGGCGTCGGTTGACCTGATCTTCGCGGACCCTCCCTACAACCTGCAGCTGCGCGGCGACCTGCACCGTCCCGACAACTCGAAGGTCGATGCGGTGGATGACGCCTGGGACCAGTTCGCCAGCTTCGCCTCCTACGACCGCTTCACCCGCGACTGGCTGGCCGCCGCGCGGCGGCTTCTCAAGCCCAACGGGGCGATCTGGGTCATCGGCTCCTACCACAACATTTTCCGTGTCGGCGCGGCGATGCAGGATGCGGGCTATTGGCTTCTCAACGACGTCGTCTGGCGCAAGTCCAACCCGATGCCCAACTTCCGCGGCAAGCGGTTCACCAACGCGCACGAGACGCTGATCTGGGCGTCGAAGTCGGAAGGCGCCAAATACACATTCAACTACGAGGCGCTGAAGGCGCTGAACGAAGGCGTGCAGATGCGGTCCGACTGGACCATCCCGCTCTGCACCGGGCACGAGAGGCTCAAGGACGACAAGGGCGACAAGGCCCACCCAACCCAGAAGCCCGAGGCACTACTGCACCGGGTGCTGGTCGCAACGACCAATCCGGGCGACGTGGTGCTCGACCCGTTCTTCGGGACCGGAACGACCGGGGCAGTGGCCAAGATGCTGGGGCGCAACTTCATCGGGATCGAGCGCGAGGCCTCCTATCGCGCGGTGGCCGAAAAGCGGCTGGCGAAGGTGCGCAAGCTCGACCGCGAGGTGCTCGAGGTCACCGGGTCGAAGCGGGCCGAGCCCCGCGTTGCCTTCGGCGTGCTGGTCGAACGCGGCCTTCTCAGGCCCGGCGAGGTGCTGGTATCGGCCCGCGGCAAGGCCGCGAAGGTCCGCGCTGACGGCACCCTGGCCGGGGCGGACGTGACTGGGTCCATCCATCAGGTCGGCGCAGCCTACGAAGGCGCGCCGTCGTGCAACGGCTGGACCTACTGGCACTTCAAGCGCGAGGGCCAGCTGATCCCCATCGACATTCTGCGCCAGCAGGTCCGGTCCGAGATGGCCGGATCGCTCTGACGGTTACCGCCGGTGCGTGCGGCCTTTCGGCCAGCAGCACTAACCTTGCCCCGCCTCAGCCTGAGGCGGGGCTTTTTTGTTCGACTGCTCCCTTTGCAAAGCGCTTCGCCTTGCCGATAGTCGGCACGCCCCTTTCGGCGGATCGATCATGACGCATCCCTACTCCGGCCTCGGACCCGAGGCGTTCTGGAAATCCGCCGTGGCCGGCGCGGACCCCGCGGCGCTTGCCGGGATCTGGACGCCCAAGGCGCCACTTGGCCCGGGCGAGGTGTTGGCCTCGGCCGGAAGCTGCTTCGCCCAGCACCTTGGCCCGTGGCTGGCCGCTGCAGGGGCGGGTTACCTCGACGTGGAACCGGCGCCTCGGGGCATGTCCGCTGCCACCGCGCGTCGGTTCGGATACGGCCTGTTCTCGGCGCGCTACGGGAATGTCTACACCGCGCGTCAGTTCGTCCAGCTGCTGGAGGATGCCCTGCACGGGGCGGTCGACCCCGCCCATGTCTGGGACCGAGACGGCCGCTTCTTTGACGCGCTGCGCCCAGGGGTCGAGCCCGAAGGCGCCGAGACCCGGGAGGAGGTCCTGCTGCTCAGGCGCGCGCATCTGGACCGGGTCGCCGACCTCTTCACGCGGGCCGATGTCACGGTGCTGACGCTGGGCATGACCGAGGCCTGGGTGGACCGCGCCGACGGTCGGGTGTTCCCGTCCTGCCCTGGCGTGATCGCCGGCCGCTTCGAAGCCGCACGCCACGCCTTCACAGCCTGCACCACGGCCGAGGTCGCCCGCGACATCCGCCGCGCGCTGGAATTGCTCCGCACGTTCCGGTCGGGGGCGCGGATGGTGCTGACCGTGTCGCCCGTGCCGCTGGCGGCAACGGCCTCGGGAGGGCATGTGCTGGCGGCCAACACGCTGTCCAAGGCGATCCTGCGCGCCGCGGCTGGCGAGGTGGCGCAGGTAGGCGCGGACGCCATCGACTATTTCCCGTCCTACGAGATCGTCATGAATCCCGCCGCGCGCGGGCGATGGCTGGCCGAGGACGGGCGCGGCGTCGCGCCGGAGGCCGTCGCCGCGGTGATGCGGGCCTTCCTCGGAGCGCAGTCGATCGACCCCGTCCCTCCGCGCCTGCGAGAGGACTCCCTTGACGCAGATCCCGAGACCGAGGTCTGCGAGGATCTTTTGCTTCAGGCATTCGCGCCGTGATGCAGCGAGGCTTGCTGCTTGGAAATTCCCACCTCGCGGCGTTGAAGATCGCGTGGGACCGTGCGCCGGAACGCTGGCCGGGCCTGACGCTCGATTTCATCGGCGCGCGCGGCAACCAGTTGAAGGACGTCGCCGTGATCAACCGGCGCCTCGTCCCCCGGACGCAAGAGGCGCGTGCCCATTTCCTTCTGGTCAACGGGTGCGAGGAAGCCTCGCTCGAAGGCTACGACTTCATCGCGCTCTGCGGGCTGGGCTTCGGCGCGGCCGCGGCCGTTCTGCTGCACGAACGTTGCCGTTTTCCGGGCCTTCCCTCTGTTGCGCGCGGCCTGTCCCCCGGCGCCCCTCCGCTGGTGTCGCGGGCCGCCGCGCGGGCGCTGATGGAGGATCTCCTGCGCCTGCGCTTTGGTTACGCGCTGGCCGGACGGATCGCCCGCGACGTGAACGTGCCCCTTGTCCTGATCGAGCAGCCGCGCCCCTCGGTCGACTGTCTGGAGGATACCGACGAGACCTTCGCGGCCTTCCGCGCAGTGCATGACGCGGGCGATGCCGCGGTGGTGGGCGAGCTCCATGCCGCGGCCCTGCCACACGCCGCGGCCGGGCTGGGCGTGGTCCTTCCGCAACCGGCCGAGACGATCCGCGCGGGACTGTTCACCGCGCCCGAGTGGATCGAGGGCTCATTCCGGCTGTCGCGCTCAGGGCAAGACGACCCCCACTCAGCGGCCGACCGGGGCCACGCCAATCCCAGCTATGGCGCGCTTGTGCTGGATGCGCTGTCCAACGTTGCGCCAGATCTGCCGGGCAACGGCAGTTCGCCCCGGTTGTAGGGGGTCCAGTCCTTGATCTCGGGGTAATGGCGCCGACGCCACTTGCGAACGCGGGGGTTCATCTGGCGCCGCCACAGCGGGGGCACCATCGCCATCAGCGTCATCACCGGATAGCCGTAGGGCAGGTTCGGCGCCTCGTCCGGGCCATAGGTCTGCAGAAGCGGGAACCGGCGGTCGGGCTTGTAGTGGTGGTCGGAATGGCGCTGGAGGTTGATCAGCAGCCAGTTCGACGCCCGGTGGGCCGAGTTCCACGAATGCCGCGGCAGGACGTGTTCGTAGCGGCCGTTGCCCAGGTGCTTCCGCGTGAGCCCATAGTGTTCGATGTAGTTCACCAGTTCCAGCTGCCAGATCGCCGTGCCCGCCTGAACGAGGAAAAGACCCAGCCCCGCCCATCCGCCAAGCGCGAAGGCCAGGGTCAGCATGCCCGCCTGAAGCGCGGCATAGCGCCAGAACGGGTTCGACAGGTGCCAGACGGACAGACCCTTGCGCGCCAGCAGGTCGCGTTCGGCCCGCCAGGCGGACCGCAGGCATTGCCACAGGACCCGCGGATAGAAGCGGTGGAAGCCTTCGTTGTAGCGCGCGGTGACGGGGTCGCGCGGCGTGCCCACCCAGAGGTGGTGGACGCGCAGATGCTCGGACCGGAAGTGGGAATAGAGCACACTGGCCAACAGAAGATCTGCCAGCCAGCGCTCGAGCCGATTCTTCTGGTGCATCAGTTCGTGCGAGTAGTTGATGCCGATTGTCCCGGCGATCACGCCCACGCCGAAGAACAACCCGATCTTCTCGGGTGGTGTCAGGTGGTCGGAATGGGTGACGTACCAGATCAGCCCGAATTGCAGCGCGGCCTTCACCGGAAACCAGATCAGCGTGATCAGGCGATACCAGAAGAGCCGGTCATCAGGCGTCGCAGGATCGGGGTTCGTCTGGTCGAGGCCGGTCAGCGCATCGAGCAGAATGAACAGCCCCCAGGCCGTCATCGGCACGAGGAGCACCGTCCAGCCGCCCTGCGTCGCCCCGAGAAGCGCCGCGGGCACAAGTCCCAGCGAGGCCCAGAAGGGCAGGGCCTGGGTCAGTCGTCCGACCTGCGCGGGCTGGGACATCCGGCGTCTCCTTGCATCCCCCGAAAGATAGGGCAGCGCCGCGCGCCGCTCAATCATCCAGCGCGTCGCGGGCCAGGTCGAAGGCCTTTCTCATCACCGTGGGAAGGGCGGCCGGGCTGAAGTCGGCCGCCGGGACGAAGGTCCCCCGGTCTGGCGCCGTTCCCGGGCCGACCCGCGCGACATGCAGCGCGAGGCGCAGGTGGAAATGCGTGAAGGTGTGGCGCACCTCGGCCGGGATGGTCCGCCAGTCGGCGGCGAGGGGCGGCGCAGGGTCGGGCGCTTCGGACCAGTCGGACCCCGGCCAGCCCAACATGCCGCCCAAAAGCCCCCGGTCCGGCCGCCGCTCCAGGAGCCACGCCCCGTCCGCGCGCCTGGCCAGATAGGCGTGTCCCAGCCGGACGGGTTTTTCAGGCTTTGGCGTCTTGCGCGGCAATCGGCCGACAATGCCCCGCGCGCGCGCTTCGCAGGGGTCGCGCCAGGGGCAGATCCCGCAGGCCGGGTTTTTCGGGGTGCAGATCGTCGCGCCAAGGTCCATCACCGCCTGAGCGTAGTCGCCTGGTCTCTCCGTCGGGGTCTGACGTGCCGCCAGCGCGGCCAGCTCGCCCTTGGCAGCCGGAAGCGGCGTTTCCACCGCATGAAGGCGTGCCATGACACGCTCCACGTTGCCATCGACGACCGTTTCGGGCCGGTCGAAGGCGATCGCCGCGATGGCGGCCGAGGTGTAGGGGCCGATCCCCGGCAGGCCGCGCAACTCGTCGGCGGTGTCCGGAAAACCTCCGCGGGCCGCGACGTCACGGGCGCACTTCAGCAAGTTCCGCGCGCGGGCGTAATAGCCAAGGCCCGCCCATTCGGCCATCACGTCCTCGTCCGGCGCGGCGGCCAGCGCCTCGACCGTGGGCCAGCGGGCGGTGAAGCGGCGGAAATGGTCGCGCACGGCTGCGACGGTCGTCTGTTGCAGCATGACCTCGGACAGCCAGACCGCGTAGGGGTCCGGCCGCACGCCCGCCGCCCGCTCTGCCGGGCCGACGCGCCAGGGCATCGCCCGCGCATGCCGGTCGTACCAGGCCAGAAGCGCGCCACTCAATTCGCCGTCACGCAATCTTTATGCCCCCTGTCCGGTTTTGGCTTTCGCGCGGGTGCGCGCGGGCTAGAATAGGCCGTGTGACAAGAAAGGACAGCCGTGCGCGACAGCGACGCCAAGCAAGCCGAGCGGCGAAGCCGCGGGTTCGAACGGGCCTCGGGCCTGTTGGGAGAACGCATCCGCAAGGTGGGCGAAAAGCGCGGCTTCTCGGTGTCGCGCGTGCTCACCCACTGGGCCGAGATCGTTGGCGCCGACCTCGCCGCCATGGCCCAGCCGGTCAAGGTGACCTACGGGCGTGAAGGCTTCGGCGCGACGCTGACCCTGCTGACCACGGGTGCGATGGCGCCGCTGGTGCAAATGCGCCTGCCAGATATCCGCGACCGGGTGAACGCCTGCTATGGCTATTCGGCAATTTCCCATGTCCGCGTGACACAGACCGCCCCTGGCGGCTTTGCCGAGGGGCAGGCCGCTTTCGCCCATGCCCCGCGCCAGGCGCAACCCGCCGCCCTTTCGCCCGAGGCGTCGGCGCGGGCGGCCGAGGCCGCGCAGGGCGTGGAGGACCCCGGGCTCAGGTCTGCGCTTGAGCTTCTTGCGCGCAACGTGCTTTCGAAGGATCGAACAGAAACCGATACGAGGCAGAAATGAAACCTACCCTCACCCTGGCCGCCGCAGCGGCCCTCGCCGTCACCGCCGGCGTTGGCTGGATGACCAGCCGCGCTCCCGATGCCCTTCCCCCGCTGGCTGCCGGCGCGCAGGAGGGCACGGTCGATACCTCGATGGTGCAGGAGATGACGCTGGGCAACCCGGAGGCCGCGGTGACGGTCATCGAATACGCCTCGTTCACCTGCCCGCATTGCGCGAACTTCCACGACACCGTCTTTGAAAAGCTCAAGACCAACTACATCGACACCGGCAAGATCCACTTCATCTACCGCGAGGTCTATTTCGACCGCTTCGGCCTCTGGGCCGGGATGGTGGCGCGCTGCGGCGGCGGCACGCGGTATTTCGGGATCTCGGACCTGATCTACGAGAAGCAGCGCGAATGGACGGCGGGCGGCGACCCGGCGACGATCGCGCAGAACCTGCGCACCATCGGCAAGACCGCGGGCCTGAGCGACGAACAGCTCGATGCCTGCCTCAGCGATGGCGACATGGCTCAGGCACTGGTCGCAGCCTACCAGAAGAACGCCGAGGCCGACGGGATCGAGGCGACACCGTCCTTCATCATCAATGGCCAGAAGTACTCGAACATGTCCTACGAGGACTTCGCGCGCATACTGGACGAAAAGCTCGGCGGCTGAGGGCTGCCAGTCGGGATCGGGGAAGGCGCGGTGCCAAGTCGGGGCTTTCTGCCTTCAGCCGACCGCGCCGAAGACCCCGTCCAGCGCGGCGTCGAGCGGGGCCCAGTCGTCGATCTGAAGCCGCACGGGAAAGGCCAGCACCTTCGGACGGAACGCCGGCGGAAGGCGAACTGCGTCCTTCTCGGTCGTGACAAGCTGCGCGCCGAACAGCTTCGCCTCGGTCTCGAGCCGCAGCAGAAGGGCGTCCGACAATGGCTGGTGGTCATCCAGGGGAAGCGCGCGCGCGATCTCGGCCCCCTCGGCGCGGAGCGTGGCGAAGAATTTCTCGGGGTGACCAATCCCGGCGAAGGCGATGACCCGGGTTCCGCGCCAGTCCATGCCCATCTGCAACGGCGCCAGGTGTCCGCGCAGTCTGGGCGTCACGATCCGGTCGCCCCAGCGCGCGTCGAACCCCGACTGCGCGGCCTCGGGGCCGATCGACAGGACGAGGTCCGCGCGGGCAAGGCCCGCTTCGACAGGTTCGCGCAGCGGACCCGCTGGGATCACGCGGCCATTCCCGAAGCCAATGCCCGCATCGACAACGACCAGCGACAGGTCCTTGACCAACGCGGGGTTCTGGAACCCGTCGTCCAGCAGGATCGCCTGCGCCCCCGCCTCCACCGCTGCCTGGGCCCCCGCGCGGCGGTCGCGCGCGACCCAGGTGGGTGCGAAGGTGGACAAAAGCAGCGGCTCGTCCCCCACCTCGGTCGCCTTGTGGCTGCGTTCGTCGACCCGAACCGGCCCTGCCAGCGACCCCCCATAGCCTCGCGAGACGACATGCGCCGCAACACCCCGCGCGGCCAGACGCTGGGCCAGTGCAATGACCGTCGGCGTCTTGCCGGTTCCGCCTGCGTTGAGGTTTCCCACGCAGACGACCGGAACAGCCACCCGCGCACCCGGCCTATCGACCCGGCGCGCCGTCCCCGCAGCATAGAGCGCAGCCAGCGGCGAAAGCAGCCGGGGCAGCAGGCCGGGGCGGTCAGGCGACGCGAACCAGAAGGCGGGCGGGCGCATCAGCGGGCCTGCCGCTGTGCCAGCGCGCCCTGGACGAGGGTCGAGATCCGCTCGACCGTCTCGGCGCTTTCGGTCGAGACTGCCCAGGCGGCATGCGCCATCGCAGCCGCGCGGTCGGGGGAAAGAAGCTCGGACAGTGCTGCGCCGAGTTCCGCGGCAGTCGTCACCCGCCGTGCCGCCTTGGCGGCCCGGAAGCGCGCGTAGGTGGCCTCGTGCGGACCGACATGCGGCCCGTGCAGGATGGCAGACCCCAGCGCGGCCGGCTCCAGGGGCGACCGCCCGCCACCTCCTGCGGGGTCGAGCGTTCCGCCGAGGAAGGTGATCGGGGCAAGGCGGTACAACAGGCCAAGGTCGCCTTCGCTGTCCGCGATCAGGACGTCGGTGCCGGCCTCGGGCTCGCCGTCCGACGACCTGAGCGCAACGGACAGCCCGGCGGTGGCAAGCTTCTGTGCGAGAATCGGCCCGCGCGCAGGATTGGCGGGCGACAGGATCAGCATCAGTCGGTGGGCCAGCCGCGTGGCCGACCTGTGAGCCGAGATGACCAAGCCCTCCTCGGCCTCGGTCACGCCGACGCAAAGCCACACGGGCCGAGAGTTCAGGGTCTCGGCAATCGCGTCGCGCTCCCGCGGGTTGCAGGGAAGCGGCGCGGCGTCCTCGGCAAGCGGCCCGCTGATCTCGAGCGCTGTCCGGCGGACGCCGGCCTCGGCCAATGCCGCGCCGGACGCGCTGTCGGTGGCCAGCACGGTCTCGAACAGGCCCAGCGTCGACCGGCAAAGCCCCCTCCACCCCGCGACCCCGGGAAGCTCGGCCGGCGCGCCGCGGGCGTTGACCATCACCATCCGGCATCCCGTTTCCGCGGCAGCATGGATCAGCGCCGGGCGAATCCCTGCGCCGACCCAGAGGCAGACATCCGGTCGCCAGTGGTCGAGGAAGCCCGCCACCGGACCCGAAGCCTCGAAGGGCACATACTGGTGCAGGACGGATGCGGGCAGCCCGTTGCCAGGCAGCGGTGCGTCGGACGTGATGAGCAGAGCGGCCCTGGGCAGGATTTCTCCAAGACGGCGCGCAAGGTCCATAACGGGGGCGGCGTCTTCCGGTGCGGTCAAGTGCAACCAGATCAGCGGCCCCTCCGGCCGTCTCAGCCCGGGCTGGCCCAGCCGTTCAAGCTGTCTTGCCGCATCCGGCAGCCCCTTTGCTACATCGGCCGAAAGTCGGCGGCGCACTGCGGGCATCTTCAGCGCCGAGAGCGACAGGTAGGCAAAAAGGGCTGGCGAGAGTGACATGCGCCTCCGGAACGACCTGGCCCCGGATCAGCCGCCGAATTCCGAAGTCGGACCGGCGGAATCATCCTCGTCCATCAGTCGGTGGATATGGGCGATGAAGTACCGCATGTGGGCGTCGTCCACGGTGCGCTGTGCTTCGGCCTTCCATGCGGCATGCGCCGATTGGAAATCGGGGAAAATTCCGACGACGTGGATGTTGTCCACGTTCTTGAATTCCGTCCGGCTGGGGCTGACAAGCTCGCCCCCGAAGACGAGATGCAGGCGCTGGGTCATGGCGCGGGTCCTTGTGTCGTGATGGTCGCGCACCCTAGACGCTGGCGCGCGGGGGTCAAGCCGCGCAGTCAGAACGGCGCAGGCGCGGAAAAGGTCATACCCTTGCCGCCGTCCGGGTGACGCAGCTTCAGGCTTTCGGAATGGAGCATCAGGCGCGGATAGTCGCGCGCCGGTCCCGTGGCGTAGAGTGGATCGCCCAGGATCGGGTGGCCGATCTCCATCATGTGGACGCGCAGCTGGTGGCTGCGGCCGGTAAGAGGGTAAAGCCGGATGCGCGTCGTCCCGTCGCCCTCGCGCCGAACGACGCGCCAGTCGGTCTGAGCCGGGCGACCCTCGGCATGATCCACCTTCTGGCGCGGGCGGTTGGGCCAGTCGACGTTCAGCGGCAGGTCGATGGTTCCGGTATCCTGCGCGACTTGGCCCCAGACCCGCGCCACATAGGTCTTCTTGACCTGTCGGTTCTCGAACTGAAGCCCCAGGTGACGCTGTGCGGCGGACGTCAGGGCGAAGACCATGACGCCCGAGGTGTCGCGGTCGAGACGGTGGACCAGCAGCGCCTCGGGGAACACTGCCTGGATACGGGACATCAGGCAGTCGGCCAGGTGCTCGCCCTTGCCCGGCACGGAAAGAAGGCCGGAAGGCTTGTTCACGACGAGGATCGCGTGGTCGCGGTGGATCACGTCGAGCGGGCTGTCGGGCGGGGAATAGCTGGAGTCCATGGTGGGGCGGGATAGCCCAGCCGCGGTCCGCGGGCAATCGGACGGTATGGCAGAATCATTGACCCTTGGGGTCTGCGCGGGCACCCTTTCCGGCCGGAGGTGGCCCCGATGGATTATCAAACCGTGCCCGCGCCCGACTTCGGCCGGTCGCTCACCGGTCTGACGGTGAATCTGCTGGTGCAAGATGTCCCGCGCGAGGTGGCGTTCCTGACCCGGGTCTTCGGGATGACGGCCCACCGCGCGGGACGCGACTTCGCGATCATGGTCTATGGCGAGCAGGTCTTCCAGCTGCACGCCGACCACACCTATCACGCCAACCCGCTGCCCTCGCTTCTGCCCGAGGCGGGCGCGCGCGGCGCAGGCGTCGAGTTGCGCCTGCACGAAACCGACCCGGACGAGGCGGTCGAGCGCGCACGGGAGTTTTCCGGCGCGGTGGTTCTTCAGGGGGCGGCAGACAAGCCCCACGGCCTGCGCGAGGCCTACATCCTCTGCGAGAACGGCTATGCCTGGGTGCCGTCGCGGCGCCTGTGATGGTGGGCGGGGCGGGAGGATGTGCCAGCCCCATCGCGCTCCCCGCTCATGTTTCGAGCAGGAGGAAGGGGTCAGTCCCAGGCCGGGAACTGCGGCAGGCCGTCATCCAGAGCGTAGTAGTCGCCCTTTTCGGCGGTGAAGATGTGGCCGACCAGTCGCCCGCCGATCGGGCCCGCGATCGAGCCCGCCTCGACCGAGAACGCGCCGTCCGCGGCGCGGAAGTAGAGGGACGACCCGCACCCCGCGCAGAAGCCCCGCCGGCCGCCGCCGGGGGTGGCATATTCGGAAAGCCTGGTCCTGGCCTGCCATGCGACGTTTCCCTCGTCCGCATCGAACGAGGCCGAGTAGTGACCCGACAGCCGGCGGCACTGGGTACAATGGCAGGCGGTCACGTCGCCCGCCGGTCCGGGAAGCGTGAACCGGCATTCCCCGCAGAGGCAGGTGCCGGAAAGTATCCCGGGCCGGGGATCGGGCGGCGGCGGCGGACCGTCGGGGGCGTAGTAGTCACCCGCCTCGTCCGCGTGCCAATGCGCTTCCACGGAAAGCCCGGTCGGGCCGTGCAGGCTTCCTGCGGCAATCGAAATCCGCGCCTCGCCCTCGGGCTGCCAGAAGAGGCTCGCGCCGCAGTGGCCGCAGAACCCGCGCCGCGCGGTAGGCGATGAGCTGAACCACGTCAGCCCGTCGCCCCGCGTCAGGCGGAAGCGGTCGTGGGGCACCGAGGTCGCGGCCCAGAAGTGCCCCGAGGTTCGCCTGCATCGCACGCAATGGCAGGCGAACACCGGGCTCAGAGGCGCCGCGGCCTCGTAGGTGACCTTGCCACACAGGCATGCGCCATGATGGATCAAGGCCAGGACTTCCGGCGCGGCACCTTGACCGCGAGCATGGGCTTGAGCAGCGCCGAGCGGAAGCGGTCGAGATCCAGCGCCTCGTGAACGCCCACGGTCTCTTCACCGGCAAAGCGCGTGCGCACGGCCGAGCGGCAGTAGAACGGCGCGTCGAGCATGGCCTTGACCTGATGCGGCCGGTAGCCTGCATCCGCCCGTGTCTCGCGCCGCACCCCCCAGAGCGACCGGCGCAGCGGCGCCTTGGGTGGCGGACGGATGACCCTCGCTCGGCCCTGCCTGTCAAAGACCACGCCCACCGACAGATCCGAACCGTCGCGGCGGGTGGCGTCGTAGTAGCAGACCGCGCCGTCCTTCGTCGGGAAGCGGCCCCAGGTCCAGTAAGAGAAGTCGGCCTCGAGCGCCGCGGTCCCGAAGTTGGCGTCGAAATAGCCATGCCCGCACCATTGCCAGCCTGGGCGGTCCAGCGAAACTTCGATGCGGGCGGATGGCGCGAAGGGGCGCCAGACATGGGCACCGTCACTGGTCAGCGGAAGTTCGACCGAGGTCAGCGCATCGGGGATCAGCGTGACGCGCCCTCGCAGGCGTCCAGGGTGGGGCAGTGTCGCCTCGTCGATATTCACCACCAGGCGGTCGCCTGCCCAGTGCATGGCCGAAGGTCCGATGCCCAGAGTGTCGGGCGACAGCGACAGTGCCCCCTCGCCCCGGTCGGTCATCGTCCAGCGGCCGCCCTTGCCGTAGGTGACGACGTTCAGGCAGCAGTGGTCGGCCGGATTCTTCCGGCCGCTCCAGGCATACCAGGGCGAGAAGACCGAGCCTATGAAACCGATGATGGAGATCGCGCGGGAGCCGTCGTCCGAGATGCCATCGACGTACCACCAGGCATAGCCGTCCGGCGGGACGGCGAGGTCGAAGCAAGGTCGGTCATGATCGCCTCGGCCGCGTGCCGGCCGGAGAGGGCGGCCATCGGGATCCCCGCCCCCGGATGCGCCCCGCCCCCCGCCAGATAGAGGCCCGGAACCGACGATCGCGCTGTCGGCCTTGAGAATGCGGCCGTCAGCCCATGTGGGCTCAGCCCGTAGAGGGAACCGGCCGAGCCGGGAAACAGCGCCGCGAAGTCCGATGGTCGTGTCAGCGCGCTGTCCGGCGGTGCCGGGTCGAAGGTCAAGCCGAATTGGGCGAGTATCGGGAAAACCCGTGTCCGACATGCCTGCACCTCCTGCGGTTCGCCCGCCGTCAGGGGCGGGCCATTCATGATGATTTCAAATCGTTCGACTACAGGCGGCGCAAGGCCGGTCCCGCGATCCTCGGCGCAGACGTAGAGCGTGGGGTCGGCGGGCATCCGCCCCGCGGCGAGGTCGTCGAACTCGGACCTGGGGTCGGCGGCGAAGAAGAGGTTGTGGTGGACCAGGTCCGCTCGCGACGGGGTCGCAGCGAAGGTCCAGACATAGGCGGAATGGCTCCGCGGTTCGGTTCCCGCGGCGGGCACGGCAGTCTTCGGGGCCGCGCCGAGCAACCCCTGGACCAGGGCGCGGGGGTCGCCGTTGAAGACGATCTGGTCCGCGGGCAGGCGCTGGCCGTCGGAAAGGTGGACGGCAGCGGCACGTCCATTCTGCACCTCGATCCGGCGCACCTCGGCACCCAGGCGGACTGTGGCCCCTTTCGCCTCGGCAAGGCGTTGCATGGCCTGCGCCAGGCGGTGCATTCCGCCCTCGACTCGCCAGACGCCCTGCGCCTCGGAGTGCCAGATCAGGCCCAGGACTGCGGGGGAACGAAAGGGTGAGCCCCCCACGTAGGTGGCATAGCGCCCGAAGAGCTGCCTCAGGCGCGGGTCACGGAAGCGGCGGGCCAGTGCGCGGGCCAGCGTCAGGTGCGGCGCCATCGCGGGGATCAGCGCGGGCCGGGCCAGTACATGGGCGATCAGCGCCGGCAGGCGGGGGCGCACGGCCTGAAGGATCGGCGCCTCGAACGCCTCGTACAGGCGCTGGGCAGCTGCGGAAAAGGCACGGAAATCCCGTTCGGCTTCGGGCCCGCCGAAGGCGCGCGCGGCGGCGGCGCTGGCCTCCGGATCGGAAAAGAGATCCAGCGACGAGCCATCCGGCCACCAGTGCCGCGCGAGCAGAGGTTCGGGCACCAGCGTAACGTGATCGTCGAGCGCCGCGCCGCAGTCGGCGAACAGCACTTCGAAGACGTGCTTCATCGTCACCACCGTAGGCCCGGCGTCAACGGGGCCCGCTGGGCTGTCGACAGTGCGCATCTTGCCGCCGGGCCAGGCGTGTCGGTCGAGCACCGTGACATCGAGCCCCGCATGCGCCAGCCGCGCGGCCGCAGCCAGCCCGCCCACGCCGGCCCCGATCACCACCACCTTGTCCCTAGGCTGCGCGCCCATCACGAGTGTCCATTCTTGTTGACAGTCGATGATAGTCTGTCCAGATTGATTTACAAATAGATTGTCCAATCTGGCTTACAGCGGGTGAGCCCGGCAAAAGGAGTGGACGTCATGCCCCTGTCGCATCGCATCGAGGCGGCGCTTTCGGCCGCAATTCTCCGGGGGCAGGGTGGCGCGGCCCCGCCCAAGCTCGCCTCTGCGCTGAGTTACGCCGTAACGCCCGGCGGCGCGCGCATCCGGCCCACGATCCTTCTGTCGGTCGCCAAGGCCTGCGGCGACGACCGGCCCGAGATCGCCGACGCTGCCGCGTCCGCGCTGGAGATGCTCCATTGCGCAAGCCTTGTGCACGACGACCTGCCAATGTTCGATGACGCCGACGTTCGACGCGGCAAGCCGTCGGTCCACCGGGCCTATTCCGAGCCGCTCGCGCTTCTGACCGGGGACAGCCTGATCATAATGGCCTTCGGGGAACTGGCGCGCGTGGCCGCGGTCGATTGTCGCCGCTCGGCCGAGCTCATCCAGATCCTGGCGCGGCGGTCTGGAATGCCAGATGGCATCTGCGCCGGCCAGGGCTGGGAAAGCGAGGAGCGGGTCGACCTGTCCGCCTATCACCGCGCGAAGACCGGGGCGCTGTTCATCGCTGCGACCCAGATGGGCGCGGTCGCGGCGGGTCAGGAGGCCGAGCCCTGGGAAGAGCTTGGCGCACGCATCGGCGAGGCGTTCCAGGTGGCCGACGACCTGCGCGACGCGCTCTACGACGAGGCCGAGTTGGGCAAGCCCGCGGGACAGGATGCGATCCATGCGAGGCCGAACGCGGTGAGCGAACTCGGGGTTCAGGGCGCGATACGGCGGCTGACGGACATTCTGGCGGGAGCGATCGCGTCCATCCCTTCGTGCCCGGGCGAGGCGATGCTGGCTGCGATGGTGCGGCAGACGGCCGAACGGCTGACCCCTGTCGCGCCTGCGCGGGCCAGGGTATGATCCGCGCGCCGTCCGCGGGCGTGGCGTGGGGCTGTCTGCCCCCGATCGCCTGCGGCGGTTCCTCCCGACGGGACTTGCTGCAGGAGGAAGGGGTGGGCAGTGGCTGACGTGCAGCCCCATCCCGGCGCGTCTGCGCGGCGCTGGAGCTTTCGCGGCTGGCGCAACCGGCGCGTGGCAAGCGGGGCGTTCCAGAGCTGGGCGTCGCGCTTTCCTCTGACGCGGGGCGTGGCGCGGCGCGAGGGCGAACGGCTGTTCGACCTGGTCGCGGGCTTTGTCCACACACAGGTGCTTCTGGCGCTGGTCGAGCTGGACCTGCTGCGCCTGTGTCTCGATGCGCCCCAGCTGCCACGAGCCCTCGGGGTCCGGTGCAGCGTGCCGGGCGAAAGGATGGAGGCGCTTCTTCAGGCGGCGGTGGCGCTTGGCCTGATGGAGCGCGTGGGAGACGGCTTCCAGACGGCACGCATGGGCGCGGCTGTTCTGGGCGTGCCGGGGCTTGTTCAGATGATCCGGCATCAACCGGTGCTCTACCGCGACCTTCAGGACCCGGTCGCGCTCTTGCGCGGCGAGGCGGAAACCGGGTTGTCGGCCTTCTGGCCCTATGTCCTTGGGGCGGGCGCCGCCGAGGATCCCGGCCGTGCGGCAACCTATTCCGACCTGATGGCCGAGACGCAGGGCCTGGTCGCCGAGGAGACGCTGCGCGCGGTGTCCTTCAGGGGCGCGCGTCGGATCCTCGATGTCGGGGGCGGGACGGGTGCGTTCCTGGCGGCCGTCGCGAAGGCCGAGCCGGCGGCGCAGCTCGTGCTGTTCGATCTTCCGGCGGTCGTTCCCGAAGCGCGGGCGCGCCTTGCGCGGGCAGGTGTGGCCGAACGGGTGGAGATCGTGCCGGGGTCGTTTCGCGACGATTCCCTGCCCGCGGGTGCGGATGCGATCACGCTGGTGCGTGTCCTTTACGACCATTCGGACGACACGGTGCGCGCGCTTCTGGCCAAGGTGCACGCTGTCCTGCCGCCGGGTGGGCGGATCGTCGTGTCCGAACCCATGTCGGGCGGCGACCGGCCCGAGCGGGCGGGAGACGCCTATTTCGCCTTCTATTGCATGGCGATGCAGACTGGCCGGGTCCGCTCGGCGGCGCGGATCGGCGAGATGCTGTCAGAAGCCGGGTTCCGGGAGATCGGCTTTCCGCGGACGCATAGGGCGTTCGTCACGTCGGTGGTGACCGGGCGCAAGCCTGTCTGACCTGGCCTGCACACCGACTGTCAAATTCAATTGACATTTAAAAGTGTCAAGCTAAGCTGACACTTGAAGCTGAGAGCCGACGAACCTGCGACCGCGAGTCGCACGGAACGCAACGAGAGGAGAGCGCCAGGTGCAGACGACCGCCGTCATCCTCCAGGGACCCAAGGACCTGTGTCTGGGCGACGTGGCGCTTTCGGTGCCCGGCGAAGAAGACCTGGTCGTCGAGATCACGCATTCCGGCATCTCGACCGGGACGGAAAAGCTGTTCTGGTCGGGCCACATGCCGCCCTTCCCCGGCATGGGCTATCCGCTGGTGCCCGGGTATGAGTCCGCGGGCGAGGTTGTCGAAGCGGGGTCGGCGACCCCCTACCGGCCGGGCGACCGTGTGTTCGTGCCGGGCGCGAATTGCTATGGCGAGGTCAAGGGCCTCTTCGGCGGTGCGACCCGCAGGTTGGTCACCCGTGCCGACCGTGTCACCAAGATCGACGCCGGCCTTGGCGCCGAAGGCGCGCTTCTGGCGCTGGCCGCCACCGCGCGGCACGCGATGGCGGGCCTGAACCACGCGATGCCCGACCTGATCGTCGGCCACGGCGTTCTGGGCCGGCTGTTGGCGCGGCTGACGATCGCGGCCGGGGCACCAGCGCCGACTGTCTGGGAAATCGATGAAAGCCGGATGAACGGTGCGGCCAGTTACCCGGTCGTGCGCCCCGAGGACGATTCGCGCCGAGACTACCGCGCGATCTATGACGCCTCGGGCAACGGCGCGCTGCTGAACGATCTCGTGACCCGCATCGCCAGGGGCGGCGAGATCGTGCTGGCCGGATTTTACACACAGCCGCTGAGCTTCGCCTTTCCACCCGCGTTCATGAAGGAGGCGCGGTTCCGCGTCGCCGCCGAATGGACGCGCGACGACCTGACCGCGACTCGCGCGCTGATCGATGCGGGCGCGCTGAGCCTGAAGGGCCTGATCACCCACACCGCCCGCGCGGACGAGGCGACGTCGGCCTACCGGACGGCGTTCGAAGACCCGGCCTGCCTGAAGATGATCCTGGACTGGAGCACCGTGCAATGACCCTCGACGTGCCGAACCTGAAGGACTTCGATCGTCGTTTGCGCGACGAGGCCGGCGAGGAGCCGACGCTTGAGGTTCCCGCGGCCGAGCCCACCAAGAAGACGCAGATCATCGCGATCTACGGCAAGGGCGGGATCGGCAAGTCATTCACGCTCGCCAACCTCAGCCACATGATGGCCGAGATGGGCAAGCGCGTGCTGCTGATCGGCTGCGACCCGAAGTCGGACACGACCTCGCTGCTGTTCGGCGGCAAGGCCTGTCCGACGATCATCGAGACCTCGACCCGCAAGAAGCTGGCGGGCGAGGAGGTGAAGATCGGCGACGTCTGCTTCAAGCGCGGCGGCGTCTTCGCGATGGAACTCGGTGGCCCGGAAGTGGGCCGCGGCTGCGGGGGTCGGGGGATCATCCACGGCTTCGAGCTGCTGGAGAAGCTGGGCTTCCACGACTGGGATTTCGACTATGTCCTCCTCGACTTCCTGGGCGACGTGGTCTGCGGCGGCTTCGGCCTGCCGATCGCGCGGGACATGGCGCAGAAGGTCATCATCGTGGGGTCGAACGACCTCCAGTCGCTCTACGTGGCGAACAACGTCTGCTCGGCGGTGGAGTATTTCCGCAAGCTGGGCGGCAATGTCGGCGTCGCGGGGATCGTGATCAACAAGGACGACGGGACGGGCGAGGCCGCGGCCTTCGCGAAGGCCGTCGACATTCCCGTGCTGGCGAGCATTCCGGCGGACGAGGATCTGCGCCGGAAATCCGCGAATTATCAGATTGTTGGGACGAAGGCGGGGCCGTGGGGCGATATGTTCGCGGGACTTGCTGAAAACGTGGCCGATGCGCCACCCCTTCGCCCAAGGCCCCTGTCTCAGGACGACCTTCTCGGGTTGTTTTCTGCATCCCAGACAGGGGCCGACTTCATCCTCGAGCCGGCGACGGACATCGACATGCGTGGCAAGAACGCGGCGCCCAAGGCGTCGCTGGAAGTGGTCTACGACGATGTTTGACCTCGATTGCCTGGCACGCTTCGACCGCGGGCTTTCCACCATCGCCTCGGGGCCGCATCGCACGACCTGCGCCCGCCAAGACGGTCCGCAGGGCGATGCCTGCTCCGATGCCCTGCCCGACATGCGGTGCGGCATTGTGACCAACCTGCGCACCGAGCCGATGTGCCCCTTTGCCCGGATGGAGGTCGCATGAGCGAGGAGGTCAGATACGACCGGGCCCACGAGGCCGAGGTCCTGACAGGGTCCGATCGGGGCGATGTCCCGGCGCAAGACGCTCTGCCCGGCGGCGACGGCATGGGTTGCCACGCGGGCGCAGCCGAGATGGAGGCCGCGGCGCGGAGCGCGGGCAAGTCCGAAATCCTCGACCAGTATGCGCGCGACTATCCCCAGGGGCCGCACGACAAGCCGCAGTCCATGTGCCCCGCCTTCGGGTCGCTGCGCGTGGGCCTGCGGATGCGGCGCGTGGCGACGGTGCTGAGCGGATCGGCCTGCTGCGTCTATGGCCTGACTTTCGTCAGCCACTTCTACGGCGCGCGCCGTTCGGTCGGCTATGTACCGTTCAATTCTGAAACTCTGGTTACCGGCAAGCTCTTCGAGGATATCCGCGACGCGGTGCACGAGCTGGCCGACCCGGACCGTTACGATGCGGTGGTGGTCACGAACCTCTGCGTCCCGACGGCAAGCGGCGTGCCGCTGAAGCTTTTGCCAAGCGAAATCAATGGCGTCCGTGTGGTGGGCATCGACGTGCCGGGCTTCGGCGTGCCGACCCATGCCGAGGCCAAGGACGTGCTGGCCGGCGCGATGCTGAACTACGCCCGCGCCGAGATCGAGGCGGGCCCGGTCGCCGCGCCAGTGGGCGGGAAATCCGCTCGCCCGACCGTCGCGCTGCTGGGCGAGATGTTCCCCGCCGACCCGATGATGATCGGCGCGATGCTGGCGCCCATGGGCTTGGCTGCGGGTCCGGTGGTCCCCTGCCGCGAGTGGCGGGAGCTCTATGCCGCTTTGGATTCAAGCGTTTGCGCCGCGATCCACCCTTTCTACACCGCCGCGATGCGCGAGTTCGAGGCGGCCGGGCGACCCATCGTCGGCTCGGCCCCCGTGGGCTACGACGGGACCGCAGCCTGGCTGAAGGCCGTGGGCGAGGCGAAGGGCGTGGCGCCGGACCTGATCGCCGCCGCGCAGAACGCGTTCCTGCCTGCGATCAGATCCGCACTGGCGGCGAAGCCGATCAAGGGCACGATCACCCTGAGCGGTTACGAAGGCTCGGAACTTCTGGTCGCGCGGCTGCTGATCGAAAGCGGGGCCGAGGTGCCTTACGTCGGCACCGCCTGCGCCCGGTCGCGGGCGAGCGAGGCCGACCGCGACTGGCTGGAAGCGCATGGAGTCAAAGTGAAATTCCGCGCCAGCCTGGAAGACGACTGCGCGGCCATGGAGGCGGTGCGGCCGGATCTGGCGATCGGGACGACCCCGGTGGTGCAGAAGGGCAAGGAGCTGGGGATCCCGGCGCTCTACTTCACCAACCTCATCTCCGCCCGGCCGTTGATGGGGCCGGCGGGGGCGGGATCGCTGGCCGAGGTGGTCAACGCGGCGATCGCGAACAAGGCGCGCATGGACCATATGCGCGAGTTTTTCCAAGGGGTTGGCGAAGGCGACACTGCCGGCGTGTGGGAGGGCGAGCCGAAGCTGAGGCCCGATTTCCGCGCAATCCACCAGAAGAAACTGGACAAGCAGGCCCGCGCGGCCAAGGCCGAGGAGATGATCTGATGACCCTCCTCCGAGCCGAAAACCGGAGTCACTGGGTGTGCACCGAATGTGCACCGGACGTGCACCGGACTGCACCGGAGAGGGCCCGCTGATGCTTGTGCAGGACCACGACCGGGCGGGCGGATACTGGGGGGCGGTCTATGCCTTCACCGCCGTGAAGGGCCTTCAGGTCGTCATCGACGGACCCGTTGGCTGCGAGAACCTGCCGGTCACGTCGGTCCTGCATTACACCGACGCGCTGCCGCCGCACGAGCTGCCCATCGTCGTCACCGGCCTGGGTGAGGAGGAGCTGGGCCGCGACGGCACGGAAGGCGCGATGAAGCGGGCGTGGGGCACGCTCGACCCCGCGCTGCCGGCGGTCGTCGTCACCGGGTCCATCGCCGAGATGATCGGCGGGGGCGTTACGCCGCAGGGCACCAACATCCAGCGGTTCCTGCCGCGCACGATCGACGAGGACCAGTGGGAAGCCGCCGACCGGGCGATGACCTGGATCTTCACCGAGTTCGGGATGACGAAGGGCAGGATGCCGCCGGAGAAGCCGAGGGAAGAGGGCGCCAAGCCGCGCGTCAACATCCTCGGCCCGATGTATGGCACGTTCAACATGCCCAGCGACCTGGCCGAGATCCGGCGCCTGGTCGAAGGGATCGGCGCCGAGGTCAACATGGTGATGCCGCTTGGCGCGCATCTGGCCGAGATGCGCAACCTGGTCAACGCCGACGTCAACATCGTCATGTACCGGGAATTCGGGCGCGGTTTGGCGGAGGTCCTGGGGAAACCCTACCTCCAGGCGCCCATCGGGATCGAGTCAACAACGGCGTTTCTGCGGACGCTGGGGACCCTCCTCCGGCTCGATCCCGAGCCCTTCATCGCGCGCGAGAAGCATTCCACCATCAAGCCGGTCTGGGATCTCTGGCGCAGCGTCACCCAGGACTTCTTCGCGACGGCCAGCTTCGCCATTGTCGCGAACGAGACCTATGCCCGCGGCATCCGCCACTTCCTGGAAGAGGACCTGGGCTTTTCTTGTGCCTTCGCGGTCGCGCGCAAGCGCGGCGCCAAGACGAACAACGAGGAAGTCCGCGCGCTGATGCGCGCAACGCGGCCGCTGGTCGTGATGGGGTCGATCAACGAGAAGATGTACCTGGCCGAGCTGTCGGCCGGCCATGGGCCGAAGCCCGCCTTCATCCCCGCCAGTTTCCCGGGCGCGGCGATCCGGCGGCACACGGGCACGCCCTTCATGGGCTATGCCGGCGCCACCTACCTGGTGCAGGAGGTCTGCAACGCGCTGTTCGACGCGCTGTTCCACATCCTGCCGCTGGGGTCGGAGATGGACGCGGCCGAGGCGACGCCCACCACATTGCGCCGCGATTTCCCCTGGGACGAGGACGCGCAGCGTCTTCTGGACCGGATCGTGGCGGAACATCCCATCCTCACCCGCATCTCGGCGGCCAAGACGCTGCGCGACGCCGCCGAACGTGCCGCGCTTCAGTCCGGCGCCGAGCGGGTGGTGATCGAGACGGTGCGCCGGCTGTCGCCGGCGGGCCTGGACGACAACGACGACAAGGGAGTGCAATGAATGGCTGATCAGACGACTGACGTGCCGGTCGTGCGCGTGGGCAAGCCGCCGCGGACCGAGTTCTACGTCTACTTCGCGATCATCTTCGCCGCGACGCTGCCGCTTGCCACGCTCACCTGGGCGCTGGCCGCAGTGAAGCGACGGCGCATTCCCGACAAGGGACCGGTGGCCCGTGCCTGGAGCCAGGCGCGGATCATCACGCCGATGATCTTCTCCGCCTGAGGGCGGAGTAAGCAAGGTTTTCCGGCCCGAGGGCCGGACATGAAATCCGCCCCCGCTCCGGTGGGGACGGATGAGCCGGCGGGCGGTCCGCCGGAGCCCTGCCGCCGGGAGGTGCGGCATCAGTCACACGTTCCGGAGGAAAGTAAATGGCTGATAGAAACGACCTGTCCTTCACAGGTCTGACCGACGAGCAGGCCCAGGAACTGCACTCGGTGTATATGAGCGGGCTCTGGCTCTTCGTGGCCGTGGCCATCGTCGCTCATATCGCGACGTATATCTGGGCCCCGTGGTTCTGAGGAGGATCAAGACATGGCCAAATTCTACAAGATCTGGATGGTCTTCGATCCCCGCAGGGTGTTCGTCGCCCAGGGCGTCTTCCTGTTCCTTCTTGCAGCGATGATCCACCTGGTCGTGCTGTCCTCGGGCCTGAACTGGTTCGAGACGGCGGCGGCCCGCGTGGAAGCACGGCAGTCGAACTGAGACGACTCCTGACAAGGAAAAGCTCGCGGGCGGCGGATCCCGATGCCACCGCCCGCGGCAACCCCGACAGCAAGAACGACGGCTGAGGCCCCGAACCCCTGAGGCGACGGCAAGGCCGCCACAAGCGGAGTGAGACGCATGGCATTGCTGAGTTTCGAACGCAAATACCGCGTCCGGGGAGGGACGCTGATTGGCGGCGATCTGTTCGACTTCTGGGTGGGGCCCTTCTACGTGGGCTTCTTCGGTGTCACGACCGCCTTCTTCGCCGCCCTCGGGACGCTTCTGATCTTCTATGGCGCGGCGATGCAGGGGACCTTCAACCCCTGGACGATCAACATCGCACCCCCGGACCTGAAATACGGACTTGGCCTTGCGCCCCTGGCGGAAGGCGGGCTTTGGCAGATCATCACGATCTGCGCGATCGGCGCCTTCGTGAGCTGGGCGCTGCGCGAGGTGGAAATCTGCCGAAAGCTCGGCATGGGATACCACGTGCCCGTTGCCTTCAGCTTCGCGATCCTCGCCTATGTGACGCTGGTCGTGATCCGCCCCGTGCTGATGGGCGCCTGGGGCCACGGGTTTCCCTACGGCATCTTCAGTCACCTCGACTGGGTGTCGAACACCGGCTACGCCTACCTGCACTTCCACTACAACCCGGCGCACATGCTGGCGGTGACCTTCTTCTTCACCACCACTCTGGCGCTGGCCCTTCACGGCGCCCTGATCCTGTCGGCCGCGAATCCCGAGAAGGGCGAGGAGATGCGCACGCCCGACCACGAGGACACGTTCTTCCGTGACTTCATCGGCTATTCGGTCGGCACGCTGGGCATCCACCGGCTGGGTCTTCTTCTGGCGCTGAACGCGGGATTCTGGTCGGCGGTCTGCATCGTGATCTCGGGTCCGGTCTGGACCGAGGGATGGCCCGAATGGTGGAACTGGTGGCTCGAGCTGCCGATCTGGCCGAACCCGCAACCGCTCGTTGGAGGGATGTGAGATGCCCGAGTATCAGAACATCTTCACGCAGGTTCAGGTCCAGGGACACCCCGAATGGGGCATGGACAACGAAAACAACATGATCGAGGAGCGGGCCGGCAAGCCGCGGTTCAACACCCTCATCGGTTGGTTCGGCAATGCCCAGCTGGGACCCATCTACCTGGGCACCTACGGGATCGTGTCGCTTGCAACGGGCATCCTGTGGCTGAACATCGTGGGCTTCAACATGCTGGCCCAGGTCGGCTGGTCGATCCCCGAGTTCATCCGTCAGCTGTTCTGGCTGGCGCTGGAGCCGCCCAGCCCTGAATACGGGCTGACCATGCCACCGCTGAACGACGGCGGCTGGTACATCATCGCGTCCTTCTTCCTTCTGGTCAGCGTGATGTCCTGGTGGATCCGGTCCTACGAGCTGGCGCGCATGCACAAGATGGGCAAGCACGTGGCCTGGGCCTTCCTGTCGGCGATCTGGCTGTTCCTCGTGCTGGGCCTGTTCCGGCCCATCCTGATGGGCAGCTGGAGCGAGGGGGTGCCTTACGGCATCTTCCCGCACCTCGACTGGACCACGGCGTTCTCGATCCGGTACGGGAACCTCTACTACAACCCGTTCCATTGCCTGAGCATCGTGTTCCTCTATGGCTCGGTGCTGCTGTTCGCGATGCACGGCGCCACGATCCTGGCCGTCAGCCGCTTCGGCGGCGACCGGGAGCTGGAGCAGATCGTGGACCGCGGCACGGCCTCGGAACGCGCGGCGCTGTTCTGGCGGTGGACCATGGGCTTCAATGCCACGATGGAAGGCATTCACCGCTGGGCCTGGTGGTTCGCCGTGCTGACCCCGATCACGGGCGGCATCGGGATCCTGCTGACGGGCACCGTGGTGGACAACTGGTTCATCTGGGCGCAGGAGCACAACTTCGCCCCCACCTACCTCGAGCCCTATGGCTACGAGGCTTATGTGACGGGAGGTAACTGACCATGCTGCCCAAGTGGTACGACAAGTGGATCCAGGACAACCCCAAGGACATCTATGGCCCCGCCATCCTGATCGGGGTCCTGGGGAGCGCGGTCCTGGCGGCGGCGCTTCTGGTGACCTGGGGCCGGCCCTTCCCGGTCGAGGCCCAGCAGACCGGGCCGCGGGGAACGGGCATGTCCGTGACCAAGTTCGTCGCGGACGCGTCCAGGCCTGATCCGACGCTGGAGCTTTACTACAGCGAGCCGGTGATCGTTCCGGCCGGGGGCGAGAACCTGGCCAAGGACGTCTATCAGAACGTCCAGGTTCTGGGCGACCTGACCGAGGACAACTTCAACCGCCTGATGAACGCGATCACCCAGTGGGTGGCGCCGGACCAGGGCTGCGCCTACTGCCACGGCGACGGAGACGTTTCGACCTACGGGTCGGACGACCTCTATACCAAGGTGGTCGCGCGCAGCATGATCCAGATGACGCAGGGTCTGAACGAGAACTGGTCGGGCCACGTCAATCTGTCCGGCATGGCGGGGGTGAACTGCTACACCTGCCACCGCGGGCAGAACGTGCCTTCGGACATCTGGTTCAACGTCACGCCGACGGTCGACGTGATGACCGGCTGGGGCGGCGTGCAGAACCGGGTGACGCCGGTCAGCCAGTACACCTCGCTGCCGTCGGATGCGTTGCAGAAATACCTGGTCGAGGCGAACCAGATCGCCGTCCACGACCTGGAAAGCCGGGTCGAGGGTCGTCCCTCGGACGAGGGCTACCAGGCCTGGCAGCACACCGAACGCACGTTCAGCCTGATGAACTACTTCTCGAACTCGCTGAACGTGAACTGCGTCTTCTGCCACAACAGCCGCGCCTTCTATGACGTCGGCCAGAACACTCCGCAATGGGCCACGGCCCAGCTGGGGATCGCGATGGTCCAGGAGGTGAACAACGACTGGCTGCTACCGCTGGAGGGGATCCTGCCGCCCAATCGTCTGGGTGCACAGGGCGACGTTCCGAAGGCGGCCTGCGCGACCTGTCACAAGGGCTACTCGAAGCCGATGGGCGGGGCGCACATGATCGGAGACTGGCCCGAACTGGCCGCTACCGGCGCACCGGTCTACGAATGAGACGGCGCGGCGCCCCTGAACGGCGCCGCCCACTCCGCCGGTTCGGGCGGGTAGCTTCGCCCGAGCTACGGGGCCTCCACACCCCGGTTCCCTTCCTGTTGGCTACAGGACACCTGGCGCCGCAGGCCTCAACCCCTGCGGCGCTTTTTTCCACGAAGGGAGGCACCCCATGACCCGCCCCGTCACCCCGACGCTCGACCGTGTTGCCGGTCCGTCCGACCTGAAGGCGCTGAGCGACCGCGAGCTGGCCCAGCTGGCCGCCGAACTGAGGGCCGAGGTGATCGACGCGGTCAGCCAGACCGGCGGGCACCTGGGATCGTCGCTGGGGGTGGTGGAGCTGACGGTGGCGATCCATGCCGTCTTCAACACGCCCTTCGACAAGCTGATCTGGGACGTGGGCCACCAGTGCTACCCGCACAAGGTGCTGACCGGGAGCCGCGACCGCATCCGCACGCTCCGGCAGGAGGGCGGGCTGTCGGGCTTCACCAAGCGGTCGGAGAGTGACTTCGACCCGTTCGGGGCGGCGCATTCCTCGACGTCCATCAGCGCGGCGCTGGGCTTCGCGGTCGGCCGCGACATGGGGATGCCGACGGGCGATGCCGTCGCGGTCATCGGCGACGGGGCGATCAGCGCGGGCATGGCCTACGAGGCCTTGAACAATGCCGGCCACGAGGGGCGGCGGCTGTTCGTCATCCTGAACGACAACGAGATGTCGATCGCCCCGCCGGTGGGCGCGATGTCGAAATACCTCAGCGGGCTTTACGCGGGAAACTCGCCGATGGCGGCGTTCCGCGACCTGGCGGAGGGGTTCGAGAAGGCGCTGCCCGGACCGCTGCGCGACGGCGCGCGGCGCGCGCGGCAGCTGGTCACCGGCATGCCCGGCGGCGGCACGCTGTTCGAGGAGTTGGGATTTTCCTACATCGGCCCGATCGACGGGCATGACATGGGCCAGTTGCTGGCCGTGCTGCGCGGGGCGCGGGCGCGGGCGACCGGGCCGGTCCTGATCCATGCCTGCACGGTCAAGGGCAAGGGCTATCGCCCGGCCGAGACGAGTGCGGACAAGTATCACGGGGTGGCGAAGTTCGACGTCGCCTCGGGCGAGCAGGCCAAGGGCAGGTCGAACGCACCGGCCTATACCAAGGTCTTCGGGCAGAGCCTGACGCAGGAGGCCGAGCGCGACAGCCGGATCGTCGCGGTCACGGCGGCGATGCCGTCGGGCACGGGCCTCGACATCATGGCCAAGCGCTTTCCGGCGCGGGTCTTCGATGTGGGCATCGCCGAGCAGCACGGGGTGACCTTTGCCGCCGGGATGGCGGCGGCGGGACTCAAGCCCTTCTGCGCGATCTATTCCACGTTCCTCCAGCGCGGCTACGACCAGGTGGTGCATGACGTGGCCTTGCAGAAGCTGCCCGTGCGCTTCGCCATCGACCGGGCGGGGCTGGTGGGCGCGGACGGCGCCACGCACGCGGGCGCCTTCGACGTGGCCTATCTGGCGAACCTGCCGGGCTTTGTGGTGATGGCGGCGGGCGACGAGGCCGAGCTGGTCCACATGGTCGCGACGGCCGCCGGGTACGGCGAGGGGCCCATCGCTTTCCGCTACCCGCGCGGCGACGGCGTGGGCGTCGAGATGCCCGATCGCGGCCGGGCGCTGGAGATCGGCCGCGGCCGCGTGGTGCGCGAGGGGACGAAGGTCGCCCTTCTGTCCTTCGGGGCGCATCTGGTCGAGTGCCTCAGGGCCGCCGAGGAGCTTGAGGCGCGCGGCGTCAGCGCGACGGTCGCGGATGCGCGATTCGCCAAACCCTTGGACACCGACCTGATCGACCGACTGGTGCGCGAGCATGCGGCGGTGATCACCGTCGAGCAGGGGGCCGAGGGCGGCTTCGGCGCGCAGGTCCTGCACTGGCTGGCGCGGACCGGGCGGCTGGACCGCGGCCTGGCGATCCGCACCATGACGCTGCCCGACCGGTTCATCGAGCAGGCGAGCCCCGAGGCGATGTACCGCGACGCGGGCCTGACGGCGGCCGACATCGCGGCGACGGCGTTGCAGGCGCTGGGCGTGGCTGCGCCCGTCTTCGGTCGCGCGCGGGCCTGAGCGGGTCCGGCGCACGGCCTTCCCGGTGCGTCCCCGCCTGTGCGGAGCCGCTGCGTGCCTCCGGCGGAGTATTTGCAAGGCGGGGAAGAGGCCAGCCCGTGACGCCGCGTCGGGGCGTGACTTTTCGGGTGGCCCGCGCCACGGTCTGCGCCGAGGAGGAGCCCGCCCATGACCGATTATCCGCACCTATTGGCGCCGCTGGATCTTGGCTTCGTGACCCTGCCCAACAGGGTGCTGATGGGGTCGATGCACACGGGGCTGGAGGAGACCGGCGACTGGAACCGCGTGGCCGAGTTCTACGCCGAGCGCGCGCGGGGTGGCGTCGGGCTGATGGTGACGGGCGGCATGGCGCCGAACCGCGAGGGGGGCGTGTTCCCCGGCGCGGCGGGACTGTTCACGGATCGGGACATCGCGAACCACCGGGTGGTGACGGAGCGCGTGCATGACGCGGGCGGGCGGATCTGCATGCAGATCCTGCATGCCGGGCGCTATGCCTATGGTCCGGACTGCGTCGCGCCTTCGGCCATCAAGTCGCCGATCTCGCCCTTTGCGCCGAAGGCGTTGGACGAGGCGGGGATCGAGAAGCAGATCGCCGACATCGCCACCGCCGCCGCACGGGCGCGCGAGGCGGGCTATGACGGTGTCGAGGTCATGGGGTCGGAGGGATATTTCCTGAACCAGTTCCTGGTGCGCCATACCAACAAGCGCGAGGACCGCTGGGGCGGGGAGTATGCGAACCGGATGCGGCTGCCGGTCGAGGTGGTCAGGAGGGTGCGGGCGGCGGCCGGGGACGACTTCATCCTGATCTACCGGATCAGCCTGATCGACCTGGTGCCCGACGGATCGACCTGGGACGAGGTCGTGACCCTTGCCAGGGCCATCGCGGAGGCGGGGGCGACGATGCTGAACACCGGGATCGGCTGGCACGAGGCGCGGGTGCCGACCATCGCGACCTCGGTCCCGCGGGCGGCGTTCACCTGGCTGACCGGGCGGCTGAGGCCGGAGGTTTCGATTCCGGTCATCACCTCGAACCGGATCAACTCGCCCGAGGTGGCCGAGGCGGTTCTTGCCGGCGGCGCGGCCGACATGGTCAGCATGGCGCGGCCGTTCCTGGCGGACGCGGCCTTCGTTCGGAAGGCCGCCGAGGGGCGGGCCGCGGAAATCGCGCCCTGCATCGCCTGCAACCAGGCGTGTCTTGACCCCTCGTTCTCGGGCCGGCTGACGTCGTGCCTGGTGAACCCGCGGGCCTGCCACGAGACCGAGCTGACCTATGCCCCGGCCGCCAGGGTGAAGCGGATCGCGGTGGTGGGCGCGGGGCCGGCGGGTATGATGGCGGCGATCGTCGCGGCGCAGCGCGGGCATGCGGTGACTCTGTTCGAGAAGGCGGACCGGATCGGCGGGCAGCTGAACATGGCGCGGGTCATCCCCGGCAAAGAGGAGTTCCACGGGCTGGTCGGATGGTTCGGCCACATGCTGGGCGTGACGGGCGTGGACCTGCGTCTGGGGACCGAGGCCGGGGTCGAGTCGCTGAAGGGATACGACGAAGTGATCGTCGCCACCGGCGTGGTGCCGCGTGACCCCGGCATCCCCGGGCAGGGGTCGGGCAATGTGCTGAGCTATATCGATGTCCTGGCCGGAGGGGCCGAGGTCGGGCAGCGAGTCGCGGTTGTCGGTGCGGGGGGAATCGGGTTCGACGTGGCCGAATACCTCGTGCACGAGGGGACGAGCCCGACCGAGGATCTGGACCTTTGGCGGCGGGAATGGGGCGTGGGCGATCCGGCCGAGGTGCCGGGCGGCCTTGCGGCGGAAGGCCCCAGGCCCGAGGCGCCCGCGCGGGAGGTCGTTCTGTTGCAGCGCAAGGCCGAGAAACCGGGCCGGCGGCTGGGCAAGACGACGGGTTGGATCCACCGGGCGAGCCTTCAGATGAAGGGCGTCAAGATGGTGGGCGGGGTGAACTACGAGCGCATAGGACCGGAAGGCTTGACCGTAAGCTACGGAGAATCAAGGGAAAGGCCCGAGACGCTGGCGGTCGATACGGTGGTTCTGTGTGCCGGGCAGGAGCCCGACAGGCGCCTGGCCGACAGCCTGACGCACGCGGGAATCGCGGCTCATGTCATCGGCGGCGCGGATGTGGCGGCCGAGCTCGACGCAAAACGCGCCATCGACCAGGCGGCACGGCTGGCGGCGACGCTCTAGCCAGGCGGTTTCGTCAGGCGACACGATCCTTGCAAGAGCAAAGTATTGTCGGGCGTTCTCCGTAATCCTGCCTGATTTTCAGGCGACTCCTCGATGCCAAGAACAGTAGCACCGGGGTAACGAGATGGACCGACTTACCGAGATGGAAGCATTCGCAACGGTCGTGGACCAGGGCGGTTTCACTGATGCGGCCAAGAAACTCGGGATTTCCAAGTCCGCGGTGTCGAAGCATGTCTCGGCGCTGGAAGCGCGGCTTGGCGCGCGGCTTCTGAACCGGACGACGCGGAGAGTGAGCCCGACCGAGATCGGTCTGGCCTACTATGACCGCGCACGTCGCGTGCTGAACGATGCAGGCGAGGCCGATGCGCTGGTGACTTCGATGCAGTCGGCGCCCTCGGGGCTGCTGCGCATCTCGGTGGCTACGGATTTCGGGGTCAGTCTGCTGTCGCCGATCCTGGGGGATTTCCTGAAGGAATACCCCGAGATCACGGTGAACATGGTCCTGAACAACCGCTATGTGGAGCTGATCTCGGAAGGCTTCGACCTTGCGATCCGCATGGGCGACCTGGATGATTCGAGCTTGCGCGCACGCAAGCTGACCGAGACGACCAAGCGGCTGATCGCTTCGCCCGGATATTTCCAGAAATATGGCCGGCCGCAGCGGATCGACGATCTCAACGACCACAAGCTGCTCCATTATGCGAACTCTGCATCCTCGGCAGTGTGGAAGCTGACGGCGCCGTCGGGCGAGAAGCGGCAGGTTCGCACCGCGGGCTGGCTGACGGTGAACGACGGGCAGTCGCTGTTGAATGCGGCGGTTTCGGGGCTTGGGATCGCGCATCTGCCGAGCTTCCTGTTCGCGGAGGCGCTGCGCGACGGGCTGGTGGAAGAGGCGCTTCCCGACCTTCCGGTGGAGGTGCTGGGCATCTACGCGGTCTATCCGCCCGGGCGCTTCACGCAGCCGAAGGTGCGCGCCTTCATCGACTTCCTGGTTGACCGCTTCGCCGACAAGGGCCCCGACGCCTGGTAAGGTCCGGGTGTCAGTTGGTGGAGGTCAGAACCGCCTCCACCCGCCGGTTGGCGGTGCGGCCCGCGTCGGTCAGGTTCGATTCCACCGGCATCAGGAACCCCACGCCGTCGGCCGCGATCTGATCGGCGGGAATGCCGTAGCTTGCGATGAGCCTTTGACGCGTGGCCTCGGCCCTCGCGCGGGAAAGGGCCACGTTGGCGGGCAGTGCGCCCGAGGCGTCGGTATGGCCGACGAGGGTGATGCGCCGGTCGGGATTGGCGCGCAGGTAGTCGGCCAGCGCGGCGAGCGAGGCATAGGGCCCTTCGGCAAGCTGCGACGAGCCCGTTTCGAACGACAGGTCGTCCAGCACGGCGCGGCCGCGCGCTTCGAGCTCGGCGCCGAGGTCTCCCGGCGCGGTCGCGGGCACGATGGCGCGGGGAAGGTCGGTCTGCGACTTGGAGATGAGGACTTCGCGCGGGCTGGGCTGGCTTGCGGGGTCCGGCGGCACGACGCGGACAAGCTGGAGATAGCCGGCGGTGGCCGTCCGGCTGGCCAGAAGGGTGACGTATTCGTCACCGTCTTCGCCCTCGCGCCGGGCGGACAGGAAGCGGAAATCGCCAAGATCGACGTGCATCTGCGGTTCGGGCAGAACCTCGGTCTCGAAGCGGAAGTCGAAGCCGCCGCAGGCGCGGTCCTCGCAGTCGAGAAGGACGGAGTAGCCCTGCGCCTCGAGCTGGGCGCGCAGCGGCCGGATCAGGTCCAGGGTTCCGGTCACGGGGCCCGTCCGCCAGGCCTGGCGCAGGACGCTGCCTTCGGCGCCGGTCGTGGGCAGGCCGTCCCGGGCCCAGGGGGCCGTGGGGACGGCGTAACTGCCCAGGGACTCGACCTTTTCGGCAGAAAGGGTGGCGTCGGCGGGAAGGGAGAGCTCCGCCGCGGCGGCGGGTGTGGCCAGGAGCGCGAGGAAGGCGAGGCGCGCGATCACCGGTTCTTCCCGTGGTATTCTGGGTTGGGCCGCATGTCGGTGGCCGAGGCCACGCGGTTCGTCATGTTGAAGAAGCCCGCCACGGCGGCGATGTCCCAGATGTCGCGGTCGGAAAATCCCGCGTCGCGCAAGGCTTGACGGTCGGCCTCGGCCACGCGGGAGGAGGCTTCGGTCAGCTTCTCTGCGAAGGCCAGCATGGCGTGCTGGCGGGGGGTCAGGTCCGCCGTGCGCCAGTTCATCACCAGATGTTCGCCCAGTTCGGGCCGGCCCGACAGCGCGCGCACGGCCTGGCCGTGGGCGACGAGGCAATAGAAGCAGCGGTTCACGGCCGAGACGACGACGGCGATCATCTCGCGTTCCAGCCTGGACAGGCCGGAGGGGCCGAGCATCAGGTCGTTGTACATCGCTGTGAAGGCGTTCAGCTTGGCGATGTCGAAGGCATAAGCCTTCAGGACGTTGGGAACGAGGCCCAGCTTTTCCCGGCAGAGGTCGAAATAGGCCTGCGTGTCCTCGGGCAGCGGGGACACCTCGGGAAGGTCCAGGGCGGTCGGTCGGTCGTGCTCGGTCACCTGCGAGGCCTCTTTGCGGGCTCATTTCATGCGGTAGTGATACTGTCCCACAACCTGCATCCCGAGGGAAGCGTAGAGCGCGCGGGCGGCGGTATTCTGCCGGGTCACCACAAGTGAAAGTGTTGTTGCGTCAACATCTTGCGCCCATCGCGCTGCGGCCTGCAAGATGCGGCGCGCAGCGCCCCGGCGGCGGAGGGCGGGTGCGACCTCGACGGCGTGGATCATGGCGGTGTCGCCGTCGCAGGCGACGAAGGCAACGCCCGCGGGATGGCCGTCGTGGAGGGCGAGAAGCGCGGTCTTCGGTCCCGCAGCGCGGCCCATGACCGCGATCCGCGCGGGGCCGATTCCGCCTTCGGCCCAGAGCGCGATCTGGGCGTCGGTGGGCGGCCAGAGGGCCTCGACTTCTGGCGCGGGCGCGGCCAGCGCGGCGGCGGGCGCGGCGTAGGCGACGACCGGGTCGACCACGCGGTAGCCCCGTGCGCCGAGGAGGCGGTCGAGCGCGTCTTCGCCGGCGCGGAGCATCACGAGGGCGTCCTGCCCGAGGGCGGCCTGCGCACGTTCCATCGCGGCGATGCCTTCGTCGTCCACCGGCGCCTCGGCGGTCGCCGCGCAGACGCGCTTGCCCCCGCCCGCGCCGCTGCGCAGCGTCCATGGGCCGTCGCGGAAGCGCCGCGCCGGGGGCCATGTCGCCTCGACCGTGGCGTAGAGATTCCTCATGCGTCGGGGAAGAGCGCCGAGAGGCGGCTCATCGCCTGGTCCAGCCGCGTCGCGTCGGAGCCGCGGATCACGAGGTTCGAGCCGTGCGCGCCGTTGCGGATGAAAGGGTAGGAGCCGAACGACAGGTCGGGAAACTCGGCCGCCAGCGCGGCGAGGGGGGCGGCGATCTCGCCCTCGCCGCGGTTGACCTGGAGCGTCTGCGACAGAAGCGGCGCGCCGCCGGTCAGCGTGGGCAGGACCGAGGCGACCATCGCCTGGAAGATGTTCGGCACGCCCGCCATGACGTGGACATTGCCCAGCGTGAAGCCCGGAGCGGTGGAGATCGGGTTCTCGATCAGCGTGGCGCCGTCGGGGATGCGGGCCATGCGCTGGCGGGCGGCGTTGAACTCCAGCCCCGAGCGCTCGTAATGGGCAGCGAGCAGGTCGTAGGCGTCCTGGCGGATGCCGATATGCACGCCGAAGGCTTCGGCGATGGCATCGGCGGTGATGTCGTCATGCGTGGGGCCGATGCCGCCCGAGGTGAAGACGTGGTCATAAGCCGCGCTGAGCGCCCTGACCGCGGCCACGATGGCGGAATGGACATCGGGCACCACGCGGGCCTCGCGCAGGTCGATGCCGTGGCGCGTGAGCTCGCCCGCGAGGTAGTGCATGTTCGAATCGCGCGTGCGGCCCGACAGGATCTCGTCCCCGATGATCAGGATGGCGGCGGTGGGGTTCGGCATGGGCGGGCTCCTTCGGGGCTTTCCCGGCGGTATAGGTCCGACGCGGGGCGCTGTCCAAGGCCCTTGCGTCTGGCCTTTCGGCGTCCGTGCGCCTATCTAGGGGCAGAAACGCATCGGATGGAGCGGGCCTGTGGAAGGGCACTTGCGCGGCCGGGTCACCCGGGACGGCATCAGGATCTACGAGGACGCGGATTTCGCCGGCATGCACAAGGCCGGCGCGGTTGCCGCGCGCATCCTTGACGAGGTCGCGGACCTCGTCGAACCCGGCGTCACGACCGAGGCGCTGGACGACTTCGTGCGCGGCCGGGTCGAGGCAGCGGGCGCCACCTCGGCCACCATCGGCTACAAGGGCTACCAGCACGCCACCTGCATCAGCGTGAACCATGTCGTCTGCCACGGCATCCCCGGCCCCAAGGTGCTGAAGGACGGCGATATTCTGAACATCGACGTCACGGTGATCGTTGACGGCTGGTATGGCGACACGAGCCGGATGTACGTGGCGGGCACCCCGAGCCGCAAGGCCCAGCGGCTGATCGACGTCACCCATGACGCGCTGATGCTCGGGATCGAGGCGGTGCGGCCGGGCAAGACCTTTGGCGACATCGGCCACGCGATCCAGACCTACGTCGAGGCGCAGCGCATGAGCGTGGTGCGCGACTTCTGCGGGCACGGCCTCGGCCGGGTGTTCCACGCGCCGCCGAACGTGCTGCACTACGGCCGGCCCGGCACGGGGCCTGTGCTGGAGGAAGGCATGTTCTTCACCATCGAGCCGATGGTGAACCTCGGCCGGCCCGAGACCAAGGTGCTGGCCGACGACTGGACCGCGGTGACCCGCGACAAGTCGCTGTCGGCGCAGTTCGAGCATTCGGTGGGCGTTACCGCCGACGGCTGCGAGATCTTCACCCTGTCCCCCGCCGGCAAGTTCCACCCGACCTGGGGCTGAGCTTGGGGCGGGCGCGCTGGCTGGTCCTGCTGCTGGCGCTGTCGCTCGCCGCGCTGTCGGTCTGGAAGCTGGAGGGCGCCCGCGCGGGGCTGGAGATCGCGCCCCTGCCCGACACGGGCACGACGCCCGCGACGGTCTGGCGGCTGCCCGATGCAGGCCCCGCGCCGGTTGCGGTCATCGCGCATGGCTTCGCCGGGTCGCGGCAGTTGATGGAAGGCTTCGCCGTGACGCTGGCGCGGGCGGGCTACATCGCGGTCACCTTCGATTTCGAGGGGCACGGGCGCAACCCGGTGCCGATGTCGGGCGACGTGACGAAGGTCGAGGGCACCACGCAGCTTCTGATGGACGAGCTGGGCCGCGTGTCGGAGGCCGCCCTCGCGCTGCCCGGGGCGGACGGGCGGCTGGCGCTGGTCGGGCATTCGATGGCCTCCGACATCGTCGTGCGGCAGGCGTTGCGGGACGGACGGGTGGGCGCGGTCGTCGCAGTGTCGATGTTTTCCGAAGCCGTGACGGCGGACGCACCGGGCAACCTTCTGGTCGTCACCGGCGCGTGGGAGGGGTTCCTGGCGGGCGAGGCGCTGAAGGCGCTGCGGCTGGCCGACCCGGCGGCAGAGCTGGGCCGGACGGTGGGCGATCCGGCGGCGGGCAATGCGCGGCGCGCGGTGCTGGCGCCGTCGGTGGAGCATGTGGGCGTGCTCTATTCCCCAACGACCATGCACGAGACCCGGGCCTGGCTCGACGCCGCCTTCGGGCGGACGAGCGGAGGCCCGGTCGCCGAGCGGGGCGGCTGGATCGCGCTTCTCGTCGGTGCGGTCGTGGCACTGGCCTGGCCGCTGGCCGGGGTCTTGCGGCGCTGGCGGGCGGCGGCGGCGCCCGCACGGGTGCCGCGCGGGGTGTTCCTGGCGGCGCTGGGCCTGGCGGTCCTTGCGACGCCACTGGCGCTGCGGCTGGTCGAGACGCGGTTCCTGCCGGTGCTGGTCGCGGATTACCTGGCGCTGCACTTCGCGCTTTACGGCGCGATCGCGCTGGCCGTGCTTGGGCGGGGCGGGGCGATCCGGCCCGGGCGGGCCGTGCCGGCGCT
>FWPV01001423.1_pt1 | contig 48303 bp, 51 predicted proteins | sample 2228371 | NCBI WGS metagenome assembly FWPV01 (sample SAMEA103939776, study PRJEB20133) | metagenome | reverse complement strand
CCGAGTTTGTCATGGGGCTCGCTCGACAGAGCCTTGAAACGCTATTGTGGGTGAGTCTGCCGGTGCTCCTGGTGAGCCTGCTGGTTGGACTCGTCATCAGTGTTTTTCAATCGGTGACTCAAATCCAGGAGATGACCTTGAGCTTTGTGCCCAAAATCATCGTCACATTCCTTGCCCTGGTAGTATTCGGATCCTGGATGATGGCAAAGATTACCGATTTCACCAGGGAGATCTTGGTCAATATTCCCCTCTGGCTCAAATGACGCAGCATGAAAAATACCGGTTGAGGCTGCCGCTTCTTTTTCTTTCTCGGAAGGCACGTGGTTATGGTCGTTCACATCGATTCCACGCAAATCGCAAGTTTTTTGACCATTCTCTTGCGTATCAGCCTCATCTTTTTTGTCATACCGTTTTTTGCCGGCAGTCAAATCCCCAAGAGTGTCAAAGCTTTGACTTCTCTGGTCGTGAGCCTCTTCTTGTATTTAATCATTTACCGGGATGTGGCGCCCCTGGCTTTTCATCCAGGATTCCTGCTGCGCATCGCCGTGAGTGAAATCCTTTTCACTGCTGTGATCGCTCTGGCTACCGCCGTCATGTTCGGCACATTCCAGTTCATGGGGGAAGTCATCGGCTTTCAGATGGGATTCGGGTTTGCTCAGGTTGTTGATCCTCAAACGGGAATCCAGATGGCGGTTCTCAGTCGTTGGTTTCAACTTCTTGCAACCATGATTTTTTTCTCTTTGAATGGGCATCACGTCGTCTTGAAGGCTATGGTCGAGAGCTTTCATGTGATCCCGGTCGGGAACTTCGAAGTGACTGCAGGCGCCTATTCCAAATTGGTTCATTTATCCGGTCAGCTGTTTGTAATCGGTCTCAAAATGGCTGCACCGATGATGGCGGTGTTTTTTCTCATTCAGGTGGGATTTGGCTTGATCGCAAGGTTCGCACCGGAAATCAACATTCTCATCGTAAGCTTCCCGCTCACCATCGTGCTCGGGTTTCTTTTCATCGTTTTGTTCTCGTCCGTCTGGGAGGAGGCGATGGTCGGTTTCCTGGAGCTCTTTTTGAAGTCCATGCGAGGACTTTTTCATCCCTGAGAGCATTGACTGTGAATAGCAACGCGGACTGAACAGATGGCCGGATCGCAGGAAAAGACAGAGAAGCCCACCGACAAAAAGTTACGGGATGCGCGCAAACGAGGCAAGGTCGCCAAAAGCCGAGATCTCAACACCATCGCCGTGCTGGCGGCAGGTGCCGCAGCGGCCTATCTGAGCAGCGGCCTCATTGCGTCTCACTTCAAGGAAATAGCGACGATCTTGTGGGGCAATGGCTTTGCTGCTGAAGTCAAAGATTCGGCGGGCGTCAATCTTTTGTTGGCTGTTCTGGTTCACTTCGGCATCATGGTGTTACCGGTCATCTTGGCCACCGCTTGCGCGGGGATAGCCATAAACCTCCTGCAAACCAAAGGTTTGATGCTTTCCGCTGAAGCGATCCAACCCGACCTCTCCAGGCTCAATCCGCTCCAGGGGGTGAAAAGATTCTTTTCTCTGCGCTCATTGCTGGAGCTCGTTAAGTCTCTTGCCAAGATTCTCATAGTCGCTGTGGTGATCTATGGCGTCTACGCCGAGGAAGGCAATTTGCTGGGCAGTCTCGCCCGGGTGGAGCTCGGGGAACTGCTGAATGCTTTTCGCTACTTGTCTTTTAAGGTGCTGGTCAGGGTCGGGGTGATAATGACGGTGTTCGCTCTTCTCGACTGGCAGTATCAACGCTGGCAGTACGAGAAAGACTTGCGCATGACCAAGCATGAAGTGAAAGAGGAGTACAAAGAAACGGAGCGGAACCCACAGATGAAAGCGCGCATGCGGGCCATCCAGCAAAGCCTTGCTCAGCAGCGCACCATGGCCAATGTTCCCAAGGCAAGTGTCGTCATAACCAATCCAACGCACTATGCGGTGGCTCTGGTGTATACCGCGGACATGGATGCACCCAAGCTGGTGGCCAAGGGAGTAGATTTTATGGCTAGCAAAATCAGGGATTTGGCTCGAAATCACAAAGTTCCCATCGTTTCCAATCCCCCTTTGGCACGAGCTTTGTACAGCGGTGTCAAGGTGGACGAGACAATCCCTGTTACTTTGTACAAGGCGGTAGCCAAGGTTCTCGCATACATCTACAAGCAAAAAGGCCAAGCACCGGAGCGAGCGGTTTGAAGGTCAAATCTTCATCCTCGCCAACGAGGAATGCATAACGCATAAGGAATCAGTGTATGTCGTCCGCGACTCAAGCCCCCGGCCTTCTACGCGACAGGCTCAAGCAGTTCTCCGACAACGATGCAATGCTCGGCATCGGTGTGGTGATCATCTTATCGATCATGCTCCTGCCGTTTCCTGGCAGCGTGTTGGATATTCTTCTGGCAGTCAACATCAGCATCGGCTTGGTTATCCTGCTGACTTCGATCTACACGGTCAAAGCGGTGGACTTCGTCATATTTCCCTCCCTGTTGCTCATCACGACCCTGTTTCGGCTGGCGCTCAATGTGGCCAGCACGCGCTTGATCCTGTTGGATGGTCATCAAGGCACAACCGCTGCGGGCAAGATCATCAGCTCGTTCGGCCAATTCGTCGTTGGTGGCAACTATGTGGTGGGTTTGGTGATCTTCATCATTTTGGTCATCGTCAACTTTGTGGTCATCACCAAAGGGACCGAGCGAATCTCTGAGGTTGCCGCGCGTTTTACTCTGGATGCCATGCCCGGTAAGCAAATGAGCATTGATGCCGATTTGAATACCGGTCTGATCAATGATCAGGAAGCGCGGCAGAGGCGCGCCGCCATCGCGCAGGAGGCCGACTTTTACGGGGCCATGGACGGGGCCAGCAAGTTTGTGCGGGGAGACGCGATCGCAGGAATTCTCATCACCGTGATCAATATCCTGGGTGGCTTTGCCATTGGCATGCTGCAAAATCGCATGACGATTGTGGACGCACTGAAAAACTATACGTTGCTGACGGTGGGCGACGGATTGGTTTCGCAAATTCCCGCGCTGATTATCTCCACCGCGGCGGGTATCCTGGTCAGCAAGGCGGCTTCGGCCGATTTGGGGATGGGCCGGGCATTCGGCAATCTTTTCAGCCTTCAGCCGAGGCCCATGATCATTGCCGGGTCAATGCTCTGCTCGCTCGGCATTATTCCCGGTTTTCCATTGTTTCCCTTCATGCTCGTGGGGGGGGCGCTGGTGGGCGTCTCCGTGCTGCTCCTGAAAAAGCAAACGACATCTGCCGAGCAGTATTGCGAAGTCGAAATGCCGGTCGAGAGTCAGGACGGTTCCCATAAGCTGCCCCCGTTGCAGGAAGTTCTGGAACTGGAAGTGGGCTATGGTTTGATTCCCCTGGTAGATGATTCACAGGACGGCGACTTACTCGCCAGAATCAAAGCCATACGGCAGCAACTGGCGCTGGATTTCGGCATTATCGTTCCGGCCCTGCATGTGCGCGACAATCTTCAGTTGAGGCCGTCGGAATACAGGCTGCTGCTGAAGGGCAATGCCGTTGCAAAAGGCGAGCTGATGCTCGGGCATTACTTGGCGCTGAGCTCCGGCGACGTGACTGAAGATTTGGGAGGAATCGCGACCAAGGATCCTGCCTTTGGACTGCCGGCCATCTGGATTCCGGAAGGCAAACGCGAGCAAGCCTTGCGCAGCGGCTGCACGGTGATCGACCTTTCCACCGTGGTGGCGACTCACCTTGCTGAAATATTTAAAAAACATGCCGATGAACTGGTGGACAGACAAATAACACAGCAACTGCTGGATCATCTCGCATCAGTCCATCCCAAATTGGTGGATGAGCTCACGCCCAACCTTCTGCCCATCGGGACCATCCAGAAAGTGTTGCAGAACCTTGTCCGGGAACACGTCTCCATCCGGGATCTGCAAACGATCTGCGAGACGCTGGCCGACCATGCTCCCGTCACCAAGGATCCGGAATTCCTGACGGAGCTGGTGCGGCAGTCGCTGGCCAGAACCATAACCAGACCGTATGAGACCGAAACCGGCAAGCTCTATGTGCTCACATTCCAGCCGGGGCTGGAGGAGCACCTGACCAAAAACATTCAGAAAACGGACCACGGTGCTTTTCTCTCTCTGGAACCGGGGTTGGTGCGCCAACTCATACAAAGTGTCAACACCGAAATGAAAAAGATTGTCAATCTGGGGCATCAACCGGTGGTTCTCTGTTCACCGTCGGTAAGGCGTCACCTGCGCAAGCTGCTGGAGAGGTTCTTGCCCGAGGTGGCAGTGATCAGCCACAACGAATTGAGGGGCTCTCTGGAAATCCAATCTACCGGCATTATCAAGGTCAACCATGCAAATTAAAAGCATAAGGGCAGCGAATATTTCCGAGGCACTGGTCCAGGTCAAAAAACAGTTGGGGTCCGACGCCATCATTCTGGGCCATAAGAAGATAGATCTCACCGCAACCGAATCGGTGGTCGAGGTAATGGCCGCGGTGGAGCACGATGCACTCAAAAGTGAAGAAGTCAACCCGGTCCAGCAGGACATCCAGGAGATCAAGAGCTTCCTTTCCATGCTCATCTCGTCGAAGGATTATTTTACCCAGCTTCAAGTGAGACAGCCTCTGGCCGAGGTGTATCATAGCCTGATCGTGCGCGGTCTGGATGAACGGCAAACGTACCGCCTGCTGACCAAGGTATTGCCGCAGGTCAACGAAGATACGGACAAACGCCAGATTATTGAATGCTTCTGCCGTCAACTGGTTGACGCCATCCGTCTCGCCAGGCCTTTCCACCAGTTGTCGAGGAGAAACGGCCGGCCGCCCATCTTTACTTTTCTTGGTCCAACGGGAGTCGGCAAAACTACGACCCTGGCAAAATTAGCGGCCTATCTAAAGGTCAGCCGCAAGTGTAAAATAGCAATCATCTCTATCGACACCTATCGGGTGGGCGCTGCCGACCAGCTCAAAACCTACGCGAAAATATTGAATGCCCCGCTGATCATGGCTCTCAACAGACAGGATTTTGCAGAAGCCAGAGACGCGTTCCATGGGCATGATGCTATTTTGGTTGATACCATTGGCCGAAACTTCTTGCGTCGAGAATACCTGCAGGACATGCGAGAGGTCTTTGCTGGTACTGAAAATATTGAACATTTTCTGGTACTCAGCGCCACGGCTAAAGATAATGATCTGCGGCAGACCATTTTCGCCTTCAAGGAGATGGACTTCAGCAGCCTCATCTTCACCAAGGTGGATGAGACGGTCGATCACGGTTGCCTGATCAACCAGCTCATCCGTTTTCCCTATCCTTTGTCTTACCTGGGAACCGGCCAGAGAGTTCCTGAGGACATCGAATCCGCCACACATAAGCGTTTATTATCGTTACTGTTTCCGTCCAGCAACGGGGTGCATAGAAAGGATTCACATGGATCAAGCCGCAGGACTGCGTGACAAAGAGTTTAACAAGCGCAATCCAACGTTCTACCGAAATCTTGGGGTGCCCAAGCGACAAGTGCGCGTGATAGCCGTCAGCAGCGGGAAAGGCGGGGTCGGCAAGAGTACCGTGGTGATCAACCTCGCAGTGGCTTTTGACCGCATGGGCCAAAGGGTCCTCGTTCTGGATGCGGATCTTGGCCTTGCCAATATCGATATTTTTCTTGGACTGACACCCAAACAGAATATCAGTCATGTTCTGAATGGCAAGCGACAATTGCATGAGGTTCTGGTCAACGGTCCCGGCAGGATACGCATCATGCCTGCCAGCTCCGGGGTGCAGGAACTCACGCGTCTTACCGATGAGCAAAAACTGCTTCTGCTGGAAATGCTGGATGAATTGGAGTCGGAAGTCGACCTCCTGCTCATCGACACTGCGGCCGGCATCTCGGATACCGTCCTGTACTTCAATCTGGCTGCTCAAGAGAGGATCATTGTCGTCACCCCCGAGCCCACTTCGCTCACGGACGCCTACGCGCTGATCAAAGTGCTTCACACCAGAAACGGCGAGCGCCATTTTCGCATTCTTACCAATGCTGCCGACAGCGACAGGGAAGGAAAGTTAATTTTTGCCAAGCTCAGTAAGGTGGCCGATCACTTTCTGAACGGTATCTCGCTCGATTATCTGGGCAATATACCCAGGGATCCACAGGTATCCGCGGCATTACTGCAGCAGAAGCCGTTCATCACCCTTTTTCCGCATACTGCCGCGGCAAAAGCGTTTGTCAATTTGGCTGACCGAATTCATCGGAGTGCCCCCGCTCGCGATAATGGAAATGTGCGATTCTTCTGGAAACGTTTCTTAGAGATATGAGACGACCGTTTCCCTTGATGAGTGAATTAAATGCTGCAAAGACTCTATCACAACCAAAGCTATTATCCTGCACAAAAAACCGACGGGGGGTGCCTTGTTGAGAATAAGGAAGAGGTGATCCTCAACTATTGTGATCTGGTTAAATTCACTGCCCTGCGATTACTCTCGCGGCTGCCGAGCTGCGTTCAGTTCGATGATCTATTCAACGCCGGGATCATAGGACTTATGGACGCCATTGATAAGTTTGATGCCGATCAGGGCATACAGTTTCAGACCTATGCCAAGATCCGCGTCAGAGGGGCCATGCTGGATGAAATTCGTTCCATGGACTGGATCCCACGTTCCTTGCGGCAGAAGAGCAGCGAACTGCAAAAGGTCTATGCTTCCCTGGAAAGCAGGTTAGGGCGTGAGCCCCGGGATGAAGAGATAGCCGCCGAGATGGGTCTGACCCTTGACGAATACCTCAAACTGCTGGAAGAGAGCCGGATTATCTCGGTCTTGCCGGAAGATATCAGCAACCTGAGTGTCGATGACGGCGGTAATCTGGCCCTCGCAACAGATTCGGACCTGCTCTTTGACCAGGCGCATCAAAAGGAGCTCAAGACGCATCTGACCGAGGCGATTGCTTCCCTGCCCGAAAAGGAACAGCTCATATTATCCCTTTATTATTACGAAGAGCTCACCATGAAAGAAATCGGTCAGGTTATGGGCTATACCGAATCGCGCATCTGCCAAATTCATACGAAAGCCATCATTAAGCTGCGCACGCGCCTTTCCCGCAAGCTGCGAAAAGCCGATCTCCCTGATACACTGGATCTTTTTTGAAACCCACCACGCCCTCTCCAGGGAGGCGATCAACCGAGGAGGCATTGACCCGCAGAGGAGGCTTATCAGGTGCCTTTAGGAAAACGCGACAACTTGCCGGATTCTGCTGCACACCATGACCGCGAGGATTTCTCGCGCGAGCCGGCCGGTAGTGCTGAGCTGCAGGCACTGGAGGGGTACGATCAGACATTCGAACAGGCATCCGCTCCATCAGAAACCATCTCCCATGAAGCATCGCCCCGCGAGCCAGCCGGTGAGGAATCGCCGCCAGATAAGAGCGAGCCCCCCGGAGAGAAGCCGACGGGGAAGCCCGGAGCGCGGCGGACAGCCGGTCTCCTGCTGGCTTTGATTCTGCTCGCCGGGGCAGCGGGTTTGGCCGTCTACCGGGGGACAGGAGGAGGACCGTTTGCCACCTCGGCGGTCTATATCAAAAAGCCCATAACGGCACCAACTCTTAAAGAAAAGCTCAAATTTCTGTTTGTTGCCAACACCGCAACCGGCAAGGAGCTCTTGATCCTGGAGCTGGGGTTTGATTTTCGCGCCGTGAACGCTCCGGAACTTTTCAAAAACGATGAACTGCTCATAAGAGACATGATCTACCAGTTTTTGACGGAAGCACAATCCGTCGGTGATTCTATCACCTATTGGGAGCAACGGGTGAAGAATGACTTGTACGACAATCTAAAACGCCATTTCGGCCATTGCGGCATTGAGTCAGTTTATGTTGCTCAGCTGCAGAAACTCTAGCGGGGGAGATATCGCACATCATGGACTCTATCCCAAGGTGGCTCCTGGAACAGCCGCATTTCGTATCCTTCCTGCAAATCGTGTTGGATCTGTTACTGGTCCTGTTCGTTGCCGTCCTGTTCCTGAGACGGTCAAAAGAAAACCGCACGGCCGGGCGCGAATTGAGTCGAGCACTCGAAGAGGTGCTCCAGCAGACGGAAACCATCGCGCGCGAATTTGATGAGAACCTGCGTGAGCGCCGTGAATTGATGGGGCAGGTTATGGCGGCGTTGGACGACAAGATTAACCAGGCCAAGACGATTTGTAAGAATCTTGAAAAGGTCGAAGAAATCGGCCGGCAGGGGGGCCTCGGTCGGCGACACGGGTCGTCGCGTGATCAGGAAAATCAGGCCATTGTACATTTGGCACAAAAAGGCCTCAGTGCCGTCGCAATAGCCGAACATTTGAAGAAGCCTTTGGGGGAGATCGAGTTGGTGTTGAGTCTGAAGCGACTGAGGCATGAATCATGACAAGCCGCTAGGGTTTCTCGCGCCACAGGTGATGCAAGTGACCCGTGATAGGAAAAAATTTCCCTGCAACCGGTAAAATTGCCCTTCCGGGGGTGGCAGAGCCTGTCCACACGAGTCCTCTGAGAGCGCCCGGCGGGAGCAGCCGGCGCTGCAGCCTCGGCAACGCAGAGGGTTTGGCATCCGGGTTGCAAAGTCAGCTGGGGGAAAGGTAAGGAGGCGAGACGATGCGGATCGGATATTTTGGGGCGGCCCTCGGTTCCATTCAGCAAGAAAAGCAGATGGCGGTCCACAGCAACAACATCGCCAACGCGATGAAGCCCGGCTACAGGAAGGACGCTGTCCATTTCAGTAATTTTTTTCAGCAAAAGACTTATACAAAAATGGAGCAGGGGAAAATCCAGCGCACCGAAAATCCCCTCGATATAGCCATCAATGGAGAAGGGTTCCTGCGGGTGCAGACCGATGCGGGCATCCTTTACACCCGTGCAGGCGACCTGCGCTTCAGCCCTGACCGCACGCTGGTTACCCAGGACGGCTGGCCGGTCTTGGGCAGCGACGGGCAGCCGATTGAAATTCCCGCATTGGAGCATCAATTCGACATCAGGATCGAGCGAGACGGCCAGGTGTTCGATGGCGAAGATCCCATCGGTACTCTTGCCATTGCTCAGTTTGGACAGGAGGCTTTGCTGGAGAAGGTCGCTAACGGCTACCTGCGGCCGGCCCGGGGAGAAGAGCGGCTCATGGCGGAAGGAGAATTCACGATCGAACAGGGCGCACTGGAGGCTCCCAATTTCAATATCGTTGAAGAAATGGTCAAGATAGTGGAAACCACAAGAATTTTTGAGGCCTATCAAAAGGTGCTTCAGTCTTTTGATCAGGAAGATTCCCAGTTGGTCAGAACCCTGGGTAACCTGTAGGCCAACGCGAAGATTTATTCCAGCTGCTCGCGGACCGCTAGTCTGCAAACTGGGCAGAGTATGAGGTAAGCGACCCACAGGGAGGCTACACGAGATGATTCGCAGTCTTTGGACCGCCGCGACAGGCATGGCGGTACAGCAGTTCAATATGGATGTGATCGCGCACAACCTGGCCAATACCAACACCGCTGGATACAAGCGCCGTCGGGCAAACTGCGAAGACCTGATGTACCTGATCATTATCCCGCCGGGCTCCGAGACCGCCAGTGACGCACGCATGCTGTCGGGCATCCAGTTGGGAATGGGGGCCAAGGCTGTGTCGGTGCAGAAAATTTTCAGTCAGGGCAATTTTACCGAGACCGGCAACCCGCTGGATATAGCCATTCAGGGTAGAGGCTTTTTCAAAGTATTGCGCGGAACGGAGGAAGTTTACACCCGTGCGGGGACCTTTCAATTGGATTCCGACGGCTTCCTGTGCGACATGGAAGGGAACCGTCTGCAGCCGGAGATGAGTGTACCGCAGGAGGCCATATCCATCAACATTGACTCCGGAGGCACCATGACGGCTATCGATCAGAACGGAAATGTGGTGACCTCACAGAGGATCAGCCTGTACGATTTCCCCAATCCTGCCGGGCTGCTGAGCCTTGGTAAGAACTACTGCATCCCTACGGAAGCGTCCGGAGAGGTCATTGAAGGAGACCCGGGGATTGAAGGACTGGGAACTTTGCTGCAGGGCTACATCGAGAGTGCAAACATCAATGTGGTGGAAGAAATGGTGAACATGATTGCCGGTCAGCGGGCTTATGAGGCCAATTCGAAAGTCATCAAGGCCTCTGATGAAATGCTGCACATGGCCAATAATGTCAAAGCCTGATGGCGGGAAATGAGGTCATGACAACGGGACGCTTTCACGACACAGGAACCCTGGTGGCCGCATGCACAGCGGCTTGCGTGCTGCTCTTCGGCATTGCCGCGGGCGGTCGGTGCAATGCAGTGGCGCCGCCACCGGCGGTGGAGATTGTTCCGGCGGTTGAGGTCGAGCGCAAATACGTTTCGCTGTTGGACTTGTGCCGGCCCGGGTCGATTGCCTCCCCTTGGAAAGAACGGCTGGAGGCGGAACACATTGGTCAATCGCCAAATGTGGGGGAATATAAGTACATTCTCGGCAAGAACCTGCGTGCCTACCTCGATCGCTTCTTCAGCCGAAAGGGTTGCGACCCGGCCGCCATCGAAATGAGCTTACCGGACAAGATCACCATTGCCCGTGCCGCGCTGAAGCTCTCTGCAGAACAGATCGAAGCCATTTACCGGGAGTTTGTCCTGTCCCGCAGTCCCTGGAATCCCAACGACCTGCAAATCAGCCGCATTTACTTTCCAGGTGTACCGGCCTTGCCGTTGGGCCGATTATCGCATGAGGTTTATGCGGATTCGCAAGAGAGGTTTCTGGGAAACGTGACGGTTACCATCCAGTTTTTTGTGGATGGTGCCAAAGAGCGAAGCATGCGGGTTACCGGCAAGGTGGATTTGTATCAGAACGTGTTGCACGCCATCCGACCGTTGGGTAAGGATGAGGTCGTTGCGGCGGGCGATCTGGAAATTCAAAGGATCAATATCGCAGACAACCCCGATCGTTACGCAACCCGGATGGATCAAGTGATTGGCAAGCAACTGGTGAGGGGAGCGGGCGCTCACCAGCCCATCTTTCTGGGGGATGTCATCCAGCCCAATGTCGTCAAGCACGGAGGCATTGTGACCATCATCTACCAAGACGGGGGGCTCAAGCTCACCGCCAAAGGAAAGGTGAGCGGCAATGCATCGGTGGGCGACACCGTCAGGGTAACCAACCTCATGACACAACGCACCGCAATCTGTAGAGTCCAGGACGGCGAAACGGTGCATGTGGTGCATTGAATCAATCGACAAAGGATTAGCATGCGTTGCCACAGCGACAGACCAAGGAGTGTTTTCGCTGCAATAGACGGGGGAAGACTTCTTGCTTTCCCCCTGATCTGTTTCTCACTTGTTGTGCTGAGTGTATTGAGTGCTTGTTCGAGTACCGGCAAGCCACCCGCTCCCAACCCTTCTGTGGCGGCGCAGCCCTGTCCGACTTCAGGTCCGCCTGCACCAGCCGCTCATGTTGCCGCCATCGCTCCACAGCCGACCGGGTCGGTATGGACCCCGCGCAATGGCACCCTTTTTCAGGACATCAAGGCTAGAGATATCGGTGACATAATAACTATCACGGTGGTGGAGCAGTCGACTGGTTCGAAAACTGCCGCAACCAACACCAGCCGCAATTCCGATCTGCAGGGTAGCTTCAAGTTTGACGGTGTCAGCACGGGAGCAACCGGCAGCCCGGTCGGCGCCTTCAGCTTTGGGCCCTACCAGGCACAGTTCTCAAATAAATTCAACGGCGCCGGCACAACAACCAGAACCGATGATATGTCCGCTTACATGACGGCAACGGTGGTGGACAGACTTCCCAACGGAAATTTGGTGATCAGGGGATCGCGCTGGACCAAAGTCAATAATGATATGCAGCAGATCGTGTTGGAGGGGGTCGTGCGCCCGACCGATATCACGCGAGAGAATACGGTGCTTTCGCAAAACATTGCCGAGGCCAAGATCTTCCTGGTAGGCAAGGGACCTTTGGCCAAGCAGCAGAAACCCGGATGGTTTGGCCAAATCGTAGACTTTATATCGCCCTTTTAGTGGAGCCGTATGCGCTGCAAACTAAATTTCCTCGTTTTTTTCCTGATGATTTCCTGGTGTTTTTCTCCCGAGTCGTGTCACGCGGCAAGGATCAAGGACATCGCTTATTTCATGGGAACCGCTTCCAATCCATTGGTGGGCTACGGACTGGTGGCAGGGCTTAATGGTACCGGGGATAAAGAGCGCACTCGCTTCACCGTCAATACCCTGGCAAATTTGTTGGACAATGTCGGAATTCACATAGATCCCAACATGATCAAAGTCAAGAATGTGGCGGCGGTCATGGTAACCGCCAACCTGCCTCCTTTCGTGCGGGTGGGCAGCAAGTTGGACGTACAGGTCTCTTCCATTGGAGACGCCAAGGATCTGCAGGGGGGAACGTTACTCATGACCTCGCTGCAGGGACCGGACGGCAAAACCTATGCGCTCGCACAGGGGCCCCTGTCTACAGGTGGATTCAGCTTCTCGGGGCAGAGTGGTACGAGCGTGCAGAAAAACTTTCCCACCGTCGGGTTCATCAGTGGGGGGGCTACCGTTGAGCAGGAGGTCTCTACTGATTTTGGAAGCCAGCAGTCTTTGGATCTGGTGCTGCGCACCCCGGATTTCACTACCGCTCACAGGACCGCGCAGGAAATCAACCAACTCTTCGGTGGAGAGCTTGCCCGGGCGCTCGATGCCGCTTCTGTCAAGATCCAGGTCCCGTCCGATTTTGCGGGCAGAATCACTGAGTTGATTGCGGAGGTGGAAAATCTGCAGGTAGAACCCGAGAGTGTGGCTAAGGTCGTTATCAACGAGCGAACCGGAACCATTGTGATCGGTGAAAATGTGCGCATCACCCCGGTGGCGGTAGCGCACGGCAATCTGACCGTACAGATCTCCGAAGATCCGTTTATTTCCCAACCGCTGCCATTCAGCGATGGAGAAACCGCCATCGTGCCCCAAACCAACATTGAGGTGCAGGAGGAGAAGGGCTCGCTGGCGGTAGTCGGCGGAGGAGTCTCGATTCAACAGTTGGTGCAGGGGCTCAATGCCATCGGGGCAACCCCTCGAGACCTCATCAACATTTTACAAGCGATAAAAGCGGCGGGAGCACTGCAGGCGGAAATAGAAATCATCTAACAGCATGCGGCAACCCTGTGGAATTTGTCCGTCAGGCTGAGGAGTACAAGACACAAGCGGTTTCTGTGAACGTGCGGCGACGGTATGCCAATCCGGAAGAAGTAGGCGAAACAGTCTGTGGACAAAAAACAAGCGCAAGAGAGCAAGCGCAACACCAACAAATGGATCACCACATACACCGATTTGATGACCTTGCTGCTGACCTTTTTCGTGCTCCTCCTCAGCATGTCGGTAAGAGACGAAATTCGTACCCGCAAGGCCCTCGATTCACTGGTGGGGGCGTTTGGTTTGTTGCCCGGGGGACGTTCGCCGCTGGGGAAGTCCAAGGGCACCGATGTGCGTGATCCCGCTGCTCCGATCCTGCTCAGCAAACCGGTCAACTTCGAAATGCTCAAGGAGTTGACCGTTACCAATGAACTGAACCCCTACATACAAATTTTAAAGCGGAAACAGAAACTCATCATCTCCATCGATCAAAGGGTGCTGTTCACGTCGGGGTCGCTCCAACTGAAGCCGGAGATACTGCAATACCTGAGGACTCTGGCGGAACATCTTCGCCACAGCAAAACCGATATTGAAATACGCGGCCATGCGGGGCGCTATGAGAACCTGCAGAATCCCGACTGGGTGCAGCAGGCATGGATTTTATCGACGAAACGGGCCCAGCTGATTCACCAGTTTTTTCTGCAGCAGGGCATAGCTGCCGAGCGAATGAGCGCTCATGGGTTCAGCTATTTTCAACCAATTGTGGATGACCTGGTGTTCCCTGATTTACGCGACAAGAACCAACGGGTTGAAATCATGTTGGGAGCTGACTCGAATGTGCCGAGTCAGCTGTTTCGAAGGGAGGCCAAGGCCAAATCTTACATCAATTATAAAGATTTCCTATTCAAAGTGTTGCCTTGAATCGGCGGGGCATTCAGCGGGGCGGTTACCATTGGCATGAGACGGAAAAATCGCAAGGGCGGACAAACCGATACTGAGCCAAGCCAGGGGGCCTGGATGGTGACTTTTTCGGACCTCTCCACGTTGCTCCTGACTTTTTTTGTGCTGTTGCTTTCCATGTCTTCCCTGGATCAGAAGGCTTTTCAAAGTGCTTTCCATAATTTCAACAGTTCCACCGGCGTTCTTTTTTTCAAGGAATGGAGCCAGGTGAATCTGGATAAGGACTTGGTCATCCAGGAAATATGTAAGAGTCTGGAGAGTATTCACATGTTGGACATTCGCGACATCGATGAAGTGCCAAGCGGCTCTCCCGCACCCGAAAGGGACTTCAAGCTGCTGGTTTCTTCAGGCAGTGGGGTGTGGCTCAATAAGCGGGACAAATCGACGAAATTCTCCTTCATCTTCTCGGACAAGCTGCTGTTCGACAGCGGCAGCAGCCAACTGAGCACGCGCGCTCACGGAATACTGGGAACACTCGCTGAATTCATCGCCACGACGGACTATCGCGCCTATGTGGACGGACACACGGACAGCGTCCCCATCCATAACGATCGATTCGCTTCCAATGACGACCTGTCCCTGGCTCGGGGCCAGGCCGTGCTGCAGCACCTGGTGACTCACGGTCAGGTCGATCCGGCAAAGTTGGCCCTGGCGGGTTACGGCAGCTCTCATCCCATGCAGGACAATGAGACCTCCGCGGGGAGAGCGGCCAATCGCAGGGTCGAAATCATCTTTGAGAAAATGGATTGAGCGCAAGGGGGCCGTGCTTAAGATCAATGGCCCGCCAAGGGGGTTAGGCCTGTATCAAAATCCGACGGCGCAAGTGGATAGAGAGGTTGAAGACTATTGCCGCCGCGCCGTTGATCAGGAACCAATCGGCTGAGCCGGTGAAAAGGAGACGTATGACATCGATTGCGGCAACGGGCAACCAGGCAAGGTTGGGGCAGCAGGTATCAGAGGCGGACAAAAAACGTCTCAAGGAAGCCTGCGAACAATTTGAAGCGATCTTTATGCAGTACCTGCTCAAGTCCATGCGACAGACGGTGGTGCGAGCGGAGGATCCGGAGCAGGCCAGAGAAGTCTATGAGGCCATGATGGATGAAACGCTGGCGCAGGAAATGGCGAGCAAGCAGGAGAGGGGTCTTGCTGCGATGCTCTATCAACAGCTGTTGCCTGCGCTGACAGGGGAGACATCGCGCAAGGCTTGAAAGCCGATGGCAGCGGCCGGCCGGCCGAGTGTGTGCGATGTGTCCGGCGCCGCCGCGAACGTGCGGCACCACGATTTATTCCCTCAAGCAATCCAGCCAACCTGCCGATAGCAGATATGAATGATCCAGGATGGCCATCCAAGAAGAGAGAGTGCCCGACATGACTGACAAATGCCCCGTCCAAGACGAATCTTCTCTCGCAGCACAGCCCCCCGCAGCGCTGCCGCTGCAGGAGAACAGCGCTGGGGAATGCGTGGTACTGGCCAGGCAGCTGACCCGGTTGTTGGAGGAAGAAAATGAAGCGCTTCGTTGCTTTGCCGGTGCCAGGCTGGTCCAGTTGCTCTCGGATAAACAGCGTCTCATCACGGACCTGGCGGATCGGCTGGAGGCGTTCAAAGCAACCGGGGTGCCGAAGAATGCTTCCGAGATGCAGGGCGACTGTCCGCTTTTGCGGCAGCTACTGGGCGAAATTGAAGAGAAAAATCAAAAAAACGCTCTCTTTATTCAAGGAACCCTCGCCTTCTATCAGGATTTTTTCTGCAGTGTGGTTCCTACCGTCTATGCGCCCGACGGGGAGCGAATTCCCGGCCGGGAGCCTCCCAAATTCAACATGCTTAGCAAGGAGGTGTGACTATGGGAAGCATGTTGAATCTCACTCTGCAGATCGCCAAAAACACGCTTGTCAACAGCGGAGTGGCAATTCAGACGGCCTCGCATAACATCTCCAATGCCGACAATAAAGACTACGCCCGCCAGAAGGTTCTGTTCAATACCGCTCTACCGCTGCAAATGGGTGCCGGCTGGCTCGGCACCGGCAGTCGCATCGCCGGAGTCGTGCAGCAACGCGATCAATTCATTGAAAAACGTCTGGTTGGGGCCATTTCCAAGGAAAGCGGCTACAACAGTCTGATAGCACACCTTTCCATCGTGGAAAAGCTCATTGCAGACGACGGAGACAACGGCATTTCACAGAAACTCGGTGAATTCTGGAATGCCTGGGAGAGCCTCAGTCAAAACCCCCTTGGCTTAGCGGAAAAGACTCTTGTCCACCAATCCACTCAAGAGCTGGCCGATGCCATTCGCCACACATATTCCCGTCTCCAGGATTATGCATCCGGCATCTATCGAAGCGATGGAACTTTTGCAAGCGGCGAAATCCTGCGCGTAACTGAAAAGGCCAATGGATTGCTGCGCAGCATAGCGGACGCCAACGTGGAAATCATCAAGGCTGAAATTAACGGCGATTGCGCCAACGACCTGCGCGATTTGCGATATGGCTGCTTGAAGGCACTGGCGGAACTGATTCCGGTCAATTGGCGGGAGGATGCCGGTTCCGGTTCGCTGACGGTTTCAACCACCGGCGTTGACAGCGAAGGCAATGCAGTGGTTGTGAATTTGGTCGACGGCAACAGTGCCGATGAGCTGGAAGCGAAACTGCTGGATGCCAGTCTGCAGATCGTTGACAAGACCAAAGGGACGGTCCTGCAGGATGCCGGGGAAGGAGGACAGCTTTTTGCCCTGAGGCAGATGCACGATCAGTGCGGAGCGGTTGCCGTCGGCTCGGCCCCCCCGACCTATCTGGATCGGCTCAACACCTTCACGCAAACTCTCATCACGGCGGTCAATTCCATTGACGCCGGTATTTTTGTCGGAAGCGACGCCGGTGACATTCAAAGCGGCATAACAACCGTGGACGCCATTGAAGGTCAGGCCGCCCTTGACATCGCTCGTCTGCAGAGTGAGACTTTTGCGGAGCTCAATGGCGCAACGCCAGCTGCCTACCTGGCGGACATTCAGCAGCAGATGGGGATGGATTTCGGGCAGGCGACTACTCAATACGAGTTCCAGCAGGCCCTGCACTCCCAGCTGGAAGCCGCACAGCAGTCCGCCGCCGGTGTTTCCATTGATGAAGAAATGGTGGAGTTGTTGCAATATCAGCAGATTTATCAGGCGGCGGCAAAGATTGTCCAACAAACATCCCAGCTGCTCCAGAGCGTCATCGAGATGGTATAGAGCAAGGAGAGAGGCACGGGCCATGCGAATCACGTTTGCGGCAAGCTATGACAAGACCATCCACAACCTCAACTGCAAAAAATCCGAACTGGATAAACTGTCAACCATGCTATCCTCGGGCAAACGCTTGCTGAGTGCCAGTGACGATCCGGTGGCGTGGGCGCAGGTTCTGAACATGAAGCAAACTCTGCGGGAGCTTGAGACCTATGACCGCAACATTCACTTTGCGGTTAGCTGGCATCAGGCGACCGAGGCAGCTCTGAACAAAATGTCCGAACTCCTGATGCGGGCTAAAGAAGTGGCCATAAGGGCGATCAAGCCCACCAGTCCCGCAGAGCGGACAGTCAACAGCAGCGAAATGGAACAGATCCTCGGCCAGGCGCTGCAGACCGCCAACAGCCAGTGCAACGGTCTTTACATCTTCAGCGGCTGGTTTGCTGATGACGGCACGCTTGCCGCCGCCGCTCCGCCCTTTGACGGCAATTCGCATTACGCCTACCAGGGGAACGAAAGAGGGCTCATGGTGCGGACGTCTGGGACAGGGGAAAACGAGCGGGTGAACCTGGACGGCAAGGACGTTTTTTTTATTGGTGGCGACGCGGAAGAGGGAACGAACATCTTTGAGATGCTGGAAGATCTCAAGGATGCTATTGCCGAAGAGCGCGTGGTTGACATCGAAAATTCCCTCACGCTTCTGGACCGTGCCTACGAGCATATCACCAGTCGCCAGGCCGTCGTTGGCGTTCGTCTCGAGCGACTCGAGCGCCGCCGGGAAGCTCTGGCCGACTTAAACATCACCGCCCAGAGCCGCTATGCGGATATCAGTGAAGCAGACTATCTGGAAGTCATATCGCAACTGCAGCAGAAACAGACCGTTTTTCAAGCGGCCCTCAAGGTCACCTCGATGCTCGATGGCCTAAACCTGCTGAACTACCTGCGATGATCCTTGGACAATTCTCGGGTTCTCGGTCAATCCGCAACCCAAGAATCAGAGTGGGATCCAATCCGATGGCTTGTTTCAAGATGATTTTCCTCATTGCGGGTGTGGAGTTGTCGGGGCTCTATGTGGAATAGCCGGCGTCGTTCCGACCGGCTCTGGGTTGACCCCGGAAGCGGGGTTGCCGCAAGCGGCGGAGCTGGGTGCCCTATCAGTACAAGCTGTCGGCAACTATTTTACTGGCGATTTTTTCAGGGTCGACTTGGTAGTTGTTGTTTTCAATCAGCTTTCGCAACTGGTCTACTTTTTCCGTGCGCACATCACTCCGCTCCATCGCCACTTTGCTCAGTTGCGTCATGTGCTGGTAACCTTTGGACAGCTCCACCTTGTCCCCACCGGTTGAGGCATCCTGCGGGCTCACTTTCTCGTCCCCTCTCAAGTGCCGCTGTGATTCCTGAATCTTTTGCAGTGACTGCGCGCTGTATGTTCCGACCTTTTTAATTTCCATGGGGGAACTCCTTGTATTATCCGACGACCCTGAAACAAGCTTGAACGAGCCCTTACAGTAGCATCGGCGATGTTTTTCTGTCAAATGGTCTCATTGGCTTCCGGGTTGCGCGGATAGGCCTGCTCTAGAGCCTTATGGGCCACATGTTCCATGATGCTGCGGCGTCTTCCCTCCTCCGAAATGCTCACCTTTTCCTCGGAGAGTCTCGGGATACCTGCTTCCAGCTTGCTCGAAAGCTTCGAGCGTTGCAGCTGATTACTGTAGGTCCTCAATACGTTTTGTATGCGGCTGTCGGTAATCACCATGGGTTTATCCTTTCTCTCATTAGATCGGTCGAGAGCGCGCAAAACTTTACAAATAATTTTTTCTCGGCTGCGTTTTTTTGGGAATCGGAATCCTGCAGGGGGAAGGGATATTTTGTCAGGTTCAAGGGTCTACCGGAACCATTCTTGCATACTTTGACGCTGTCGCAAGGCTGCCCATGGCGTCGTCCTCGAGCAATGCCGCCAACGCCGCAGGGGCCGGGCATGCCGAAGATTCCGGCTTGCGGTTTATGCTGCCATGAGGCAATGACACCATATCGGACCCATGATGAGACAACCCGTTGAATGGACTTGACCGCCTTGCCCGGGAGGGTGGGGAACATTTCATGAAAACATGACGGAAGGCCAATGAAATTAAGAGCTGCGTTGCAATTGGGGGGTAGAGGAAATCGTGGTGGGGGCGGCCTGGGCTTCATCAAGAAAAAATTCAACTTTTCCCAGGAATTGGAACGTCAACGAGCTTTCCGGGCCGGCCGTAAGACTTCGCAAGGACCTCCGACCCAGGACAGCGGCACGCAGCTCCCGCCCGGCGCAACCTCCAACAAGCTCATTTGTCTCGGCAAAATCAGCCGTGAGAACCCCACTGTATCGCATCTCCTCAGCGCGTCTCCAGACTATCAGAAACGTTGTTGGGAATTGATTCACGCGCCGCAGAACAGGGACAAGCCGTATCGGCAGCTAGCTGTAGGACAGGCAATCTATTTCGATCGCGAGAAACAAGAAATCCTGTGGGACTGTCAGGAAAAAGCCCGGTCCACGGGCAGAGTCGCGCAATCTTACTCTGTTGTTGCAAGCCTGAAAGTCGGCAAGCCGGGGTCGCAAAACACGCCCGTATCCATGACAGCAGCCCGAGCAAATAAGAGCGAAAGCAAAGGGTGGAAGCAGGGCGTTACGGCAGCGCCGGGCAGCCCTTCCATGCCGGATGGCTCACAAGCTCTGGGCCGGGAGCTGGTGCAGAAGCTGCGCGCGTTCATAGGAAAATCCTACAAGCGCTTGAACTGCTATGAATTGGTTGTGGCAGGGCTGAAGGGGGTCGGCATTCGCTATGAGGGCAGGGACGGAGTGCAACAGAGTCTCATCCGCAGGGCGATGCGGCAACGCTTGCCCCTCAATAGCTATTTCACCGGAGAAGGGCTGATAGAAGCCTCGGGCGAAGCCCTCTTTTCGAAGCAGTTCCACAGTAGGCGGCGGCCGGCCGGCATAGCCCGGGAAATATGGCAGGAAATCAAACCAGTGCTGGAACCCGGACTGGTCATCAGCTTCTCTACCGGGCGTCGCGGCCATACCGGCGTTGTGGCCCGCTATCGAGGTCACTGGACCTTGATCAATTCGGGGTTTATGGACAACGACCTGCACTCCCCGGTCAGGCAAAAGCGGGTGGGCGAGGAAAAACTCATGCAAGAGATCCTCAATTGGTCTCGCCTGGCACATTCCCGCAGACAGCCTCTCAACTTGACCCTGGGGAGAATCGACAAAAACAAGGCGGCGGGTGCTGTCGAGGACAACGTTTGAGCCGGATTGCCCCCGAATGCGCCAAGTTTCTTCCAATCGGCAAGCCGGAATGGTGCGATGCGCTCCCGCGCCGACCGTCAAAAACCGATAAAGTTTTGTCCCTGTGGGTCCGATTATTTTTGAAAGCAGGTGGAACGTTACGGTGCCGACCCCATACTTGATTGCGGGGACACCGCTATGAACACAAGATTGAACCGTTCCTGTCGTGGTCGGCCGCCTGTTCTGGAATGACGCGATTTTTGCCCACCGGGGGAAACGGTTTTCCTGGATCGAGCGCGGCATTGATACTGTTTTTGCGAAAAGGAGATCACAATGGCTGAACCGGCAATGGCCCAAGACTTTTACCAAGGATTTCCGACGGACAAAGGGGGCAAGTATCTGACCTTCAGTCTGGCGAAAGAGGAATACGGGGTCGGGATACTCAAAGTGAAAGAAATCATAGGCATGTTGCCCGTCACTTCGGTACCGCAAACTCCCGATTTTGTCACAGGCGTGATTAATCTGCGCGGCAAGGTGATTCCGGTAATCGATTTGAGGCGCAAGTTTGGAATGGCGGCGCAGGACTATACGGAACGTACCTGCATCATAGTGGTGGAGATTCACCGCGAAGACAACTCGATCCTCATGGGCATCGTGGTGGACTCAGTATCCGAGGTCATACAGCTGAAGAGTGAAGACATTGAAGAGACACCGACATTTGGCAGCAAGCTCAACGTCGAATATATTCTGGGCATGGCTAAGACCAATGATGGTGTGAAAATCTTGTTGGATATCGACAAGGTGTTGTCTTCCCACGAGATTCTCTTGTTGGACAAGGCTCTGTAACGGACCGGGAGCCGCAGTCGGCAGCCGGGTTGAGCCTGTGCGCCTGATCAAAGGACGCCATATTGCTTGCACAGGCTCAATCAACCACTTCATCCGCGCCTGGGTTGAACCCGCTAAAAGCCAAACTGGGCAAGCAGCGCGTCCACGTCATCCTGGGAATGCAAGGCCTCCGCTTTCCCTTTGTAGGCGGGACCGTAGAGCTCCTCGCTTGGCTTTTCCGGGGTGACATCCCCCTTCATCCCGAATATGCGGATAACGTTGACCAGCTTCAACTCCAATTCGTTCAAAAGATTCATGATCTTCATGATGATTTGGCCGGTCAGGTCCTGATAGTCCTGGGCCGTGAGAATGGTTATCAAATCTTCATGCGTCTGCTGCAGTGAAGCGGCCAGCTCCTCGGACAGCTGCAGACCGGAGGCGAGTTTTGTATGAGCCTGCGCACTGATGGGTTGGAGATTTTTCAGCAGCTTCCGGGTCTCTGCTATTCTGCGCTGGTCCTCATGGTTTCTGTTTTGGATGGCTTCCACGTGGTCCAGGGTGATGTTGGCGGCTTTTTCGGTGAGCTCAAGGATGTGTTCAAGCCGGTTCCCGGAATCGGGTATTTTACTCTCCACGATTTCTTTCAGGCTCGGGTCCAGGGTGTCCATGAAATGCCTCAGGGAATTGTGCAGTTCTCTTGCCATCAGCCCGATCTCGTTGTAAAGCCCCGCTTGATCCTGTTGCTCTGCAAGGAACAATAGGATCTCCTGAGAACGTTTGATATCGCCTGACGACATGGCCTGCATGAACTCTCGCACATTATTCAGAACCTTCTGGATGCGATCGTCTTTCAGGACAAAATCGCTGTTCAATAAGGCGGTGGCATCCTTGAGGGAGAAGCATTCCTCCAATTGCTCCATGTTCTCCGATGTTGCCGCGAATTGCAGGTGGACGGCGGTTCCGCCGCTTCCATTGGACTGCAGGCAACATTCTCCTCCCAGGCGCGTTACCAGATGCTGCAGCTTGGCAATGTCGGGTTGCTTCTCAGGCGATTGATGGTCCCCGGCTGCTGCCGCCAGGCCGGTCTCCAGCGCCCTTTGAATCTGCTCCAGGTTGATCTCGACTCCCCCGTTGCCCGCTCCGTGCTCCATCGCCTGGACCAGACCGGCCACTGCCAGTTGAAAAGCCAGCCAGGATCGCTGGTCGGCGTGGGGCACGATCCGCTCTTGCAGACACTTCTCCAGGTAGACCACCGCTGATTCAAGCTCCGGCATTTCAAGCATTGCCGCCGTTGCTTGCACCCCTCGCAAATCTCGGCAAATGGAATTGGCCGCCTCGGAAAAGTCTCCGTCCGTAGCGGCAACAGGAACCTTGTCTTGCAGTCTTTTGAGGACTTGTGCAAGTTCTTCCCATTCTTCACGCTGCATCGCTGATGTCATTGTGTATTTCCTTGTAGCGTTTTACGATTCCTTTAACATCGATGATTAGAGTCACCCTGCCATCGCCCAGGATGGCTCCTCCGGAAACGCCCTGGATATGCCCAAGAGAGCCTCCCAGGCTCTTAATGACGACTTCCTGCCGGCCGACGATTTCATCGGCCAGCAGGCAATAGGGGCGGCCGTCTTCGTTGACTACCAGAAGCAGCCCTTCCCATGGGTCGTGGCATCTTGGTTCCACTTCAAAAATGCGATGAAGACGGATCAGTGGCATCAAGTTCTTACGCACCTTTATCAGCTCGCCTTTTCCCTGGACCGTCACATAGGCATCCTCGAGGGGTCTCAGGGATTCCTGCAGGGAGATGGTCGGAACCACGTAGCGCTGGTCACCGATCCGGATAATCATGCCGTCAATGATGGCCATCGTAAGGGGGAGCTTGAACTGGAATTGGGTGCCTTGCCCGGGTATCGAAAAAATCTCCATTTTGCCACGAAGGTGTTCGATGCATTTTTTTACCACGTCCATGCCCACGCCGCGCCCTGACACCTCGGTGATCTCATCTTTGGTCGAAAAGCCGGGGTGGAAAATCAGTTCATAAATAGACTTCTCATCCAGTTGCTCATCGCCGCTTATCACTCCCCGTCGCACTGCGGTGTCGCGAATCTTTTCGGTATCCAGACCGCGGCCGTCGTCTCTGATGTCGATGACAATGTTTCCCCCCTTTTGCTCCGCGGCGATCAGAATGGTTCCCTGACGATTCTTGCCGGCGGCCGTCCGTTCCTCGGGCGTTTCGATGCCATGATCGATGGAGTTGCGGATCATGTGCACAAGGGGATCATAGATTTCCTCGACCATGTTCCGATCTATTTCCGTTTCCTCCCCGTGCATCGCCAGAGCCACCTCTTTGCCGGATTTGCGCGATAGATCCCGCACCAGTCGAGTCATTTTCTGGAAGGTGTTCTTGATCGGCACCATTCGCATGGACATGGCGATTCGCTGCATTTCATTGGTGATGCGCCGAAGCTGAATGCTGTCCTTTTGCAGCTTCTGATTCTTGATTCCCTGCAGGTCAGGGTTTTGCAAGACCATGGATTGGGCTATGACCAGTTCGCCGACCATATCCACCAGATTATCCAGCTTCCAGGTGTCGATCCTCACCGAGGCTGCCCTCTCTTTTGTGCGGGACGGCAGGGTAGGATCTTTGGACGGATTTGAGGGGGACGGTGTCGCAGTGGTTCGCATTTCACCGCGCGCCGCTGCAGCTGGTTCACCGGCAGTATCGACCGCGGCCGGAAAGCCGTGCGGTGCAGCAGGCTCAACCGCTTCCCCGCTTCCTCCGCCGGTGGCGGCTTCAGCCGCAGCACCATGGGTGTCCTGCAGACATTCCAGCCGCTTGCAGAACGCCTCAACCTCAGCCCAGCAAGCCTGGACAGGGTGGCTGTCCTGGAGCGCGATCTTCACTTGATCCAGCAGCATCTTCAGTATGTCGACCGCCTCCAGAACCAGATCAATCACTTGTTCCGTCACCTTGAGCTTGCCGGCACGCGCCTCGTCCAGCAAGTTTTCCACGTGATGGGTGAGGTTGTGAATGTCGGGCAGATTCAGGAAGCCCGAGACACCTTTAATGCTGTGGAAAGGACGGAATATGGCACTGATGGCTTCCAGGTTTTCCGGGTCCGTCTCCAGCGCCAGAAGGTTCATCTCTATCGAGGACAAATGGTCCCTGGCTTCTTCAAGGAAGTCCCGCACCAGTTCAGGATCGAAAATTTCCGTTGCGCCATGTCCCGTGGGGCCCTCACCTGCATCGGCAAAGCCTGGATCGGCCGGTTCGCAAACTGTTTCAAACGGTTGCCCGGCTGCTGCTGATTGATCCCGGCCGTTATCGCACAGTTCCGCCACCTTGCGTTGTATGGCCAGCCAATCGGATTGACGATCTTGCGATTCATCCAGAATGATGTGGTTGAACATCTTCCTGAGGGCTTCCAGATGAGCCCCGTTGCCGGCAAACGAAGGGTCCTTTGCTTCCAGCAGATCCAGGAGGTTCAGTATTTCCCCGATGCCGGCCAGATCGTCCGGGCCGCCAATCACACTGTTGGCCAGCTTGTTCAGGAGTTGCTGCATGTCTGGCATCCTTCTTCACGAGACGGTTTCCTGTCTGGCTTCCCGGCCTCCAATGAGCAGCGGGTGATGAACCGCTGTGTTGTGTGCGCGGCACTTGCCGACCATGCAGAAAACCTTTCTTTGGAATATTATCGTTTCGCCGTGCGCGCAGATGCGCGGCCGCCATCCTAATCAGGAAGAATCTTTGCCAATTTTTCGCCCAGCGTCTCGGCGGTAAAAGGTTTGACAATGTAATTGCTGACCTTTGCCTTCACCGCCTCGACCACGTTTTCCTTCTGCGATTCGGCTGTGATCATGAGAAACGGCAAGTTCTTGAGCGTGTCATCGGAGCGCACGAATTTCAGGAGGTCCAGTCCCGTCATTTTCGGCATATTCCAATCCGATACAATGACATCCACCTTCTGGGCCTTCAGTACCGATACGGCGGCCATGCCGTCTTCCGCCTCCAAAATATTTTTGAATTCCAGGTCCCGCAAGATGTTCTTTACGATTCGTCGCATGGTTGAAAAATCGTCTACCACCAAAGCGGTGAGATCCTTATAGGCCACGTCATTACTCCTTCAGTGCATGAGTTGTCCGGTTAACTGTTCAATCACTGCCCGCTGCCGCTCTGACATTGAGGCGGCATTTCCAGGCTCCGCCTTGACAGCGTCGGCAGCCTGCCTTTCATGGATCTGCAGTAGAGACCAGCCGCAGAATGGCGGAAGGGATCTCCTGCAGTGGCGCAACAAACTCTGCGCCCCCCTGGCGAATTGCCTCCTTGGGCATTCCGAAGACCACGCAAGTGGCTTCATCCTGGGCGACAGTGCGGGCACCCGCTGCGCGCATTTGAACCATGCCCGCCGCGCCGTCTCTTCCCATACCCGTCATGATGACTCCCACCGCATTGGCGCCGGCATACTTGGCGACCGATTGAAAGAGCACATCCACGGACGGTCGCTGATGGCAAACCAGTGGGCCATTTTTGACTTCGACGTAGTAACGCGCTCCGCTGCGCCCCAATGCCATGTGGTAATTTCCAGGAGCTATGAGAGCGAGTCCCGGCAAGACAGCATCACCATTCACCGCCTCTCTCACCTCTATTTTACAGAGGGAATTGAGACGATCTGCGAAGGCTTTGGTGAAATTGGGGGGCATGTGCTGAACAACCATAATGCCGGGGCTGTTTGCCGGGAGATGGGTCAGAACACTTTTCAATGCCTCCGTACCTCCCGTCGAGGCCCCAATTGCGACGATTTTGTGCGAGGTGCGCTTGAGAGTATATGAATCGTTGGTGGCGATGCTGCCACTGGATGGCAGCACCCTCTGCTGCTGGCCGGGTTTGACCATGCGCACCTGGGCCGCCGCCCTTATCTTTTCCACCAGCTGGATACTCATGTCTCCCACCGAATATGCCCCGCCGGGTTTAGCCAGTACCTCAACCGCGCCGCACTCGATGGCTTCAAGAGCCATTTCACTGTTCTTGGGGGTGAGCGAACTGACAATTATGGTCGGAATCGGATAGTACTTCATGAGCTTTCGCAGAAAGCTCAGCCCATCCATGCGGGGCATCTCTATGTCCAGGGTGATCACATCGGGTTGCAGGCGAACGATCTTATCCCGGGCGACGTAGGGATCCGGAGCCGTTCCCACCACTGTAATATCTGCATGCTTTGACATTTCCTGCGCAAAAATCTTCCTGACAATGGCGGAGTCATCCACGATCAGCACTTTTATCGGTTTGCTCATGTGCAATTCTCGTCAATGGTTTGCGGACAAAAAAGCATTCTCAGGCCGGTTCCCGGCGACTTTCGGTCAGGAAGATCGATCCTATCTGTTCGCCCAAATGTGACAAGGGCAACCCGGTGCCTGCCGAAGCGCCGGCAGCCTGCGTCACTGTTCCGATTGATGGGATCCCGAGGCTCCACTCGCTGTCATCCAATCGAAGCTTGTAACTGCCGGCGATCATGTTCGTCATTTCCTTGGCGACGTCTTCCACGTCCTTCCATGCGACGTTTTTTTCCTCTACCCCCAGAAAGTTGGCCGCTGCGACCAGGGCAAACGGGCGCGTCATACACAGATGTACGGTGACGGTTTGCATATTCCGCACCAACTCAACTTGCGATTCCAGGGCGTATAGCGGCGCAACCGCGACCGCGGAAGACTCGAAATCCACCGACATGAAGAACATGGTTTCCAATAATTCAGAAATCACACCCTTCATCACCATTTGCCATTGATTCATGAGTTTCTCCCAGAACCCGCATCAACAGGGAGCGCAATTCTTCCGGCCGGAAAGGCTTGCGAATATAGCCTCTGGCGCCCAGCTCCATCGCTCTCCTTTGTCTCCCCGGATTGGATTCGGTGGTTACCAGGACCACCGGCAGATCTCGCCAAATTTCATTTCTGCTGATAGCTTCCAGCAGTTCGAATCCGTCCATCTCCGGCATGTGAATGTCCGTGAGAACCAGGTCGATCCAGTGCCTGCTCAGTACCTGCAGAGCCTCTCGCCCGTTGCTCGCTTCAAAGCACTCATTCATGTGGAAGCCGGATGTGCGCAGGAGCTTGCGGATCACCTTGCGCAGCGATGCGGAATCATCTACCAGCAAGACATTGTATGACATGTTTGCCTCAGTCCAAAAGTAGCGGCCAGTCTCGTCACAGTTCCAATTCTCCGACACCGGAAACTTTCAGAAAAACCCTGCCGCTACTCATCTCCAGGCGTACGGTGCGATTTACGTTTCCGCCTACGTGCTCCGAGGTGACCATCACGTTGTTCTTCCAAAAGATTTTCCGCAGCGCCAGGTAATTGCGTTTGCCTATGTTGAATACGCCCTTTTCGTCCAGTATCTGAGCACCCCCAACCACCTTGACGATGAGGCTGCTCTTCTTTGCGCCCAGTTGATAGCTCTGTTTGAACAGCATGGGAATGCCCGTGTCGGCGAACATGGCAGGCACTTGCTTGGCCTTGGCTTCATCGAGACTTGAATCCGGGAGCATATAATGCAGCATGCCGCCCACCTTCACCAGCGGGTCATAGATGACCACAGCAATACAGGACCCCAGCGAGTAGGTGATGAGCACCTCCCCGACTCTGTTGCTAACTGCCAGATCCGCAACACCGACAACCTTTCTCATGCATCTACAATCATGATTCCTGTGTTGACAGCAACCCTATTTTCTATAGACCGCGGGCCGAACGTACTTCAATGAATGCTTCAGTCCCATCAGACTTTCCGAATGGCCCACAAACAGATAACCACCCGGACTCAGGTAAGCTGACATTTTGTTCACGAGATTTTCCTGCACCGACTTGTCAAAGTAAATCATGACATTGCGGCAAAATATGTAATCGAAGGGGCCCTTGAAAGGGTACGCATCCTTTAGATTTAATCGGCGAAAACTGATGATCGATTTCAGTGCCTGCGCGACGTGATACTGTGCAGCCGCTCTGTCCGACGGGTCTGGTCGAAAGTAGCGGCTTCTCAGGGGTTCCGGAACCTTTAGAACCTTCTCCTTGGGATAAATGCCCCGGGCGGCTACCGCCAGAGCTCGGGTGGATATGTCCGTAGCAAGAATGCGAAAATCGCATTCCGGAAAATCATCCAGGTGGGGCAGAATGCACATGGCCAGACTGTACGGCTCTTCCCCGCTTGAGCAGCCGGCGCTCCACACGCGCAGCCGACAGTCCCGCCGCTTGCTTTTTTCCGCCAGCAAATCCGGCAATATTTGCTCAAGGAATTTCATGTGTTGAATTTCCCTGAAAAAGTAGGTCAAATTGGTCGCTATGCAATCGAGGAATTGAATGAGCTCCTGCGTATTGCCCCTGGCAGTTAAGAACCGATAGTAAGTTTCGTAATCGGGGAGCTTTGTGGCACGCAGGCGCTTGTTCAAACGGGCCTGCAAGAGAGCGCGCTTGCCTTGATGCAGATTGATGCCGCATTCTCGATAGACAAGTTCACTGTACTTTTCAAAAAGATGATCAGGTAACCCGGCTTCTTGCATCACAGTGTCTCTTGGCTTCAAAATCAGTCTTGGGTCAATCCATCGGCTTGCCGGCAAAAACCGCTGGGGGAAATGCCGTGCCATGTCTCCTTGCAGCTTTCATCGGCAGCTGAGGGCATTTACTTTAGCGAATACTTCGGCGGCACAGGGTGCTAAGACGGCCCGCCCGGGCACTTGCTCTGGTTCCCGGGCATGGGGCACCTATGGATGGGTGTGAGAGATGCGGTGACACGGCGGCAAAACGGAAAGTCGGCCGGTGGCGCCCCGGATTCTTTGGGGCAGGCAGGGAGGGGGACAGGCGTGGGTGCATGTCGGTGCGGCAGGAGCGGTTGGGTTCAATGTCCGGGGATGTTGTTGATGCGGTCGGTGCGCGGGCCGGGCCTCAAATCAATAAACAAATTCGGCAGCATATCCATTGATGCCGCTTCCTTTTGGTATTCGTGATAGCGGCGCGCCTGTTTTTGATCTTCACTCGGCCCTGCCCGGTACTCCACTCTGTTTCCTGCGGCGCGCGTTCCGGGTGTGGCGGCGGACGTTGCGGATGAGGGGCCACCGGTCGCATCGGCCGAGGGTTTCGAGCCATAAACGATGGAACCCTCGGTTTCCTCCAGGCCTGCCAGAACCATTCGTGAGGGAAGGGGTCCTGCTGCTGCGGACGGCGATCGAACGGCAGGGGCCATAAACGTGCAGACGGCCGCAACCAGCAAGGTACGTCCGATCAATCTGCGATGAGTCGCCTGGTGAATTGCCATATCAAAGGTAGTCACCTCTTGCCCATTTGATAGACTCCACATAGGCCAAGATGTCTAATTCTTCACTCAATTCCGCCAGTAGGGGATCGTTCGGCATTGTTGCCGCAATTACCCTCAAATCATCCGCCTTGGTTTTGAGGGATGAGAGCGCGTTTTCCAGGGTTCTCAAATCCGCGCCGGGTGTCGCAAGACTCTGGACTACACCGCCCAGCTCGTCGCACAGGCCATCAATGGCTCCGGCGATTTCGCCCTCGGGCGCAAACATTGAACCGATCGGCAGAAGGGCAGTCATCTGGGACGCTATGGGCGGCTGCCCGGTCGCCGATTCCACCTCCGCACCGCACCGCTGCTCTTTTTCCTCGCGCAAGAGCTCTGCAAACTTCGTGCATTCCGCATGGTGGTTGGCGTCAGCTCCGCTTATTCCGCCCGCAACGATCTCCTTGCCAGAAATGGGATTCACTTTCATCGGGTTTCTCCGCTGTTATGGTTATCCGGCTCATTTTCCGTGTTAGCCGGGAGACAGAGCAAATCTCATTCCACAACGCAAAAGACCTTTGACAAAGCCGTATCACTGAATCCAGCGGCGGGTATCGACGGGAAAAAAATTCCCAGTTCAGGCAAAAACTGCAGGAAGTATCATTTCATAGGACGGACTTCCCGACCGCGTATGGGAATCATGAGGATCGTTGCAGTGGTCTCCCGGTCTGACTCAAACTGCACCCTGGCACCATACGGGGCGAGAACTCGGCTCACGGTCCAAAGCCCCGGCCTGCCGTATCTGCTGGTATCCTCGGCGTGTGACCGGGTCTGCGAATCGGCCAGTTCGAACAGTGAAAAAAAGTCCTTATCCATTGGATCCGCCGCCGCTTCTCTCCCGGAATCCCGCACACTGAGCCGTATCCAGTCATCGTGCGCACGGCATTCGATGGCAATCCTTTTTTCCTCGGCATCGCGTACGGCGTGCAACGCATTCATCAGGAAGCGCATCAAGGCGAAGGTGAGCTTGTTGCCGGGGATGCCTATGACCGGTAGATTCTGTGGCAGATTCAGTTCAAATGTGACCTGGTATTTCGCAAAGCGATCGCAGCGGCACAGGGCAACCAGTGTCTCGATTGCCGGGCGCAGGTCAATCCATGAAGGGTAGTTCAACAACCGCTGCAGGACCCTGATATCCTCCGTGATTTTGGTCAGAGCGAGAAGCTGTTCCGACAACTGCTGCAAACGGTGCAGCTGGGCGTCACTCGATTCCACAACTTGTGTGTGATCAAAGCCATTCCCGGCAGACACCAAGTCGTTCATGTGTTTTTGCCGCTTGTTGAGATTCTCGACCAGCAGAATCATATTCTGCAACGGTCCGCAAACATTATGGATGAAACCGTTCAGGACGGCTCCGACTTGGCTCAGCAAATCCTTTTGCAACAGCGTGTCATAGAGGTCTCTATGGTGGTTACTCATCGACGGCCCTGTTAGACTCTATACTGTTCAAGAAAATGATTTTGACTTCCAGGCAGGCTGGGTTGAGGCACAAAACCCAACGCCTACTGCCCTCAGGAATACCCGCGTTTTTGTCTCCTATCCAGTTGAAAGATGGTCCTCAGAAGCATCTCGCGGTCTTCTTCACTGATTGCCACGAATTCTACTCCCACCAGGAGTTGATCTTCCTGCTTGTCAATCCACTGGGCTTTGCCCAGGGCATAGAAGGAAGGCAGGTTTCCATGTTCGGGGAACAGGCAGAGATCCAGCAGAGTGCCTATGCCGCAGGTAACGGAGGTGCTCATGCTGAAGCCGCCCCCACTGATGTCCCGCACCGTTGCCTCAAAATCGTACGGCTTGCCGTAGCTCTGCTTTTGCAGCTGGCGGATGAGGAAGTCGAGCTTGGTTTCGATCCTCTGCAGTCGGGCGGCAACAAAGTCCTGAAAAGGGTTGCGCTCTTCCAGGGAGTCGCTCGCGAACGGACTCGGCCTTTCCGCAAAGTTCACATACAGGGAATTGTTTTCCCCCTGTTCGATGCAGTTGAAAAAGACCTTGAGCCCCGCCACTTGAACGCGCAGGTAGGAACGCTCCTCTGTGTTCATAGCATTCCCGATTTTTTCAAAGACTCCAGAAAAGCGTCCACTATGTCTCCATCGAACTGTCTGCCGCGATTCTTGATCAGTTCCGACACCGCGTCCGGAATTGGAAGTGCGTCGCGATAGGCACGCTTGGACGTCATGGCATCGAAGGCGTCGGCTACCATGATAATCCTGGCAAGCAGGGGTATGTCCCGTTGGCTGAGTCCATCGGGGTAGCCGGATCCATCCCAGTGCTCGTGATGATGCCGAATGATGGCTCTTTCATCGGGGCTCAGCCCAAGATCGGCTACAATCGATTCTCCTATCACCGGGTGCTTTTTCACCAATTGCCATTCTTCCCCACTGAGGCTTGCGGGCTTGTTCAAAATGCTGTCGGCTAAGCCGATTTTGCCGATATCGTGCAGGTAGCCCACGGTCTTGAGCGAGTCGAGCTGATCTTCGCTGCAGCCAATCTCTCGAGCAATGGCCAGAGCATAGTGGGTTACCCGCTCCGAGTGCTTTCCGGTATAGGGGTCCTTGGCTTCCAGTGCATTGACCAAGGACTTCAAGATTCCGTAAAAATTGCCGATCATGCTCTCATACAAAGCCATATTCTCTATGGCCAGTGAGGCTTTCTGGATCAAAAAATCCAGAAAACTGCATTCCCGCTCGGAAAGAGATTTTTCTACGCCGTTATGGACCGTTGCCAGAAATCCAAAAAGCTTTCCCCGGATATGCAGAGGCCAGCAGGAGAGCATCGATTGATCGGCGAATTCCCGCTTGAGTTGAGGGTCGGACAGACTGTCGGGGCGGATGATGAGCGGAGAGTTGCTGGCGCACATACGTCCCGAGAATGTTCCGTTCCCCGTTTCAAATACTTTCTGCAGAAGGGCGACGTCCCCGCTCCCGTGCTCTGAAATGAGAACCAGTTTGTTCTCATCGGGAGGCATAAGGAAGAAGGCGGTCTGTTTCGCCGCGGTCACATGGGCGGCAAGCTGCACCATGCGTTCATAGAGTGTGTCGCTGGAAGCGGTTTCATCAATGGTGCGGGAGATGTTGAAAAGCTTCGATTGATCCTCGATTCTTTCCTCCAGCTGCTTATTCACGACTTCCAGCTGTTGGCGTGCTTCCGATGTCAGCCGCAGGCTCAAATTTTCCAGCAGCAGCGCCCTCTCTTTGGTTACCCGCTCCAGCGCAATGGCCATCTCATTCAGCCCGAAGGGTTTGGTAAGGAAATCCGAAGCGCCGGTGCGCATGGCTTCAATGGCAAAGTCCAGGGTGGCGTAGCCGCTCATGACTATGACCGGGAGAGCCAGGTTTTGGGTACGGATTTGCTGGATCAATTGCAGGCCGCTCATATCCGGCAGCATCACATCAATGAAGGCGCAGTCGTAATCTTCGCTCTGTACCAGAACAAGGGCGTCCGCCGCTGTGTCGCAAACATCGATCTGTTCGTGCTTCTGGCGCTGCAGATAATCCCGCAGAAACTGGCTGAGAATCTCGTCATCTTCAACAATAAGAATCTTCATCCCATATTCGCTTCAGTTGAGTTCAAGGGGAGACCAAGCGTTCAAGACGCCCTGGTCGACGGCGGTCAAACCGACTGCCGGGACCCATGGCAAGCGCCATCTTGCCGCCGTCCTCAACGACCGCTGTCACTGCCCCTGGGTGATTAACGAAGAACCGCGTCGCCCACAAAAATTGCGGATGGGATTGACATGGTTCCCTCGAGATTGTTCAAATCACAGGAGATTTTTTCGGCTGCTATGTGTTTCGCGCCCCTTTTGTCAGCAACCTTTGGTCAGGCACTTTCCCGGTAACGTTCCCTCATTCCTCGTCTTGTCAGGGACGATGTGGGATCATCGGATTTGCCCGGGTCTAACGATGCAGGCTCATACTTTATCATTAAAAAGCACTCCGCGCAACTCCGTAAGTTTCTCGCGCAGTTCGATTAATTCCTTGGGAGGAATCTGTCGTATCACATTGCCCGTCTCATGATTGATGACCTGTACGATGAGATCACCCGTCTGTTCATGGACTTCGAAGTTGAGCTGGATCTGGACTTCTTTCAGGCATTGTTGAATTTCCTCGGCCAGTTCTCGAGTTCTGGTTCCACTTTCCTCTGTGTCGGCGGACTTGGGAGAGCCGGGATGCCGGTCATTTCTGGCTCTCGTTCCCTGCGCCGCCGCGGCTTTTTTTATCGGCTGAATCAGGGCTGAATCTCTGGGGTTGTGTTCATACTTCTGCCATGATTCTTGCGCCAATGCCTGCACTTCACGTATTTTGGCTTCCATATCGCATCTCCTGTTTCTCCATCCATGGCGATTCATTTACCGGACGATGCTGTCACATCCCGGCCATGCTTGCCGTCCGCCGCTGCAGCCACCCCCCCAACCGCCGGCCGTAACGTCGCGTACTGGGTCGGCGGAGGCGGCGGCACCAGCAGTCGCGCAGCCTGTTGCGCCAGACCCCTCGCCAGATCTCGCCGCCCCTTGGCGTGTTTCCCGCTGATGGTCGTCCAACCCAGATCGATGTCTTCCCCCGGATGCGAACCGGCACTCTGCAAAAAATTCCAGAGCAGCTGTCCGGAACGGGCATCGAGGATTTTCACGTTGATATCCAGGCGGTTTGACAGCACTCCGGAGCCGTCCAGCAAATAGACAACCTCGGCCAGCATAATCAAAGAGCACTGTTCGTGCCGTCCCCACCACACTGCTTCGCTTTCGTCGGCGACTTCGTGCGGAATCATGATGACCTGCCTGAATACTCCACTGGCCATCAACTCCTGCTGGTAGATGGCGGCCAAATCCCGGGCGACCGGGTCGGCATAAAAGGGAGTCTTGAAGGGCAATATGCCGATTGTGGCAAAGCCGAAACAACGTGATTCGGCGCGCGCAAATATGTTTACCGACGCACAATCCACCGGGCGTGCCGCCTCCGTTCGAAAGGTTGATGCACAACCCGTCGCCATGCCGGCTACCAGCAGGAGCAAAAGAATGGGTGCCGGCAGTAACAAATGGGGGCTTCGTGAAACGTGATTCACAATCCGGTGTCTCCTTCCTTGGGTATTGTGCGCCAGGGGAACCGCCCTCGCCCTAATCATGCGGAGCGTCATCTAATGAGCCGACCCTATGGTATGCCAGCGCCTGTTTTCTCTTTTGGGTGACGGCCGCAAGAAATCCAGCCAATTGCTCCTGGCTGGCGCACATGAGGTGCATCAGCTCTCCTGTGCGATTGCTGGCCTGTTGCACCAGTTCCAGCAAGCCCGGATCGTTGCTCAGCCCGAGTTGCCGTAGCTGTGCCATGATTGCCCGATGTTCATTCGCCAACTCTTCAAGGTTTTCGCTTGTATCCTGTTCAATGGCGATGGATAGGCGGCGGGTCACATCCAACAGTTTTTCGTAAGCGCAACGATGCGGGTCTGTCACGTTCGCTTCTCCTCTAACGATCTCGAGATAAACCATCGCACTGTCCTCAAGCGCGCATGCAACCCTTGCCAAACCCTCACACCGCCACATTCAACGGCCGGGGTGCAGGCCGCGCATTGGTGTGAAGCGCCGGGGCCGGGTTATGGTTATGCCGCGCTGCCCCTTCAAAACCTTCACTGATGGTGATCAGCACCTTTCGCACGGCGGCCAGGGCGGCGTCATCGTTTTTCAAATTGGCTTCGGTGATGCTTGCCATCGCCCAATGATAGAGTACGTGGAGGTTCTGCGTCAGGTCGCCGCCAACCTTACTGTCCAATGCGCAGTCCAGTTCCGTTATGATGGCCAGGGCTTTCGAGATGGCTTCGCCTTTCATTCTGGGGTTTTGCTGCCGGATACCTTCCTGGGCAAGCTCCAAATATTTAATGACACCTTCATACACCATCAACAATATTTTTTCTTTGTTCTGCATGGTATTCACCGCTACAGAACTGTATGCAGCGTAGCCTTTCGGTGTCATGAAGTCGTCTCCTTTCTTAAGATGGATTTTGTAAGTCCACGTCAGGTTTGTTGCACAAACTGAAAATTGAGATCCCCAGCCGCTGTTTCCTCCACTTCTACTTGTCGGAAAGTGCCCTTGCGCTCCTGCGCAGCATGCTTTGCATCAATAATCGGCTAACCGCGGCCTCGACTTTAAAGATATTTCCCCCTGCAGGTTAATGCCCACGATGTCCGGGCCGCTGCCATGCAGACAAATTTTTCTAAAGGTTTTACCGCAGATGCCGATAAGTAAGGCAACAGCAAAACTTGGCCGGAGAGGAGGAGCGCAGCAGGTAAGGCCTAAACAGAAGGGTATCAGATTTTTTTTAAGACGACACGACAAAGAGGTGAGGACAGGAAGTCCTAAACCAGACATTCAAGGAGGAATGAATCATGGCACTTACAACGAACACCAACGTTGCCTCATTAAATGCCCAACGCAATATCACCAAAACCCAAAGCTCACTGAACAAAGCGCTTGCCCGCCTTTCTTCCGGTCTGCGCATCAATTCGGCCAAAGACGATGCCGCCGGTCTGGCTATCTCCAACCGGATGACGGCAAAGATCAGGGGATTTAACCAGGCGATTCGCAATGCCAACGACGGCATTTCCATGGCGCAGGTAGCTGAAGGGGCCATGGATGAGGCCACCAACCTATTGCAGAGAATGCGCGAGTTGGCGGTTCAGGCCGCCAATGGCTCCAACAGTGCAGAGGACCGGGTGGCCTTGCAGAAGGAAATGGATCAGCTCTACTCAGAGTTGGATCGTATTGCCTCCTCAACCGAGTTCAACGGCAAGAAGCTGCTGGACGGCACGGCCCGATCCATGACTTTCCAGATTGGAGCGGATGCGGGCCAGACTCTCTCCTTTGGAATCGGATCCATCAAGTCTCAAAGCCTTAATCTCAATGGATATTCTAAACTGGGGGACCTCAATGGCGGCAGAGTGGGCGCGGAAGTTGCGACAACGACGACATTTGACGGGACCAATGCTGGAGAGATTGAGGCCGGTGACGTGCTGATCAACGGGAAAAACTGGAGTGGCGCCACTGAAACCCTGGATGGCGCCGATGACGCGGCAGCCATCGCCGCTGCAATAAACAGTAATACCGGCCAACATGGGGTTCAGGCTACCGCGTATAATGTCATCGAAGGCAACGCCGTAGCGGACGATGGTACGGTGAAATCGATTACGGTCGATGGAACAACCGTACAAGCCACCACCCAGGGCGACCTTGTCGAGAAGATCAATCGCGATGTGGCGGGAGTCACCGCCATGCTCAACTCGGATAATTCCATCACCCTGAGCAATGAAACCGGTAATGACATTGCCATCACCGCATCCACCGGGACCGGGCTTTCTACCGGCACGTACACGGGTTATGTATCTCTGAGCAGTTTGAGTGGCGAGGCCATCGCCATTTCAAGCGGAACAACCGAAGCGACTTCGAACAAAGAACTGGGCCTGAAGGCTATCCTGGCAATGGGCTTCACGCCCACAGCCGCTGGTTCCCAGCAGGCCGAGGGACAGGCTGTCTCTACCGCCAAGATCACCGCGTCCTCCGATCTTCAGATCAACGGTGTTCAAGTCGGCGCATCCGCTTCTGCCTCAGCTGCCGACAAAGCAGCCTCCATCAATGCTATCAAAGGCCAGACGGGGGTCGAGGCCAAAGCCTACACGGAAGTGACTCTCGTTTTCAATGCCGATGTTTTGGGTACCGCCGCAAATGCTCAGGCCATTAACATCAATGGCACCGATGTAGATCTTTCGAGTGCAACGACCTTAACCGATGTGGTCGATGCGATCAACACGGCGGTTTCGGGGATTAGCGCATCGGTAACAGAGGACGGGCTGCTGAAGCTGCGATCTGAAACCGGCAATGACATTGTAGTCCTTGATGACGATGCTGCGGGTACTGGCACCGACGATTACCTGGGGGCCATGTATGATCAGACGGGAGAAGAATTGGTCAGTGATGTGACTACCGCCGAAACTGCCAAAGGGAGCATCGCTCTCACGAGCACCACCGGGGCCGATATCCGAGTCACCGGCAGCGACGCGGACATCATCGGCTACACCGCCACGGGAGGCTCGGAAGCCGCGGTGGGAACCGGCTTGGATGTGAGCAATGTGCGTAACGCCAACAATGCCATCAATCGTCTGGACGAAGCCATTTCCAAGATATCTGAATACCGCTCTGTCCTGGGTGCTGTTCAGAACCGGTTCGAATCGACCATTTCCAACCTGGCGAATGTTTCCGAGAACCTGTCCAATGCCCGTTCACGCATCATTGATGCGGACTTTGCTGCGGAAACTGCTGAAATGACACGCTCACAGATTATGATGCAATCGGGAATAGCCATGTTGTCTCAAAGTAACCAACTGCCGCAGATGGTCTTGTCTCTGTTGCAGTAACCCATAGGTAAAAAATGTCCCAAAGGATCCGGCAGGGGCCCCTTCCGGATCCTTTGTAACAGGGCAGGAGGATGGGCATGGGAATCTCTGTCGGCGGACTCATTTCAGGTTTGGGTACCGAGGATATCATCAGCAAGCTCATGGAGTTGGAACGGCGCCCGATTCTGAAACTCCAGCAGCGGGAAGCGGACTATCAGCTCCAGCTGACCACTTACGGTCAGCTGAGAAGTGCTGTGCTGGATTTCCAGAGCAGTGTTGCGGCATTGACGGAAGCACCCGGCTATACCGATTTCAATGCTGTTTCTTCGGACCCGGCGATCCTCACTGCAACCGAGACGGGGGACGCAAGTGCAGGGAGCTACTCGATACAGGTGCATCAGCTGGCGCAAAACCAGAAGCTCAAGAGCTCCGCTTTTGCTGAAGGAGAGGCCGTTGGAGAAGGGATTATACAGCTCCGGGTCGGCAATGGCGAGGCGGTTGATATCGCTGTGTTGGCAACAGATACTCTATCCGATGTGGCAGAGGCCATTAACGAGGCCGATGTCGGGGTGCGCGCCAATGTCATTTATGACGGAACAGATTACGTGCTCTCCCTTTCGGTTCAGGAATCCGGTGAATCAAATAGGGTTGCCCTAACAGTGACAGAAAGCGGAACGACTGCAGAAGACCCCGCAAACTTTGACTCGACCGGTCTTTCGAGACTGGTTTACCAGGCCGCCGGGACCCAGAACCTGATCCAGACGCAGGAGGCATTGGATGCTCTGATCAGTGTTGATGGAGTTGATAATATCAGGCGACCCAGCAATATTTTTGAAGATGTGATTTCGGGAATAAGCATCACTCTGAAGGCGGAGTCGGCCGCCGGCGTATCTGTTACAGTCAGCCGTTCAACGGTGCCGGGCCGCACCAAAATCGAGAATTTCGTTAAAGCATATAACAATTTTGTAGATTTTGTAGCGGAATACCAGGGCTATTCTGAGGAAACGGGAACCGCAGGAAGGTTATTGGGAGATTCGACCACAAATCTTATTCGCAATCGCCTGCGGCAGAGCCTCTCGGTCTCCTTTTCAGCAGATGAAGGCTATCAACACCTGTCGGAATTGGGGATCAGCTTTCAAAAGAACGGCAAACTCGTCATCGATTCGGTGAAACTGGGTGACGCCCTGTCAAACAGAATCAACGATGTCATCAACTTTTTCACCCGGGGAGATGATGGCGGGAATGGTTTTGCCCAGACCCTCTCAGAACAGCTCGATTCGATGCTTTCGACCAACGGAGGTATTCTCGCTGCTCGCACCAGCGGCATAGAGAAGTCCATCAGCAAGTTGCAGGACGATGTCGACACTCTGCAGTCAAGACTTGCGCGCATCGAAGAGCGCTACCGAAAACAGTTCAACGCCCTGGAATCGCTCATCGCTGAATATACCACCACGGGAGACTACCTGACCCAGCAGATTGACGCACTACAAAACCTGAACCGCGCCATATCCAATCGTTCTTAGTACAGCACCCCGCAGCTCGCTCATCAACCCACCAGGTCGATTTGCTGGATGCTCTTGACCGCGCCGCTTTCCTCCAGGTAGATCCCGCTTGCCCTCACTTGGCCCTGCAGGTTATGGGCGGCGTCCTTGAGGTCGAACGGGGTGTGGACCGCCACCAGAGATATGGCGCCAACGCCTTTATCCTTAAGCGATTCCAGCTTATCTTTGCCTGCCTCGTCCCGGCTCCAAACGGCAAGTCGATGGAAAATGGGGTCATTTTCATCGATCCAGAGATTGCCGTCGCGGTCAAACTGGGCGAGTTCCTTGAATCCATTTCCGCTACTCGGACCAAACAGCTCGCCGCCATCGTTGATCGTGCCGTCGCAGTTGCGGTCGAACACCAGCAAGCCGCTCCCGGAGCTCAGCAGAGGCACTTGTTCCTTGCGGCCGTCCCCATCCAGATCAAAAGCAAAGGTCATGTTTGAGAGCTCTGCCGCAGTTCCCCCAAAATTGAGCACCAGAGGATCGGTCACAGGCGTGCCGCCCGCTGCGAAGGAGAAACTTTCCCGGTGATAAAATTCGCGGCTCATCTGCAGGTTCAGGGAAAAAGTGATTTCCTGGCCATCGGCGGTCAGGACGGATCCACGGGCTGAGAACAGAGCTTCCTCATATTCGTAGTGAGACGTTGTCCGGCTGTAGGTGACGCCCCAGTCTACCTGAGAGCCCCGGCTGCCAGCCTGCTGCGGTTGTACGGGGGCGGCGTCGGGTCCGTCCAGCCAGGCGCGCACATCCGCCAGATGAATCTTTTTGCCGGTTATGGCTTCAACGATGCTCTTGAGCAAAAGCAACCTGCGATCGGTATGGCAGCATTCGGATGATTTCCGCACTTCGGAGGAATGTGCCTGGTTGGCGCCGTGGCGGCCGGGAGAGAATCGCCTGGGGCGGTTGCCCGACAAAGTAACGCGATCATCGCCCGTCGCAGCGTGCCCCGCCTGTGTGGAGCGGGCCGGCAGCTCTTCCGCGCCGGTCCTGGATGCGGACCTGGACCAGAGCCGCACCTTTTCCTGGCTCTCTTCCCTGGTAACCCGGGTGTGAGCGGAGCTCAAACGGAGTGTGGAGGAAGCGATTTTCATCTTGGTCTCCTGATATGACAGGTTGACGCATGGCGGCGATAGTTGTGCAGGCGGCAGAGTCACGCATTGGAGGTGCAGAGCCGCTGATATTTTGGCAGTTCACGCGGATCGATGGACCACTGCAGGGCCTGGCGGTTCTTGGCGTTGAACAGCAGCGGCCCGGTAAAATGGGGCCGCGGGATGTTCTTGCGGCGGTCAAAGGAGATCATGACGAGCACCACAAGGTCCTCTCGATCCTCCAGTTGCAGATGCCGCAGCTGGCTCTCCGGTATCTGATAAGTGACCCCCACCACCTCGGGAGGAGAGACGATAAAGGCCACCTGTGGATCATCGACGGACTGCAGCCATTTGAATGGCCCTTCGCGGTGATCCAGCAAGACATATTTTTTGAGATTCTCAAAGCCGGGTATCCCCCAGGGGAAATGAATCACTGCGTCACGGCTTAATTGCAGGATTCCAAATCGCGCTGTTTCAATCCGCATGATAACTCTTCAACCATTGGCAGAATGTAGATTCGGCAATTTTGCCCGTAACCCTCTGCTGAATCCTGAATTTGATGCTCGAAGTTCTCTCCGTTTCTCTTATAACCCCTGCTTTTCATCATCCACTTCGTCGCGCGCCGAGCTCTTCGGCTGCAGCAGATCACTCAGGCGATCGATATCGCTCACGCTCATGCACACGGCCTTGCGGTTCTCCTGCCGCATCTTGCGGTACAACTCTTCACGATGTACCGGAATGTGGCGCGGACTGCGGATGCCTACTCTCACCTTGTTCTGTTCCACGGCGGTGATGACAATTTCTATGTCGTCGCCGATGCGGATGGATTCTCCCGTTTTTCTTGTGAGTACCAACATGGCTGCTCGTCCATGGATGTCTATGGTTTTCGATGCTCATGGGCATTCCAGAGAGAATCATCATAGCAGAAACCATCAGGGCTGAGCAAAACCATCAATTGCTCAGAAACTGTTTGACTTCCCGCAGGGCTACTGCCAGGTCCGCCAAATATTTTTGTGCCATCAAGGCAGTGATGCCGAGTTCGACAAAAGCCTCATCCTGGTTGGGCTGCATGAAGCCGTCCACTCCGCATCCCACTCCCAGGGCGGAGACCATTCGGTTGGCAACATAGATGAGGTGCACCAAATGCCGGTGCCTGGGTGCCTGGGTGGGACGATGATGATGCCCGATCGCCATGACCACTTCTTCGGGGAAGCGCCAACGACGCGCGATGCGCATTCCCAGTTGCTGATGGTCCAGGCCGAGCACCTGCCGTTCGGCATCGAGAAAGCTCACATTCTGCTCCCGGGCCAGACGAAAAATGGAATCGAAATACGTTTCAACATAGTAGTTCAAAACGGTTTTTCCGACATCGTGCAGAAGCCCGGCGGTATAGGCGGCAACAGAGTTGTTCCAGCCAAGCCCGGCAGCAACGATCTCCGTCATCAACGCAGTGGCGATGGCATGCTCCCAGAGCTCCCCTTCCATCAGGTCGTATCCTGCCGCCCCGCTTTTGAAATAGCGGCTGGAACTGGCCGCCAGAATGACCTTGAGCAGTTGCTGCTCGCCCAGTCGAAGCACCGCCTCCTTGACCGTGCCGATGGAATATCGGCCGGCATAATAGCTCGATTGACTGAGCGCCAGTAACTTTGCAGTGATGGCCTGATCGTATTGGATAACCGCTTCGATTTCGTGGACAGGGGCGGCACGACGGATCAGCGGAATCACCTTCCAGATGACGTCCGGGAAAGGGGGAATGGACTCCGAAGCTCGAATCAACTGCTCGACGTCGGACTGCGATGGGGGCTTGGCCATAAGATTCTTTTCCATCCTGTGATCACTGCCATACACCTTCAACTTACTACCCTATCGAACCGGTTCGTGCAAAACTTGAAATCTTTCTGCAGGCGGGAATATTTTTCGCGGCCGGAACTTGACGATGGGTGCCTCCCGCCGTCCGCTTGTATCATGGCCTCGAGGCTGGCGGGCATCCAATCCTGAACCCTTGCGAGCCCCAACGGGATTGCCGCCGCCTTGGCGGTACTGCTCGCAATTGCCGGAAGGCCGCGCAGAAAATCGACCGGCTGCGGAGGGCAGATGGATCGGGACATGAGGGATGCGTGCACAGGCGTTGGCGTTGGTCATGCCGAACCGTCAAACATCTGACGATGACAAAAAACCGCCATGGGCGCCACTGCACCCGGTGCCGAATAAGATCCCAATGGCAAGGTATTTGCTTAACACTGTCGATGTTTGTCAAGATAGCGCACTCAACCTGTTTGGATCGACAAGTGTGGAGTTGGCTGAAGCAGACAGGCATTTGTCATGGACCCGAGTTGAAATGGTTACATCAGCACGTCAGCGGGTGAATCGATGAAAACGCACAACATTCCTGCTCCCCATACACCAGATGAGGTTTCTGCCGGACGAGCCAGGTCCGTCGCTCCAGGGAGCGGCGGTTTCGAGGCGATGCTGAAACCGATGCAACTGACGACATCGAGCAGTGTCAGTGACCTGATCGGTTCCAGGGAAACATCGAACCTGCCGTTATGGAAACCGAGGGCGAATCCTGCTGCGATCAATTCACATCAGGTGATTGCCGCCTATGATTCCAAACGTTTCTATCCCCTCGGGGGCAGGCAGGAATCGGGTCGGCCGGGGGCTAAGATCGGAGCGCAAAATCAGGCCAACGAGTTAAGAGGATTGACGGCACGGGGCGGTGAGGACTCCTGGAAGACGAAAGGGCGGATCACCAAATCCTCTCAAAGCAATCCCTCATTTTCCAATTTTATCAGCAAAATCAAAAACTTTTTCGGTAGGCTGTTGACCCCGCACGCCTCCGCCTCCGAGGTGTCACCCAGTTTGCCAGCGGCCGCGGGACCTCAGTCGCAGTCTTCATTTAAAGCGACGTCCATCGGTTCTTTCTTCAAGAACCTTGGCAATTATTTGACCACCGGCAAGTGGGGCCGAGCGGCCGAGGACCATCTGCAGGAAGAGGTCGATGCCAGCATCGGCAGGTCCCAGCAGAGTGAGCAGGCAGTTTTTGCCGCAAAGGGTGGGCAAATTTTGCCCGGCATCGGCGCTGTTGATGGACAGGAGACCGCCGACCAGCGGGAGCGTGCAAAGATGCGGCAGCAATTTCGACGTATCGCCCGATTGCCCGCGAGCCGCGCCAGTTTGCGAAGATTTCCACCAGCCGGCGGCGGCAGCCGCGCAGGAAATCTCAGCATCAGCTCCAGGTTGGTGGAACACCAGGGCTTGACGGACAAGATCCATAAAGCCATTATCGATTCGGCGGTGCGCTATCAACTGCACCCCAATCTCATCGCCTCCGTCATCAATGTGGAATCCAACTTTTACCCGCGCGCCGTTTCCTCCAGAGGCGCCCGCGGACTGATGCAATTGATGCCGGCGACCGCCGCGGAGCTGCGTGTGCGGAACAGCTTCGACATCGAGCAAAACATTGACGGGGGCTCCCGCTACCTCAAGAGCTTGCTGGATGAGTTCGGTGGCAGAGTGCACCTGGCTTTGGCAGCGTATAATGCCGGGCCCGGTGCGGTGAAAAGGTATGGAGGGATACCCCCATACCGCGAAACCAGGCATTTTGTGCGCAAGGTTATGGCCAACCTCTAGGAGGCTGTCCGTGGATTCCCTCTCCTGTGCGGAAGAGGGCCGGGGTCAGGGAGTCAGTGCTTGCGACTTCACCCCCTTGGGATGGCAGTAAAACAGACTTTGAGCTGGTTCCTTCGGCTTTGAACGAATATGCCGACTAGTCACGAGAAAGCATCACAGCACGATTTTGCGATACTGGGAGTGAGCTCCAAAGCTTCTCCAGAGCAGATCAGAAAATGTTACCGCGAGCTGGTCAAAAAATGGCATCCGGACCACTTCCAACAGCGCTCGCCGCAGGATCGGCAAATGGCCGAGGAGAGATTGAAAGAGCTCACGGCGGCGTACCGGCGTGTTTCACGCAGTTGGATTGCGCAAGGAACAAGGGCGGAGAAGCCGCGGCAATCCGAACCATGCTCCCGGGAGGCCCCTTTTTCCGCAAAGCCGGCGGCGGCTAAATCCGCTTCCGCCGGGGCGCAAGCTTCTCGACAAGGTGGGCAGGAAAAGGCCAAAAGCAGGGTTTTGGTGCCATCCAAGGAGCACTTCATCGGTTATGCTGTGCTGTTACTGGTACTTCTTTTGACAGTGCTGGTCACTAACTTCTTACCTCACAGGAAGCCGCACCCGGTGCATCCCAATCCGGAGGGGAAGATCCTGCAGACCGATCCGCGAAAGGTCCGTCCCCAACAGCAGGCAGGGGCACCGATACCTGCCGGTGCGCCCTCCCGGCAGTCGTCCGGGACTGCCGGCCGGAGACAGGAGAGTGCCCCGCCGGCAGCGCAACACGTTGCCCCAATCGGCTATTTCAGCGTGGGCTCCAGCCAGGCGGAGGTGCTGCAGATTCAAGGACCGCCTCAGAAGATCCACGGGCAAACGTGGGTCTATAACTTGTCCGAAGTGAAGTTCAAAGACGGCCGGGTAGACCGCTACAACAATTTCGACGGTTCCCTCAAGGTGCGCCTGTTGCCCTCTCAGTCCTCGACGGCCGGCGCCGCGTACTTCACCCTCGGCTCCACGCAAGATGAGGTGCTCGTGGCCCAGGGGACGCCCACACGAATTTCACACGACACGTGGTACTATGGCTTCAGTCAGATCCGCTTCCGGAACCGGGTGGTGGTGGCCTATGACAACTTCTTCGGCAACCTGAAAGTGCGTATGCCGCCTTCCAGGCAGCCTGAGGCCGGTGCGCCGGTATCGTTCTTTACCGTGGGTTCCGATGCCGATGAAGTCCTGGCGGTACAGGGCACGCCCACGAGTATTCAAGGCAACATGTGGTTTTACGGTTTCTCGAACATTCTATTCCGAGACGGAAGAGTAGAGTATGTGTTCGATACCAGCGGACATTTGCGTTTTCGGGAGCCCGATTCTTATTGAAGTTCTGTATGCCGGTGCGAAAGGGGGAAAACATGGGAGAAAACGGCAAAGCTAAGAATCTACTGCTGGGGCTGGGAGCGGATTTGCTGGTGCGCATCCAAGGGATCGAAGCCCGGTTGAGGAGCGTCCTCGTCGGTGTGAAGCCGGATGAGTACCTGATCATAGAGACCCCCAGAACCAAGGGTATCGAGGCGCGACTTGGCATCGGCAACCGCGTGACGGTCATTTTTATCTGGGCGGGTACCGTGCATGGCTTTAAATCGTCCATTATCGGCACCATAGAAAAACCGGCAAAGGTGATGTTTATTACTTTTCCCGAGAAAGTTGAAACCCATGAGCTCAGACAGTCCCAGAGAATAAGTTGCTATTTGCCGGCGACCATGAACCTTGCCGGAGATGACGCCGCCTATGACGGCGTCATCCTGGATATCAGCCGGCTGGGGTGTAACTTTACTTCTCTTGTCATTCCCAGGCAAAAAGCCAATTTGCTTCAGCTGGGGGGCACAGTCGAATTGACATTCGAAGTGTTTGGCGTCGAGGGTAAAAGGACGCTCACTGCAGAAATAATGAATCTCAACCTGGACGATCGAACCGCCAGCATTGGTGTGCGCTTTGACGCGGTAGATGATGAGCTGCAAAGAAAAATTGACAGTTATGTGGAGTGCGTCACCGAGCATTTCAAAGTCTAGGAGAATGCCCGAGACCCCCCTATCCCTCAAGGGCCGCAAGTTGCCCTGCAGCGATCGTCCGCTGAAGCGGTACGGTTTTGCTAAAGATCATGGTCTTATTTGCCGATAGAAAGGAGATGCCGAGTCCGTTCGTGGTTGCCGGGATCAAGGCCGCGCGTTGAACCGATCGCCTGTGGCCGCCCTCTAGGAGGCTGTCCGAGAATGCTTCGTTTGTCATTTCGAACGGAGCAAAGCGGAGAGAGAAATCTTTAAAATTAGTTACTTGCAAGCACAAGATTTCTCGCTACCGCTCGAAATGACAGTTCTCGGACAGCCTCCTAGCACTCAACTCATTTACCTTCTCACGGCCGACATTGTGCACCGGATCGCATCATGGGTGGACATGCCTGAAGTCCGGTTTGGATACGCGATTTGATGAGCGCGAAAAACCCGGCTCGCTGGTCGGATGTCAGAAACGTACTTACCCGCTGAAAATGGTCTATGACCCCATTCTGGACCTCCCTCTGCAGGTTTTGAATCTCTTGCCGCTTCCTTTCTATCGCCTGCTCATCGGGCGGTGTTGCCTCCAGAAGATCGATGAGATTGAGCTGCCGCTTCTTGATCTCCTGTCCCAATTCCTGGAGTCGGGTATGGAACCTGTCCCGTTCGATAGTCAACTGCTTGAGTTGGACAGGCGTCAGATCGAGCTGAAGGAAAAGAGGCCCTTCGGAAGGCTGAGACTGATGCACTCCAGCGAACAGGGGCAGCTTGTATGCTAGATAAGTTCCGACAAAAACCAGGTTCAAGGCAACCGAGGCGATGAACAGTATTGTTTTTAAGTTTTCTCTCATTACCAGATCCTTTTATGAATCAGTGAACGGGTGAATCTGGACATCGGCTGGATGGCAGGCAGACTGTCCCAAACCTGTCATTTCGAGTCACGCCGGGGCGTGACGACAAATCTTGCTGGTCACGATCTCGCGGATTCTTAAGATTTCTCACTTCGCTACGCTCCGTTCGAAATGACAAAAGGGAGTTTCTGCTCGAATCCCTGATTAATTCACCGATTCACCAAGTCACCGCTTCACCGATGCACCGGCCTCGGCCAGAGTCAGGTAAGCGGAGCCCAACGATGCCGGCGGCGTGGGGCTGAACCATTCGAATCCATCAAGGTTCTCTGCTTCGGCCACGGAGGTTTGAGGGTTCACGGAAACAGAAAGCTCCTTGCTCATGAACACTCCAAGAAGGCAGGCCAGGAGAATCACGGCGCAGGCGGCCAGCCGCATGGCAGCCGAGAGATCGAGAAGCCATTGAGGAGGCCGCCATTCCGCTGGGAAGAAAAATTTCTTCCCCTTGACAAGCGGAGTCCTACTTTTTGCCTCTGCCATAACCCGAGCGGAAAACCCCTCCGGCAGAGGTGGAACACTCAGGCTGTCCAGAATATTTCCCAGCTCTCCAATGCGTTCGGCTTGGCCGCGGCATGCCGGGCAGGAGCCAAAGTGTTCCTCCATCTGGCTCATGACCTTTGCGGGTATCTCGCAATCCACGTAAGCCTGTAACCGGGAAAGCACCTTCTTGCAGTTCATGACCGTCTCCTTTCAAAATGTGTAAACGAATGAGAAGGCAAAAACCCTCGGTCAAAAATCAACTTTTTTCATTTTTTTACTACTACAACGAAAGATCGATGCTCCTTCTTCGTTGTCATTCCGAATCACGCCTTGGCGTGATGAGGAATCCTAATGATTTTCGATACTCACGAAAGATTTCTCGCTTCGCTCGAAATGACCCTCTGGAAGGAAACTTCGTTGTAGTACTGCTAGGGAGCTGCCCGAGAATGCCTCCTCTATCTATTTCCGTCATTCCGGCAAGTTTTTTGTGTATGAATCCAGACCCGCGCCAAACAAGGATTTACGTATGGTGGATTC
>FWPV01002244.1_pt1 | contig 48375 bp, 36 predicted proteins | sample 2228371 | NCBI WGS metagenome assembly FWPV01 (sample SAMEA103939776, study PRJEB20133) | metagenome | reverse complement strand
AGTCAAAGAACACAGGTTATACTCGACGGGGGTGGGAGTGGTGAGGCATAGGAAGGGTTATGTCGCGTGCCGTTAGCTGGCCTGGATACTTGGCGCGCTGACGCGCACACGGATTCGGCCCCTCCACAGGCGACCACCTGTTCTCGGTCGGATCCGCCCTGCCGGGTGTGATCGCTTACTCACGGATTCTCCGGCGTGAGATTCGTGCGGCGGGCCGAGGGAGGGGCCGCGTCGAGCCGCGCCCGGAGCGCAAGCGTAAGGCGCGGGGAGGCCGGCCCGCGGGGGCATGCGCTTCGGCCGGGGGCTGGCCTCCTGACCCGCGAGCAGGTCGCGGGTCACTCGACACGGCCCGTCCGTCCCTGTTCCTCGGCATCGCGTTCAGGCAGATCCCTAAGGCAACCGAACAGACCCCCTTCCGCCCCTGCGGTAGCCGGGCCGCGCCTTTCCGTGTACAATACCCCCGTCATGGTGCGCCAGGATCTCATCCGCAACTTCTGCATCGTTGCCCACATAGACCACGGCAAGTCTACCCTGGCTGACCGCCTGCTGGAGTACTGCGGGACCATCGCCGAGCGGCAGATGAAAGACCAGGTGCTCGACAGCCTCGACCTGGAGCGCGAGCGAGGTATCACCATCAAGGCCTCGGCGGTCACGCTGCAGTACCCGGCGCAGGACGGGCAGACCTACATGCTCAACCTGATTGACACGCCGGGGCATGTAGACTTCGCCTACGAGGTCTCCCGCGCGCTGCACGCCTGCGAGGGAGCGGTGCTGCTGGTGGACATCTCCCAGGGGGTGGAGGCGCAGACCGTCGCCAACGCCTACCTGGCGGTGGACCAGGGGCTGGAGCTGATCCCGGTCGTGTCCAAGATTGATCTGGTCAACTTCTCCGCGGAGCGGGCGGCGCAGGAGCTGGAGGATACCTTCGGATTCGTGGATGAGGAGATCATCTACGCCTCGGGCAAGACGGGAGCGGGCGTTCAGGAACTGTTAGAGGCGATTGTCCACCGGATCCCTCAGCCGCAGGGCGATCCCCAGGCGCCGCTGCGGGCGCTCATCTTCGACGCCAAATTCGACCCGCACCGAGGTGTGATTGTCTACATCCGCCTCTTCGAGGGAACAGTCAAGCCGGGCGAGCGCATCCTGATGATGGCCTCGGGGAAGACCTTCGAGGTGCAGGAGGTGGGCCTGCTGCAACCGCAGATGGTACCCACCGACGCCCTGGCTGCCGGGCAGGTGGGCTTCCTCACCGCGGTGATCAAGGGCATGACCGACAGCCGCGTGGGTGACACCATCACCCATGCGGCGCGGCCCGCCGCCGAGCCGCTGCCCGGCTACCGCGAGGTGCAGCCGATGGTCTTCGCCGGGCTGTATCCGGCGGACAGCGACGACTACGGCGACTTGAAGGACGCCATTGACCGGTACGCGCTCAACGATCCCTCGTTCACCTTCGAGCCGGAGACCTCGGCGGCGCTGGGCTTCGGCTTTCGCTGCGGTTACCTGGGCCTCTTGCACATGGAGATCGTCCAGGAGCGCCTGGAGCGGGAGTACAATCTGAACCTGGTGACCACCGCGCCTTCGGTGCGCTACCGGCTGACGCTGTCGGACGGACAGGTTATCGAGGTGGAGAACCCGGCGGCCTTCCCCGATCCGGGGCGGATCGAGATCATCGAGGAGCCGGTGGTGCGCGCCGAGATCACCTGCCCGCACTCCTACGTGGGGGCCTGCATGAAGCTGGCCGAGGACCGGCGCGGGCAGTTCGTGGACACGAGATACCTCGACGGCGAGCGGGCGCAGATTCACTACCGCCTGCCGCTGGCCGAGATCATCGTCGACTTCTTTGACGACCTCAAGTCGGTGAGCCGCGGCTATGCCATTCTCGACTATGAGCCGGCGGGCTACCAGGCGGGCGACCTCGTGAAGGTGGATGTGTTCATCAACATGGAGGCGGTGGACGCGCTGTCCTTCATCTGCCACCGGCTGGTGGCCGAGCGCCGGGGGCGGGAGGTGCTGCTCAAGCTGCGCAAGGAGATTCCCAAGCAGCTCTTCGAGGTACGCCTGCAGGCGGGGATCGGACGGCGAATCGTGGCCAGCGAGAAGATCGCCCCCCTGCGCAAGGACGTGCTGGAAAAGTGCTACGGCGGGGACGTCACCCGCAAGCGCAAGCTGCTGGAGAAGCAGAAGGAGGGCAAGCGGCGGATGAAGCAGATTGGGAGGGTCGAAGTGCCGCAGGAGGCCTTCATGGCGGTGTTGAGGAGGGACTGATGGGGAGGGAGGGTGCCTGTTGACTATGTCTGAGCTCCGCCATCTCCTACTCGCCGCCCGGGACCTTCACCTGCTGGTCCCGGCCTTCAACGTGGCTTACCTGCCCATGGTCGAGGCGATCCTCGGCGTGCTCGAGGAGACCGACGCCTTCGGTCTGATTGAGGTCGCTCGCCCCGATCTGGAGCACTTCGAGGCGGAGAGCCTGGCGGCGGTGGCCGACGAGTTCCGCCGGTGCGCGGGCGGCTGCCTCTGCGGGCTGCACCTGGATCACGTGCCGGTGATTGACGAGGTCGGAGAGCGCGTGGACTGGCGGGCGATGATCCAGGAGGGGCTGGACTGCGGCTACCACTCGGTGATGCTGGACGGTTCGCGTCTCCCCCTCGAAGGGAACATCACCACCGTGCGCGAGGTGGTGGAGATGGCCGGGCCCTACGGCGCAGCGGTGGAGGCGGAACTGGGGTCAGTCCTGGGACACGAGCCGGGGCCGCTGCCTCCGTATGAAGAACTCTTCGCCAGCGGCCTGGGTTTCACTTCGGTGGAGGAAGCAGAGCGTTTTGTCGCGAAGACGGGCGTGGACTGGCTCTCGGTAGCGGTCGGCAATGTGCACGGCGCCTTGGTAGGTGCGGCGGCCAATCAGCCCAAGGTCCAGGCGCGTCTGGCCCTAGACCGAATCCGCGAGTTGGCCCAGGCCACCGGCGTGCCTCTGGTTCTGCACGGCGGGTCCGGCATCCCCGCGGAGTATCTGCGCGCTGCGGCGCAGGAGGGCATCGTCAAGCTCAACATCGCCACCGATCTGCGCCAGGCCTACCAGCAGGTCCGGAGCGCCGGCGGGACGGTCTCCGCCGCGCAGGAGGCGGTAGTGCAGAACGTGCGGGAGATCGTGACGGAGCGGCTGGGAATCGCGGGCGGGGCTGCCCGGCTGAGAGCCTGAGCGCTCCCGTTACCACCTCCAGCGCACTCTCTTTGGCTGCCGGAGGCGGCGAACCCCGACGGGGACGATAACTCCCAGATGGTCAGTGTATTGACGAGTTATCATCCGGTGGTGCAAGCGCTCCTGGCCACGCTCTTCACGTGGAGCGTGACGGCGCTGGGCGCGGCGACCGTGTTCTTCGCGGTTCGCCCAAGCCGGCTGTTGCTCAATCTTATGATGGGCTTTGCCGCCGGGGTGATGCTGGCTGCTAGCTACTGGTCGTTGCTGGAGCCGGCTATCTCCCTGGCGGGGGGTTGGCGCACCCCCGCCTGGCTGCCCGCGGCGGTCGGCTTTGCGCTCGGGGGCGGCTTCCTCTACCTGTTTGATCGCCTGCTGCCTCACCTGCACCCGATGGCTCCGGACGAGGAGACGGAGGGCCTGCCTAGCCGATGGCACCGCACGGTGCTGGTGGTGTTGGCGATCACCCTGCACAATATCCCGGAGGGCCTGGCAGTGGGGATTGCTTTCGGAGCCACGGCGGTGGGCATACCAGAAGCCACCCTGGCGACGGCCTTGGCTCTGGCTCTGGGCATCGGCTTGCAGAACTTCCCCGAGGGGCTAGCGGTGAGCATGCTCTGCCGCCGGGAGGGTCTCTCCCGGGCGCAGGCCTGGAACTACGGGCAGGCCTCCGCTTTGGTGGAGCCGGTAGCCGGGGTCCTGGGCGCGGTGGCGGTGCTCCATCTCCAGGTCCTGCTGCCGTACGCCATGGCCTTCGCCGCCGGGGCCATGGTCTATGTGGTCCTGGAGGAGATCATCCCGGAAGGCCACCATGACTCCAACTCCGATCTGGTCACCCTGGGCGCGCTGGCGGGCTTCCTGGCGATGATGATTCTGGACGTGGGTCTGAGCTAGCGCCAACGGCGTCTTCCGGCAGGCAGGAGACTGCGCCTGTGGTCGCGAATGCACTGCCGCTCGTACCCAGACTGAACCTTAGGTAGGTGTCGACAGCCTCATGAGCTCTCTTGTCTACCGTCCCGACTGGGAAGCCGCCCGCGACCGTCTCACCACTTGGTGGAACGGTGGCGATATCGGCCGCCCGGCGATGCAGCTAACTGCGCCTTGCGAAGAGCCCTGGGAGGCCATCCCGGAACTCCCACAGCCGGAGGGCTGGATCACCGACTACTCCACCAGCGATATGGAGTATCACTTGTACGTTCGCTACCGGGGTGCGGCCTCGCGGTGGTATCTCGGCGAGGCTGTCCCGAGTATCGCCCCCGGCGATCTGGCGCCCAACTGCCTGGCACTGTATCTGGGTTGTCAGGGGCACGAGATGCCCGGCACCGTCTGGTGTGAGCCTTTCCTCGACGACCCCGAGCAGGCCCGCCTCGAGTTCGACCCTGAGAACTTCTACTGGCGATTCACCCGCGAGGCTGGGCGCCGATCGGCTGAGTTTGGACGGGGCAAGTTCCTCCCTCAGTTTCCCGATCTGATTGAGGGTCTGGATACGCTGGCCGCAGTGCGCGGCACCGAGAGGCTGCTGGCGGACCTGCTGGACCGGCCCGAGTGGGTCCACGCCTGCCTGCGGCGGATCACCGACTGCTACTTCCAGGTCTATGATCTGCTCTACGACGCCTATCGCGACGAGGTGGGCGGCTCGGTCTTCTGGGCCTGGGCGCCGGGGCGGATGGCCAAGTTCCAGTGCGACTTCTCGGCCATGATCGGTCCCCGCATGTTCGAGGAGTTCATGGGCCCGGTGCTGCGGGAGATGACCGCCCGGGTGGGCTACTGCATGTACCACTGGGATGGTCCCCAGGCTATCCCGCACAAGGCGACGCTGCTGCACCTGCCGGACCTGGACATGCTGCAGTGGACCCCCGGCGCGGCCTTCCCTCAGACGTACGACCCGTACTGGTTCCCGCTGTACCACGAGGTACTCGACGCGGGGAAGAAGCTACTGGTGGGAGCCAACTGCCGGGAACACCTGGAGGGCTTCAAGCGCGAGTTCGGCGAGCAGACGAAACAGATGATGATCAACGGGACAACGAAGACGCCGGAGGAAGCCGAGCAGTGGCTGCGGTTGATGGAGATCTAGCGTACCGTATGGGCTAAGGGGGTTGGAGCAAGATTGAGCCGGAGTTATAATGGGCGAGAGCTGGAGGCAACACAGCTATGGTCCACATTGGCCTTGATCACATCTACAATATGGACTGCGTGGAGGGTATGCAGAGCATGACCCCCGAAACGGTGGACTTGGTGGTGACCGACCCGCCTTTTGCCATCGACTTCCGGGCGCAACGCAGCAACTACAACCGCACGCAGTCACGGGTGCTACGCGGTTATCGGGAAATCCACGCAAGCGAGTACTCGCATTTCACCTTCGCGTGGATGGCAGAGATGCGACGGGTGCTGAAGCGCTCTGGAAGCGCGTTCGTCTTCTCCGGATGGAACAACCTGAAGGACATCCTGATTGCCGCTGATGAGCTCGGCTTCACTACCGTCAACCATATCATCTGGAAGTACCAGTTTGGAGTGGCTTGCACTCGTCGTTTTGTTACCTCACACTACCACTGCTTGTTCCTCTGCGTGGACGATTCCAAGCGCAAGTTCTTCCCGAACGCCCGATATCCGCAGGAAGCACGAGCCCCTGGCGGAGGGAGTCTGCGATACCAGGATATGGAGGACGTGTGGGTGATCAAGCGGGAGTACTGGCACGGGGACACGAAGACGCCCACGAAGCTCCCAGCAGAGATCATTGAAAAGATACTAGCGTATGCCAGCGAAGAGGGCGATGTAGTCATGGATCCCTTCCTGGGCTCCGGACAGGTCGCAGTCATCGCGAGCCGCATGAAAAGGCATTACCTGGGCTTCGAGATCGTTCCCGAGTACCACGCGTTCGCTCAGGAACGACTGAACACGGGACAATACCGGCTCTCCGCCGACGATGACGGAGAGGTCCCTACGCCGGATGCGCTGCGTCTCTTCGGAGTGTAGCCATGGTCAACCCCAGCACGGTGAAGGCTCTTGCCGAGAAGCTGTCGTCCTCTCTGCCGCGCAGCTGGGAAGGGCGGACGTGCATTCTGCGAATGCGTGACGAGGGCTTTCCTCACTGGCGGCAGATGGAGTGGATTGGGTTCTATTTCCAGTTTCTGTGCGCTGGGCTTCTGCCACCACTCATGAAGATACCAGGCCCTCGCTACGGGAAGCCTGAGTTTGATGGGTTCTGCGAGGTGCCCTGGGACTTCAAGGCGCATGCAATAAACACAAGCGCTCATCAGATCATCGTGAACGACAGCGAGGCCATCGCGCAGGCTATCAGCGAGTACGGTTCGGTCGGTTTGATACTCGCGCTCGGCGAGGTCGAGTACAACGACGAGGCTAGGAGCTTTCAGACTTGGCACGAACGGGTCAAGGGTGGACGGTCCAGGTATGAGGAGGAACGGATCAGGCGTGGCGCTTGGTCGCGCCTGAGGAAGGTCAACTTCACGCTGCGCCAGGTATCGTTTATCGAGATAGCCGATGCAACGCTGGTAAAGAGCGGGTCGTTTCAGAGCGACTTCCGCAACTCCAATGGGCGTCCGCGGCGGGCAAAGCTGCTCATCGACCTCGAAAGGCTCGAAGAAGAGAACATCCACTTCATAGACTTCCACTGACACGCCAAGCGTCCCGACGCGTCTCCCTTGGACGCTGGTCTTGGCGCCGGTCCAAGCAGCCTTCAGGCGGCCAGGCGCGAACAGGCGTCTTCAGCCGCCGGCGGCAGCAACATCTCGAACGTGCTCCCCTCTCCCGGTCGGCTGTCCAGGCGCAGTTCCCCGCCGTGCAGTTCTACAATTCGGCGCGCCACGTATAGCCCCAGGCCCAACCCCGCCTGGCGGCCCTGCGTGGCCCGGTGCCGGCTGCCGCGGCTGTACTTCTCGAAGATCGCAGCCTGCTCGTGGAGGGGAATGCCGGGGCCGGTGTCGCTAACGCTCAAACTTACCTGCCTTCCGCGGAGGCGGGCCGACAGGCGGATCTCGCCGCCGTCCGGCGTGTACTTGAGCGCGTTGTCCCCCAGATTGCTGAGCGCCAGCTCCAGGCGCGTGGGGTCGGCCCAGAGTAGCGGCAGGTCCGGTTCGCACGTGCAGGTCACCCGCAGGTCTCGGCCCTCCGTCCGGCGGCGCAGCAGGTGGCCGATTCGCCGGAGCATGTCCTCCGCCTCCACCGGCTCCGGCGTGAGGGTGTAGGCCCCGCGCTCTAGGTGGCTGGCATCGAGCAGCGCCGAGACCATGCGTCCCAGCCGCTCCGTCTCCTCGCGCAGCGCCGCCACTGCCTGAGCCTTCTGCTCTCCGTCCATCTCCTCGCCGAACTGCTGAAGCACCTGTGAGAGCGCTCCCAGTGTCGCCAGGGGGGAGCGCAGTTCGTGGGAGGCGATGGCCAGACCCTCCTCTTTCATACGGGCGGTGGCCCGCAGTTCGGTGACGTCCTCGAGGACTACCACCCAGCCTTGGGGCCGCCGGGCGCCCGAGGGATAGGGCACCGTACTCACCCGCAGGTCCCGGGGCAGGTCCTCCCCCAGTTCCACCAACCGGGGAGCCGAGTCGGTCGAGACGGCAGCGTGGTCGAAGTGGCCCAGCACCGCGCGCAGTTCCGGCGGCGCGCTCGCCGCCAGCGCGCAGTGGCCCAGCACCTGCTCCTCTCCGCATCCCAGTAGCTCCGCCACGCGTGGGTTCACGAGCACCACTTGCCCCGCTTCGTTGAGCAGCAGCACCCCCTCGGTCAGACTGCCCACGATGTGCGCGTTGGTGCGCCATTCGCGCTCCAGCACGCCAGCCAGCGCCCAGCCCAGCCAGCCTACAGCAACGGCGGAAAGAACCTGGGCAGCCAGGGGCCAGGCGTTAGGGAGGTCTATGCCGTAGGCTGCAGCCGCGCCGCTGTACCAGGCCACTACGATGGCGGTGGTCAGGGGCAGAGCGAGGGGCAGGCTGCCGAAGAAGACTCCCGCGAGCAAGATCACGATCAACAGCAGCATGTTGAAGGGACTGGCGAAGCCGCCGGTGCCAGCCACGAACATCATCAGCCAGGTCAGGTCGCCGATGAGCACCATCGCCGCCGCCAGGGGCTCCCCGCCACGGGCGTGCAGCCGGTCCCAGTCTATAAAGAAGCGGGTGAGCAGCGTGAAGAAGGCCGCCAGGCACAGCCCGGTCCAGGCCAGATCCATCCGCGCGCCGGGCGCCGCCGGCATGGCGAAGAGGAAGAAGGCGCAGAACAGAATCAGGACCGTCCGTACTTTGTCCGCCTCGCGCACCAGCCCAAACTCGCGCCTGCGTGCCACGTGCGAAGTGTTCATGAAGAGAGGGGGTCTCCTGAGTGAACGGCGATAGGTCAGAAGGTATATCGGCGGGGAGGGGCAGGAACCGAAGGGTACTGCTGCGAGGCAGATACAGAGGGGTCGGCTCCGGGCAGGTGAGGCCTGCGGTCCTGCCGAACTGCTGTCGGTCAGGATACCTGTCCCTGGAGGTTGCGTTCATGTCCCGCCACGTCACCGTTGCCAGCGTTTCTCATTCCCCCTCGGCCGACCGAGAAGAGCTGCTAACTCAGGCGGCCAGGTTTGTCCATCGCGCCCGGCGGATGGGCGCGGATATCGTCGCCTTCCCCGAGGTCTATCCGCACTTGCACGCGCCCATCGAGCGGTGGTCCGAGGTTGCCGAAGAGATACCCGGCCCGACTTGCATTCGGATGATGGAAGTGGCCGCCGCCGAGGGCTGTTACATCCTCTGGCCGTTGGTGGAGCGACGCGCCGAGCGTCTGTACAACAGCCTGGCTGTACTGGACCGGCAGGGACAGGTTGTTGGATGCTACAGTAAGATGTTCCCGACTATCGGCGAGATGGAGGCCGGGATCTGGCCCGGCGAGGAGGCCACGGTGGTGGAGACCGACTTCGGGCGCATCGGCATGGCCATCTGCTTCGACCTGAACTGGCGTCCTCTGTGGGAGGGCCTCTACAGAAACCGCGCCGAGATCGTCTTCTTCTCCTCCATGTACCGTGGCACCCGGCAGATGCAGGCTTGGGCTTTGGAGTTCGGTTTCTACCTGGTCTCGGCCATCACCGGCGAGTTGGGGCAGATCGTGGACCAGACGGGGCACATCCTGAAGACCTCGCATCAGGACGTGGTCATTGCCCAAACGCTAAACCTCAACCGGCGACTGCTGCACATGGACTTCAACTGGGACAAGATCGACGCCCTGCTGGAGAAGTACGGCAGCGACCTGACCTTCGACTTCACTGCGCCGGAGGCTAGGTTTGCGCTGGGATGCAAGCGCGAGGGGCTAAGCGTCGAGGAGATCATAGACGAATTCGGCCTGGAAAGGCTGGAGGATTACTGGGCCCGGGTAGTGACGATGCGGGAGAGGATACTCAACGAAGAGTAGGCATAAGAGCATGTTTGTCAAGGCGCCTCGTCGCTGCAGGGGTGGACATTTCGTGGGATACGGCCTCGCGGGAAGCCCAATCCTGTATCCGCAACCCTGCGCCAGGGACATAGCCCAGAAGGACAAGGGAGTCTGAAGGTGCCGGCCCCCGACCGGCAGGGCACGTACACGCTCCAGTTATGCTCATCCCCTATTCGTCTTCCAGTAATCTTTCTCTCAAGCCCGTTGACCCCCCTGCCGATATCGCGTAAGGTGCGGGCGTGTATCGGGGGGCGAAAGGCCGTTGGGGGCCGTGTTCAGAGGTGGGCGATGCCGAATAAGTGGAGTCCGACGGAGGCGTTGGGTCTGACTGGCATGCCCGCTTGGGGAGGGACACCGCCGTGAAGCGCAGAGACCTGCTGACTCATCCCACCGTACACTTGTTGGTCTACCTGCTGGTACCGCTGGTCATCAACTGCCTCTGTCTGCTGAAGATGACCGAGTTGTTTCCGCGGGGCAGCACCTTGGTGCTGCGCGGTGGTGGGATGCTGTTTGCCGTCTCCTGGGGCTGGGCGGGATTGTTCACCTGCGTTCTGGGCGGCGTTTTGTTCGGGCTGCCTATCGCCGGGTTCCAGGGCGCCTACCTGCGTTCGCGCCTGGCTCGCGTGCACCGGGGGGCAGAGGTTCGCGCTGCGCTCAAGTATGATCCTTGGCTGAATGGCCCCTGGCCTTGGCTGCTCATGGCGTTGGTTGCTTTCGGGGTCGGCTGGTTCTGGGTCTTTCCCCCGCTGGGTGGGCCGCTGCTGAGCGTGAACGTGCTGTGGGCCCGTACGCTGCTGTACCGCTTGGAGCTCCAGGCTCACGATCACTGGCGCGCCGACGAGAGACTGCGCCAGGGCGAGACCTCCCCCCAGCCCGAGCTGATCCGCCTCCCGCACTCGGTCTGACCTCAGCGTCCTCGCTGGTGGCGAAGCCCCTCGCGCCCGCTTGGCTCTGGCGGCAGCCTGACCTCCCCTGGCCGCTGGCCGGCCGTGCTTGCCCCGGCGCGAGTATCCTTATCCCAGGAGCTGCAGGCGCTTGACAGCTCTGTGCTCTTGTGCTATATGTAAAGAACATATAGATAAAGGAAACGAAAATGCCGAGAGGTCACTGTCACCGTCACGGGCCGGCCTATGGCCCTTGTTCCTGTTCGCTGGGCAAGATGCCCCGTCTGGTAGAGCCGCTCATCCTTAGTCTGCTGGCAAGTGGCCGCGCCCGGTACGGTTACGAGATCCTGGAGCGGGCCAATGCCGAGGCGCTCACCGACTCGCCCATTGACCCGGCGGTGGTCTACCGCACGCTGCATGTGCTTGAGCAGGCGGGGTGTGCGACCTCAACCTGGCAGGCAGGCGCGGGTGCCCCTCAGCGCCGGATTTACCAAATCACCCCCCAGGGACAGGAGCACCTGCGCGATTGGCTGGCGGTTCTCGAGCGGCATGGTCGGGCTTTGCTTGCTTTCGTGAACCGCTCTGCGGGAGAGACCTAGGCGCGGCCTTCCCCTGACGCGCCCCGATTGGCGGGCGGCCTCTATATGTAAAGTACATGTATAATGCCCACACGCAAGAAGGAATTGAAATGCCTGGATGGGACGGAACCGGACCTCGCGGTCGCGGTCCCCTGACTGGCGGCGGCCGCGGGTATTGCGCGCGGCCGGTCCTGCCGGATGAGAGCGGTGAACAACCCGCCGTAGCCGAAGCTCCCGCCGACAGGACAGGTCGGCCAGAGCGTGGGTCGGCGATCCGTGGACGGCATCCCCGCTGTCGCTGCGGACAGCGCCTGGGGGCGCCGTGGTGATCTCGGCCTCGTGGCAAACGCAAGGGGAGGCGGGGAGCGGCGCCACTGCCGCCCTTGCCTCCCTCTGCGCCGGGGTGTAGAATCTCTCCAGAACATCGGGGCTCGTGGGGCCCTGGAGGAGGCAAGAGGACGTGTCGGATCAGTCTGCTGTGGACAAGTCAACCTGGAGAAACAAAGTGGGTCTCGCCGAGATGCTGCGCGGCGGCGTGATCATGGACGTTACTACCCCGGAACAGGCCAAGATCGCCGAGGACGCAGGAGCGGTCTCGGTCATGGCCCTGGAGCGCGTACCGGCGGACATCCGCGCCGAGGGCGGGGTCGCCCGCATGGCCGACCTACGGATCATCGAGGCCATCATGGAGTGCGTGACCATCCCGGTCATGGCCAAGTGCCGTATTGGGCATTTTGCCGAGGCCCAGGTCCTGGAGGCCATCGGCGTGGACTTCATTGACGAGAGCGAAGTGCTCACCCCCGCCGACGAGAAGTACCATGTGTGGAAGCACGACTTCAAGGTGCCCTTCGTGTGCGGCTGCACCTGTCTGGCTGAGGCTCTCCGGCGCATCGGCGAAGGCGCGGCCATGATCCGCACCAAGGGCGAAGCGGGTAGCGGCAACATCGTCGAGGCCACCCGGCACATGCGCACGGTCATCTCCGAGATGAACCGCCTCAGGGTACTGCGCCAGGACGAGTTGATGACCGCCGCCAAGGAGATGGGCGCGCCCTTTGACCAGGTGCAGTACGTCCATGACCACGGCAAGCTCCCCGTGCCCAACTTCTCGGCGGGGGGCATCGCCACTCCGGCCGACGCGGCGCTGATGATGCAACTGGGCGCCGAGGCGGTTTTCGTTGGTTCCGGGATCTTCAAGTCCGAGGACCCCGCCGAGCGGGCCGCGGCCATCGTTCACGCCACCACCTACTACGAGGACCCGGTGGAGGTAGCCAAAGCCTGCAAAGGTTTACGCGGGGCGGCCATGCCAGGGCTGGACGTAAGCAAGCTCGAGGAGCACGAGCGCATGGCAACACGGGGCTGGTAGGTCCGGGCACCCTAGCCTGGCAACCTGCGGCGGGGTGACCCGGATGTCTGATCGGCGCCGGGGCGGGGGACTGTCCTGCCCAGACCCATGATCATCATTGCCCTGCCCGCCTACAACGAGGAAGAAGCCCTCTCGCGCCTCCTCCCCGATATTGCCGCGGCCCTGGAAGAGGCGCGAGTGCCCTACCGCATCCTGGTCGTGGACGACGGCAGTACCGACCGGACGGCGTCGGTCGTCGAGTCCTGCGCCGATCACCTCAGCGTGAGGCTGATTCGCCATCCCCACAACCTGGGGCTGGGCGCGGCTATGCAGACCCTCTTCGGCACCGCTTTGGCCGGCATGGGTGAGAATGATATCCTTGTCACTATGGACGCTGACGAGACTCACCGCCCGGCGCTGATCGTCCCGATGGTGCAGAAGATCCGCGAAGGCGCCGACGTCGTCATCGCTTCTCGCTACCGCCCCGGCTCTCAGATCATCGGCGTACCCAAACACCGCAACCTGCTGAGTGCCGGCGCTGCCTGGCTCTTCCGCACTATCGCCCCGGTGCGCGGAGCCAAAGACTACACCTGCGGCTACCGGGCCTACTCCGCGCTAATCCTGCGCCGCATGGCCGAGGTCTACGGCGAGACGCTCACCACCGAGTCTGGCTTTGCCTGCATGGTGGATCTGCTGCTCAAGCTCGGGAGCCTGGGTGCAGTGGTGGCTGAAGTACCGATGATCCTGCGCTACGACCTCAAGCCCGGCAGGTCCAAGATGAATGTGCTCAAGACGGTGCGGGATACGCTGCGGGTGCTATGGGCCAGGAGAAATCGAAAGCCGAAGGTCGAGACCCGTAAGTAGAAGCGGAGTTTCCTGCGTTCCAAAGGGGCTTAGTCGAAGCCGACGATGAAGGACGAGCTCCAGCCATCCTCCAGTCTTCCTCTCCCCGCGCCTCGGCGACCTCTTACCCTCGGCACGCTGACCGGACTCGTGCTGCTCGCCGCCGTCGTCTTGCTCCCCTACTTCCTCTCCCGCCAGCCCGCTTGGCTCGACGAGGCCATCTTCTCCTACATGGCTCAGGGACCCGATGCACAGGGCCTCCCCTACTACCAGGCCGGTTATGACAACAAGCCCCCCGGCATCTTCCTCCTCTACCAGTTGACCGGCGCGTACGACCCCGCCGGCCTGGGGCGGATGCGCCTGCTCCAGGGGGTCATGGTCCTGGCCACCTGTCTGCTCCTGCTCTTCTGGCTACGGCGGGAGGTCTCGGCGGCGGCGGGCTGGTGGGCGGCGGGACTGTACGCGCTGCTGCTGGCCTTCACTCCCGGCGTCTGGGCGCTGACGGAGCCGCCCATGGCCCTGTGCTCGGCGGCGGGCTTCTGCCTGGCGTACTCCGGGCTGAGTAGGGCGGGCCAGAGGCATCTGCGGGACGGTGGGAAAGAGCAGGCAGGAGCGGGTATGGGCGGCGATTCATCGCCGCCCGGTGGTGGTTGTCGGGGTGGGGATACGCCGGCAGCGTCGGCATTTCCGCTGGCCGGAGCGGGGCTGATGCTAGGGGTGGCCGCGACTTTCAAGCAAGTCGCGGTCTTCGACCTGCTGGGTCTGCTTCTGGTCGTAGGCGTAGCCGCCGGGACCGGACGGCGCTGGGTGAGTATGGCGGCGGTACTCGGCGGGGCGCTGCTCTGCGCCGGGGCCCTTGCCCTGTGGATGATTGCCACCGGACAACTGGCCCCGTTCTGGGACTGTGTGGTTCTCTCGCCGCTCCACGGGGGAGGGGTTGCCGACTGGAGCGTCCGCGCGGAAAACCTCGTCGGGTACTGGCGCTGGATTCTGCCGGTGATCCAGGTCCCGCTCTTCGTCGCGCTCCTGACTTACCTGCGATCGACCCGGCGCCCTCTGGGGCTGCTCCTGGGAGTCTGGTTGGTGGCCGCAGTCGTGGGTGTAGCCGCCTCGGGCCATTTCCTGCACCATCAGTCGGTGCAGTTCTTCGCCCCCCTGGCGGCGCTGAGCGGAATCGGCGGCGCCTGGCTATGGCGTCGGGGAGGAACCCCGTCTGCCTGGCCCCGCGCAGGGGTGCTCGGGCTGCTTACTCTCCTGGTCTTTCTCATACCCGCCGACAAGTACCGCATCCGCCTGCAGCAGGCCGTGGCGTCGCGCATCCAGGTCGGCGCCTCCGCCCCGGAGCGGCTGGGGCAAGGGCTGCAGGAGCGTGTGCCGCCTGGTGACACCGTCTACGTCCTGGGCATGGGCATGCCGGTCTACTTCTACGCCCAGCGGCGGGCGCCGACGCGGTACTTCCACTCGCTGCTGCTCTCCATCCCGGCGCTGCGGGAGGAGGCCGTCCGCGACCTGCAGGCACATCCGCCGCGGATGCTGGTCTTCGCTCCGGACTACTATGACGCGCAACGCGCCTTCAGTGCCCGGGTGCGCGCCGCGCTTCTTCCCGGCTATCGGCGGCTGCCGGTGGACCGCGCTTTTCCCGAATACGAGGTATGGCAGTGCACTCCGCCTTCCGAGCGTCCCTAGAGGAGAATCCCAGCCCGACGGCGGCCCCGCTCCGTTCGCTTGCGGCTTGGCTATTTGCCGTCGTACTGGCGACCGACCTGCTGCTCTTCTCCGGCACCGTGCGCTCGGTGGACGGCGGGACCATGCTGGCCGTAACCCGCGGCCTGGTAACGCAGGGCTCCTTCGCCGTGCCCGAGGGCTCCATCGGGAGACCGGGGCGGGACGGACGCCTGTATGCGCAGTACGGACCGGGATGCTCCCTCGCCGCGTTGCCGCTCTTCCTGGCGGGGCATGGCCTAGCGCGAGTGGCCGGGCTATCCCCGAAACGCGCGGCTCAGGTCGAGGAGTTCGCCGTGGCGCTCTTCAATCCGCTCGTGGTCGCGGGCCTCGCGGTACTGGTGCTGCTGACCGCGCTGGAACTGGGGGTAGGCCACCGGGCAGCCGCCGCGGGCGGGCTGGTGTGCGCCTTCGGCACCGGCCTCTTCGTGCAGATGAAGGACTTCAACAGCGAGCCGCTGACCACCCTGCTGCTGTTGGCTGGATTCTACCTGCTCCTGCGACAGCGGCGGGAGGTCACCTATGGGCGCTTTCTTCTCCTCGGTGCGCTGGCGGGGGCGGCCGTTCTCACCCGGCCCGCCAACGTCCTGGGCGCGGTGCTACTCGGCCTGGCAGTAGTAGCGCTGTCCCTGCGGCAGGGCCGGGGCGTCCGGGTCCTGGCCGATGCGGCCTGCTTTGCCCTACCGCTGCTCGCGTGCGCCGGTCTCTATGGGCTATACAACCTCGCGCGGTTCGGCGATCCCCTGGACACCGGCTATCACGAGGTGAGCTTCAATTATCCGCTGCTGCGGGGGCTGTGGCTGCAGCTTTTCAGCCTGGAGCGCGGACTGGTGTGGTATGACCCGGTGGTCCTGTTGGTTCCGGTGGGAGCGGCGCTGCTCTGGCGGAGACAGCGGGGGGCAGTGCTCCTGGCCGGGGCGCTCGCCGTCACCTACGTGCTGCTGTATGCGACCTACGCTCAGTCTCCCGCCGGCGGGCACAGCATGGGGCAGCGCTTCCTGCTGGTAATCGTGCCGCTGCTGGTGGTGCTGGCGCTGCCGGTCCTGGGCAAGGTGCGCTCTTGGACACGCGCCCTGGTTGTGGCTATAATCGCAGTCTCGGTCCTGGTGCAACTCCCGCTGGTCTGGGTTAACCCCTCCTACTACTACGCCGGGTTGGGCGCCGAGCAGGAGCGGAGCGGCGACCCGACCGTCAGATCCGGCCAAACCGTGCTGGTGCGCTCCTGGGCGCTGGCCGGGGAGGTCACCCGAGACGCGTTGACTCGGCCTGAGTGGGTGCGCTCCCTCCCGGCGCGCGCCCTCCCCGGCGCGGAGCGCGGCGAATTGTTGCCCGGCCCGCGCTCCTACCACGTGCCCTACTGCTGGTGGGCTCTGGCCTGGGCCTATGGCGTGCCGGGACTGATGGTGCTGGTGGCGGTGGTAGTGAACGTGGGGCTGGCCCTGCTCTGTGTTCGGGGCCTGATGCGGTCCTGGCCTAACGCCAAGGAGACGCCCAGATGAAGCTCTCCGTCATCATGCCGGTCTATAATGAGGCGCCCACGGTGGAGGAGATTGTCCGCCGGGTACTGGCCGAGCCGCACGAGAAAGAACTGATCATCGTGGATGACGGCTCCACCGACGGCACGCGAGAGATCCTGGCCCGCCTGGAGCAGGCTCACCCGGAACAAGTTCGCGTGATCCTCCACGAGCGCAACCGGGGCAAGGGTGCCGCCGTGCGCACTGGCCTGGCCCAGGCCACTGGCGACGTTCTCCTTATCCAGGATGCGGACCTCGAATACGACCCGGCCGACTACGGCTTGCTGCTGGAGCCCATCGAGCTGGGCCGGGCCGATGTGGTCTATGGCTCCCGCTTCCTGGGGGTTCACCGCGCCTTCCTCTTCTGGCACATGGTAGGCAACCGGCTGCTGACCTCTGTGACCAACCTGCTGTACAACGCCACCCTCACCGACATGGAAACCTGCTACAAAGCCATCCGCGCCGAGTTCCTCCAGGGCGTGCGCCTGCGCAGCGACACCTTCGACATCGAGCCGGAGATCACCGCCAAGCTGCTCAAGCGCCGGGCTCGCCTGTACGAGGTGCCCATTCACTATTACGGTCGGGACTTCTCCGAGGGCAAGAAGATCCGCTGGTACGACGGCTTCCGGGCGCTCTGGACGCTGATCAAGTACCGCTTGGTGGAATAGCCGAAAGGTGGAACGGGGAACGCAGAAGTGCAAGGGTCAAGGAGTGACAACGATGCCGACGAAGATGCACCATATCGGGGTTGAAGTCCGCGACATTGCTCGGTCGGAAGCCTTCTACGTGGACCTGCTCGAGTTCACCAAAGTCGCAGAGCACCGGTTTGAGGAGAGCGGGCGCGTCTTGAGCTTCCTCGACCTGGGCGGCGTGAGCGTGGAGTTGCTCAGCGGCCCGGGAAACACCGCCTACCTCGAGCCGCCTGCTACCCAGTGCGGCTACCGCCACCTGGCGCTGGTCACTGAGCACGTGGACGAGGACGTGGCGCGGGTACGCGCGGCCGGCTTTGCCGTGCGCATGGAGCCCACCGACATCCCGGCGGTCGGCGCCCGCATCGCCTTTGTTGAAGACCCTGACGGCATTCCCGTCGAGCTCTGGCAGAACCTGCCGTAGGATCAGTCGTCAGTCGTCAGTGGTCAGTCGCCGGCGGCCCGAGGTTCTCCGCTGACACTGACGACTGTCCACTGACACTGTCTGATTCCCATGCGCCGTTATCTCGTCCTTATTGCCTCTGTGGTCATGCAGGTATGCCTGGGCGGCACCTACGCCTGGAGCGTCTTTGTGCCGGCCCTGCGCGAGGTCTACGGGCTGACCAGCGCCCAGACGCAGGCCATCTTCGGCGTCACCGTCGCCCTACTCTGCGTCTCCACGGTCCTGGCCGGCAGGTTGCTGGATCGCTGGGGGCCGCGCCCGGTCGCCGCTCTGGGAGCGGTGCTCTACGCCTGCGGCTGGGTGCTGGCCGGCTTCTCCCGGGGCCACTTCGCTCTCCTGCTGCTGGAAGTCGGAGTGCTGGTCGGCGCCGGGATCGGCCTGGCCTACCTCTGTCCGCTGGCGACCTGTATTCGGTGGTTCCCGGAGCGCAAGGGCCTGATCACCGGCGTGGTCGTGGCCGGATACGGGGCCGGCGCTATCGTGCTCTCGGCGCTGGCCTCGGCCCTGTTCGCCCGCGGCCTGGACGTGCTGGTGATCTTCCGCTGGATCGGGATAGGCTACGGAACCGTGGTCCTCCTGGGGGCCCTGGCCCTGAGCGCACCGCCCCTGTCGGCGGGGGGACAGGCGCCGGTGCCGGTGCGCTTATCCGAGGTGCTGCGCCGCCGGGCACTGTGGGAGGCGGTGGCCGGGATGTTCTGCGGCACCTGCGCCGGGATCATGGTCATCGGCAATCTCAAGCCCATCGGCCTGGACGCCCGCCTCAGTGCGGCGGTAGCCACGGCCGCCATCAGCGCCTTGGCGGTGGGTAACGCCCTGGGCCGTATCTCCTGGGGCGCGCTCTACGACCGCTGGGGGCGAGTCGTCATCCCTCTCTCCCTGCTGTTCCTGGCCGGGGCCGTACTGGTGCTCATGGAGGCCCGCTCCGCCGGTGTCGGTCTGCTGGTTGCCGCGGCGCTGGTGGGCTTTGGCTACGGCGCCTGCCTGGTGCTGTACGTGGCCCGCGTCGCCTCCGTCTGGGGCCCCGATCGCGTGGGTATCGTCTACCCCCTGGTCACGCTCTTCCACGGCGCCGCCGCCCTGGTGGGACCGCCGCTGGGGGGATGGCTGTTTGACCTGCGGGGCGACTTCACCGTCTCCCTGCTGGTGGCCGTCGCCACCGCCGCCCTCGGGGCGGTAAGTGTCTGGGCGCTGCAGGGCCGGGGCGAACCGCCCGCCGTGCCCGGACCCGTCTCGCAGGACGTGCTCACCATCGAGCCGCCGGACTAGCCCGCATGAGCGACCACGCCCTGCCGGAAAACGTCACCCTGGCTGATGAACTCGCCGGCGCTCCCGAGCCGGAGACCCTTCCCGTCCCGCCTCCCTCCGGCCGGCGCTATGTGGTGCTGGTCGCCTCGGTCCTGATGCAACTGGCGCTGGGCGGCATCTACGCCTGGAGTACCTTCGCCGTGCCCTTGCGGGAGGCCCACGGCTTGACCAGCGCCCAGACCCAGATTATCTTCGGTCTGACCGTTGCCATGCTCACCCTGGCCACGGTCTTCTCGGGACGCTGGCAGGAGGTCCGCGGCCCCCGCCTGGTCGGCGTACTGGGCGCCTTGCTCTACGGGGGCGGCTACCTGATCGCGGGCTATTCGCGGGGAGCCTTTCCCTTGCTCCTGCTGGGCATCGGCCTTGTAGGCGGGCTGGGCACCGGCGTCGCCTACATGTGCCCCATCGCCGCCTGCATCAAGTGGTTCCCCGAGCGCAAGGGGCTCATCACCGGCGTCGCCGTCGCCGGCTTCGGGGCTGGGGCCATCGTCCTGTCGGCCGTGGCCCGCCTCGCCTTCAATCACGGCTGGGACGTGCTGCACTTCTTCTCCTGGATGGCGCCCCTGTGGGGCGGAGTGGCGCTGCTGGCCGCGCTGCTGCTGTCTGTCCCCCCGGTGCGCCTGGAGGAGGACCTGCCCCCCCTGGCCCCGCTGCGCGAGTTGGTGCGGCATCGCGAGTACCAGGCGCTGGCGGTCGGCATGTTCTGTGTGTCCTTCACCGGCATCATGGTCATCGGCAACCTCGAGCCGATGGGCCGTGCTGTCGGACTGACCCCGGCGGTGGCCACTCTGGCCATCAGCCTGCTGGCGGTGGGCAACGCCGTGGGGCGAGTGACCTGGGGCGGGGTCTACGACCGCTGCGGCCGCATTGCTCTGCCCGGAGCCCTGCTCTTTGCCACTCTGGGCCCCCTGGCCATGCTCGCCTTGGGTCGCAGTCCAGCCGGCTACCTGCTGGCGGCGATCCTCACCGGCTTGGCCTACGGTTCCTGCGTCGTCCTCTACGCCGCGCAGGTCGCCACCGTCTGGGGCCCGCACTTGGTCGGCGCCATCTACCCGCTGATCGGCATCTTCAACGGCATGGCTGCCCTGACCGGCCCGGCCCTGGGGGGGAGGCTGTTTGACGTCACCGGCAGTTACACCGCCGCCCTGGGGCTGGGCATGCTGGTCGCGGCGCTGGGCGCCCTGGCGGTCTGGGCCTGGCCGGGCGGGCAGGGGCGGCGCTTGACGCGCCGGGAGTAACCGGCGACAATACCCGCGTATCACCGCTTGCGGAGGTTGCTGCTCTGTGAAAATCGGAGTTCTGAGCCTACAGGGCGATTTCGGCGAGCATATTGCAGCCTTGCGGGAGGCCGGCGCAGACGCAGCGCCGGTCAAGAAGCCGGAGGAGGTCCTGGCCTGCGCGGGGCTGGTCCTGCCCGGCGGCGAGTCCACCACCATCGGCAAGCTCTGTGTGCGCTTCGGCGTCGGGGAGGCCATCCTAGAGCTAGCCCGCCGCGGCGCGCCGATCTGGGGTACCTGCGCAGGGATGATCCTCCTGGCCAGGGAGATCGAGGAGAGCGACCAGTGGCGACTGGGGCTGATGGATATTGCCGTGCGCCGCAATGCCTTTGGCCGGCAGGTGGACAGCTTCGAGACGGACGTGGACTTCGCCGGGCTTCCGGGGGGGCCGGTGCGGGCGGTCTTCATCCGCGCCCCGTATGTCACTCGGGTCCTGGACGGAGCCGAGGCCCTGGCAACGGTGGAGGGTAAGATCGTCGCCGCCCGTCAGGGGCAGTTCCTGGCTACCGCCTTTCATCCGGAGCTGACCGAGGACCGCAGGGTGCAGGAGTATTTCCTCCAGATGGCGCGAGATAGAGGGTGACAGTGAACAGTGTCCGGGTGAGTCGGGGCCAATAGGTCGTGTCCTCCTGACACCGAAACTGACACTGGAAACTGACACTCCCCACGGAGGTGACCGCGTGAAAGGCATCATCCTCGTCGGCGGTCTCGGAACCCGGCTCTATCCCATGACCCGGGTGACCAATAAGCACCTGCTGCCGGTAGGCCACTTCCCCATGGTGTACTACCCCCTGCACAACCTGGTCGAGGCCGGGGTGCGGGACATCATGCTGGTCACGGGCGGCAACCAGGTGGGAGCCTTCTTGGAGCTCCTACGCGACGGGCGCGAGTTCGGCCTGGCGCACCTGTACTTCGCCTACCAGCACGCGCCCAAGGGCATCGCCGACGCGTTGCGCTGCGCCGAGGCTTTCGTGGACCGGGACCGCTGCATCGTCATGCTGGGGGACAACATCCTGGCGGGGAGCATCAAGCCCTTCGTGGACCGCTTCCGGGAGCAGCCGGCGGGCGCTCGGGTATTGGCCAAAGAGGTGCCCGACCCCCACCGCTTCGGCGTGCCGCGCTTTGACGAGGCCGGGCGCATCGCCGAGATCATCGAGAAGCCGGCGGACCCGCCCTCCAGCCTGGCCATCATCGGCGTCTACATGTACGACGAGACGCTCTGGGACATACTGCCGACCCTGGCGCTCTCCGCGCGGGGGCAGTACGAGATCACGGACGTCAACAACGCCTACCTGCAGCGGGGGCAGTTGGACTACGACGTCATCTCCTTCGGCTGGTCCGACGCCGGCACGCCGGAGAGCCTGCACCGCGCGGCGGAGATGATGCGCACCAGCGACTTCCTGCCCCAGATCGAGGAGGGAGTCTGGGAGGAATAGAGAAGATCGTCCTACGTGGAAGGTGGAACGTGGAACGCCGAAAAGCGCCTCCAAGTGAGAGCATCTACTGACCGCAGTCGCTCCCCGGCCGTCGGCCACCAACCACCGAACATCGACCACCAACCACCGAGTACCGACTATGACCTTCTGGCAAGCGCTCCTCCACGAAGCAGGGAACGCTGAGACCTGGGCGGGACGCGCCCTGAACGTGCTCGTCACGCTACTCGTCGCTGCCCTGCTCATCTCGCTGGTGGTGTTCCTCGAGCGGCGGGTACGCCCGGCGCTGCAGCGGCGGGCGGAAGCGGCACCGGGGCTTGCCGCCAGCCGCGCGCGCGCCGCCACCACCGTCGTCTCTCTCCTGGGCAGTCTGGCTCGCTGGGCCGTGCTGCTCTTGGCGACGCTGTACATCCTGGCCTCTTTGGGCGTCAACCTCTGGCCGGTGCTGACCGGCATCGGCTTCCTGGGCGCCGCCCTCGCCTTCGGCGCCCAGTCCCTGGTCAGAGACTTGGTCACCGGCGTCTTCATCCTGTTAGAGGGGGAGTACGCCGTCGGCGAGTACGTCACTGTCAACGGCATCTTCGGCCAGGTGGCGGCCGTCAGCCTGCGTACCACTGCCTTGGATACGCCCGAGGGCAAGCGCCAGTACTTCCCCAACGGCGCCATCACCACGGTGGCCGTGTACCCCGAGCCGCTCAGTTGGCACCACCTAACGGTGCCCCTGGCCACGGCCGCGCAGGTGGCTGACCTGGCTGGGCCGCTAGGTCGGTTGGCGGAAGAACTGCGCGCGGCCTTTCCCGACCGGGTACTGCAGGTCGGCGAGGCGGAGGCGTACGGAGAGGGGCGGCTGGTGCACGGCTTGCGCCTGGCGGTAGCGGTCCGTCCGGGCTGTGAGTGGCTGGCGACGGAGGAACTGGTGGGACGAGCCCGTCACCTGTTGGAGGCGAGGCAAATAACGCCCCCCGGCGGCCTGGCCCTGTCGGCGCGCCCGGGAGGACTCTAGTCGCGGCTCCCGGACCAGTGGCACCAGCGGCTCGCCGGTGCCCTACCGCGACATTGCTACACGGTCAAGCCCTTCCGGAGAAGAGCGACGGGCAATACGCCCGTCGTACCGGGGCTCTGAGACTGCTTCTCATCTACGCCGGCTTCGTTGAAGTCGGGCCGTAGGGCGGCCCCCCGAGCTCGTCCTCCTCGGACAGATCACTCTCCGCCAGCAACAGCAGTGCCTTCTGCAGGTGCTCATCCGCCTGGTGCAACTGATCACGCACCACTTCCGGCATCCGGTGGGTCTCGGCCACCAGCAGCACTTCCGCGCGGGCATCCTTAATTCGGTCAAGTATGTGATCCAGATTCATGGTTGCTCCGATGTAACTCGCGACTCTCTCAGGGCAGCGCCGCTGCCTCCGCCGTCTCCGCGGCTAGTGCTGAGATGCGATTCTCCCCCCGGCCAAATACGGCGCTGATGAGTGTATCGTTCAGCGGCGCGGCCCAGACGGCAGGAATCGCTTCCGCGCCGTGCAGCGCGCCCCACACCGACCCGGCGGTGGCTCCGTTGCAGTCTGTGTCCCACCCGCCCTGCACCGCCAGCCCCACGGCCGCCGAGAAGTCCCCTTCCGCATACAGCAGCGCAAGCAGCACCAGCGCCGCGTTGTTCAGTGTGTGCACCGGGTGATACTGCCCGTACTTTTCCTGCACCCGGTCGCAGCTGCGGTCCCAGTCCTCATCCAGCGCATACCACGCCAGGCAGTCCCCTACCATCTCCGCAAAGCGCGACCGCGCGGGGATGACCGCTAGCCCCGCCTCCAGCGCCTCGCCCAGATCCTCGGTAGTCAGACTCGCGGCGATCAGCGCCGCAAAGAACATCTCCCCGTAGATACCATTTTTCGTATGCGAGATGCAGGCATCCCGCCAGGCCAGCTCTGCCGCCAGAGCCGGCTGCCCAGGCGCTACGTAGCCCCACAGGTCCGCCCGTATCTGCGCCCCGATCCACTCGCGATACGGATTGAGCGCGTAGGCTGACTCGGGCGGCTCCAGCTCCAGCACAAAGTTGCGGTACGCCGCCCGCTCGGCGGTGTAGGTCTGGTGGTAGGGCAGCCAGGTCAGCCAGGCCTCCGCCACTTGGCGCGGGGTGAACTCCGGTCCGTGCTCCCGCCACACCAGCAGGTTGAGCACCGGGTAGTCGGTGTCGTCGTCTCGCTCAGCGCGACGGATACTCCCTCGCGCCAGAGGTGAACTGGCAGGCAAGTCTTGGCTGGCGGGGAAGTAATCTCGCAGCGGGTACTCCCCGGCCGTCTCCAGCCGCGCGCGGATTCTCTCCCTCGTCCAACCCTCCACCGGCTTGCCCAGCATGCATCCGGCGCAGCGTCCCAGCCAGGCTCCATGCAGCTGGTCCCCGAGCGTTTCCCGGTCCACCGGCAACACGGGTGGAGTCGCGGGCCGGGCAGCGACGATCTCTTCCCAGTCCGAGGGCTCCTCATACGCCCAGTCCTCTCGCTGGGACAGGCTGCGACCAGCGTCCCATAGCTGCGCGGGGTCGGCCGTAAGGCGTTCCTTCAGCGCCGGCGCTTCCAGGCCCGATAGATCCCTCCCCTCCTCGCGCAGTTGCGTCAGTTCAGCCTGCCGGAGCCCTTCCCAGACCTCGTCCGACATGCTCAGCATGGCATCTCTCCCTAGATGTGCGTCTTGTGGAGCGAAGCAGGTTCACCACCTGCCCGTTAACTAACAGGTCAGCTGCGGAGTGGCCGGCCGAGACAGGGCGTAAGCCCGTTGGACTGCTCTTACAATTGGCTCAACACTTCCAGCGCCGTCTGCACTACGGCCCCTGCCGTTTCGGGAGTCAGTCGGCTGCTCCGCGCCAGCAGCGTCTCGTAGCCGCCCTCGGCAAAGGCCCGCGCCGTGGGCAAATAGCCCTCCCAGCCATTGGCCAACTCCACCACCGCGGTCGGCTGCCAGGGGGAGCGAGCCTCGATCTCCAAGCCAGTCTCCGCGAACACTTCCGCCGGTATCCCCACCAGCGCCGCTGACCCCAGGCGAACAGCCTGAATCTCCAGCTCCACTGTCTCCTCACCTGCTTGATACAAGGCCAGCGCCTCGTAATCGTAGACTTCCTCTTGCGTGTGGGGCCAGCCCTGCTGACCGAGGCGTGCTTCCGCTCGTGCCACCGCTGCCGGGTCCGGTCGTCGCACCGCGGCGTTGACCAATGCGTGAGACTCCGCTGCCGTCCAGTCCTCCCGGTACTCCAGTTCCGCCAGCAGATCCAGCGCCGCTCGGGCCAAGGCCCGCCCGCTGCGCTCCGTAGCTGCGTAACTGACGGTCGCTGCCGGCAGTGGGGCCACGCCCTCGTGGCGGTACGCCGGCGGCTTCCCATGCAGCAGGTCCCAGTGATTGATGTCCCCACAGGCGCCGTTCACAAACACCACGCCCGTCTCCGGCCCCAGCGCCTCCTGCAGAGCTCGGGTCAGATAGCCGGGGTAGTCGGCGGAAAGGTCTGCCCCGCCCTCGATAGTCGCCGCGTGTAAGGCATAGTTGACCAGCAACGTCTCCGGCCCGCCCTGCTCCGGGCGAAACGCAAAAAGGCGCAGGTTGGGGTTGACCGGTCCGACCGGCTCCAGCGCCTCCGGGTTGCCGATGCCGGGATTGGTACAGACGGTTCCGTCGCGCATCCGGTAGCGACGGTTGAACTGCAGGCCCGGCACCGGTACCGTCCCTATGCCCAGCGCGCAGGCCCGGGCTCGCTCCCGGGCGCTTGCCAATGCCCGGGCACTGCGGGTCACCAAATGCTCCAGGTAGCCTTCGTCCCGGTTGCTGAGGAAGGCGGTCGCCGTCGGCGGACCATGGTGACTGTGTGTGGCCGCGATGAACAGCCGCTCCGCCGGGATGCCGGCCTGGCGCTGGGCCGCCTCCCGCATGCTCAGAACCGTATCACGGTGCAGGGCGACACAGTCCACCGCCACCAGGCCCAGCGGAGGGTTGGCCTCGATCACCGCCGCCCGGGCATACAGCTCGTCATGAACCCCCGTTGCCGCCCTGTCGTGCAGGCCACCGGGTACCGAACAGCCCAGCGGAGGGGTGATGACGACAGCCGCAGAGCCGAGCGCAAGGGACATAGGGAACCTCCCATCGTGAGGACGCGGTTGCGGGCTATGCCAGTAAGGGAACGGGCGTATGGCGCGGGCCTATCGACCCGCGCGCGAGGTCGCATAGTCGTCGGGTGGCGGGCTGGGAAGCCTGCTCTACGCGGAGGGGAAGAGCTGCTCTCTGAACACAGCCCGAGAACCGTCCTTACAAGCGACCTAGCACCTCCACCGCCGTTTCCACCACCTGCTGCCCGGCCTCAGGTACCAGCTTGCTGCTGCGCGCCAGCATCGTTTCATAGCCGCCCTCGGCAAAGGCCCGCGCCGTGGGCAGGTAGCCCTCGCAGCCATTGGCCAGTTCCACGACCAGCGTATCCGCCAGCGGCGAACGTGCTCGAATCTCCTGCCCGATCTCGGTGAAGACCTCGTTGGGGATGCCCACCAGCGCCACCCGGCCCAGGCGCAGCGCCTGGATCTCCATCTGGACCTCTGTCTCGCCCGACTCATACAGCGCCAGGGCCTCGCGATCGTAAATCTCGTCCGCGTCGGTCAGTTGCGCGCAGCCCCGGGCGGCACGCAACGCTCGGGCGCGCTCCAGTTGCTCCGGCGAGCCCTGCCGCACCCCTACGGTCAGCACCTCGTGCGCCTCGGCCACGTCCCAGTCGGCGGTGTATTCCACCCCCGGCAGCAGACCCAGCGCCGCCTCCGCTAGCGCGTGTCCCGTCTTCTCGGCGGTTTCCTGCTCTCTGGCCACCTCCATAAAGAGATCATGCGCCACCTCGGTCGGCGGCGCCCCTCCCATGACGTCGAGGTGATTGATATCCCCGCACGCGCCGTTGAGGAACAGCATCTGCGTGTCCTGACCCAGCGCCTGCTGCAGGGCGCGCTTCAGGTAGCCCGGGAAGTCGGCGCAGACCTGGGTCCCGCCGACCGTGTCCAGGTGTAGGGCGAAGTTGACCACCAGCGTCAGCGGTCCCTGGGCCGGCCGAAAGGCCAGCAGGGCCATCTCCTCATATACCGGCCCGGCGGGACGCACCACCTCCGGGTTGCCGATGCCGGGGTTGGTGCGAACCGTGCCGTCCTTCATCCAGTAGCGGCGGTTGAACGCCAGCCCGGGGACCGGGGTAGAGGCAAAGCCCAGCGCCGCCGGTGTCGCGTTCGCCTGCGCCTGAGCCAGCGCCTCTCCCGTCCGACGGATCAGGTAGTCCAGGTACTCCGGCTTGGTGTTGGTGCCGAAAGCCTCCCGCACCGGCCCGCCGGTGTGGGTATGAGTGGCGTGGATGAAGATGCGCTCGCCCGGAATCCCCAACTGTTGCTCCGCCCCCTGTCGGACCGCCAGCACCGCGTGGCGCGGCATGGCGATGACGTCCAACGACACCAAGGCCAAGGGCAGATCGCCTCCGATGACCAGAGCATAGGCGAACAAATCATTCTTCACGCCACTGACTAGTCGCTCTACAAAGTATCCGGGGATGGGGGCCCCCAGCGGAGGGTTGATGGGCACAGCCGCCGCGCCGACGGGCAGGTTGCTCATAGTGGAATCCTTTCCGGGTCAGCATCCGTCTGGTGGTCGGTGACAGGGGCTTCCTACTGCGCCTGCCTCCCGTAAGGGTGGCGACAAGTGGCCCCCGCTCCGGTGGCACTGGCGTCTGGCCGGCGCTCCGCTGTCGTTCCCGCCCTCCGCCTCTTCCCGAGACCTGATTCCCTCATTCCCCTCCCCGCACAGGGCGGGTGAGGCAGACTCGACGGCAACCCCTGCGTTGACAAGCATAGGGCCCGGGCCAGGCCCTGCTTCCCCTACCTCCCCTTCTCCGCCCGCTCGATGATGGCCTCCTGCCAGCGGGGATCCACCTTCACGAAGCGGGCACTGTAGCCGCTAACGCGCACTGTAAGGTGGGCAAACTGCTCTGGATGGGCCTGGGCCCGGCGCAGTTCCTCCGGTGAGAGGGTATTGAAGTGCAGATGAAAGCCACCCAGGGCGAAGTAGCCCTCCACCAGATCGCGGATCAGCCGCCCACCCCCGGCTCGTCGCAAGTCGGCGGAGGCCAGCGAGACCGAGAAGGGATTGCCGCAGGCGCACAGCTTGTGGCGTACGTGGGCGGCAGACCGCAGAGCCGAGGTGAGGCTCGCCTCCACTGCCCCCGAGGGCGCCACGCCGTAGCTGAGCAGGTCTCCGGCCCGGCGCCCGTCCGCCGAGGCCCGCTTCCCGCCATAGATGTCGCCGGAAAAGCGGAAGAACCCAGGGTAGAGCCTAACTCCGTTGTCCAGACGGCTGTCCAGGATCATCCGCGCCAGAAACTCAGAGACCTCTGCGGCCAGAGCATTAGTGGCCCGCGTGTCGGTTCCATAGCGCCCAGGCAGGTGCAGCAGGCGCCGACGCAGCGTCTCGTTCGGGAAATCCTCCGCGATCGCCGCCGCCAGTTCTGCGACCGTCAGGCTTGGCTCATCGTAGACCAAGGCGCGAACCGCGTGCAGGCCGTCCACCAGCGTGCCCAGGCCCAGCAGGTTGACCCCCATGAGGCTGTACTGAGCGCCTCCGGCTTCCATCGGCGTCAGATGCTCCACGCAGCCCCGCATCAGCAGGCTTCCGAAAGGCGAGGGTGCCAGGTCCCGCTTACGGTTCCATTGCTCTTGTAACCGCCGCCGCTCCTGCTCCCAGGCAGTGCGCATCCGCTCTCGCCAGCCGGCCAGGAAGGCTGAGAAGTCGGTCGCCTGCCGCGCCGCCGGAGTGGCGAGGCTATCGCTGAGTAGATCAGGCAGGTGCAGGCACCCAGCCACGGTATTGGCCCAGGCCGCTCCCTGGGGCACCGTCTCATAGCAGCCTACTATAGCATAGTCCGCAGCGTCGGCAGGGGCTATACCCACTGATTCCAGGGCTGGGATGACCACCCTATCGTTCAGAAACCCCGGCTGACCGTCCCCTACCGCCGCCAGCTCCCCCGCCTCCTCCCACAGCTGCGCGGGTGTAGCATCATGTACACGCACACATAGCGAAGGCTGGAAGCTCCGCAGCTCTCGCATCACCCGAAGAAGCAGAATGGAGAGCGGGTTGGTGGCGTCGCGGCCCGTCCGGTCCACCCCTCCGACCACCAGATTCTGGCTCTCGTCGCCTGCGCAGCACTGGAGGTAGAAGGCGCCGACCAGGTCCTGGGCCTGCGGCCAGGTGGTGCGTCCCGCCGCCAGGTCCTCGCGCAGAAAGGGCCAGAGATACTGGTCCAGGCGGCCAAAGGAGAGGGCCGCGCTGGGATTCTCGGCGTGGACGAAGACCTGCGCCAGCCAGACCAACTGAAGCGCCTGGCGGAAGGTCTGAGGCGGGGAGTTGGCTAGCCGGCGCAGGTCGACGGCGAGCAAGGGGTCCGGGCAGGCCTGGGCATGGCGCTGGATGAACAGGCGGAAGGCGGAGAGAGCCTCACCCCACGCGTCCCCCTCCATTGGGCTGGTGACCGACGGGAGGCAGGCCCGGACGCAGGCGAGGTCGGCGGCCAGGCCGGAGATACCTCGGCGGAGGAGGACCTCGTAGTCGTGCACCACGTGCCCGCCGTTGTCGGCCCAGCCGAGGGCGCGCAGCTCCTGAAGGGAGAAGTCCGCACAGACTTCGGGGGGACAGAAGGTTTGCTGCCCGGCGAGGAGGTCGTCCGGGTCAAAGCGGAGGGGGAAGGTGGCGGCGAATTCCGTCAAAGCCCGGGCCCGGCGGGCCAGGGCCGGTTGTCCCACCGTCGCGCGGTAGGCCCGCAGGAGAGATTGGCCGTAGGCACGGCAGTCGTCATCCTCGGCGTAGAGCCGCCGGCCCAGTTCGCGGTAGCGCGCCTCAAAGCGGGCCTGCAGGCGCCCCAGGCGCGCAGAAAGGGGGAGGTCCGGGGGGACCTCCCCCCGGAGGTCGGCAGCATGCGTGCAGTCGGGCGCACCGGTCATAGACTACAGCGGCAAGAAGTACGCGCTACCCAGGACGCCCTGGGGGTTGCCTACGCCCGGATTGTTGACCGGCGGTAGCACGCCGATGTCGTTGTACCAGGGCTCCTCGTTGGCGGTGTCGTTGGTCCGGGTGTACTTGTATGCCTCCAACATGGAGACCTTCAGGTCGCCGCTGGTGTCGGCGTTGACACTGGTGCCGTAGTCCGGGGTGGAGCCGCGCAGGGCGGCCAGGAAGTGGTACATGAACATGTCGTAGGTGTAGTTGTTGGTGGTGGGATCCTTGCGCGCCCAGGAGGGCTGGCTCTCGTTGGCGGCGGTCATGATGACGCGGCGCGGGCCGAGCAGGTCACCGATGAAGCCGCCGCTGAAGCACTGCTCCATGACGATGACCATGCGGAAGTAGTGGGTGAGCTTATTCAGCTCGGTGCGGAACTCGTCGTCGGTAATGGTGGTCCCGTTCCACAGCCAGAGGGTTTCGTCAATACCCAGGGTGTCGGTCTTGTCGCCATCGCTATTGATGTCGAGGTTGAAGGCTGCCTCGGAGATGGCGTCGGCCTCGTCGCCGTTGGTGTCCACTACCCCCCCGTACATCCCGGCGGGGTGGGTGGCGTCAATGGGTAACCGCGCGAACCCGCCCCCGTGGTCAGTGGTCATGATGAACAATGTGTCATTGTCGCCCATCTTCTCGGCCAAAGCATTGAAGACAGTGGTGATATTGGCCTTGGTCGCGGCATAGTCGACGGTCATGCCGGCGTCGCGGGCCACTCCGTCGGCGTAGAGAACGTAGATGTTGGCGTCGGTGTAGCCGGCGTCCTTGAGCAGGTTGTAGGTGGCCTTCGTCTCGTTCCAGTAGCGGACGTGGTTGTTGGCCGCGTTGATGCCGCCGGAGATGAGTACTGCGTAGCGAATGCGCAGGACCAGCGGGCCGCGGAATCGGAGAAGCAGTTCGCGGCTGAGCGGGCGGAGGGGCAGAGTGGTGGCCGGGGAAACCGCTCGCGAGGCGGCAGTGGTAATCACCGGCTCCAAAACGGCGGAGGCGTCCTGTGTGTGGGGTGGGTCGCCTGGAGCAGGACGGCGCACCTGCACGCGCAACTGCACCAGGTCGCCGGAGCGCACCGTGGTGGGGAGCCGGCCCACTAGCAGCTGGTAAGAGTCGGGCGGCAGAGGCAGGTTCAGCGCCACCCGGTTGTAGTCATCCACCAGCATGGGTACCGAACCATCGTAGTAGAACCCCTCCACCGTGACCTGGCGGCCAATCAACTCCTGCAAGCGAGGCCCGGCTAGTCGCTCGAGGCCGAGAGCAGGGCGCGGCGTCAACACCCGCGGCGGCCCCTGACCCCAGAGGGGAGTGAGCGTCGCGAGAAGCAGGACGGAGGCCAGAACCGAAGCAGATCGGCGGGTCATGGGGAATCACGCTCCTTTGTGATGGTTGAACGGCAGCCGAACGACGGGTCGGAGAGGAGCGAAGGGCCTCACCCCCCTGGCCCCCTCTCGTTGCCGGCTGCGCCGGCCACACTCTCCCCCACAGGCGGGGCAGAGACTTGCCACTCGCTACCTTCTACTCCTCCATCATTTCCGGGACAGAGTGCTTGGCGACATACTCGCCCTGCAAACAAGGCAACACATAGGGCCCCTCTGGGATGACGGCAATGGTCGCCTCCGGCCCGAGCGCCGTTAGGGCCTGTTCCACCCCGGCCTCCACACTCTCTACCGGCTCCACAAACAACTCGCGCTGCAAACCTGGGTCGAGAGTTGAGAAGTTCAGGACCCGGTGCCTGCGCACCACTTGCTCAATCTGGTGCAGGCCCCAGCCGTCAATCTGGTGTGGGCCGCTGCCGGCCAAAGCGTCCTGCACCCAGAGATGGCAGTCGTCAACCGACAGCATCAGGTCCGCGAACTCCGGGTTGCCTAGGCCCTCTTCGTTCTGTTGGGCGACGATCACATAGCCGCCGGGGCGGCAGATCCTTCCGCCGACGGTGATCGCCTTCAGGCCCTGATAGAAGACACGGTCTAGCGGATAGCCTGCATTAGAGGTGACGACAATATCCACAGGTTCGTTCAGGACGAGCTTGGCGGCGCGCTCAGCCTCGGTCATGCCGCAGACCTGCACGGCCCGGGTTTCGCCTGCCCACACGCCGGTCACGCGGCGGTCCTCGTCCAGGGTGCAGGCGACGGAGAAGTCGGCCCCACCGGCGAGGTGGTAAGCCTCCCAAGCCTCCATGTCGGCGGGATTGCCCCGGACCCGGCCCATCTCCACGGCGGCGTGCTCGATCATTTCCGGGCAGTGGAAGAGGCAGATGGTTTCCTCGGCGGCCAGGCCGGGGAGGATCATCTTGCGCCCGCCGGAGTAGCCGGCGAAGAGATGGGGCTCGATCAGCGAGACAAGGATCCGCAGGTCGCTCTCGAGGTAGCGGCGGTCCACCAGAACGGGGGTATGGCGATGAGTGCGGCCGACCCAGGCGTGGCTGGACAGGTCGCGAGCCTGGTGCGACTCGATCCGGTAGCCGCCGGCCAGGATCTCAGGGCCGACCATCTCGAGGAGGTCTCCGGCTGTGGCCTCGCGATGCAGGCCCGTGGCGACGAGAAGGAGAATATCCGGCGCGGCCAGACCGGCGGCGTGGAGGGTGTCGAGGAGGGGCGGGAGCAGGGAGGGACCGGGGAGAGGCCGGGTCAGGTCGGGGAGGACGACGCAGGCCTCACGACGGCCGCGGGTGATCTGCTCCAGTGGGGCGCCGCCGAGAGGTGCGCGGAGGGCCTGGGCCGTGGCGGCCTCTACGTCGGGCAAGGGTGGGCCGGCGCTCAAGTGCAAGACGTGCTTGACGTTGCGGTCGGGAAGGGTGACGGTCAGGCCCTCCCGGCCGTAGCGGAGGCGGAGGTCCATGCGATAGATTTCGTTGCGGAGGGAGGGGGAACCTGCAAGGAGAGGCCCGACCGCCCCACCCCCCCGGCTCCCCTCTCCTTGCGGGAGTCGGAGGACCTCACCCCCCTGCTCCCCTCCCTGAAGGGAAGGAGGGAATGGCCACCTCGGCCCCTGGACGCCTCGTACCCGCCGCAAACGGCGGGTACTCTCCCCCGCAGAAGGGGAAGAGAAGGCCCCGGAGGAAGAGGTGCGGCGGGTAGACACCAACTGAGGAGGAATTGCCGATGTCCTTGTCTCTACCTTCCGAGTCCATGCACGAGTACTTCTCGGCCCTGGCCCGGGGCGGGAAGAGGAGGCTCAGCTATGAGCGGGTGCGGCCAAAGGACTGGCGGGAGTGGCAGATCGAATTGCGGGAGGCGCTGCGGGAACTGCTGGCGGTGGATGTCTACGAGCCGCACGAGGTATGGGGAGAGATGCTCTCGGAGGAGCAGCTGGACGGCTACCGGCGGCAACTGGTGCGGGTGCAGGGACGGGATGGGGCGGTGATTCCGGCCTATTGGCTGATCCCGGATGACCTGCGGGAACCGGCGGGGGTGATGATCGCGCTGCACGGGCATGGGCCGGGCAAAGTCAAGCCGGTGGCGGCGAGCCAGGACTACTGGGGCCGGGCGGTGGACATCGGGGGAGAACGGGACTATGCGGTGCAGGCGGTGCGGCGGGGGTACCTGGCCCTGGCACCCGACTTGCGGGGGTTTGGGGAGATGATGTTCCCGGAGGCGCTGGAGATCGCCAAAGACAACACCTGCACGGAGATGGCGATGCGGGCGATGATGGTGGGGCGGTCGCTGCCGGGGATGCGGATTCTGGACATGGCGAGCCTGATTGACTGGCTGGTGACGCAGCCCCAGGTAGACGCAGGGCGGATTTTCGCGACGGGGCAGTCCGGGGGCGGGACGCTAACGGTCTGGGCCTCGGCGCTGGAGGAGCGAATCGCCGCGGCGCTGCCTTCCTGCGGCTTCTGCACCTTCGAGCATTCCATCATGTCCATTCACCACTGCCCGTGCAACTACGCAGCGGGGATGATGGATCTGTGCGAGTATTATGACCTGGCGGGGCTGATTGCGCCGCGGCCGCTGCTGATCATCGCCGGGGCGGTGGACTCCATATTCCCGCTGGAGGGAGTGCGGGTAGCCTACGAGAAGGCGCGGGAGGTGTACCAGGCGGCGGGGGCGCCGGGGAACATCGAACTTTTCGTGGGAGCAGAGGGTCATCGCTACTACGCCGAGAGGGTGTGGGGGTTCCTAGAGGAGAAGCTGACGGGCGCATAGGCAGTGGACGGCGCGAGGGGCGGTCGGAGGAGAGAGAAGCAGTTCGCAGGGCGCGGGCGAGGCGAGGTGAGTAGATGCACAAGGCGCGGGTGCTGGCTCTGTGCCTATTGGCCTGGGGGTCGGTGATGAGAGCGGGAGGAGAGGAGGGGTACTCGCATGCGCTTCCTCACCCGGCCGGGGAGGAACACGGAGTTGTGGAGCCGGGGGCGAGCGTCCCGGCGGGGATACTGACGCTGTCCACGGGGCGGCACGGGTCCGGTACCTCCTGGATGCCGGAGAGCACGCCGAGGTACCGGCTGCCGGGGCGGGCCGGGACGTGGGATCTGATGTACCACGGGGCGGCGCACCTGGCCTGGGACCATATGGGGGGGCCACGTGGGGGAGAGAAACTGATCGCGCCCAACTGGGGCATGGCAGTGGCCGAGCGAGGACGGGGGAGCCGGAGCCGGTGGCGACTGGCGGTCATGACGTCCCTGGACCCTTTGACGGTGGGAGGCAGCGGCTACCCTTTGCTTTTCCAGTCGGGGGAGAGCTGGCGGGGGCAGCCTCTGCGCGACCGCCAGCATCCGCACAACTACTTCATGGAGTTGTCCGCGACCTACAGCCACGCGCCGGCGGAAGACGCGGCGGTCTTCCTGTACGTGGCCCCGGTAGGCGAGCCGGCGCTGGGGCCGCCGGCCTTCATGCACCGCACCTTCGCTCTGGACAACCCGCTGGCTCCGCTGGGGCACCACTGGCAGGACTCCACGCACATTACCTACGGCGTGGTGACGGCGGGGATGCAGAAGACGCGAGGGCAACTGGAGGCCTCCGCGTTCACCGGACGAGAGCCGGGCGAGAACCGGATGCGCTTTGAGGACCCCAGGTTTGACTCGTACAGTGGCCGGTGGACCTACAACCCCAGCCGCGACCTCTCACTGCAGATTTCCCACGGCTACCTGCACAGCCCCGAGGCGCTGCACCCGGAGACAGACGTCCATCGCACCACCGCTTCGGTGGTCTACAACCGGCCGAGCGCGAGGGGGCGCAACTTCCAGTCGGCGCTGGTCTGGGGGCAGAACCGGACCGAGGGCCGGTCCCTGGACAGTTGGCTGCTGGAGGCGACAAGGAAGCATGACGGGGGCTGGACTCCCTTCGTCCGCTACGAGAACGTCCGCAAGAGCGCCGAGGAGCTGGTGCTACCGGGCTTTCCGGCGGCGCAGGCTTTCCGCCTGCAGCAGGTAACTCTGGGCGTGGTCCGGGACTTGGGGGTGAGCGGCGACTTTCAATGGGGGATCGGCGGGCAGGCAGTGCTGAACGTGGTGCCCGCGGCGTTGCGCCCGGTTTACGGCACCTCCCCGGCGGGAATAGCGCTGTTCGTCAGGGTGCATCCCCGACAGATGGAACACGCGGCGCCGTCCGGAGGGAACGCGCACATGCATCACTGAGCTTCGCGTATGGGCGAGGGCGCTGTGCCGGTCGCCGGAGCTCGGTAGTAACTCGAGGAGGTCAGACCATGACTCGCGTGTCCTATGTGCTCCTGCTGCTGATCAGCGCCGTTTCGCTAGCCGGAGCGGCGCCGTACATCCCGGAGGCGGTGCTCCAGCATCATCCGGCGTGGCTGGACGAGCCGGCGCCGGCGCGGGAGATACCGCCGATACGGGACTTCTTCCCGCTGGGGGTTTACGGAGGTTCGTACGGGGAGCAGACTTGGCCCTTTGTCTTTGACGATCTCAAGCGCCACCATATGAACTGCTGGTGGATGAACGGGGAGGGGCATGGGGACGACGCGCTGGACCGGATGCTGACCATGGGCGAGAAGGCCGGGGTGCGGGTCTATTGGGCGGATGGCAGCGATGCCATGTTCTTCCCGGCCCGGTCAGGGACGCCAGAAAGCCGGCGGGCGCGGCATGAGAAGGAGATTGTGCCGATCTTCGAGCGGCGGGCGCAGCGCTTCCGCGACCGCTGGGGGCTGCTCTGCTGGGGGCTATGCGAAGAGATGCCCGCGAGCAGCGTGGAGGAACTGGCGCCGTTCGTGCAGCTGGTACGGAAGCTGGATCCCAAGCATCCGCCGCTGCTGCTGTACAACAAGATGGACGCGGCACGCAAGGCGGTGGAACTGTTCAAGCCGGAGGTGGTCAGTACTGACATCTACCCCCTGGGGCGAGATGCGCGCTGCGCTGCGGACAACGTGCCGGCGGCCAAGGCGCTGTACCGGCGCTTCTGCCGCACCTATTACCAGATCGCCCAGTCCGGGGGGGCGGCGCTGTGGGTGATCGCGCAGGGATTCGGATCGGAGCAGGCGTACCTGGAGGGCGCGCCCTGGTTCGGCTGGATGGGGGCCTACTACATTCCCAATCCGACCTTCTGTTCCTGGCAGGCCTGGGCGGCTATCCAGGAAGGCGCTACCGGCGTGTTCTTCTACCACTACTATGGCCCGCGGGGGGAGAAGCTGGATTGGGACAACAAGGCCTACGAGTACACCCTGCGCACCGCGACCTGGCACGAGACCTGTCAGCTGAAGGCAATCGGGGACTGCTTTGCTCAGATCGAGAAGGCGGCGCCGTACTTGCTCAAGGTGGAGAAAGAAGAGGGCGCGGTGCAGATTGCCAGCAGCGACACGGAGATATCACTGGCGCCCTTCCGGCCGCGACCGGGCCTGGGTGACGTCCTGGTAGTGGTAGCCCTCAACGATAACACGACCGACCGGCGCAAGCTCCAACTAATGCACACGTGGGGGAAAGAGGCGGTGCTGTGGGACCTGGTGCTGGATGAGGACTTGACCGAGGCCAACGGGAAGGGTGAGCTGCTGCTGCCGGCGGGCACGGGCCGGGTGCTGGCGGTGGGGACCGCGGCCGAGGTGGCGAAGTTCCGGGCGGCGGGCGCAAGGTAGTGAAGAGGGTATGATGCCGCGCAGGCACGGAAACCTCACCCCGCTGCCCCACTCTCCCCGCGGGACAAGGGAGAGCGGAGGTGGTTGGCCCGTAATCGGTACCACCGGCACTGCAACCGCTTCCAGTGTGCAAAGACCCGCAGGACAGGACTGAGGCCTATGAGTGTGGAGGAGACTCTGCAAGAGGTGAAGCGCGAGCGGGACGAGTTGCGCCGCCGCCTGGAGAGCATGAAGCAGGAGCAGGAGGCGGCATGCCGGGAAGGCGAGCGACGGCAGGCGGAGCAGGGCCGCCTGCTAGATGCCCTGTTCACTCACCTTCTCGACCCGGTAGCAGTGTTAGACCGGGAGTTCAACTTCGTACGCGTGAACCGCGCCTATGCGGCGGCGGGAGCACGGCGGGTGGAGGAGTTCCCCGGCCACAATCACTTTGAGTTCTACCCCTCCGAGAACCGAGCTATCTTCGAGGAGGTGGTGGCGACAAAGAGCCACCACACTGCCCTGGGCAAACCCTTCAGCTACGCCGACCATCCGGAGTGGGGCGTCACCTACTGGGACTGGAGTCTGGTACCGCTGCTGGATGAGCAGGGCGAGGTGGAGTACCTGGTGCTCTCGCTGCGTGACGTGACGGAATGGAAGCGGGCAGAAGCGGAGTTGCGGCGGCACCGCGACCATCTGGAGAATCTGGTGGCGCAGCGCAGTGAGCAGCTGGGCGCTTCTGAAGAGCGCTACCGTGCGGTGGCGGACTTCACCTCCGATTGGGAACTGTGGGTGAGTCCGGAGGGGGGGATGGAGTGGACGTCACCCTCGGTAGAGACCGTCACCGGGTACAGGGCGGAGGAGTTTTACGCCGATCCGGAGCTGTATCACCGCCTGGTGCATCCGGAGGATCTCCCGGAGCTGCTGCGGCATGAGCGGGAGCAGGCCGCGGCGGGGAACCCGGCGACACTTGAGTTCCGGGTCATTCGTCGGGACGGGTCGGTCCGCTGGATGGAGCACGTCTGCCGTCCGGTATATGACGCGGCGGGGCGCTTTCGGGGTCGCCGGGGAACTAACCGGGACATCACGGACCGCAAGCAGATGGAGGCGGAGCGCGAGCGCTTGCTAACGCAGGTGGAGGCGGAGCGCACGAGACTCTTCGCCGTGCTAAACATGATGCCGGGCTACGTCTGCCTGCTCACCCCCGACTACCGCTTCCGCTTCGTCAACCAACGGTTCCTGGATCTGTTCGGTGATCCCAAGGAGCGACGGTGTTACGAGCACCTCTTCCACCGCGAACAACCGTGTGAGGGCTGCCGGTCGTTCGAGTGCCTGCAGACCGGGGAAGCGCAGGTGTGGGAATGGCCCAGTCCGCTGGGCACGGTCTTTCAGGTCTATGACTACCGCTTTGCGGACGCCGACGGTTCGCCGCTGGTGCTGGAGTTCGGACTGGACATCAGCGCCCGTAAACGAGCCGAGGCAGAGCGGGAGCGGCTGCTGGGGAAACTGGCTTCCGAGCAGGCCCTGCTGGAAGCGGTTGTGGACCAAGCCCCGGTGGGGATTCTGGCCGCGGAGTCGCCGTCGGGACGGCTACTGCTGGCCAACAGACGCATGCGCGAGATTTGGCGAGCGTCCGAGTTCCGGGCCGAGTCGGTGCAGGAGTTCAATGAGCGTTACCCGCGCTTCGGGGCCGATGGCGAGCCGGTGAGTACGGAGCAGCTGCCTCTGTGGCGGGCGCTGATTCGCGGGGAGGTGGTGACCGATGAGGAGCAGTCCCTGATCCGGGCCGACGGTACGCGGGGGAACCTGAGCGCCAACGCCGCGCCGGTGCGAGATGCGGAGGGCGAGATCCGGGCCGCGGTACTGGTGCTGACGGATGTGACCTACCAGCGCTGGGCGGATGAGGAACTACACCGGTACCAGGAGCACTTGGAGGAACTGGTGGCGGAACGGACGGCGGAGCTGCAGCGGGCCACCAGTGAACTGACAGCCGAGCGGGATTTCATTGACTCGGTACTCGATACGGTCGGGGCCCTGGTGATCGTGTTGGATGCGGAGGGGCGGATCGTGCGCTTCAACCGGGCCTGCGAAGAGACTACGGGGTACAGCGCGGAGGAGGTAAGCGGGCGGCCTTTCTGGGACTTGTTGCTGCTGCCGGAGGAGGCGGAGCAGGTGCGCGGGGTCTTCCGAGAGCTGCTCAACAACTTGGCCAACCGCCATGAGAACTACTGGGTGACCAAGAGCGGAGAGCGGCGGTTCATCAGCTTCAACAACACCGTGCTGGTCGGACCGGACGGGCTGGTGGAGTACGTAATCGCCTCCGGCCTGGACATCACTGAGAAGCAGCGGCTGGAACAAGCCTTGCGAGAGAGTGAAGAGAAATACCGCAGCCTGGTGGAGGAAGCCAACGTGGTGGTACTGAGTACCGATATGGAGGGCAACATCACCTTCCTGAATCCGTATGCGCAACGCTTCTTCGGCTACGCGCCTGAGGAGATCCTTGGGCGAAACGCCATCGGGACGATCGTGCCTACGGTAGACACGAGCGGGCGCGATTTGCAGCCGGTAATTGCGGCTATCACTACCCATCCGGAGGACTACGGCCACCACGAGAACGAGAATGTGACGCGGGACGGGCGGCGAGTATGGATGGCCTGGTCGAACCAGGCACTGCACGATGCACAAGGGCAGATGGTAGGACTGCTGGCCATCGGCGTGGACCGCACGGCACAGCGGCAGGCCGAGGAGATGCTGCGGGAATATCGGGAGCGGCTGCGCTCGTTAGCCTCAGAGTTGGCGCTGGCGGAGGAGCGGGAGCGGCGACGGATCGCAGTGGGAATCCACGACCACATCAGCCAAACCCTGGCGCTGTGCAAGATGCGACTGGGGGCGCTGCGTCGTTCCTCGCTAGGCCTGGCCTGGGAAGAGCCGCTCTCGGAGGTAGAGGGCTTGGTGGATCAGGTCATTGACCACACGCGGACGCTCACCTTCGAACTGAGCCCTCCAGTGCTGTATGAGCTGGGGCTGTGTCCGGCGCTGGAGTGGGTCTGTGAGCACACCACCGAGCGGCAGGGGCTGCCTTGCTACTTTGAGGGGTGGCCGGAGCGTCTGCCCTTGGCCGAGGATGTCAGGGTGGTGCTCTTCCAAGGGGCGCGGGAGGCACTGACCAACGTCGTCAAGCACGCCCACGCCAGTCAGGCACGGATGCGGGTTTGGCGGGACGAGAAGCACGTGCACGTCGCTGTCGAAGACGACGGAGTGGGATTTGACGTCGCTTGCCAGCGCCAAGGCGGCAGCAGAAGCGCAACCTTCGGGTTGTTCAACCTCCAAGAGCGGCTACACTACCTGGGCGGGGAGGCGACCATCGAGTCCGTCCCGGGGCAGGGCACGCGCGTGGTGCTGACCGCGCCGATCAGCGTACAGTAGAGAGCCGTCAAGCGCGACCACCGGCGGGAGAGTTACCATGAGCCTGAGAATCATCCTGGCAGACGATCACCGGTTGCTGCGTCAAGGGCTACGGGCGCTGTTGGAAGATGAGGCGGATTTCGAGGTGGTGGGCGAAGCGGAGAACGGACACGAAGCCGTGCGCCTGTGCAAGCAACTGCGGCCGGACTTGGTGGTCATGGACGTGGGGATGCCACAACTCAATGGGATGGAGGCTACGCGCCAGATCCTGGCCGACAACACTCAGGTGCGAGTGCTGGCACTGTCCATGCACAGCGACCGGCGGTTTGCCGCGGGAATGCTGCAGGCCGGGGCCGCCGGCTATCTGCTCAAAGACGCGGCATTGGAGGAGTTGGTCCGGGCCATCCGTACCGTGGCGGCGGGTAAGACCTATCTGAGTCCGGCGATTACCGAGGTCGTCATGGAGGATTACGTGCAGCGTCTGGGAGCAGTCGAGGGGGGTGCGTTCTCCGTGCTGTCGGCCCGCGAGCGGGAGGTATTGCAGGCCCTGGCTGAGGGCAAGAGTACTCGGGAAATAGCGGCGGCGCTGCATGTAAGCGTCAAGACCATCGAGACGCACCGGCAGCAGATCATGAACAAGCTGGATATCCACAGCGTCGCTGAACTCACTAAGTATGCGGTGCGGGAGGGGCTGACCTCGCTGGAGCCGTAAGAGCGCGTATGGTCTTCGCCCCGGGCACGCCCTGGAGTTGGGGGCCCTCTGGGGAAGGCACGAGGTGGGAGTTGGAGCGCCAACGGGGAGCGAGCGACGTCGAGACGGAGGTGAGGGCAGAAAGTGGAGCTGACCGCCGAGGGGGTTACCCTGGAAGCCGATCTGGCGCTGCCGGAAGCGCCGCAGGGGCTGGTGGTATTCGCGCACGGCAGCGGCAGTAGTCGGCATAGCCCCCGCAACCGGTACGTTGCTCAAATCCTGCAGCAGGCGGGATTGGCCACACTACTGCTGGACTTGCTCACTTCCCAGGAAGAGGCGGCCGACCTGTACACGCGTCAGTATCGTTTTGACATAGCGCTGTTGGCCAGGCGGCTGGTGGGTGTGACCGACTGGGCGCGGCGTGAGGCGCCTACGGTAGGACTGCCGGTGGGGTACTTCGGGGCCAGCACCGGTGCGGCTGCGGCGCTGATTGCGGCGGCAGATCGGCCCGAGGCGACCCGAGCGGTGGTTTCCCGCGGAGGCCGCCCCGACCTGGCCGCGGAGGCGCTGCCCCGCGTACAGGCTCCGACTCTGCTCATTGTCGGCGGCTACGATACTCCCGTAATCGCCCTGAACCGGGAGGCTTACCAGCAACTGCCGGGAGAGAAGGAGATGATGATCGTACCCCGGGCGACGCACCTCTTCGAAGAGCCGGGTGCGCTGGAAGAAGTGGCGAGACTGGCGAAGGAATGGTTCCTGAAATACCTCCGGGTCTGAGCGCATGTCCGCACAGAGGCTGCCTGGGCATAGGTGTGGCCATTGGCGGGCGGTAGCGCCGAGCAGGGCCCTATCCTGCAGAAGCACGGTGAAGGGGCAGACACGCTGTGTGGACACAGCTGGGAGACAGGCTGACGGGAGGAGGAATCACAGGCCGGCGGCGGGAAGAGGTGGCCACCTAGATCCAGAGCCGCAGCGGGGGGCCCGTGGACGACCTCACTACCTTCGAACAGGCCAAGGAGTGGCTGCATTCTTTCGTGGACTTTGAGCGCCGGGGCTTTCGGCGCCATTTCGCTGATGTCGTCAACCTGGACACGATCCGTGCTCTGCTGGAGGCGCTGGGCAATCCGCAGGAGCGCTTCCCCAGTCTGCATCTGGCCGGAACCAAGGGCAAGGGTTCCACGGCGGCGATGTGCGAGGCGGCGCTACGCGCCGCGGGCTACCGGACCGGGCTGTACACTTCGCCGCACCTGCTGACCATGCGCGAACGTATCCGCCTGCAGGGGGTGCCGGTCAGTGAGCAGCAGTTAGTGGAGCTGGTCCGGCAGGTGCAGCCGGCAGCGGAGAGTCTGCGGGACCGACCAGGCCTCAATCCCCCCACTTTCTTCGAAATCTACACCGCCATGGCCTTGCTTGCCTTTGCCCAGGCGGAGGTACAGATCGCAGTAGTGGAAACGGGCTTGGGCGGACGGCTGGACGCGACAAATGTGATTGCACCGCTGGTGACGGCTATCACCACGGTGGGCTGGGACCACATGGACATCCTGGGCGGTACCCTGGAGCAGATTGCCTGGGAGAAGGCAGGCATCCTCAAGCCGGGAGTGCCGGTGTGCCTGGCGGAGCAGGAGCCGCAGGTGGAGGAGGTCATCCGGGCGCGGGCGGCGGAGATCGGCGCGCCGCTCTGGCCGACGCCGCGGGCGCGAGCAGACGGACGGTGGTCGCCGCTGGAGCCGCCGGCGCCCGGACAGTCGCCCCCGGTTCCGGCGCAGACGGTGTGCTTGGAGACGATGTCGGGTGAGGTGCGGGTGCGTCTGCCGTTGGCGGGGCGACATCAGTGGGGGAACCTGGCGGTGGCCTGGGCAGCGGTGGAAGCCCTGGGAGAGTGGGGCTTCCGGGTGTCGCGGCGCCAGTTCCTACAGGGCGTAGAGGGCCTGCGCTGGCCTGGAAGGCTGGAAGTGGTCGAGGCCCGCCCGTGGCTGGTGCTGGACTGCGCACACAATGCCCCCTCGCTGCGTGCGTTGGCTGCGGCGCTGCCCGAGACGCTACGCTATCGGCGGCTCATCTTGATCTACGGGCTTTCGGCCGATAAAGAGATTGAGGCAGCCACGGCGGAGATCGCCCCACTGGCCGATGCGGTGGTGCTGACGCAGGCGATGGTGCAACGGGCGCTGTGGGTGGACCGGCTGGCGCGCGCTACCTGGTCGGCCTGGCGCACTACGCCCCACCTGACCTGGACCGTGGAAGAGGCGCTGGCGCGAAGCCGAGATCTGGCCGAGCCGGAGGATTGCATCTGCGTGACTGGTTCGGTGTTCGTGGTGGCCGCGGCAATGCAGGCGCTGGGGATGGAGGTGCGATGAGGGGCGAAGAGGCCCTTGCCTCGTGGGGCGCGCCGGTAGCGGCTGAAGAGTGTGGGCCCATGACTCTCCCGGGTATACGGGGATCAGCAAACTGAGAGGATCTGTGGGAGGCGCTGTACTATGCTGACCCGGTGGCTTGCCTGTCTGTGCATGCTGCTCGCGCTGCGGGTGGAAGCTCGAGCGCAGGATACCGGCGTTCCGACCGTGCCCACAGAGGCTGCCCCGGTTGCGGCTGCCCCAACCACGCCGAGCGACGCGCGTAAGCTCTATGAGCAGGTCAATGCCCTCAGCGTCGTGCGGGGACTGAACATGACAGACGACCAGCTCGAGCAGTTGCTGCCGATCCTGCGGAATCTGCGGGAGGCGCGGCAGACCGCGCTGCAGACGGCAGCAGCGCTGTGGCGGGAAAAGGGGGCCGAGCTACGGGCAGCGGTGGACGCGGCGGCGGCAGGTCGGATAGCGGCCGAAGCCCTGGCGGGGGCCCAGGCCGCCCTCAGCGCTTTTGAACAGGCCACGGCGGCGCTGGAGCAGGCCAATCGGGCCGCGGCCGCTCAACTGGAGGGCCTGCTGGGCCCGGTGCAGGGCTTGCTGTATGAGTCGCGGCAGCAGTCACTTGTCCGGCAGCAGAGCGAGGCCCGCTTGGGCGGGGCACCGAGCGTGCAGGACTACCTGGCGGGTCGGGCGGAGGTGCTGCGAGGGTTGGGGGTAGACGAGTACCGGTTGGTGCGTTATTGGGAGGCGACGCGTCTGGCGGCGCTGCTGCGCCCGCCCAACGCCGCCGGATTCCCCTACGTGCAGGCGCGGGTGTTGGAGTTGCTGGATGCCCTGTACCTGCTGAATGGTCCGGCCTATGCCGCCCAGCGGACCGCCCTGCCGGCGCAGATCGCCCAGTACCTGGGGCTGCCGGCGGCGGTGCGGCCGGTGTACTTCACCTGGGACAAGTTGGATCTGCTGCTGACCAGCGAACAGTCCGTCCAGGTAGCGCAGCAATTGCTGGGGCAGACGCCGGAGCCGGTCCCGACGCTCGACGCACAAGTCGCCGAGCAAGCGCAGCAGATGCAGGAGGCAGCAGCACAGGCGCGGGTGCTAAGACTGGCCGGGGATATGGCGATGACCGCCGGACAACTGGCGGCGATGCAGCCGGCGGTGCAGCAGGCGGCGGGGGCCAAACAGCGCGGCACCGAGACGCAGGAGGCTTTGATCGCCCGGAGCCAGGCAGCGCTGCAAGAGTTGCGCGACACGCTCTTGGCGAGCGCAGGGGCTCCGCTGGAGCTGCAGCAGGCCTGGGTGGCGCTGGAGCAGGCTCTGCAGGAGCAGCGACAGGCGGCGCGAAGCACGGCCACGGCAGCCCTGGTGCGGACCCGGGACTTGCTCACAACTGACCAGATCGCGCTGGTGGACTGGCCGGTGATCCTCGGAACCGGATCGGAGGCGCGACAGGCGCAGTTGGAGGAACTGCGAGGCGTGGCCGGGCAGATGCAGCGCGCCTACGACTTCTACGCACAACTGCGCTACCAACGGCGGTGGCTTTATGCCAACATCCGGGTGGCGCGGACCCGGGAGCTGCTTGACGAATACCTTCCGGCTGACTCGCCGCTGCGCCCGCAGGCGGAAAGCTTCGTGTTGGGGCTGGTTTCGCAGGCGCGGACCACGCCGGAGGAGAACTGGAACGACACTTGGCCGCGGTTGGTGACGGATCTGATGGTCGGTCTCGGCGTGGTTCCGGGGCCGGGACAGGTGGTCTCCGTACCGCGTCCGGTGGCCTGGGAGGACTACTTTACCATATTGACCGACCCCCAAGCGCCGGTGATCATTAGCAAGGTGGGCGCGGTACAGAGAGGTTAGAGCAGGAGCCGCGGAACTCCTTCTCGACAGCCCGTCTATGGCGCGGACCATTGCCCTCCTCCGCGAGGCGGGAAGAGATGGGTGGCTGGCCCAGGTTATGGTTAGCAGCGCACCTCAGACAGCGGCTTCCCCGGGCCCTCGCTCCGGGCAGAGGAACGCACGGGCCGCGCAGCGAATCCTCTTGACACCGGACTTTCAGGAGGATCCACCATGTCCACCAGGCGCCTGTTCACCGTCTTGACCCTCGTGCTGTCTTTGGTCACCCCCCTGTTAGCGGTCACGCCCGAGGAGCGTACCCTCAGTCTGCCCTGGCGCTCCAACTACTGGAACCATGCGTGGGTGGAGAACGGAACGCTTGCTTTGCGGCACGCATTTGCCCTGGACCAGGATCCACTGTGGCTGAGCGCGGCTCAAGCCTCCTATGTGGAGCCGCCGGTGGCCGTGCAAGCGAACGAAGTCGTTTCTCCACAACGCCTGGAGTTCTTCCTTGAGGTAACCAAGCCCGCCAAGTACTACACCTGGTACCGTCTGCGCGTGAAGGAGGCCGGCACGGTCAAGCATCTAGAGGGGGTGGACTCGGCAGCCGGGGCGCCGATCGGTTGGGTGAATCTGGACATCAAGGAGGCTAACGCCTGGACCTGGGTGCGCCGCGAGGGGCAGGTCGAATTGAAAGCGGGCCTCCACGAGCTACAGATGGACGCCTGGACGCCGGGGGTGGATGTCAGCCGCATAGTTCTGACCAGCGATGAGACGTTCGCGCCGCCCGCGGGCGAGGCCGGCCCGGCCCCCGCGCCGCCCGTGCCCTGGACCGAGGGCACGGCCTACAGCAGCGAGGCGCAGCCCTCCAGCGTGCTCAAGTGGGACCGGCTGACCTACAGCGCACAAGCCGGAGGAGGCAGACTGGCGCTTTCCTACTCTACCGACGGCGGGAAGACCTGGGTTCCGTTACCCCCTCTCCCGCAGGGAGAGGGGGTAGGGGGTGAACCCTCTGCGGGGGGCGACCTGAGTGCCGTGCCGGTCCGGGCCGACGGGACGGACCGGCTGCGCTTCCGGGCGGTGCTGAGCCGGGCCGCGGAAGCAACTTCGCCGAGCATCGGTCCCCTCAGGCTGACGTACACCGGTGACAAGGACGACCTGTTCTCCCTCTCTGACAAAACCGCGCGGTACTTTTTCGCGAAGAAGACCGGGGCGCTGTGCGGGATTCAGAACGTGGTGACCGGGACCTGGCTGACCCCGGAGCGGCGGCCGCAGCCGGTCTTCTCCCTGCGCCTGCGGCCGGTGGCCGGCGGGCCGGAGAAAGACTGGGAGACCGTGACCTCGCTGGAGGCCAGTTGTCTGGGGATACTGCTCAGCCCCAAGCGCGACCAGGCCAAGCTCACCTACGAGATCTCTCGTCCCGACGGGAAGGCCACCGTCACCCTCACGGCGACCCTCAGCGGGCCGGGCGAGCTGACCTGGACGGCGGAGGTAAGCAACGGCCTGAAGCAGTTTGAGATCGTGGACCTGACCTACCCGATCGCCTACGGTGTGGTGGCGGGGACGCCGCAGACCGACACCATGCTCATCAACGGCAACTACCTGGTCAAGACCCCCGCCAACTTCGGGCGCTTTCTGTACTACTGGCCGACGCAGACCGCGCCGCTGATGGACGTCTTCAGTGACAAGCAGGGCCTGGCACTGGTGGCGCATGACGACACCCTGCGCTCGACGGGGATCTCGGCGCGGGGGCTGGAGCGGGAAGCGGTGGAGCTGTCGCTCGTCAAGGTCGTGCGCATCAAGCCGGGCTCGGGCTTCAGCGGCGCGCCGCATGTGATGCGGGTACATCAGGGGGACTGGCACACCACGGCGTTGGGGGAGCGCCCCTGGCTGGCGGCGCACCGGCCGACGGCGGAGCCGCCGCTGTGGCTGGCAGAGTGTGACGGCTGGGTTCCCACTGGCTGGCCGGCCGGCTGGTGGACCAACATGGGTGTCTTTGCCGATAAGATGCAGGCGGAGAACGGCTTCGGCTGGATTCAGTACTGGAATTTCCAGGTTCCCGGCACGACCTGGACGATTCCCCACCCCAATCCGATCAACGGCGACGAGGAGGAGCTACGCTGGGGAATTGAGCAGATTCATCGGCGGGGGATGCGGACAACCTTCTACGTCCAGGGCCTGCTCTACGACCCGCAGGGCGACGGGACGGACCCCAACGATCCGATCGGGCACCTGCACCGGCGGGACCTGTGGCCGGGATTTGAGCTGCCCGGGGCGGGCTTTGCCGAGCAGTGGGCCCGGCGGACGGCGGACGGAGAGATGCATGAGTGGTCCAAGACTGAGCGGGAAATGTGCTATGCCTCGCGGGGCTTTCAGGAGTACAAGCGCAAGTGGGCGATTGACCGCTTCATGGGGCGACTGGGTCTGGACGGCATCTACTGGGACTCGCTGAGCATCGGCGTCACCTGCTGGGGGACCGAGCACGGCCACGGCGACGACCCCGGCCAGTGGGGCATGGGCGCGCAGGCCAATCATGCCCTCATCCTGCAGGAGGCGCGCAGGCTGAACCCCACCGCGGTCTTCGCCACCGAGGGGCCACCGATTGACACCCTCGGGAATGTGGTGGACGTGCACCTGGACAACTGCCCGAACCTGGACGTGGTGCGGTTTCTGTTCCCGAAGATGCTGGTCTACCTGGGCAGCGCGGACGGGGCCGACCCCACGCGGAAGAAGGCGTTTCTCTACGGCTGCCGCTTTGACGGGATCGGGGCCGACGCCGACCAGCAGGCCCTCCTCCGCATCCGCCGCCTGACCAAGCAGTACCTGTACCCGGCGACGCCGATGGACACGCTGGGGATGAAGATTGAGATTCCGCGTGGGGCGGGCTTCCAGCCCGCCACTCCCGCCGACGGCCTCCAGGCCCGCTGGTTCCTCTGCGACCCGCAGCGGACCAAGGGCGCGGTGGTGACCATCCTGAACGAGCAGAGGATCGAGGGCGCGATGATCGCCGTCCCCACCCACCAAATCGGCCCGGTCCAGGCCATTTGGGCAGTAGACTCTGACGGCGCTGACGGTCCCTGGGACGGGGGCCGGATCTTGGTAGAGGACGGCCAGGCTCACCTCCGGGTCCCCACCGCCCAAGCCTCCACGATCCTTCTCCTGGGCCCCGGCGCCGAGCCGCGGGTCACCGTGACGAACGAGACGCTCGTCTCCCGCGGCGGCGAGGCGAAGGTAACGGTCAAGCTGGAGAGCCTCACCGGGGAGGCGGTGCGGGGTACGGTCTCCGCCTCCCCTCCCGGTACGACGGGCGTCTCGCCCGTCGCGGGCGGCGGCAAGCGTGCGGCCCGCCTGGTCGTCGATCACTTCCACGCCATCCGGCTCGCTAACACCGCCCTGGAGGAGGTGCGTCGCCGCATCCAGCAGGCCACCACC
>FWPV01002243.1_pt1 | contig 48378 bp, 50 predicted proteins | sample 2228371 | NCBI WGS metagenome assembly FWPV01 (sample SAMEA103939776, study PRJEB20133) | metagenome | reverse complement strand
AACGCCCCCCAGCCCCCCCAGCACCTGAACGCCCCCCACACCAACGCGGCCTGGCACGAGCGCCGGCTGGCGGCCACACCGCGCGGCGTGGGCGTGATGGGCAACTTCTTCATCGACCGCGCCAAGAACGCCGAGTTCTGGGACATCGAGGGCCGGCGCTTCATCGACTTTGCCGGTGGCATCGCGGTGCTCAACACCGGCCACGTGCACCCCAAGGTGCAGGCCGCCATCGCGGCGCAGTTGCAGCGCTTCACCCACAGCTGTTACCAGGTGGTGCCCTACGCCGAGTACGTGTCGCTGGCCGAGCGCCTGAACGTCCTGGTGCCGATCGACGGGCCGGCCAAGACCGCGTTCTTCTCCACCGGCGCCGAGGCGATTGAAAACGCCATCAAGATCGCGCGCTCGGCCACCGGCCGCAGCGGCGTGATCGCCTTCGGCGGCGCCTTCCACGGGCGCAGCCTGTTCGCGGTGTCGCTCACCGGCAAGGTGCAACCCTACAAGGCCGGCTTCGGGCCGTTCCCGCCCGAGATCTACCACGTGCCTTTCCCCTGCCACTGCGCTTCGCTGGACGACACCAAGAAGGCCATGGAGCACCTGTTCAAGTGCGACATCGAGCCCTCGCGCGTGGCGGCCATCGTGTTCGAGCCGGTGCAAGGGGAGGGCGGCTTCAACCCCATCCAGCCGGCGGCCGTGCGCTGGCTGCGCGAACTGTGCGACCAGCACGGCATTCTGCTGATCGCCGACGAGGTGCAGACCGGCTTCGCGCGCACCGGCCACCTGTTCGCCATGGAGCACTACGGCGTGAAGCCCGACCTCATCACCATGGCCAAGAGCCTGGCCGGTGGCACCACGCTGTCGGCCGTGTCGGGCCGGCAGGCGGTGATGGACGCGCCCGCGCCCGGTGGCCTGGGCGGCACCTACGCCGGGCACCCGCTGGCGATAGCCGCTTCCCACGCGGTGCTGGACGTGATCGAGGAAGAGCGCCTGTGCGAGCGCGCCCGCCACCTGGGCGACCAGCTCATGGCGCGGCTGATCGCGCAGCGCGCCTTGTATTCGTCGCTGGGCGACGTGCGCGGCCTGGGCGCCATGATCGCCTGCGAGTTCGTTGACCCCAAGACCGGCGCGCCCGATGCCGAGCTCACCAAGCGCGTGCAGGCCGCCGCGCTGGCGCGTGGCCTCTTGCTGCTCACCTGCGGCGTGCACGGCAACGTGATCCGCTTTCTGTTCCCGCTCACCATTGAAGACGCCGTGTTCGAGGAGGGCCTGGCCACGCTGGACGCCGCCCTGGCCGAGGTGCTCGGGTGAGCGCGGGCCCGGATGGGCTGACGGCGCGCATGGCCGCCCTGCGCGCGCAGGGCATCCACTCGGTGCTGGCCACCTTCACCGACCTGACCGGTTCGCCCAAGGGCAAGCTCATTCCCCTGAGCGCTTTGCCCCAGGCCGTGGCCGATGGCGTGGGCTTTGCCGGCCCGAGCATCGTGGGCACCGGCCTGCCGCGCATGGGCCCGCGCAGCGAGTACATGGGCCGCGTGTTGCCCGACACCCTGCGACCCTTGCCGTTTCGCCCTGGCGTGGCGCACGCGGTGTGCGACGGCTTTGCCGGCGGCGAGCCATTGGCCACCGATTCGCGCCAGGTGCTCAAGCACCAGGTGCAGCGCCTGGCCGAGCGTGGCTGGACGCTGTGGGTGGGCATCGAGCCCGAGTTCTTTCTGCTGCGCCGCGACGCGCAGGGCCAACTGGGCGTGGGCGATGCGCGCGACACCCTGGCCAAGCCCTCCTACGACCTGCGCTCACTGGGGCGCCAGCACGGCTTCCTGGACGACATGCGCGAGGCCCTGGCCGCGCTGGGCTTTGAGTGGCAGCAGACCGACCACGAAGACGCCAACGGCCAGTACGAGATCAACTACCGCCACGACGAGGCCCTGGCCGCGGCCGACCGCTACCAGCTCTTCAAGCTCACCGCCGCCGAGGTGGCCGAGCGCCACGGCTGCGTGTTTTCCACCATGCCCAAGCCGCTGGCCCATGCGCCGGGCAGTGGCTTGCACTTTCACCTGAGCCTCACCGACGCCCATGGTCGCGCGGTGATGGCCGATCCCGACGGCCCCATGGGCCTGAGCCCGCAGGGCCAACGCTTCGCGGCTGGCCTGCTGCACCACGCCGATGCCCTGGCGGCGGTTTGCGCCCCCACGGTCAACAGCTACAAGCGCCTGGCCGTGTGCAGCAGTGCCTCGGGCACCACCTGGGCGCCGGTGTGGAAGGCGGTGGGCGACAACAACCGCACCTGCCTGGTGCGGGTGGTGGCCGGGCGGCTGGAGTGGCGCTTGCCCGACCCGGCGTGCAATGTGTACGCCGCCCTGGCGGCCACGCTGGCGGCGGGCCTGTCGGGCATCGACCAGGCGCTGCCGCTGCCCAGCCCCTGTGCGGACGACCTCTATCAGGTGCAAGCCAGCGGTGCCGCCGTGCCGCCTGTGTTGCCCCGCGATCTGTTCGAGGCCACCCAGGCGCTGGCGGCCGACGAGCCCTTGCGCACTGCGGTGGGCGCCGAGTTCTGCGACCAACTGGTGGCGCACCAGCAAGCCGAGTGGGCGGCCTGGTGCGCCCAGGTGAGCGACTGGGAGTGGGCGCGCTACGCCGAGCGTCTCTGAGCCCGCCAGGGGTGCTCCCTGGGGTTTTCGGGATAATCCCGCCCGTGACCGAGAACGCCCCCGCCCCCGACACCAAGGCCTGGACCAAGACCGCCGACCGCCCCTTGCGCAGTTGGCGCAAGTCGCTGGGCATCTGGCTGTTCGCCCATTACGTGGGTGTGCCCGTGCCCTGGGGGGCCGTGCGCCAGCGCGACGGCGCGGCCCTGCTGGCCTTTGAGCACGAGCGCCTGCAGGCCCTGGCCGCCGCGGGCGAACACGTGCCCCAGGTGCTGGCGTTTGATGGCCATTCCCTCACCACGGGCGACATTGGCGCCACGCTGGACCACCTGCTGCACCGCATGCGCGAGCAAGATCGCCTGCCGCTGATGTGCGCCGCGGCGGCCGATCTGGCGGCCTTCCATGCCCGCGGGCAATGGCACGGTGGCGCGCAAACGCGCAACCTCACCTGGAACGGCCGCTATTTCGCCCGGCTCGATTTTGAAGAGCGCCTGCTGCCAGGCATGGACCTGGCCACCGTGCAGCGCTACGACGCGCTGCAGCTGCTGCTGTCATTGGCGCGCTACCTGCAGCCGCTGGGGCCGCAGGCCGTGGCCGCGGTGCTGCGGGCCTATGCCGATGAACCCACCGACGGCCACCCCGATTTGCGGGTGTTCGTGGCCCGGATGCTGCCCCGGCTGCGTTGGGTCTCGCGTCTGGCCGCGCTGTCCACCCGGCTGGACGGTTCGCGCGAACTGATGCGCCTGCGCACCGTGCTCGACGGCATGGCGGCCTTCGTGGCCGATGCCCCCAAGGCCCGCGCACGCGCCGCCTGAGCGCCGGGTGGCGAATCAGGTTTTGTAGGACGGGTCGAGCCGCTCCACCTTGCGCAGCAGCGCGGGCCAGGCCAGTTGGGCGCCCTGGCCGGCCGTGGCCACCTTCATCACCTCGCCCATGTTGGCCAGAATGGCCGGGCTCACCTGGGTGAGTTCGCCGCCGCCGGCCAGCGCGTCCACCTGGATGCGGCAGGTGTTCTCGAAGGTGTACATGTTCAAAAACGCCTCGGCCACGCCGCGCCCCACGGTGAGCAGGCCGTGGTTGCGCAGCACCAGGAAGTTGGCCTGGCCCATGTCGGCCTGCAGGCGCGGCTTTTCGTCTGGTCGGAAGGCCACGCCCTCGTAGTCGTGGTAGGCCAGCGAGTGCAGCACGAAGGTGCTTTGCTGGCTGATGGGCAGGATGCCGTGCTGCTGTGCGCTCACCGCCACGCCGGCGCGGGTGTGGGTGTGCAGCACGCAGCCCACCTCGGGCCGCGCCTCGTGCACGGCGCTGTGGATCACGAAGCCGGCCGGGTTCACCGGAAAGGGCGAGTCGATCAGCTTGCGGCAGGCCATGTCCACCTTCACCAGGCTGCTGGCGGTGATCTCGTCGAACATCAGCCCGTAGGGGTTGATGAGGAACTGGTGCTCGCCACCCGTGACGGAATCGGGCAGCTTGGCGCTGATGTGAGTGAACACCAGGTCGCTCCAGCCGTAGGCGGCCACCAGGCGGTAGCAGGCGGCCAGGTCACAGCGAAGCGCCCACTCTTCGGGGCTCACGGCCTCGCGCAGGGAAGGGATGTGCATGTCGTGTCTCCGCAACCGCCTCTGGGTGGGCGGTCCGGAACACTGTAGGGCGCGGCGGGCGGGCTGTCGTGTCCCCGCCAGGACATGCAGAAGGCGCTTACTTCTTGCCGACCGAGCAGGTGTTGAAACCCAGCAGGGCGTAGGGCGGGCACCAGCCCATCAGGCCGGTGAGCAGCGGCAGCACACCGATGTAGCCCCACAGGCCCACGGTGCCGGTGGCGGCGGCCACGATGAGGGCGGCGCCGACCACGATGCGAAGGATGCGGTCGATGCCGCCGACGTTTTTGGTCATGTGAATGCTCCTGTGGGACGAGGGGTCTGGGGCCATCGCGGGGCGATGGGAACAGGTGCGATTGGACCCGCTGCCGGGGCTCTCGTCTGTGACCGTGGTCACACAGCCACGAAGGGCGCCGCTCAGGCTGTTGGGCCGGCCGCGATGGCGCGCAGGCCCGCGCTGTCGCGGATGGCGATGCTCTCGCGGGAGAGTTCCACCAGGCCATCTCGCTCGAACCGGTGCAGCAGGCGGGTGACGATCTCGCGCACCGTGCCCAGTTCGTCGGCCAGGGCCTGGTGCGTGGTCTTCAAGGTTGGGCCGTGGCCCAGCAGGGCGGCGGCCAGGCGGCTGTCCAGGCGCTGGAAGGCGATCGCCTCGATCAGGCCGGTGAGGTCGGCCATGCGGGCCGCGAACAGGCCCAGCACGAACTGCCGGAAATCAGGGTCGGCCAGGGCGGTCTGGAAGTCGGCCGGTGGGAGCAGGCACAGCGTGGTGTCGCTGGTGGCGACGCCGCGCGCGGTGAGCGGCTGTTGCGCAAACAGGCCAGCCGACGACACCAGGCACATTTCGCCCGGTGCCACGCGGTACAGCTCCAGCTCGCGCCCGTTGGGCGCGGCGCGCGAGACCCTCACCTCGCCCGCCAGCACCAGCGGAAAGCCCTGGCAGGGGTCGTTCTCGCGGAACAGACGGGTGCCGGGGGGCACGGTCATGGGGGTGAGCCTGGCCACCAGTGACGGCAGCGCGGCCAGCGCCGGGTACAGCGTCAGCAGGTCGGGCGGGGAGGTCTCTGGCATGGGCGGATTGTAGGAGTGCGGCCCGTGCGGGGCATGCAAGACGCGAACGGGTTGGCAAAGTTCATTCAAAATATTTGAATGTAGGGTTCAAGACGTTTTGACCTGAGCCGCCAGGGCGCTCTCTACACTGCCGGGCATGCCTACTCCTTCCGTCGCCCGCTATCACCCCGTGGCCCGAGCCCTGCACTGGGTGCTAGGCCTGGCCATTCTGGGCCTGTTTGCCGTGGGTCTGTACATGACCGACCTGCCGTTTTCGCCGCAGCGGCTGAAGCTCTACAACTGGCACAAGTGGGCGGGCATGGTGATCCTGGGCCTGTCGGTGTTGCGCCTGCTGTGGCGCTGGGCCAAGCGCCCGCCGGCCTTGCCCGAGGCCATCGAGGCCGCCATGCCGGCCTGGCAGCGGCATGCCCATCGCCTGACGCACCTGGGCCTGTACGCCTTGTTTTTTGTGGTGCCGCTGGTGGGCTGGGCCTACAGCTCGGCCGCCGGCTTTTCCATTGTGTTGTTCGGCCAGTTGCCGCTGCCCGACTTCGTGCCCGTGAACCCAGACCTGGCCGAAGCGATCAAGCCTTGGCACGAGCTCTCTGCCTTCGTCCTGGTGGGCTTGGCCCTGCTGCATGTGCTGGGCGCGCTCAAGCACGCGGTGATCGACCGTGACGGCCTGCTGCGCCGCATGCTCTGACCTTTGTCTGTATTGGATCTTTCGATGAACACCCGCGTTTTGTCCCTTTCGCTGCTGGCCGTGGCCAGCCTGCCCTTGATGGCCCAGGCCCAACAGGCCCTGGTGCCGGCGCAGAGCGAGATTGCCTTCGTTAGCCGCCAGATGGGCGTGCCGGTGGAAGGGCGCTTCCGCACCTTCTCGGCCCAGGTGGCCTTTGACCCGGCCAAGCCGGCGGCCGCCAACATTGCCTTCACCGTGGACACCGGCAGCGCCACGCTGGGCGTGCGCGAGACCGACGCCGAACTGCCCAAGCCGCTGTGGTTCAACGTGGCGCAGTTCCCCAAGGCCACCTTCCAGTCCAGCGCCGTCAAGCGCCTGGACGCCACCCGCTTTGAAGTGGCCGGCAAGCTCAACATCAAGGGCGTGAGCAGCGACGTGGTCGTGCCCGTGACCCTGGCGCAAAACGGGGCCCAGACCGTGGCCACCGGCGCCTTCCCCATCAAACGCCTGACCTTCCGCATTGGCGAGAAGGAGTGGTCGGACACCTCGATGGTGGCCGACGAGGTGCAAGTGAAGTTCAAGCTCACGCTCACCGGCGTGGGCAAGTTGTGACCTCTCCGTTTCCCGTTCCTTTTTTGTTCAACAGGAGTTTTTCCATGCGCCATTCCCTCGCCCTGCTGGCCGCCGCGGCTGCCCTGACCACCGGTGCTGCCCAGGCCGCCGACTACGCGATCGACCCGACGCACACCTTCGCCACCTTCGAGATCGGCCACTTCGGTACCTCGACCAACCGTGGCCGCTTCGACAAGAAGGAAGGCACCATCTCCTTCGACCGCGCCGCCAAGACCGGCAAGGTGGACATCACCATCGACGTGGGCTCCATCAACACCGGCACCGCTGCGTTTGACAAGCACCTGCAGAGCGCCGACCTGTTCAACGTGGCCCAGTTTCCCAAGGCCCGTTTCGTGTCGGACAAGTTCGTGTTCACCGGCGACAAGGTGACCGAGGTGCAGGGCCAGTTCACCCTGCTGGGCAAGACCCAGCCCCTTACCCTGAAGGCCAGCCAGTTCAACTGCTACGACAGCCCCATGCTCAAGCGTGAGGTGTGCGGTGGCGACTTCGAGGCCGTGATCGACCGCACCGCCCACGGCATGAACTACGGCATCGACTGGGGTTTTCCCAAGAACGTGCGCCTGATCGTGCAAGTGGAAGCCGTCAAGCAGTGATCGGCTGACGCGCGATGGAAGAGCCCGCCCCGTGCGGGCTTTTTTGTGCCCGGCGTGCGCTCAGGGGGCGGTGGCTTGCTCCAGCCTGCGCAGGAAGAGCAGGGCGTGTTCGCGGCTCGTCCCGCACATTTCGGCCGACGGCGGCAGAGAGCCGCACACCGCCGGGCGCTCGGGCAAGCCGAACAGCCGGCAGCGCAGGGCCTCGTCGAGGTGCGGGCAGGGCACGCCGGCCGGTTTGCCCTGGGGCAACCCCGGCAGGGGGCTGCTGATGGACGGTGCGATGCAGCAGGCGGCGCACCCAGGGCGGCATTCCATGGGCCTTAGGCGCCCAGGCGCCGCCCGGCCCACAGCACCTGGTCCACCACGGCCTGCACCGATTGGCGAGCGGCCTCGCTGACCAGGCGGCCATCGGCGTCAAACGCCTCGTTGGCCTTGGCCACGGCAAACTGGTTCGGCGCCACCCAGCACTGCAGGCGGCGCAGCAGCGGTGCCAGGTGTGACAGGCTGTTGAGCCCGCCCAGGGCGCCAGGCGAAGCGCTCAGCAGCCCCACCACCTTGCCTGCGAAGGGCTTGGTGCCGCTGGTCCACTCGGGGTGGGCCTTGGCGGGGCTGGAGACCCAGTCAATGGTGTTCTTCAGCAAGCCCGTGTAGCTGCCGTTGTACTCGGGCGAGCAGACGATCCAGGCCGGGTGGGCGTGGAAGATCTCTTTCAGGCGAATGGCGGCCTCGGGCGTGCCGCGCGCTTCCAGGTCGGCGTTGTAGAGCGGCAGTTCGTGGTCGGCCAGTTCCAGGCGGGTGACCTGCGCGCCAGCGGCCTTGGCCAGGTCGGCCACCACGTGCGCGAGGCGACGGTTCAGGGAGTGGGTGCGGGTGCTGCCGGCGAAGACGAGCAGCGGGAGGGGGTGTGAATGGGACATGGGCAGCGATTGTGCCGGCAAGCCATGGCGTGGGCGGTGTTTCACGTGAAACCCCTCTGCCAGGGCTGGCAGAGGGGGAAGGCTCAGCTCCGAAAGGCCTGAGCCCTATGGCCCGTTACGGGCTTAACGCTTGGTCGAAGACCGTGGCCCCGGTCGCGTGGTCTTCCGGCCCTCTTTGCTGCCGCCAGTGGAGGCTTGCGCCACGATCGCTGCCTCGTTGGAGGTGCTGGCAGACGCCGTGGTGGTGTCCACCGAGCGATCCGGCACGGCGGCTTGAACGGTCATCTGGGCGAGCAGTGCCAGGGTGAATAGGACGGTTTTCATCAGTGTCTCCTGAGTCATGCCGCAACATCGCGGCCACCACAGATTCGTCTGATTGGGTGAGTCAGCACATCGTTTGCATACCCGGGAGGGGTGTTGTGGCTGCGTGCCGCGCCCGGTGCTCGGACGCCGTGCACGCGGTGTTGGCATCGGTGGGACAATCTCGGGTTGCCTAGGCCGGCACCTGCCCGGCCACTGCGGAGTTCCTTTCCATGCTGTACCCCCAAGAATTTGACGTCATCGTCGTCGGCGGCGGCCACGCCGGCACCGAGGCCGCCCTGGCCGCGGCCCGCATGGGCTGCGCCACGCTGCTGCTCACGCACAACATCGAAACCCTGGGCCAGATGAGCTGCAACCCCAGCATTGGCGGCATCGGCAAAGGGCACCTGGTGAAAGAGGTGGACGCGCTGGGCGGCGCCATGGCCCTGGCCACCGACGAGGGCGGCATTCAGTTCCGCATCCTCAACGGCAGCAAAGGGCCGGCCGTGCGGGCCACGCGGGCCCAGGCCGACCGCATTCTGTACAAGGCGGCCATTCGTCGCATGCTGGAGAACCAGCCCAACCTGTGGCTGTTCCAGCAGGCGGTGGACGACCTGATGGTGGAGGGTGACCGGGTGGTGGGGGCGGTGACGCAGGTGGGCATCCGCTTCCGTTCGCGCACCGTGGTGCTGACGGCAGGCACTTTCCTGGACGGCAAGATTCACGTCGGCCTGAACAACTACAGCGCCGGCCGGGCGGGCGACCCGCCGGCGGTGAGCCTGTCGGCCCGGCTGAAAGAGCTCAAGCTGCCGCAGGGTCGCCTGAAAACCGGCACACCGCCGCGCCTGGACGGCCGCACCATCGACTGGAGCCAGTGCACCGAACAGCCCGGAGACCTCGACCCGGTGCCCGTTTTCAGCTTCATGGGCAAGGCCAGCATGCACCCCCGACAGGTGCCCTGCTGGATCACCCACACCAACGAGCGCACGCACGAGATCATCCGCAGCGGCTTTGACCGCAGCCCCATGTTCACCGGCAAGATCGAGGGCGTGGGCCCGCGTTACTGCCCCAGCGTGGAAGACAAGATCAACCGCTTCGCCGACAAAGACAGCCACCAGATCTTCCTGGAGCCCGAGGGCCTGACCACGCACGAGGTGTACCCCAACGGCATCTCCACCAGCCTGCCGTTTGACATTCAGTACGCCCTGGTGCGCAGCATGAAAGGCCTGGAGAACGCCCACATCCTGCGCCCCGGCTACGCCATCGAATACGACTACTTCGACCCGCGCTCACTCAAGAGCAGCTTCGAGACCGAGCAGATCCAGGGCCTGTTCTTTGCGGGCCAGATCAACGGCACCACCGGCTACGAAGAGGCGGCGGCCCAGGGCCTGTTTGCCGGCATCAACGCCGCCCTGCAGTGCAAGGGCGAGGCGCCCTGGCTGCCCTCGCGCGACCAGGCTTACCTGGGCGTGCTGGTGGACGACCTGGTCACCCAGGGCGTGACCGAGCCCTACCGCATGTTCACCAGCCGGGCCGAGTTCCGCCTGCAGCTTCGCGAAGACAACGCCGACATGCGCCTGACCGAAGCCGGCCGCCGCATGGGCTTGGTAGACGATGCCCGCTGGGACGCCTTCTGCCGCAAACGCGACGCGGTTTCACGTGAAACCGAGCGCCTCAAAAGCACCTGGGTCAACCCGCGCAACCTGCCGACGGAAGAGAGCGCCCGTGTGCTGGGCAAGGCCATCGAACACGAGCACAACCTGTTTGACCTGCTGCGCCGCCCCGGCGTGCCTTACGAGGCACTGGTGGGCATGAACGGCGGCGCCTACGTGAACCCCGAGGTTTCACGTGAAACCCTCGGCGACCTGCTGGAGCCGGTGCTGGAGCAACTGGACATTGCCGCCAAGTACAGCGGCTACATCGACCGCCAAAAGGCCGAGGTCGAGCGCGCCGCCAACCTGGAACACCTGAAGCTGCCGCCTGACCTGGACTACCTGCAGGTGAAGGCCCTGTCGTTCGAGGCGCGCCAGAAGCTGGCCAAGCACCGCCCCGAAACCCTGGGGCAGGCCTCGCGCATCTCGGGCATCACGCCCGCCAGCATCTCGCTGCTGCTGATTCACCTGAAGAAGGGCGGCTTCAAGGGCTTTGCCACGGTGCCCACCACGGAAGACTCGGCCGCATGAGCGCCCTGAAGGACACCCTGGTCCAGGGGCTGGCCGCGCTGGAACTGGAGCTGGACGATGCCCAGGTGGAGCTGCTGCTGGCTTACCTGGCCCTGCTGCAGAAGTGGAACCGGGTTTACAACCTCACGGCAGTGCGCGAGCCGGCCGAGATGCTCACGCACCACCTGCTCGACAGCCTGGCGGCCGTGGGCCCGCTGCTGCGTGAGACCGATGGCCGCGCCCTGCGCCTGCTGGACGTGGGGTCGGGCGGTGGGCTGCCCGGCGTGGTGATCGCCATCGCCTGCCCACACATTGACGTGACCTGTGTGGACACCGTGGCCAAGAAAGCCGCCTTCCTGCAACAGGCCGCCGCCGCCTTGGCGTTGCCCAACCTGCACGGCCTGCACGCCCGGGTGGAAACGCTGGACCGCGAGAAGGGCCAGGGCTTCGACGTGGTCGCTTCGCGGGCCTTTGCCTCGCTGGCGGACTTCGTGAACTGGTCGCGCGGCGCGCTGAAGGTGGGCGGTGTGTGGATGGCCATGAAGGGCAAGCACCCGCAAGACGAACTGGCCTTGCTGCCGCCCTGGACCGAGGTGTTTCACGTGGAACCGATCGCGGTGCCCGGCCTGCAGGCCGACCGTTGCATTGTGTGGATGCGAGACCGCCTGGCGTGAGAAGCGCTCACGTAAACTCCAGCGCTTCAACGCTTGAGGGGTAGCGCATGTTCGGCATCGCGGATTACGGCGCCTTCGTGGTCGCCATCGTCGTTTTTCTGGCCATTCCCGGGCCGGGCAACCTGGCGCTCATCACCTCCACCGGCAAGGGCGGCATTCGCGGCGGGCTGGCCGCCACGCTGGGCGTGATCGCCGGCGACCAGGTGCTGATGTGGATGGCGGTGGCGGGCGTGGCCGCGCTGCTGGCGGCCTACCCGGCGGCCTTCAACGCGGTGCAGTGGGGTGGGGCGGCCTACCTGGCCTGGCTGGGCTGGAAGATGCTCACCGCCAAGCCGGGCGATGCGCCGGTGATCAACATCCGCCCGCGCCAGTACTTTCAGCAGGCCGTGACCATCACCCTGCTCAACCCCAAGGCCATCGTGTTCTACATGGCCTTTTTCCCGCTGTTTGTTGACCCGGCCCGCCACCAGGGCCTGCTCACCTTTGGCGCCATGGCGGCCACCATCGCCGCGCTCACCTTTCTCTACGGCCTGGTTGTGGTGTTGCTCACCCACTTCCTGGCCGAGCGCCTGCGCGCCAACCCCGTCATCACCCGTTCGCTGGAAAAAGTGGCCGGACTCTTCCTCATCGGCTTCGGCGTGAAGCTGGCCCTTTCCAAATAAGCAGCATGGCAAAGATTTTCTGCGTGGCCAACCAGAAGGGCGGCGTCGGCAAGACCACCACCACCGTCAACCTCGCGGCCGGTCTGGCCAAGGTGGGGCAGCGCGTGCTGATGGTCGACCTGGACCCCCAGGGCAACGCCACCATGGGCTCGGGCGTGGACAAGCGCGCCATGGCCCTGTCGGTGTACGACGTGTTGCTCGAATCCGCCTCGGTGAAAGAGGCGGCCATCTTTTCCGAGAAGTGCGGTTACCACGTGCTCGGCGCCAACCGCGAGCTGGCCGGCGCCGAGGTGGAACTGGTGGAAGAAGAGCGCCGCGAAAAGCGCCTGAAGACCGCCCTGGCCGAGGTGGACGCCGATTACGACTTCGTGCTCATCGACTGCCCGCCCAGCCTGAGCATGCTCACCCTCAACGGCCTGTGCTCGGCTAACGGCGTGATCGTGCCCATGCAATGCGAGTACTTCGCCCTGGAGGGCCTGACCGACCTGGTGAACACCATCAAGCAGGTGCACGCCAACCTCAACCGCGACCTGCAGATCATCGGTCTGCTGCGCGTCATGTTTGACCCGCGCATCACCCTGCAGCAGCAGGTGAGCGACCAGCTCAAGGCCCATTTTGGCGACAAGGTGTTCAACGCCGTGATTCCGCGCAACGTGCGCCTGGCAGAGGCCCCCAGCTACGGCCTGCCCGGCGTGGTGTTTGACCCGTCTGCCCGTGGCAGCCAGGCCTTCCTGGCCTTTGCCGAAGAAATGGTGCAGCGCGTCAAAACCATGTGAGTCCGCCCATGAAACCCGAGAACGTGCTCATCCTGCCGGGCTGGCAGAACAGCGGTCCGGCCCACTGGCAAAGCCGCTGGGAAGCCCTGCACGGCTACCGCCGCGTGGACCAGCACGACTGGATGGCCCCGCGCCGGGGCGACTGGTCGGCCCGCCTGGAAGAGGTGCTGCTGGGCTGCGACGAACCCGCCGTGCTGGTGGCCCACAGCCTGGGCTGCCTGCTCACCGCGGCCTGGGCCCTGCACTCGCGCAACACCCACCGCGTCAAAGCGGCCCTGTTGGTGGCGCCCGGTGACGCCGAGCGCGAGGAACTGCAGCCCGTGCTGCCGAGCTGGTCGCCCGTGGTCATGCAGCGCCTGCCCTTTCCCAGCGTGCTGGTGGGCAGCCGCAACGACCCCTATTGCACCTTTGAGCGTGCCCAAGCCATGGCCAGCGCCTGGGGCTCGCGATTCATCGACCTCGGCGACGCCGGGCACATCAACGCCGACTCCGGTCTGGGCGACTGGCCGCAGGGCCACGCCTGGCTCGACGAACTCAAGAAAGACTGATTGCCATGGTCACGAAAAAACCCAAGGGCCTCGGCCGCGGACTCGAAGCCCTGCTGGGCCCCAAGGTGGACGACGCCGCCGCCGCACCGGCACCCGCTGCGGGCGCACCCTCCACCCTGGCGCTGGACCAGATGGTGCCCGGCGTGTACCAGCCGCGCACCCGCATGGACGAGGGCGCCCTGTATGAGCTGGCCGAGAGCATCAAGGCCCAGGGCATCATGCAGCCCATTCTGGTGCGCCGGCTGGCCGCTGGCCCGAACGAGGGCAAGTACGAAATCATCGCGGGCGAACGCCGCTTTCGCGCCTCGCGCCTGGCGGGCCTGAGCGAGGTACCGGTGCTGGTGCGCGAGGTGCCCGACGAAGCCGCCGCCGCCATGGCGCTGATCGAAAACATCCAGCGCGAAGACCTCAACCCCTTGGAAGAAGCCCAAGGTTTGCAACGCCTGGTGAAAGAGTTTGGGCTCACTCACGAGCAGGCCGCTCAAGCCGTGGGCCGCTCGCGCAGCGCCGCCAGCAACCTGCTGCGCCTGCTGCAACTGGCCGAGCCGGTGCAGACCATGCTGATGGCCGGCGACCTGGACATGGGCCACGCCCGCGCCCTGCTGAGCCTGGACAAGGCCTCGCAGATCACGGCGGCCAACCAGATCGCCAGCAAGAAACTGTCGGTGCGCGAGGCCGAGAGCCTGGCCAAGAAGCTCTCGGCCGAGTTCGCCCTGGTGCCGCAAAAGCCCAAGAAGGAAAAGTCGCGCGACATCCGTCGCGTCGAGGAAGAGCTGTCCGACCTGCTCACCGCCGAGGTGGAGGTGCGCGTGAAAAAGCGCGTCAAGCGCCACGGCCGGGTGGAGGAAATGGGCGAACTGGCCATTCAGTTCGGCTCGCTGGACGAACTCAACGGCCTGATCGACCGGCTTCGCGGCGGCCAGTGACCGCCCAAGAAAAAGGCCTCCTGACGGAGGCCTTTTGCGTGGCGGCGGCGAATTAGCTGCCGACCTTCAGCGCGCCGCCCCGGCCCAGGCCGCCCTTGACGTCTTGCGCCTTGTAGTTGCGCAGCGAGATCACCATGCTGTTGTAGGCGTCCATGAAGGCCGCCACGGTGGCCTTGCCCTCGGGGGTGCGCGAGAAGCCGCTGAGACCACCGGCGGCGCCGCCACCGAAGGCGCTCATGGCGGCGCCAAAGTTGGTGGCCGTGCTGTTGCCTTCGGAAATGGCGATCTGCACGCCCGAGCGAATGTCGAACATGGTCAGCGTGACCACCGAGGCCTTGGACTCAAGCGAGCCGGCAATGCTGCCGAGACCGCCACCCAGCAGGCTGGCCAGGCCGCCAGCGATCTTGCCGGTGGATTCGTTGTTGATGATGATCGCGGGCTCCAGGTAGTAGTCGGCCGCCACGCGCTGGCCCTTTTGCTGCCGCGAGCCGGCACGGAACTCGCCCGAGTTGCGTTGCTTGTCGGTGATGCCCGACAGCTTGCTTTCGGTGCGGTTGTTGCCGATGGAGGTGATCACGAAGCAGTTGGACTGTTGCACCGCCAGGCGCAGCAGCGGCTCGATGCTGGTGACCTGGGTGGCCTGGCCAAAGCTGGCGTACCACTCCTTGCCACGGCCGTCATCGACGGCCAGCGTGCCCAGTGGCGCGCTGCAGCGCTCCAGGTTGGCATTGGCGCCCACGCTGGTGCCGCCCGCCGCACCGCCGGAGGCGGCGGTGGCGTTGTTGCCGGTGGAGACCAGGCCCCCGCCAGGGGTGACGCAGCCGGCCAGGGCAAGAGAGGCGGCCAGGGCGGCCAGGCGAAGGGTATGGGTTGGGGTGTTCATCGGTAGCTCCCTTTTGTTGATGGTGTCAGCGAAAAAATCGAATGGGGGTGTCAGCGAACGATCCAGCCGGCCGTTCCCCAGGTCCAGTAGTAGGGGTAGCCGCTGGACCACCAGCCAAGCCAGTCTTTGCGGTGTGCTTCGCGCCAGCGGTAGAGCGCCTGTTCGTCTTGTTTGGCCTTGCGCGCGTCGAGCAGCAGCTTGGCCGACTCCTGGTCGCCCCGATCGGCGGCCAGGGACAACCAGCGTTCGGCCTCGGCCGGGTCGGGGCCCATTTCCTGCAGGCCCGCCAGGTAGAAGCGGCCCAGCGCCGCCTGTGCCGGCAACACGCCGCGCTCGCCGGCCTCGCGCATCCACTTCAGTGCCAGGTAGCCGTTTTGCGGGACGCCGTCGCCACGGAAGAAGCGCAGGCCCAGGTCATAGGCTGCGCGGGGGTCTTGGCGGGCGATGGCTTCCAGCGCGGCCACGCGCCGGGTTTGCTCGGGGTTGTCGTCCCGCGACGGGTCGAAGGTTGCGCTGCTGCGCGGTCGGTCCGAGCACCCGCTGTCGTCGCAGATGCGGATGGTTTTTTCACCCGTCTGTGCTTGCGCCAGGCCGAACGCCAGCAGCAGGATCCCGGGCGCGATCCATTTCGTCTTCAAGTGCACTCCCTGACTAACCTAAGCAAGCGGCGGATTGTGCCGAAGGTACTAGTCAGGAAGGGGCGTGTTGGCCAGTCCTTGGGGTCATTGGCTCCCCCGTTGGGGGGATGACTTGAGGGGGCGAAACGCGTTATGCGCCGCCAGCCCGGGCTCAGATCGAAAAGATCTTGCCCGGGTTGAGGATGTTGTGCGGGTCGAGTGCGCGCTTGAGGGTTCGCATCATGGCCACGGCGCCGTCGCCGGCTTCGCTGCGCAGAAAGCCCATTTTGTGCAGGCCCACGCCGTGTTCGCCGGTGCAGGTGCCTTCTAGGCGCAAGGCGCGTTCCACCAGTTGGTGGTTGAGCTGTTCGGCGCGTTGGCGTTCGTCGGGGCTGTCGGGGTCGATCAGGTAGCCGAAGTGGAAGTTGCCGTCACCCACGTGGCCCACCAGAAAGTAGGGGATGCCGCTGGCGTCGGCTTCGGCCACGGAGTCGAGCAGGCAGTCGGCCAGGCGGCTGATGGGCACGCAGGTGTCGGTGCTGATGGCGCGGCACCCTGGGCGGCTCTGGATGGCGGCGAAGTAGGCGTTGTGCCGCGCCGTCCACAGGCGGGTGCGCTCTTCGGGGGTGGTGGCCCATTCAAAGGCGTTGCCGCCGAACTCGCCCGCGATGTCTTGCACGGTTTCGGCCTGCTCTTTCACGCTGGCCGGCGAGCCGTGGAATTCCATCAGCAGCATGTGTTCTTCGCGCAGGCCCAGCTTGCTGTGGGCGTTGACCATGCGCACGGTGTTGGCGTCGATGAGCTCGCAGCGGGCAATGGGCACGCCGAGCTGGATCACCTGAATCACGGTGCGAACGGCGGCTTCGATGGTGGGGAAGGAGCAGATGGCGGCCGACACGGCCTCGGGCAGCGGGTAGAGCTTGAGCGTGACCTCGGTGATCACGCCCAGCGTGCCTTCGCTGCCCACCATCAGGCGGGTGAGGTCGTAGCCGGCGCTGCTTTTCTTGGCGCGGGTGCCGGTGCGAATGACCTCGCCGCTGGCGGTCACCACCTCCAGCGCCAGCACGTTTTCGCGCATGGTGCCGTAGCGCACGGCGTTGGTGCCGCTGGCGCGGGTGGCGGTCATGCCGCCGATGGAGGCGTCGGCCCCCGGGTCAATGGGGAAGAACAGGCCCTGGTCTTTCACGGCCTCGTTCACGGCCTTGCGGGTCACGCCGGGCTGCACCGTCACGGTGAGGTCGTCGGCGTTGATGGCCAGCACGCGGTTCATGCGGCTCACGTCCAGGCTGATGCCACCTTGCACCGCCAGCAGGTGGCCTTCAAGGGAGGAGCCCACGCCGAAGGGAATCACCGGCACCCGGTGCTGGGCGGCCAGCGCCACCGCGTCGGCCACGTCTTGCGTGCTCTCGGCGAACACCACGGCCGCCGGCGGCGGCACGGTGAACACCGATTCGTCGCGCCCGTGCTGTTCGCGCACCGCCAGGGCGGTGGAGCACTGGGCGCCAAAGCGCTGTTGCAGGGCGGCCATGAAGGCCTCTGGCACCGCGCGCGGCTCGATGGTGGGCAAGAGGTGGTCGGGGGCGGTGGGGGCGTTCATGCGGGGCTCCGTCGGGCGAGGGCGGTCAGTTTACGCCCGCGTCGCGCACCCGCCGAGGCAATGGGTCGCTCACGCGCAGCGTGTCGGGTGAGCGAAGTTGCGGTGCGCTTGACACGCCGGTGGTGCCGGCGGGCCCGGTCCGGCCGGCGTTGCTGGGGGGCGTGTGGGCCAGGCCGGCGATGGCCAGCGTCCAGGCGGCAATGAGCTGCACGCTGTGGCCTTCAAAGTTCAACACCTTGCTAAAGGGGCGTCGCTGTGGTGGCGTCATGGGCATCTCCTGGTGGTGGAACAGGCCCGCATTCCACCCCGGGGCCATGCTTGGCGGCCAGCTTTTTTGCCCACCGTTGCGGGCTTGACCCCAGCTTTGCGCCAGACACATTTCCCCAGGTTTCGTTACAGGGCGGGCTTCCCCCACAATGGGCGCCCCGACCTAAGAGAGAACACCATGGGCAATCGACTCACCCAGATCGCCACCCGCACCGGCGACGCCGGCACCACGGGCCTGGGCGACAACACCCGCGTTTCCAAAAACAGCCTGCGCGTGCACGCCATGGGCGACGTGGACGAACTCAACTCGAACATCGGCGTGCTGCTGTGCGAACCGCTGCCCGACGACGTGCGCGCGCTGCTGGTGGAGATTCAGCACCAGCTCTTCAACCTGGGCGGCGAGCTGTCCATCCCCGGTTACGAGCTGCTCAAGCCCGAGGCCGTGCTGGCCCTGGACGAGGCCCTGGCCACGCACAACGAGCGCCTGCCGCGCCTGCAAGAGTTCATCTTGCCCGCCGGTTCGCGCGCGGCCAGCCTGGCGCACGTGTGCCGCACGGTGGCGCGCCGCGCCGAGCGCGCGGTGGTGGCCCTGGGCAACGAAGAGGCCATCAAAGACGCGCCTCGCCAGTACCTCAACCGCCTGTCCGACCTGATGTTCGTGCTGGCGCGCGTGCTCAACCGCATGAACGGCGGCGACGACGTGTACTGGAAGAGCGAGCGCATGGCCAAGGGCGCGGGCGAGGGCGCATGAGCCCGCGCCGCCTGGCCGCCGCGCTGGGGCTGCTGGCGGCCGGCTTGGCACAGGCCACACCGGCGGCCTCGTCTTCGGCCGTGCACCTGGCCTGTGAGCCGGTGTACCTGCCGGCGCGCAGTGTGTGGGCGCGCACGGTGGACATCGCCTACGACCAGAAGAAGGTGCGCTCGGTGTTGATCGACGGCGTGCCGGTGTACACCTTCTCGGTGCGGGGCACCACCATCCTCACCGCGCTGGACAACGAGCGCATCCAGATCGACGTGGCCGCGCTGAGCTGGCGCAGCGACTTTCGCGGCGTGGCCTCGTCCGAGGGGCGTTGCGAGCGCGGCTGATCAGCGCTGGATGCCCAGGCCTTCGGTGCTGGGCCGCTGGCCCGTGTGCAGGCGAATGCGCAGCGACACGTCGGTGCGCGAATCGGCGTATTCCACGGCCTGCTCGGCGGTGATGTCGCCGGCCTGGTACAGGTCGTAGAGCGACTGATCGAAGGTCTTCATGCCAATCTCGTTGCTCTTGGCCATGGCGTCCTTGAGCTCGTCGGTCTGGCCCTTCAGGATGAGGTCGCTCACGAAGGGCGAGAGCAGCATCACCTCCACCGCGGGCACCAGCTTGCCCTGGGTGCCACGGATCAGCCGTTGCCCGACCACCGCCTTGAGGTTGAGCGACAGGTCCATCAGCACCTGCCGGTGGGCCGACTCGGGGTAGAAGTTCAGCACGCGCTGGATGGCCTGGTTGGCGTTGTTGGCGTGCAGGGTGGACAGGCACAGGTGCCCGGTCTCCGCGTACGACATGGCGTGCTGCATGGTCTCGCGATCGCGGATCTCGCCAATCATGATCACGTCCGGCGCCTCGCGCATGGCGTGGCGCAGGGCCTCGTCAAAGCTGTGGGTGTCCAGGCCCACCTCGCGCTGGTCCACGATGGCCACGTCGTGGCTGTGCTCGAACTCCATCGGGTCTTCCACCGTGAGGATGTGGCCGCCCACGGTGCGGTTGCGGTGGTCGATCATGGCCGCCAGCGTGGTGCTCTTGCCCGAGCCAGCCGCGCCCACCATCAGCACCAGGCCGCGCTTGAGCTGCGCCAGCTTCTTGAGCACCGGCGGCAGCTTGAGCGAGTCCAGCGAGGGAATCTTGGCGTTGATGTGGCGCACCACGGCGGCCACGTCGCCACGCTGGCGAAACACGTTCACGCGAAAACGCCCCAGTCCCGGCAGGGCAATGGCGAAGTCGCATTCCAGCGAGGACTCAAAGCCTCGAATCTGTGTCTCGCGCATCACCGAATAGGCCAGTTGCTGCGTGCGGCTGGGGGTGAGCGCGGGCTCGTCCAGCCGGTGGATGACGCCGTGCACCTTCAAGGCCGCCGGCGTGCCCGCCGACAGAAACAGGTCCGACGCGCCATGGGCCACCATGAGCGAGAGGTAGCGGCCAAGGTCGTCTTGGGAAGCGGGCAGGTCGTCGTGCATGGAAAGGGCAATAAAAAAGGGAGCCGAAGCTCCCCCTGGGGCGAAAGCCGGGGTGTCCGGCTGTCTATCGGTGCGAAAGGCCAGGGGCTTTAGGGTTCCCCCTGGAGTATCTCAGCGGCCCTTGCGGTTGAGCAAGGCGTACAGCAGGATGGCCCCGAAAGTGGCGGTACCAATGCCGCCCAGCGCAAAGCCGCCGAACTTCAGCGTGTAGTCGCCCGTGCCCAGGATCAGGGTGATGGCGGCCACCAGCAGGTTCTTGTTGTCGGCAAAGTCCACTTTGTTGTCCACCCAGATCTTGGCGCCGGCCACGGCGATCAGGCCGAACACCACGATGGACACGCCGCCCATCACCGGCAGCGGAATGGCCTGGATCAGCGCGCCGAACTTGGGGCTGAAGCCCAGCAGCACGGCCATCAGGCCGGCCACCAGGAAGATGGCGGTGGAGTAGATCTTGGTGGCGGCCATCACGCCGATGTTCTCGGCGTAGGTGGTCACGCCCGTGCCGCCCGCGCTGCCGGCCACCATGGTGGCCACGCCGTCGCCCATGAAGGCGCGGCCCATGTAGCGGTCCAGGTCTTTGCCGGTCATGGCGGTCACGGCCTTGATGTGGCCCAGGTTTTCCGCCACCAGGATGATGGCCACCGGCGCGATCAGCAGCATGGCGTTGGCGCTGAACACCGGCGCGCTGAAGTTGGGCAGGCCGATCCAGGCGGCGTTGGCAATGCCCGAGAGGTCCATGGGCTTGCCCATGCCCAGCCCGTTGGTGAGCACGGCGTAGATCAGGCTGGCCAGGATCAGGCCCACCAGAATCAGCAGTCGCTGCACCATGCCCTTGCTGAACACGGCCACCATGGCCACGGTCACGAAGGTGATGGCCTGTACCCAGGCGTCAAAGCCGGTGGGCGCCATGTTCTTGATGGGCACGCCCGCCAGGTTCAGGCCGATCACCGCCACCACCGAGCCGGTGACCACCGGCGGCATGAAGCGCTCGATCCAGCCCGTGCCCACGGCTTGCACCACCGCACCGATCAGGAAGTACACCAGGCCGCAGGCAATGATGCCGCCCAGCGCCACGCCAATGTTGGCGTTCGGGCCCTGGCCGGCGTAGCCGGTGGCGGCGATCACCACGCCAATGAAGGCAAACGACGAGCCCAGGTAGCTGGGCACCTCTCCGCCGGGTAGCAGGAAAAAGAGCAGCGTGCCCACGCCGCTCATCAGGATGGCGACGTTCGGGTCAAAGCCCATGAGGATGGGGGCCAGCACCGTGGCGCCGAACATGGCGATCAGGTGTTGCACGCCCATGGCGGCCGTTTGTGGCCAGGGCAGTCGTTCATCGGGGCCGATGACGCCGCCTTGCGCCAATACATCGGTGTTCTTCTCTCGCCATTCCAGCATGCCCATGCACATCCTCCGGGGGGTTATTGAAGCCGCCGATCGTATGCGCAAACCGCCGAATTTCCTGTGCCGCGCGCGCCGCGGCGGCCGCGTTCAGCGGCGCGAGACCAGCACGATGCCCGCCGCCACCCCCACCAGCGCCAGGCCCAGGCGCCAGGTAAAGGGCTCGCCCAGCAGCGCCATGCCAAACAGCAGCGCGAACACCGGCGTGAGGAAGGTGAAGGTGCTCATCTGGGTGGCCGGGTAGTGCCGCAGCATCCACATCCAGGCCAGGTAGCTGGCAAACGCCCCCACCACCGTTTGCAGCGCCACCGAGGTCCAGGTGGTGAGCGAATAGGCCCAGCCCCAGGCCTCGCCCAAGGCCAGCGACACCAAAGGCGCCACCGCCGCCGTGACGGCGATTTGGTAGAAGAGCGTTTTCTCGGCGCTCAGCTTGGACAGCACCGTGGCGCGCAGGGTGAGCGTGGTCAGGCCCCACAGCACGGCGGCGCACAGGCCCAGCAAGTCACCGCGCCACTGGCCCGCCACCGGCGAGCCGTGCAGAAAGCCTTCGCTGAAGGCCAGGGCCATGGCACCAAAGGCGATCAGCAGGCCCAGCCATTGCACGCGGCGCAGCGTCTCGCCCGGCACCACGCGCGGCAGCAGCACCGCCACCACAAAGGGGCTGCAGTAAAGAAACACGGTCAGGCGCGACGCGCTGGTGAGCTGCAAGCCCAGGTAGATGCAGGTGAACTCGGCCGCGAACAGACCGCCCGCCAGCAAGCCGGTCCACAGCGAGCCGTCTTTCTCCCACAGGGCGATGCCGCGCCAGTGGCACCACGCCCACAGCAGCGCCGTGGCGCACCAGAAGCGCACCGTGGCCTGCCACAGCGGCGGCATCTCCACCGCGGCGATCTTGATGAGCGATTGCTGAAAGCCCCAGAAAGCGCAACACAGCACCAGCAGGGTGACAGCCAGTGTGTCCAGGTGCGGGCGGCGCAGCGCGGCGGTGGTCATGGGCGGGCTCAGAGCGGGTGCTCGGTGTAGAAGCGCCCGCCGTGGTACAGCAAGGGCGAAGCGTCGGGGTTGTGCGAGCAGCGCTCCACCTGGCCCACGAAGATCACGTGGTCACCCTCGGCGTATTGGCTGCGGTTGAAACACTCGAAGGTGGCCACCGCGCCGGTGAGCAGCGGGGCGCCCTGCGCGCCCTCGGTGAAGGCCACGCCGGCCCAGCGGTCCACGCCGCGCGTGGCGAAGCGCTCGGCCAGGGCCTGCTGGTCGGCGGCCAGCACGTTGATGGCGTAGTGGCAGCCCGCGGCCAGCACCGGCATGGAACTGGCGTTGCGCGACAGGCTCCAGAGCACCAGCGGGGGATCGAGCGAGACCGAGTTGAACGAGTTGGCCGTCAGGCCCACCAGCTCGCCGTTCTCGCCCCGGCAGGTGACGATGGTGACGCCGGTGGCGAACATGCCCAGGGCCGCGCGGAACTCGCGCGACGTGAACGTCGGGGGGCTGGCTTCGCGGCCAGCTTGGCGGGCAGGGGACATGATCGGGCGATGGCGTAACTGAGGTGGGTATTCTCCGGGAAAGCCCGGGGGCTGGCAGTCGCCCCGGCATCGCCCGATAAGATGCCCCCATGAATTCACTGCCCGCCTTCACCACCCTGGGCAGCGGCCCCACCGTGCTGATGCTGCACGGCATTGGCGGCGGCCACCTGGTGTTTGCCCCCCAGGTTGAGGCCCTGGCCAGCGCCGGCTACCGCGCCGTGGCCTGGGACATGCCCGGTTACGGCCGCAGCGCCCCCATCGAGCCCTACACCTTCAAAGGCCTGGCCCAACAGTGCGTTGACCTGATCGATGCCCTGCAATGCCCCAGCGTCACCCTGGTGGGCCACAGCATGGGCGGCATGGTGGCGCAAGAGGTGGTGGCCCGCCGGCCCGACAAGGTCAACCGCCTGGTGTTGGCCGGTACCTCGGCCGCTTTTGGCAAACGCACCGATGGGCGGGTGGCCGGCGACTGGGCGCAGCAGTTCATTGCCGAGCGCACCGCGGTGCTGGACGCTGGCGGCAGCATGGCCGACATGGCCCAGCGCCTGGTGCCGCAAATGACCGGCCCCGGCGCCTTGCCCGAAGGCCTGCGCCTGGCCGAACACGCCATGGCCGGTGTGCCGGCGGCCACCTACCGGCGCGCGCTGGAAGCACTCACCAGCTTCGACCGCCAATCCATGCTGGGCCACATTCGCGTGCCCACCTTGTTGATCGCTGGCGAGTTCGACCGCGTGGCCCCGCCCGCCGTGATGAAGGCCATGGCCCGGGGCATTGCGCAGGCCCGCTACGTGGAACTGCGCGGCATCGGGCACCTGATGAACCTGGAGGCGCCGGAAGACTTCGACGCCTTGCTGCTGGCCTTTCTGGCCGAGCCCGCCCCGGCGCCTTTGCGCGACCTGCACTGAGCCGCGTCAAGCCGGCAGGCGCTCGCGCCGCGACGTGGCGGGCACCGCCTGGGCATTGTCGATGCCGTGAAAGCGAAAGCGCATGGCCGGCCGTTCGCCGTGGATCAGCTCGGCCAGCGCCTTGCCCGAGCCCGCGCCGTGGGTCCAGCCCAGCGTGCCGTGGCCGGCGTTGATCCACAGGCGGCGCAGCGGCAGGCGGCCAATCAGGGGAATGTTGGTGGGCGTGGCCGGGCGCAGGCCGGTCCAGAAGCGCGGGTCGCCGCCTTGTTCGGGCGTGCGCGTGTCGGCCACGCCGGGAAACACCTGCTCGACGCGCTGCACCAGCATGTCGCAGCGCTTGCGCGCCAGCGGCGTGTGCAAGGACAGGTCAAAACCACCCAGTTCGATGGTGCCGGCCACGCGAAGCTGGTCGCCCAGGCGCGAAATGGCGATCTTGCGCTGGTCATCGATCATGCTCACGAAGGGCGCCTGCTCGGGCTTGAGCAGCGGCAGCGTGGCGCTGTAACCCTTGCCCGGGTAGATCGGCACCCGAATGCCCACGGTCTTGAGCAGCGGCGCGGTGTACGAGCCGCAGGCCACCACGAAGGCGTCGGACTGCAGCAGGCGCAACTGGCCGTTGAGGCGGTCGCGCACCCGCACCTGGCGAATTTCGTCGCCCACGCGGTCCAGGCGGTCGATGTCGTGGTTCCACAGCATCTGCGCGCCGCGCTGCTCGCAGCGTTGCGCCAGGGCCTGGGTGAACACGCGTGCATCGCCCGATTCGTCGGAGGCGGTGTAAGTGCCGCCCACGATGCGCTCACCAAAAGCCCGCAGGGCGGGCTCGATCTGCAATAACTCCTCGCGCGAGACCACGCGCCGTTGCACGCCAAAGCGCTGCATCACCGCGGCGGCATCGGCCGCACCCGCAAAGGCCTTTTCGTCGGTGTAGTAGTGGGCGATGCCGCGTTCCAGGCGGTCAAAGGCGATGCCGGTGTCGGCCACCGCCGCCTTCAGTGCCTCGTGGCTGTACGAGCCCAGCGCCACCAGCTCGGCCACGTTGCGCTCGAAGGCGGCGTCGTTGCACTGGCCCAGGAATTGCAGGGCCCAACGCCATTGGTCGGGGTCCCACTGGGGGCGGAACAGCAAGGGCGAGGTGGCCGAGAACATCCACTTCAGCGCCTTCAGCGGCGCCTGGCGGTTGGCCCATGGCTCGCAATAGCTCACGGAAATCTGCGCCGCGTTGGCGAAGCTGGTTTCCAGAGCGGCGGCGGGCTGGCGCTCCACCACGGTGACCGAATGGCCGCGCTGCAGCAAGTGCCAGGCGGTGCTCACGCCGATGATGCCGGCGCCCAGAACGGTGACGTGCATGGTGGTGCTCCTTGTGCAGCCAGAAAGCGCCAGTATCGGAAACGCCCCGGCCAATGTGAAGCAAAATTAACTTAACGCGATCTCCATCAGTTTGGCTAATCATGAGCACCTTCGATCCCGACGCCCTCGAATGCCTGGCCGCCATCATTGAAGAGGGGGGCTTCGAGCGCGCGGCGCAGCGCCTGAACATCACCCAGTCGGCCGTGTCGCAGCGCCTGCGAGGGCTGGAAGCCCAGGTGGGCACGGTGCTCATCGTGCGCAGCCGCCCACTCAAGCCCACGTCGGCCGGGCAGCTCATGCTCAAGCACGCCAAGATGATGCGGCTGCTGCGCGCCGACCTGGAGAAAGACCTGCGCGACCTGGCGCCCAGTTCGGCAGGCAGCGGCCGCGACGACGAGCGCATCTCGGTGGCCATCAACGCCGACAGCATCGCCACCTGGGCCTTGCCCGCCCTGGGCGCACTGGCCCGCCAAGGCCTGCCGATCGAGGTCATCACCGATGACCAGGAGTTCACCCACGAGTGGCTGCGCGAAGGCCAGGTGCTGGGCTGCGTCACCTCGCTGGGGCAGGCCCTTCGCGGCTGCCGCATGGAGGCGTTGGGGGTGATGGACTACGTGGCGGTCGCCCGGCCCGAGTTCGCGGCCGAGCACTGTGGTGCTGGGCTCAACGGCCACAACTTCCACCGCCTGCCTTTTGTGGCCTTCAACCGAAAAGACCAGTTGCAGCACGCCTTCGTGCGGCAGGCTTGCCAGTTGCCCCGAGTGACCCTCAAACAGCTCTACGTGCCCAGCAGCGAAGGCCAGGTGCGCGCTGTGCGCGAGGGCTGGGGGGTGAGCGTGGTGCCACTGCCGGGCGTTCAGGACGCGCTGGCGCGTGGCGAGTTGGTGGACGTGGCGCCGCGCCACCGCCTGGGCGTGCCGCTGCACTGGCACTGCTGGAACCTGAGCTCGGGCGTGCTGGACGCGCTCACCGACGCGCTTCGCGGGGCCGCCGCCAGCGCCTTGCGCCCACCCCCGGCCTGAGCCGGAGGCGAGCGCGGCGGCGCTTACTTCGGCAGCACCACCGAGTCGATCACGTGGATCACGCCGTTGTCGGCGGTGATGTCGGTCTTCACCACATTGGCGGCGTCCACCTTCACCCCGCCCATGGTGGACACGGTGAGTTCGCTGCCTTGCACGGTCTTCACCTTGCCGGCCTTCACGTCGGCGGCCATCACCTTGCCCGGCACCACGTGGTAGGTGAGCACAGCGGTGAGCTTGGCCTTGTCTTTGAGCAGCGCGTCCAGATCGGCCTTGGGAATCTTGGCGAACGCTTCGTCCGTGGGGGCGAACACGGTGAACGGGCCCGGGCCCTTGAGGGTGTCCACCAGGCCGGCGGCCTGCACGGCGGTCACGAGGGTCTTGAACGAACCCGCGGCCACGGCCGTGTCCACGATGTCCTTGGCTTGGGCGGCAGAGAGGGCGGCGAAGGCCAGCACACTGGCCACGAGCGTCTTTTTCATGTGAATCCTTTCAGGGGTTGTGAAGCGGTTGAGACCGCGCAGCCCTCATCGGTATGCACGATCTGGTTCAACGATAGCCTGAAAAGTCACAAAAAAACCAAATAGTCTTATTTCCAACTCGGTGGTGTGGATATCGCCGCGAGCGTCGAAAGCGGGCAAAATCGGCACCCTGCCAAAAGGTTTGCCATGTCCAGCGTCAGCACCACTTCCGTCGCCGTCCCTCCCGCCAAACGCAGCTTCCGCGAACAGATGCACCAGGCGCGTGAAGACGCCATCGTCGCCTCCGTCAACCGCCTCCTGGCCGAAAAGGGCTTTGACGCCATGACGGTGGACGAGGTCGCCGCCGACGTGGGCATCGCCAAGGCCAGTCTTTACAAGCACTTTCCCAGCAAGGAAGACCTGGCAGCGGCCGCCATGGTGCGGGTGATGGACCGCGCCCGCGCCTTCCTTGACGGCCTGCAGGCTCGCACCGAAGCCAGCCCGCTGGAGCAACTCAAGGCCGTGGCCCGTTGGACCATGGAGGTGCAACTGGCCGGTGAAATGCCCTCACTGCCCAGCGAAAACTCCTCGCTGCGCGCCGCGCTCACCCACAACAAGGCCTATGTCGACGGGCTGATGGACGTGAGCGACCGCTTGGGCGCCTGGATCACGGCCGCGCAGGCCAACGGCAGCATCAACCCCGCCTTGCCGCCCATCGCCGTGCTCTACACCTTGTACGCGCGCGCCTGCGACCCGGTGCTGGGTTTCCTCAAGGGCTCGGGGCTCTACACCAACGAGCAGATCATCGACATGGTGCTGTCCACCTGCTTCGACGGCTTGCGCGTGCGCTGACGCCCAGCGGCGATCGCCCAAACAAAAGGCCGCCCTCGGGCGTAATGCCAGTCAGTTAAGGCTGACTGGCATTTTTTTCGTTGGGAACTTGTGGGAGCGATTCTTGACGACTCTGGGGAAGCTCCTGTCGAAGCGGCGAGGCGGCAACACGAAGTGACGAGCCTGCTCCAGCAGGGCTGCCAGTTGCTTGGGCAAGGTGCCCGCGCTGTCCAGGCTGGGCAGCGACAGCAGGTTCGCGATGGCATAGCTGGCCGTGTGGAAACTCATGCGCTGGGGCTCGACCTTGACGTACGCGGCCATCTCCCGCATCCAGCGCCGCAGCAATGTGTAGGCGATCAGCACGCCCCACAGCTCCTGTCGCACCAGTGCAGGCTGCTTGCTGCGCAGCACCGGCGCGCCCTCTTGCAAAGACTGCTTGATCTCCTTGAATCCGAGTTCGATCTCCCAGCGCTGGCGGTATAGCTCGGCGAGTTTGCGCGCCGGGTTCGCTCTGGCGTCTTCAAGCGAGGTGATGAAGCGCCTGAGCCGCCCGCCCACGCTGACCTCGATCAGTCGGGCCTGCCAGTGGCTGGGCAGCTCTGGGCGCAACTGGCGCGCGCGCTGCGACAGCGGCATGCGGATCAGGGCATCACCCGGGCCGAGCTGCTCGACGAGTTCATGGCGCAAATTGTCCTTGGCCCGCATCAGCCAGTGGCGCTGATCACCAGCGGCCTGCCAGTCCAGCAAGAAAGCGGCCGAGAAGTAGGCCCGATCGAACAGCGTGAGCGAATGGTCTTCGCCCTGCAACTGCGATGCCAGGCTCAGCTCGCCGCTGTCCATGCCGCCGAGTTTGGCATCGAGCAACTCGTGGTTATGGGTGTCCATCAGACAGGTGGCACGGATCTGCGGCCAGGGCAAGGGGCCGTGCTGGGTGCTGCAACTGCCCAGCTCCGTGCGGTTGTCGGGCGTGTCAGGAGCCGCCCACACCACACCATCGACAGCCAGCACCCGCAGCGAGCCGGGGTTCGCTGGAGTGCGGCTCCAGGCCCGGATCAACAGACCAAACAAGCGGGCCAGCGGCTCTTCGCCCAGGCGCTGGCGGGCCTGCACGCTGGCACTGGGCGCGGGCAGCGCTTGCCCATCCAGACAGAGATTGAGTTGCTGGACAACCTGCCACAGCGGCCGATTGCGAAACAGCGCCAGTCCGATCACCAGCCAGACGGCGTGTTCGGCCGGCAGTTTGCGTCTTCGGATCGAGGCCTTGCCGGTGGCTGCCAGTGCTTGCTCAATGCAGGCGGGGTCGATCAATGCGCTGAGCTCATCAAGCCGCTCGGGAACGCGGGGCAGGGTCTGGCGCAGTGCGCTCTGAAGCAGGCTCATCAAGCAAAAAGGGGAACGTGTAGAACACGTTCCCCTTTTACCGGATCAGCTGCCTTCAGCCTTAACTGACTGGCATTGGCCCTCGGGCGGCCTTTTTGCGTGCGCGGCGGGTTCGATCAGCGAACCAGCAGCACGGGCGCCTTGCACTGGGCCAGCACCTGCGTGGCCACCGAGCCCAGCACCAGGTTGCCCAGGGCGCTGTGGCCATGCGAGCCCATCATCACCAGGTCAAACTTGCCGCTGGTGGCGGCCTTGGCGATCTGCTCGCCAGGAGCGCCCACTTTGTGAATCACCTTCGGGTCGATGCCGTGGCGCTGCAGAAACTTCACCACCGGCGCGGTGATCTTTTCGCCCTCTTCGGCGTAGTAGCTGTTGGCGATTTCGGCGCCCACGGCCGCGCGCGCGCGGGGGGGCAGGGGAGCCTGCACAGCGATGAGGGTGTAGCTGTTCTCGGCGCTGAAGGTCTCGTCGTGCGTGGTCAGGTAGGCCAGCATCTTCTTGGTGTAAGAGCTGCCATCGACAGCCAGCAGGATCTTCATCGGGGGTCTCCTTGGAACGTTGGAGCTTCGGAGTGTAAAAGGTCTGTGTGGCCCTTCTTTGCGCCAGCTCAAGCGGGCCGCGGCTTCAGCTCGATGCACGCGCAGCTTTCAAAGGCCGCCTGCTCGTTTTTGTCGGCATAACCGAGCGGATTGGCCTTGATGCGGCAGCGCCCCACCTGCACGTCGGTGGGGCAGTGCAGGTGGCCGTGCAACCACAGGTCGGCGTGTTGCAGCAGCGGATCGAGCGCGTTGCAAAAGCCGGCGGTGCCCGGGGTGGGGCCATAGCGCGGGTCCATGCTGTGCAAGGTGGGCGCGAAATGCGTCACCACCACCGTGTGGCCCTCAAAGGGTTTGCGCAGTTCCTCGCGCAGCCAGGCCTGGCACTCCAGAGCGACCGAACGCATGGCGGCCGCGTCAAACAGGGCGCCGTTGCGCATGCCTTGCATCTTGCTCAGGTAGAAGTTGGCGGCGCGAAAGGCCTTGTCGCGGTCGCCCAGGGCGTCGTAGTCGGCCCAGAGGGTGGTGCCGATGAACCGCACCCCTTGGTGCACCCAGGTCTCGCGCTCCAGCCAGATCAGGCCCAGGCGTTCGCAGGCCTCGCGCAGGCGGGTGTGGGCGTCGTCCCAGTCGATGCCGTCGTATTCGTGGTTCCCAGGCACGTAGAGCACCGGCACCGGCCAATTGGCGAAGCGCCCGAGGGCCCAGTCGGGCTCGGCCATGGTGCTGCCGTCGCGACGGCGTTGGTATGAGCCCACGTCGCCGGCCAGCACCAGCAGATCGGCCCCGGGGGCGGGGGTGGGGGTGAAGGACGGGTCGGCCTCGAGGTGCAGGTCACTCAGCAACTGGATCTTCATGCGGGCATTGTCGGCCAGGGGGCTCACGCGCTGTCTGGGCCGAAACCCTGGGCGGCCGCCCGGCCAATGGTCTCGCGCAACCAGCGATGGGCAGGGTTGTGGGTGGCCTGGCGGTGCCAAAGGGTGTCCACGTGCACCGGGGGCACGGGCAGGGGCAGCTCACTCAAGGCCAGTTTGTCTTCCATGCCGGTGGCGCCCACGAAGTGGCGTGGCAGAACGGTGAGCAGGTCGGTGGTGGCCACCACGCGCCCGGCGGTGAAGAACTGGTTCACCGTGAGCACCACGCGCCGCTGGCGCGACAGGGCGGTGAGGGCTTCGTCCACAAACCCGAACGGTCGGCCTGAGAAGCTCACCAGCAGGTGGCGGGCCTCGCAGTACTCGTCCAGCGACAAAGGCCGGCCAGCCATGGGGTGGTCGCGGCGCATCACCACCACGTACTCGCCGTCGTACAGGCGCTCGTGCAGGAACTGCGGGTTTTCTTCCTGCAGGTGTACCGCGCCCAGTTCGGCCAGTACGCCAGGAAAGTGGCCAATGGCCAGGTCGGCGGTGCCGGAGTCCAGCAGTTGGCGCGGGTCACGCGTGGTCAGTGGCAGGATGCGCAGGCTCACGCCGGGGGCTTCCCTCTCGCAAATGCGCACCAGGCCCGGAATGATCTTGGCCGCCGTGGCGTCGGCCATGGCCAGCACGAAGGCGTTGTGGGCCGTGGCCGGGTCAAACGTGCCTGGCGCCAGCGACTCGCGCAGCAGCGACAGCGCATCGCGCACCGACGGCCACAGCGCCAGCGCCACGGGCGTGGGCTCCACGCCGTAGCCCGAGCGCCGCACCAGCTCGTCACCGATGGCCTCTCTGAGGCGCCGCAAGGCGTTGCTCACCGCGGGCTGCGTCATGGCCAGGTTGTGCGCGGCGCGGGTGAGGTTGCGCTCGGCCATCACCTCGTCGAAGACGCGCAGCAGGTTCAGGTCGAGCGTGCGGAAGTTGAGGTTGGTTATCACGGCGGTGAATGTTAGCCATTACAAAAATAAAGTGGTGAGATATGGGGGGAAACCCTAATATTCACCCCAACGACGCTCTCGTCGATGGTTTTTGGGAGTCCAACATGAGCACCTACGTCAACGCTTCTTCCGCCCCGCTGGGCCTTCGTACCCCCGCTGCCGCCACGCAGCGCACCCCGTCCGCCGGTCGCAACGGCGCGCGTGGTCTGTCCTTCATGCTGCTGGCCGCCGTGGTCGCCGCCATGGTTGTGCTGGCCGATCGCCTGATCAGCACCTGGGCTGACGGTCACCTGCTGCTGGCCTGGGTGCTGCTGTGGGTGGTGGTCTTCGCTGGCATGGCCCTGTTTGCCGATTCCGCCCGCGCCCTGGCCCGCCGCACCATGGCCTCCCTGGACGCCTGGTCGCGTTCGCTGGCCCAGAAGCGCGCTGAAGAGCGCCTGTGGGACATCGCCCGCGCCGACCCCCGCGTGATGGCCGAGCTGGTGTCTGCCCGCAGCCGCACCGAGGAAGCCGCTCCGGCCGCCCTGCCCGCCACCGCCGAAACCGCGGCTGTGCGCGACATGGGTTTCTGGGAAAAGCTGGGCCGCGAGCGCGCTGGCCGCGCCCTGTTCTGATCTGATCGTCGAAGGTTGTCTCCTCTCTGGCCACCCTCGGGTGGCCATTTTTTTGCCCGTCTGCGCCCCGAGCGCGCACAAAAAAGCCACCCTCGGGTGGCTTTTTCGTTGAGGCGCGAGCGCTGATCAGGCGGCCAGGCGCTTTTCGATGGCGGCCTTGGTGTCCTGCAGGGCTTGCGGCAGGTGGTAGGCCAGCTGGGTGAACAGCTCGCCGTGCAGGGCCATTTCCTGGGCCCAGGCGGCCTTGTCGATGTGGGTGACGGTGTTGTACTGCTCGGGCGAGAAGTCCAGGCCGTTCCAGTGGATGTCGTTGTAACGGGGGCTGATGCCGAAGGCGTGTTCTTCACCCTGGCCGCGGCCTTCGATGCGGTCGATCATCCACTTCAGCACGCGCATGTTCTCGCCGAAGCCAGGCCACACGAACTTGCCGTTCTCGTCCTTGCGGAACCAGTTCACGCAGAAGATGGCGGGCAGCTTGGCGCCGTCGGCGGCCAGCTTCTCGCCCATGTTGAGCCAGTGCTGGAAGTAGTCGCTCATGTTGTAGCCGGCAAAAGGCAGCATGGCGAACGGGTCACGGCGCACCACGCCTTGCGCGCCAAAGGCGGCGGCGGTGGTCTCGGAGCCCATGGTGGCGGCCATGTAGACGCCTTCGGTCCAGTTGCGGGCCTCGGTCACCAGCGGCACGGTGGTGGAGCGGCGGCCGCCGAAGATGAAGGCGTCGATCGGCACGCCGTTGGGGTCGTCCCAGGCGTGGTCCAGCGCGGGGTTGTTCGTGGCGGCCACGGTGAAGCGGGCGTTGGGGTGGGCGGCCTTGGCGCCGGTTTCCTTGGCCAGCTGCGGGGTCCAGTCTTTGCCCTGCCAGTCGATGGCGTGGGCCGGCGCATCGCCCATGCCTTCCCACCACACGTCGCCGTCGTCGGTCAGGGCCACGTTGGTGAAGATCACGTCGCGGTCCAGACTGGCCATGCAGTTCGGGTTGGTCATGGTGTTGGTGCCGGGGGCCACGCCGAAGTAGCCGGCTTCGGGGTTGATGGCGTAGAGGCGGCCATCGGCGTGCGGCTTGATCCAGGCGATGTCGTCACCGATGGTGGTGACCTTCCAGCCCTCGAAGCCCTTGGGCGGGATCAGCATGGCGAAGTTGGTCTTGCCGCAGGCGCTGGGGAAGGCGGCGGCCACGTGGTACTTCTTGCCCTCGGGCGAGGTCACGCCCAGGATCAGCATGTGCTCGGCCAGCCAGCCCTGCTGACGGCCCATGGTGGAGGCGATGCGCAGCGCGAAGCACTTCTTGCCCAGCAGCGCGTTGCCGCCGTAGCCCGAGCCGTAGCTCCAGATCTCGCGGGTTTCGGGGTAGTGGACGATGTACTTGGTGGTCGGGTTGCAGGGCCAGGCGGTCTTGTCGGTCTCGCCGGCGGCCAGCGGGGCGCCCACGGTGTGCACGCAGGGCACGAAATCGCCGTCGGTGCCCAGCACGTCGAACACGGCCCGGCCCATGCGGGTCATGAGCTTCATGTTCACGGCCACGTAGGCGCTGTCGGACAGCTCGATGCCGATGTGGGCAATGCGGCTGCCCAGAGGGCCCATGCTGAAGGGCACCACGTACATGGTGCGGCCGCGCATGCAACCGTCAAACAGCGGCTGCAGGGTGGCGCGCATCTCGGCCGGGGCCTTCCAGTTGTTGGTGGGGCCGGCGTCTTCCTGCTTCTCCGAGCAGATGAAGGTGCGGTCTTCCACGCGGGCCACGTCCGACGGGTCGGACCAGGCCAGGTAGCTGTTGGGGCGCTTGACCGGGTCAAGCTTCTTGAGGGTACCGGCTGCCACCAGTTGCTCGCACAGGCGGTTGTATTCCTCGTCGCTGCCGTCGCACCAGACCACGTTGTCGGGCTTGCACAGCGCGACCATGTCGGCCACCCAGGCGATCAGGCGCGGGTGTTTGACGTAGGCGGGGGTGTTGAGGGCCAGGCCCTGCATCACGGGAGAGTTCATGTAATGGCTCCAGAGGTAACGAATCGGCGCTCGCCACAGACACCAACAGCCGCAAGCGTCAGGCAACTGACACGGCGGCTGTTGTGAATGGCTGCGGCAAAAATCGGGTGGTCGGCGCTCGGTGCTGCGGGGCGGGTGGCGGCGGGCAGCAGGGGTCGGTCGGCAGATGGGTGCATCCGCCGGCCAGCGGCGGGTCGGCCAGTGCCGGAATTTTAGGCATTCGCCCCGTCAGTTACCTGCGGGTTACATGCAAAGCCCGCATAACGTGATGCCCAAAACGGTGGATGCACCACCAAAACAAAGGCCGACGACCCTTTCGGGTGGTCGGCCTGAGGTGCCGGGAAGCCTGGGGTTCAGGCCATGAACACGGCGATGAAGGCCAGCAGGAACATCAGCACGCCGCCGGCCACGGGCAGCACGACAGGCATGTAGGGCACGATGGATTCCACCAGGTCTTCAGACTTGTCGGCGGGGTTGTGGTGCTCGGTGTGCGCCATGGCGGTTCTCTCCAGATGTGATGCAACTGGGCCGGGATTCTAAGGGAAGCCCCGCCAGCCGTGGCGTCGCTCAGGTGGCCCGGGCGGCAAAGCCGGCGTTGTGCAGGCAGTCGATCACCTGCTGCACGTGTTCGCGGCCCCGGGTTTGCAGCACCAATTCGATCTCCACGTTCTGCGCGGCTAGCAGGGTGAAGGCGCGCTGGTGGTGCACCTCGTCGATGTTGGCGCCGGCTTCGGCCACCAGGGCCGCGATGCGGGCCAGGTTGCCCGGCACGTCGCGCGCGTTCACCAGAATGCGCGCCAGCCGGCCGGCGCGCACCATGCCGCGCTCGATGATGGAGGCCAGCAGCATGGGGTCAATGTTGCCGCCGCACAGCACCAGGCCCACCTTGCGCCCGGCGAACCGCGCGGGTTGTTTGAGCACGGCGGCCAGGCCGGCGGCGCCCGCGCCTTCCACCAGGGTTTTTTCGATTTCGAGCAACATCACGATGGCCTGCTCGATGTCGCCCTCGTCCACCAGCATCAGGTCGTCCACCCGCTCTTGCACCACGGCCTGGGTGAGCCGCCCGGGTGTGCCCACCGCAATGCCTTCGGCGATGGTGCTGGCGCCCTGCGGGTGGTGGGTGCCCTTGATGGCGTCGAACATGGCCGCGAAGCGCTCGGTCTGCACGCCGATGACCTCGATGTCGGGCCTGAGCGCCTTGGCCACCGTGGCCATGCCGCCGATCAGGCCGCCGCCGCCCACGGCGATCACCAGCACGTCCAGGTCGGGTTGGGCGCGCAGCATCTCCAGTGCGATCGTGCCCTGACCGGCCATGATGGCCTCATCGTCGTAGGGGTGCACGAACACCAGGCCCTGGGTGTCGGCCAGGGCGCGGGCGTGCGCCCGTGCTTCGTCGAGCGTGTCGCCGTGCAGCACCACCTCGGCACCGAAGCCGCGTGTGCGCTCGATCTTCACGCCGGGGGTGAAGCGGGGCATGACGATGGTGGCCCGCAGGCCCAGGCGCTGGGCGTGGTATGCCACGCCTTGCGCGTGGTTGCCCGCGCTCATGGCCACCACGCCGCGCGCACGCTCGGCCGGGGTGAGCTGGGTGAGCTTGTTGCAGGCACCGCGCTCTTTGAACGAGGCGGTGTACTGCAGGTTCTCGAACTTCAGGTAGATCTGGCAGCCCGCGATCTGTGACAGCGTGCGCGACTCCACGCAGGGTGTGTCGAGCACCTGGCCTTGCAGGCGCTGGGCAGCGGCTTGGACGTCTTGAAGCGACAGCATGCCGCCATTGTGAATCGGCTACCGGCCCGAGCGCCGATTTTCGGTGCCGGGTGACGCCCGTCATCGTGCGCTTCCCTCGCTGAACAAGCTGGGGTATGGTCCGCGCGAGACCGTCGATTACCCGGTACGGTGTCTTCCCGGAGGTGTTCCATGCCCAAGCGCTCGCTGTCTGCTACCCGCTTGCCCGGTGAGGGCCGCGAGTCGCGCGCGATCGGCATGGGCGAGGCCCGGGTGTACGCCTCGCCCGGCTTGCGCCACGCGCCGGTGCTGGACCTGATGTGTTCGCATTTCGTGCTCTCGCTGGCGGCCCGGCAGGGCCACCACTTCAATGTGCGGCGAGACCTCAACACCCTGCTCTCCCTGGCCGGCCGCCACCTGGTCTGGCCGCACACGGTCTTGATGCGCCTGCGCGAGTTCTTGCGTCGGCGCTGCCAGGACAACGAGCTCTGGGCGGGCCAGGAGCGACTGGCCATTGGCGCGTTCATGGACCGCTACGGCACTTGGCGCGGGCCCTACGAAGAGGGCACGCTGTTCTTCTACCTGGACGAATACGCCAAGGAGGCGCCCAAAGACTTGCTCTCGGTGCTGGCCGTCACCGGTGAGTGGCTCAGCCAGGCGCTGAAGAAGCAGTCGACCCTGGTGGAGAAAAACATCGACGCCCTGGCTTCGTTGCTGCAGCTCAACCGCGCCGAGCGTGCGCTGTTGCTCTACGGCACGCTGGCCCGTTACCAGCGCGACCTGCGCTCCATCCTGGTGGAGTTCAAGGTGAGCAACGCGGCCGAGGCCTACGCCACCATTGCCGAGCTGGCGGGCGTGAAGCCCAGCGAAGTGGGCGAGGCCCTGCGCGCGGGCTCGCGGCTGGAGCGCATCGGCATGGTGGAGAACCTCATCTCCGAGCACAACATCACCGACCTGGCCGACCTGATGAAGGTCAGCGAGAAACTGCCGCCGGTGCTCATGCGGGAGTACCGCTCGCAAAGCGAGCTGATGGCGGTGTTCACCCGCCCGGCCGCGCCGTCTGCCCTCAGCGAGAAAGATTTCGCCTACGTCGGCGACGACGTGCGCCTGCTCAGTGGCCTGCTGCGCGAGGCAGTGGCGCGCAAAGAGCCTGGCATCAACGTGCTGCTGTATGGCCCACCCGGCACCGGCAAGACCGAGTTGGCGCGGGTGGTGGCCCGCGCGGCAGGGCTGGAGCTGTTCGAGGTGGAATACGCCGACCGCGACGGCAACGCGCTCTCGGGGCGCGACCGCTACCGCTCGCTGCAGATCGCGCAGGTCTTCCTGAAGGGGATGACGCGCTCGGCCCTGCTGTTCGACGAAGTGGAAGACGTGTTTCCGCCCATCTCCAGCGAGGCCGCGCAGTTCATGGCGCGGGCCGATCACGTGGTGTCACCACACGGCCACAGCGCCAGTGTCAGCGGCAAGGCCTGGGTGAACCAGGTGCTGGAGCACAACCCGGTGCCCACTCTCTGGGTCACCAACCGCATCGAGCAGATCGACCCCGCCTTTCGCCGCCGTTTCGCCTACCACCTGGAACTCAAGAGCCCGCCACCCGGCGCACGCGAGCAATTGGTGCGCACGGCCTTGGCGGGCGTGCCGGTGTCAGATGCCCTGGTGGCGCGCCTGACCGACCGCCAGGGCCTCACGCCCGCGCAGATCCGCACGGCAGTGCGCTTTGCGCAACTGGCCGCGGCCCCGGCCCCGGGTGCGCGGCGTCGGCGCACGGCCCCGCCGGCGCTGCTGGACGACACCATCGAGCGGCAATTGCGCCACGCTGACATGGCGCTGGGGCGCCGGCCAGACGTGGTGGCGCGCCCTTCGGTCACCGCGTACCGACTGGACATGCTCAATGTGGACTCGCGCTACCCCCTGCCGCGCATCGTGGAGGCGCTTCGCGCACGTGGCCACGGGTGCCTGTGCTTTCATGGCGCGCCCGGCACCGGCAAGACCGCGCTGGCCGAGCACATCGCGCAGCAACTGCAGCGGCCCTTGATGGTTCGCCGCGCCAGCGACCTGGTGAGCAAGTTCGTGGGCGAGACCGAGCAGCAGATGGCCGCCATGTTTCGCGAGGCAGAGGCCGAGCGCGCGGTGCTGCTGCTGGACGAGGCCGACAGTTTTCTTCAAGACCGCCGCGGTGCCCAGCGCACCTACGAGGTGACCGAGGTCAACGAGATGCTGCAGGGCATGGAGCGTTTCGGGGGGGTGTTCATCTGCACCACCAACTTGATGAACAGCCTCGATCAGGCCGCGTTGCGGCGGTTCACGTTCAAGATTCGCTTCAAGCCGCTCACGCGCGAGCAGCGAGAGACCATGTTCGTGACCGAAGCCCTGGGGGGTGAGCCGGCCGCATTGACCGACGCCCTGCGCCAGCGCCTGGCCCAACTGGAGCAGCTGTGCCCGGGCGATTTCGCGGCGGTCAAGCGCCAGGCCGAGATCCTGGGCGAAGCCATGGCACCAGAGGAGTTCCTGGCGCAGCTGGAGGCCGAGCACCGCATCAAGCCTGAGGTGCGCGAAGCGCGCAGCATGGGCTTCACGGGCTGATCAAACGGAGGCACAAAAAAGCCGCCGGCGAAATGCGCGGCGGCTTGGTGCGAGGGTGTGTGGCGATTCAGTGCAGCACGCCGGGCTTGGAGGGCAGCTCGTCGGGCGAATAGTCGGGGTGGTGTTCCAGGAAGAACTGCAGCTTGCTGTCCAGGCCGGTGATGCGCTTGCGAGCCACCGACTCGCAATGGTGCTTGGAGATCAGGTTGAACACCTTGCTGCGCAGGAACCAAAGGTCTTTCGGGTTCTGGGCCACCATCAGCGCGGCCTGCAGACGGTAACGCTGGGGGTCGTCGATGTCGGACAGCATGGCGCGGAACTCGTCGATCACGAAATCGAGTTCGAGAACCTGGGTGTCCTGATACTGGTGGGTTCGGCTCTTCTTGAACCAGGGCAGCTTAAAAAACATGCCGGCTCCTTGTGTCGGGTGGGAACGCAGGCAACGCCCGCTTGGCTAAAAGATCGGCACCGATGGGCCGAAATTGAGCGTTCTCAGCCCGGAGACGACCCCAGTGCCGATGGGCGGTTTGCGCTGTCACACCATGGTGTTCGCCATGGGCCGCCAGGGCTGGAATGCCTCAGAGAAAAGCACTCACCACCTGAAGCACGGCCTCGCCGTAGGCCTCGCGTTTTTTCACGCCCAGGCCGGCGATGCCATCCAGATCGGCCAGCGTCTGGGGCTTGCGGGTGGCGATGTCGCGCAGGGTGCTGTCGTGAAAAATCACGTAAGCCGGGCGGTTGTGTTCGCGCGCCACCTCGGCGCGCCAGGCGCGCAGGGCGTCCAGGCACTCGCGCTCGGCCAGTGACAGCGGCGTGCCGTCGTGGTCCACCGGGCTGCGGCGTTGGCCGCGCGAGCGCGAGGGGGCGCGCTCGGCCTGGATGCGCAGGCTCACGCGCGCTTCGCCCTTGAGGATGGGGCGCGCACCGTCGGCCAGGTGCAGCGTGTTGTAGGGCGCGTCGTCCACCCGCACGGCCTCGCGGGCGATGAGCTGGCGCAGCAGGGCGCGCCACTGGGTTTCGCTCCAGTCTGCCCCGATGCCGAAGGTGCTGAGTTGGTCGTGGCCGTACTGCGCCACCTTGTCGGTCTTCTTGCCCCGCAGGATGTCCATCACGTGGCCCGCGCCAAAGCCGTGGCCGCTGCTTTGCTGCACCCGGTACAGGCACGAGAGCAGTTTGCGTGCGGGCTCGGTGGCGTCGAACAGCTCGGGCGGGTTCAAGCAGTTGTCGCAGTTCATGCACACCGGGCGCAGCACGGCGCCGGCGGGCGTGCCCGGCGGGCCCTGGTAGACCTCGTCAAAGTAGGCCAGCAGGCGCACGCGGCGGCAGTCGCTGGTTTCGGCCAGGGCCAGCAGGGCGTCGAGCTTGCCGCGCAGCACCTGCTTGAACTCGTCGGCGGCGGGGCTGTCGTCGATCATGCGGCGCTGGTTCACCACGTCTTGCAGGCCGTAGGCCATCCAGGCGTTGGCGGGCTCGCCGTCGCGCCCGGCGCGGCCGGTCTCCTGGTAATAGCCCTCAATGTTCTTGGGCATGTCCAGGTGGGCGACGAAGCGCACGTCGGGCTTGTCGATGCCCATGCCGAAGGCCACGGTGGCCACCATGATCCAGCCGTCTTCGCGCACGAAACGGTCTTGGTGGGTCTGGCGCACGGCGCCATCCAGGCCGGCGTGGTAGGGCAGGGCCTTCAGGCCGGCGTTCTGCAAGAGCGTGGCCACCTCTTCCACGCGGCGGCGCGACTGGCAGTACACGATGCCCGCGTCGTGCACGCCACCGGCCATGTGCTCGTCGCGGATGAATCGCAGCAATTGCTGGGTGGCGTCTTTCTTCTCGACCAGCAGGTAGCGGATGTTGGGGCGGTCAAAGCTGCTGACGAAGGTGCGCGCGCTTTGCAGTTGCAGGCGCTCCACGATGTCGGCACGGGTAAGCGAATCGGCCGTGGCGGTGAGGGCCACGCGGGGCACGCCGGGGAAGCGCTCGGGCAGCACGGCCAGTTCGCGGTACTCGGGCCGGAAGTCGTGCCCCCACTGGCTCACGCAGTGCGCTTCGTCGATGGCAAACAGCGAGAGCTGGCCGCGCTCGTGCAGCGAATCGAGTTGGGCCAGGAAGCGCGGCGTGGTCAGGCGCTCGGGCGCCACGTAGAGCAGGGTGATTTCGCCGCGCAACATCTGGCGCTCCACGCGCTGCGCGTCGTCGAGCGAGAGGCTGGAGTTCAGGTAGGCCGCGTCCACGCCGGCTTCCAGCAGGGCGTCCACCTGGTCGTGCATCAGCGCGATCAGGGGCGAGACCACGATGGTCAGGCCCAGGCCCGCCTGCTGGCGCACGATGGCCGGCACCTGGTAGCACAGCGACTTGCCGCCGCCCGTGGGCATGAGCACCAGCGCGTCGCCGCCGGCACCCACGTGGCTCACGATGTCGGCCTGTGGGCCGCGAAAGGCGTCGTAGCCAAAGACCTCGTGCAGCACGCCGAGGCTGGCTTCCATGACCTCGGCGCCGGGGGCGATGTCGATCATGCCCTTACATCTGCTCCCAAGGCAGGCCTTCAAAGCGCCAGCCGTTGAGGCTGGAGCGCTTGAACTCGTCGTTGAGCTCGCCCTCGAAGCCGTGCAGCACGTGGGCCACGTCGGAGAAGCCGGCGGCCTCCAGGGCTTTGCCGGCGTCGCGCGTGCGTTTTCCGCTGCGGCAGATCAGCAGGATGGGGCGCTCTTTGCTGCCCGCCTCGGCCTCTACCGCCGCGGCGAAGCGCGCGGGATCGGGCGTGAGGTCGGGGTATTCGTACCAGGGAATGTTCTCCACGCCAGGCGGGCGGCCCACGTAGAGCGACTCGATCTCCATGCGCACGTCCACGAACAGCGGCGGCTGTTCGCCAGCGGCGCGCAAGCGCTCGCTCTCGGTCTGCAGCCACTGCCAGGCTTGGGTGGGCGTGAGGTCTTTCATGGGGCGGTATTGTCGGGGATTCGTTTGCCGCTCTCCCTACAATCGCCGGATGAACTCGCCCGCATTGCCCGTTTACACCCGCGCCCAGGCGCTGCCTGAGATCCTGAAGCACCGCATCGCCATCCTCGACGGCGCCATGGGCACCATGATCCAGCGCTTCAAGCTGGACGAGGCGCAGTACCGCGGCGAACGCTTCAAAGACTTCCACAAAGACGTGAAGGGCAACAACGAGTTGCTCAGCCTGACCCGCCCCGATGTGATCCGCGACATCCACGAGGGCTACCTGGCCGCCGGCGCCGACCTGATCGAGACCAACACCTTCGGCGCCACCACCATCGCGCAGGAAGACTACGACATGGCCCACCTGGCGCGCGAGATGAACCTGGCCTCGGCCCGGCTGGCCCGCCAGGCCTGCGACAAGTACAGCACGCCCGACAAGCCCCGTTTCGTGGCCGGCGCCCTGGGCCCCACGCCCAAGACCGCCAGCATCAGCCCCGACGTGAACGACGCCGGTGCCCGCAACGTCACCTTCGAGCAACTGCGCGCCGCCTATTACGAGCAGGTCGAGGCTTTGGTGGAAGGCGGCGCCGACGTGCTGTTGGTGGAAACCATTTTTGACACCCTCAACGCCAAGGCGGCGCTGTTCGCCATTGATGAATTCTTCGAGAAGAGCGGCCAGCGCCTGCCGGTCATCATCAGCGGCACCGTCACCGACGCCTCGGGCCGCATCCTCAGCGGCCAGACCGTCACCGCCTTCTGGGCCAGCGTGCGCCACATCCAGCCCCTGGCCGTGGGCCTGAACTGCGCGCTGGGCGCCACGCTGATGCGCCCCTATATCCAGGAACTGGCCAAGGTGGCGGGCGACACCTTCATCAGTTGCTACCCCAACGCCGGCCTGCCCAACCCCATGAGCGACACCGGCTTTGACGAGACGCCCGAGGTCACCAGCCGCCTGCTGCGCGAGTTCGCGGCCGAAGGCCTGGTGAACATCGTGGGGGGCTGCTGCGGCACCACGCCGCAGCACATCGGCGCCATCCACCAGGCGGTGGGCTCGCAGTCGCCGCGCGCGCTGCAGCGCGGGCCGTTCTATCGGGAAGCGGCCTAAAACCCGAAGACTTGCGGGGAAAAGACCTTCCCCCGCATAATCGCGCTTCCCTTCAAGGGGAGTAGTCAACCTGTCACCCGGCACCAAGTCGGGCCTCGATGGATGGGGTTTTCGTCAATACGCGGTGTTCCACCGCCGGAAACCCCCACCCGTACCACCCGTGCGGATGTGGCAAGACCTTGGGGTGTTCGTTCAACACCAACCTGAGGTTTATTCATGCAAAGCATTGCGCCACTGTGGCTGTGGGTGGTTTTCGTTGTCTTCGTGCTGGCGGCTCTGTTCGTCGACTTCGTCGTGCTCAAGAAGCAGGGCTCGCACGAGGTGGGCGTGAAAGAGGCCCTGAACTGGTCGATCGTCTGGATCGCCTTGAGCTTCCTGTTCAACGGCCTGTTCTGGTGGGCGGTGAAAGACACCACCGGCTCCACCGCCATCGCCAACGAGAAGTCGCTGGAGTTCCTCACCGGCTACCTCATCGAGAAGAGCCTGGCGGTCGACAACATTTTTGTCTTCCTGATGATCTTCACCTACTTCGCGGTGCCGGCGGTGTACCAGAAGCGGGTGCTGATGATCGGCATCATCGGCGCCATCGTGCTGCGCACCATCATGATCCTGGTGGGCGGCTGGTTGCTGGCGCAGTTCCACTGGATCTTGTACGTCTTCGGCGCCTTCCTGGTGCTCACCGGCGTGAAGATGTGGTGGGCCGCGGGCCAGGAGCCGAGCCTGGACGACAACCCGGCACTCAAGCTGCTGCGCAAGTTGCTGCCCGTGAGCAAGGGCTTTGACGGCGAAAAGTTCTTCACTTTGGAAAATGGCAAGCGCATCGCCACGCCGCTGTTCATGGTGATCTGCCTGGTGGGCCTGACCGACGTGATCTTCGCAGTGGACTCGATCCCGGCCATCTTCGCCATCACGCAAGACCCGTTCATCGTGCTCACCAGCAACGTGTTCGCCATCCTGGGCCTGCGCGCCATGTTCTTCCTGCTGCAGGCTGTGGCCAGCAAGTTCCACCTGCTGAACTACGGCCTGGCCGTGATCCTGGTGTTCATCGGCACCAAGATGATGTTGATCGACATCTTCAAGATCCCGGTGGCCGTGTCGCTGGGCGTGGTGGTGGGCATCCTGGCCATCACCATGATCTGGAGCGCCAAGACCGCGCCCAACACCTGAGCGAGCGGGCCCGGCGCCGCCTCTCAGGCGCCGGGCTGCCGCCTGGGGGTTTGCCGGGCCACCGGGCCGGCCTCGCGCTCGATGCGATCGCGCAGCGCCCGCCCGCCGCCCAAGGCAAACCAGGCCTCGGCCACCACGAACAGGGGGCCGGCGAACAGGCCGCGAAGGTCGTCGAAGAACGCCGGTTTGCGGCCCTCCCAGTAGTGGCCCACGAACTGGAACACCCAGCCCACCACGAAACAGCCCAGGCCGGCCGCCAGCCACACAGGCAGCGGTGCGGCACCAAAGGGGTGGGCCAGCGCGGTGAGCGCGCCCACCGCGAGCAGCGTGGCCACCGTCACGACATTCAGGCCCTGGCGCACGTACCAGATGGCCCCTGCGGCGTACAGCACCATGTGCCCGCCAATGCCGCCGGGTAGCTGCAGCCGGGCCAGCAGCACCGCAATGCCAAAGACGATCAGGGGAATGCCCACGGCGTGCGTGGCGATGTTGCGCGGGTCGCGGTGGTAGCGGGCGTAGGTCACCAGCCAGTCGGCGCTCTTGTCCATGGTGTCTCCTCGGTTCTTGTGGGCCGCCGCAAAGCATGCCGCCGGTGGTTCGCGATGTCCATTGGGAGTGAGGCCGATGCCGTTGGCGACGAGAGGTTTGGAACGGTGTCACGAAAGGGCTCAATGTCGCCCGGGATTGGCCGATCGTTGAATACAAAGGAAATCAGACGGCGCGCCGGCTTTCGCCGGGTGTCATTCAACGAGGGGACAAACTTCATGCGACATGTGCTCGGGGTAGGGTCGATGGCGGCTCGCCTGCGCTTTCTGGCTTTTTTTGGCATTGCCTGCTTGCTGGCCCTGGCGGTCTGGCAGGCCATCGACATCTACCGCAGCGAGTACGCCGCCCGGCAACAGGCCACGCGGCAGGCAGTGGAAGTGGCCCATGGCGTGCTGGTGTGGGCGCATGGTCAGGAGACCAGCGGACGCCTGGACCGGCCCGCCGCCCAAGCCTTGGCGCGCGAGGCGCTGGCCAAGTTGCGCTACAGCGGGTCTGAGTATTTCTGGGTCAACGATTTCCAGGCGCGCGTGGTGATGCACCCCATCAAGCCAGAGCTGGACGGGCAAGACGGCAGCCAGATTCGCGACGCCAACGGCGTGGCGCTGTTCGTGGCCTTTGCCGAGACCGGTCGGCGCGATGGCGCGGGCTTTGTGTCCTACCTGTGGCCCAAGCCTGGCCGCGAGGACGCGGTGGAGAAGCTCTCGTACGTGAAGGCCTTTGCGCCTTGGGGATGGGTGGTGGGCTCGGGCATTTACCTCGATGACCTCAGGGCGTCGATGTGGCGGCACGTGGGCCAGCTCGGCCTGGTGGTGCTGGCCGCCTTGGTGGTGGCAGCGCTGATCTCGCATCGGGTGTCGCGCTCGATTTTGGGTGGTCTGTCGTCGGCCATCGAGGTGTCCCGTTCGATTGCCCAGGGCGACATTGGGCGCGAGGTTCGTGTGCCGCCAGGTCAGGGCGAGGTGACGCAACTCATGCAGGCCCAGGCGGACATGACCCAGCAATTGCGCCGCATGGTCACACTGGTGCAGTCGTCGGCGCAAGGCGTGCAGGTGGCGGCCAGCGAGATTGCCGCGGGCACGGCCGACCTGTCGGGCCGCACCGAGCAGACCGCCTCAAGCCTTCAGGAAACCGCCGCGACCATGGCCCAGATTCACGGCACGGTGGTGCAGAACGCCCATGCCGCCCGTCAGGCCGGGGAAATTTCGGCGGCCGCAGCGAGCACCGCCGTCGATGGCAGCCGCCTGGTGGGTGAGGTGGTGAACACCATGGCGCAGATCACCACCTCGTCCACCCGCATTGCCGACATCACCGGCGTGATCGATGGCATCGCGTTTCAGACCAACATCCTGGCGCTCAATGCAGCGGTGGAGGCCGCCCGGGCGGGCGAGCATGGGCGGGGTTTTGCGGTGGTGGCCACCGAGGTGCGCCAATTGGCCACGCGATCGGCCGAAGCGGCGCGCGAAATCAAGGCCTTGATCGGCGAGTCGGCTGAGCGGGTGCGCACCGGTGGCGAGCTGGTGGACCGCGCCGGGCAGACCATCGAGCAGATCGTGGCGTCGGTGCAGGAATTGCACACCCTGCTGGCCACCATGGAGCGGGCCAATCAGGAACAGGCCACAGGGGTGGGCCAGGTCAATCAGGCCGTGGCCAGCCTGGACGAGGCCACCCAGCGCAACTCGGCCTTGGTGGAGCAGTCGGCCGCGTCGGCCGCGGCCATGCGTGAGCAGTCTCGGCAGTTGTTGGCCGCGGTTCAGGCCTTCCGAATGGAAGCCTTGACGGCCTGAGCCCCAGGCCTCAACCGGGCAGGGGAATCCACTCGTCGTGGTCGTCGGGCGGCAGCGCGAAGCGCCCGGCGGCCCAATCGGCCTTGGCTTGCTCGATGCGCTCTTTGCGCGAGGACACGAAGTTCCACCACACGAAGCGCGGCCCCAGCGGCTCGCCGCCGAAGAGCATGAGCGTGGCGGCGCTGCGCACGGCAAGTGCATCGGCGGCGCTATCGAACACCAGCAAGTCGCCAGCGCCGTGCACCGAGCCGGCGTGTTCGATCTCGCCGCGCACCACATAGACCGCCTGTTCGCGGTGCCCGCCGGGCAGGCGCAGGGTGGCACCGGCTTCTGCTTCGGCGTGCACCAGGAACAGGGGCGAGTGCGTGACCACCGGGCTGCGCTGGCCGTAGGCTTCGCCCGCCACCAGGCGCCACCACACGCCAGGCTCGCGGCCTTCGGGCAGGGCGCTCACGGGCGTGTGGGCGAAGGCCGGCGCGGTCTCTTCGTCTTGCACGGGCAGGGCCACCCAGCTTTGCAGCAGTTCCAGACCGCCGCCCTCGAAGGAGTCGGGGTGGGTGAAGCGCTCGCTGTGCGAGATGCCGCGCCCGGCGGTCATCCAGTTCACGTCACCGGGGCGGATCACCTGGTGCGTGCCCAGGCTGTCGCGGTGGGTCATGCTGCCGCTGAGCAAGTAGCTGACGGTGGACAGCCCGATGTGAGGGTGTGGGCGCACGTCGGCCTGGCGCACCTCGTCGGCCGGCACCGTCACCGGGCCGGCGTGGTCCCAGAACACGAAGGGGCCGACCGAGCGGCGCTGGGCGTGGGGCAGGGCGCGGCGCACCGTCAGGCCGTGGCCCAGGTCGGCCGCGCGGCCGCGAATGGTGGTCTCCAGCATGCGTGTCTCCCCTGTTCAAAGAAGTGCATTGTGGTGGACGGGGCGGCGCTCGGTCGACCGCTTTGCGACAATCGCCCTCCCATGCACCTGCACCAACTTCGCCAACGCCTGCGCGCCCTGGGGGCCGGGCCGCTGCATGAGCAGCGCCTGCTGCGCACGTGGGTGAACGCCTTGCCGCCCGAGGGCGGCCGTCGCAAGCCCGAGCACCACTTCCCCAAGGCCTTGTACGCCGCCTTGCCCGAGATCACCGCCGAGTGGGCGGGCCTGGCCACGCTGCAGTCCGAGCACCCGGGAGAGGACGGCTCGGCCCGCCTGCTGGTGGCCTTGCGCGACGGCCAGACGGTGGAGAGCGTGCTGCTGCCGCGCGGCGGCTTGTGCGTCTCCAGCCAGGTGGGTTGCGCCGTGGGCTGCACCTTCTGCATGACCGGCACCGGGGGCTTGATTCGGCAGATCGGCAGCGCCGAGATCGTGGCGCAGGTGGCGCTGGCTCGCTCGCGCCGTGCGGTCAACAAGGTGGTGTTCATGGGCATGGGCGAGCCTTCGCACAACCTGGAGGCCGTGCTGGAGGCCATCGAGCTGCTGGGCACGCTGGGCAACATCGGCCACAAGAACCTGGTGTTCTCCACCGTGGGCGACGAACGTGCCTTTGACGCCCTGCCGCGTGGCCGCGTGAAGCCGGCGCTGGCCCTGTCGCTGCACACCACCCGCGCCGACTTGCGCGCCCAGTTGCTTCCCCGCGCCCCCCGCATCGACCCGGACGAACTGGTGCAGCGCGGCGAGGCCTACGCGCGCGCCACGGGTTACCCCATTCAGTACCAGTGGACGCTGCTGGACGGCGTGAACGACAGCGACGACGAGATTGAAGGCATCGTGCGATTACTGCACGGCAAGTACGCCATCCTCAACATGATTCCGTACAACACCGTGCCCACCCTGCCCTACACCCGCCCGAGCTGGGAGAAGGCCGCCGACATCGCCCGGCGCCTGCACCGCCGCGGCATTCTCACCAAGCTGCGGCACTCGGCCGGCCAAGACGTGGACGCCGGCTGCGGCCAATTGCGCGCCCGTTCGCTGGCCACGGGCGAGCAGGTGGTGGCGGTGCGGCGCCGCACGGCGGTAGGGCCTTTGGCCCCGACCCAGGCCTGAACACCCGCGCCGGTAAAATGCCGGCCTCTCAAGGAGCGTTGCAGCGCACCGGCCCGCCCACCGCGGGTGTCGGGGCGTCAGGCTTGAGTGGGCGCAAACAGGCCCCAACGACGCTCACCGGTCTGTTTCCCGAACATCCCTGGTGAGTGCCATGTCGTCTTCTGTTGTTTCCTCGTCCGATACCCGTCCGTCCGTGCCGCCCATGCTGCTGTCCGGGCTGGAGCCCCTGAGCATTGGCGAGGGCAGCCTGTTCGTGAACGTGGGCGAGCGCACCAACGTCACCGGCTCCAAGGCCTTCGCCCGCATGATTCTGGAGGGGCGCTACGAAGACGCCCTGGCCGTGGCCCGCCAGCAGGTGGAGAACGGCGCGCAGGTGATCGACATCAACATGGACGAGGCCATGCTGGACAGCCAGGCCGCCATGGTGCGTTTCCTGAACCTGATCGCCGGCGAGCCCGACATTGCGCGCGTGCCCATCATGATCGACTCCTCCAAGTGGGAGGTGATCGAGGCCGGGCTGCGCTGCATCCAGGGCAAGGGCATCGTCAACTCGATCTCGATGAAAGAGGGCGTGGACGCCTTCAAGCACCACGCGCGGCTCATCAAGCGCTACGGCGCGGCCGCCGTGGTGATGGCCTTTGACGAAAAAGGCCAGGCCGACACCTACGCCCGCAAGATTGAAATTTGCGAGCGCGCTTATCGCATCCTGGTGGACGAGGTCGGCTTCCCGCCCGAGGACATCATCTTCGACCCCAACATCTTCGCCATCGCCACCGGCATCGAAGAGCACAACAACTACGCGGTGGACTTTATTGAGGCCACGCGCTGGATCAAGCAGCACCTGCCGGGCGCCAAGGTCTCGGGCGGCGTGTCCAACGTGAGCTTCAGCTTCCGCGGCAACGAGCCGGTGCGCGAGGCCATTCACACCGT
>FWPV01002242.1_pt1 | contig 48390 bp, 42 predicted proteins | sample 2228371 | NCBI WGS metagenome assembly FWPV01 (sample SAMEA103939776, study PRJEB20133) | metagenome | reverse complement strand
GATTTTTTGTAGTTTTTCGAGTTGCAAAAAGGCAATAGAAGAAAAATACAATTCAATTTTATATAAAACTCACGACCTAATCTCATACAATCGAAAAGAAAAGGACTTTTGGGCGATTTTTAAGCGTACCTCACCATTAAGGATATTTTTTACTGTAGTTTATACGCAAGAAAATGTTCAGGTCGTATCAGTATGAGTGAAAAAGTGAGCTGTTTTGTGTTACACTCTGTCATATAGCCAACCATCCTTTCTTTGGGTTTGATATTTCGTAAACTTAATAATACCAAAGGTCTTCGGATTGTTGGCTATTTTTTTTGGAAAAATTTATGAATAATATGGGTTAGAAGTCATTAGAAGAAAATCTATATTTCGTATTGTGAAATGCCGAGGATATTCATATATTGTAAGGTCTTTAAGTCTTTACAATCTTGACGAAGCATATGAGAACAAAATCAATTAAAATATTAAACTTACAAAGATAATTTTCTCCGTTAAGAAATAACATCAACCTTTTATTTTGCACTTACTTATAATAATTCACATAATTTACAAGTCTTTTTATTTTGAAACTTAAAGTTCAAATTGTATTCATAATTGACCTTTCTTTATTTATTTTAATAGACTCAAAATATTCTCTAATTAATACTGAATTAGCCAGTATAGCTACATATTTTTCCATTGTATTTTGTATACTTTTGGATATAGCTTTTGATATTACTATTTCACCACCTCTACAAAATGCATCGGAAGGACCTTCGTCTTCTCCGAATCCAACTATATTTTCAATAAGCATTTTTTCCATATTAGTGTTTAATACTGTTACATCAATATTTGTTATGCATTTTGCAAAAGTATAACCTGTAAAATATACAGATGGATTTATATCCTTGAGTTTGACGTATATTATTATGGATTCTCTTACTTGTTGGAATTGACTATTTGTTAAAGGACCTTCCATTTCAACAACTTCACTAAAAATTAATTCTGTTGATTGTTTTATTGATGTTCCAAGAGATAAACCAAGATTAACGGGAAAACAATGTGCAACACAAAAATAAGAAGAAGATTTTACAGTTTTTTGGCAATTCTTAATATTATCATCTAAAATTAGAATTGCTTTGCCTTTTATTTTTTCATAAATTGAATAAACAGTCTCCGCGGGTGCAACATTAACTGGAACATTATATGTACAACTACTAATATTGATAATAATTGGTATTATTCCAATGATTAGTAACCCTTGAACAAATTCTGTTCTCATCAACTATATATATTGTATTAAAAATTTTCATTCAATTCTTAATGGAAAAGCAACGGGTGTACTAAATGGAAGATTAATCTCCGTTAATTCAACAAATACTCCAGTTTCTGGACTGATTTCATAACAAGAATAATTATTTGGATCCCAAAAGCTTTCTACTTGTATATCAGTTATCAATATATTTTTACCCGTATAATATTTCTCACCAATCTTAAATATCTCATGCATTGCACCAACCATAGAATATGGTTTTCCAGTACAATTTTTATTTGCATAATATATCGTTGGTGAAGCAACTTCTCCAAGTGGTAGAAGGGGGAAAAAGGTATGGGAAGTTATTCCAATAAACTTTTTTATTGATGGGACATATATCTTTATTCCACCGTTAAATCCAGGCATATAATTATCAACATAACCTAAAAATTGATGGTTATTATCAAAAATCAAAGGTAAGGCATTTTCTTTTTGTTCATCATTATTCCCATTATTTCCATTATTACCATGTCCGTTATTACCCTGTGAATTTTGATTGCAAGAGGTCAATGTAATCAAATTTTCTATTGAAGATTTACATTTTTCCTGACTACTAACAAAACGTAAATTGCCTGTCTTTTTATTTTTACATATGTAAATTTCATTATCTGATGCTTGACTAATTACCACAAAACTCACAAAAAAACATAACACACTGATAATTATAAAACCGTTAAGTAAAACACGTTTTAACATTTGTACCTCCATTTTGAATAATTTTAAATTTCAGAAATTACTTTTCTTACATTTCTGAAAAATGCATTTGTTAAAATATAGCATATGCTAATTTTGAAATCAAGGGGAATTTTTACTTTTTTATAGAAAAGTCAAAATAATTTGAAAAAAAAGGAGGGGGTTCAGAAATTATTAATCTGGATTCCGTCGATTGAAATAATAATAATGTTATGAAAATAATTATTTTTTAGATACATTATTCCAATTACGGGTACTCTTTACATTTCATATCATTTGAGCAATGCCCGTATCTTTTTGGTTAATAATAAGGCCAAGCTGTCATATTAAAAACCAAGGTACAGCAAAGATATTCTGTGTAAGCTGTTTAATCTCTGTTCCTGAATATACAATAAGTCCGCAGGCAAAGCTTTTTGAAGCATCTTTGAGGAAAAGAAGGTTATCAATATCACCCAATGATACAGTATTCGCCAGTTTAACTTCAACTGCCATAATTTTGTTACCCTTCTCAAGAACAAAGTCAACTTCCCTTTCGCGTCCTCCCTGGGTCCTGAAATACATAACATCACCCTCTATAAGGGAAGCTATGGCTTTAAGATTGAGAAAAACATATGATTCAAGCAATGCACCCATAAATTGCATAGGGATCGTATCTGGAGAAGAGTAACCAGCAAGTGATGCAGTCAGGCCAGGGTCTGTGAGAACAACCTTTGGTGATTTAATAAGTCTTTTCGATATGTTTTTTGAATAGGGTCTGACCTTAACAAGAAGACTCGTTTCCTCGAGTATATTTATATACCGTCCGGCTATTGCCTGTGAAAGTCCAGCATCCCTCGCAATCTCACTCTGTTTTAAGGTTCTTCATTTCTAAGTAATGTGCTTTTACCTGTCTGACGGGCGCCGGAAATAATAATAACAGGAGAGAACTTAGTAGCCATTCGCAGTCTATCAGCTATCCAGCGTGGTTTATAAACAATTTCCATATGATATATTTTATATCATAGTGTGATATAAAATACAATAGTCAAACTTGCACAGGTATAACTATTTTTATATTGATTGTTTTAACCATACAATGCAGACATTGCTCAAAAGATGTGAAGTATAAAGAGTAAACCTTAATTGGAATACCCTGTATAAAAATAATTTTTGCAACACTTGCATTTTTTTAATTTCATTTTTGGGTTTAGTGCAAAAAGATTTTGATATAGGTCGATTTCCTGATTGGAATGGTTTTTACAGGAAAGAAGATGATAAAATAATCAGATTGGAGAAATCGGTGAGTTCTGAAATTTAACAAAGAAAAAATAGGGAATAAAATTTGATTTGATAGTGAGGAATGTTAATTTGAATAATCTTATTGATTTAAAGAGTTTTCTAAGATTTTATTAAAAAACTTTTGACAATACGATAATAAATAAGAGGAGATTTTCTATGAAAAATTTTTATCTTGACAGAGATGATGTAGCTTTTCTAATTATTGATATTCAGGAAAGACTTGCTATTGGCATGAAAGAAAAAGACAAAGTCATAAATAACTGTCTTCATCTTATTGAATTATCCAAGTTACTAAATATTCCTGTTATATTAACCGAACAATACCCAAAAGGTCTCGGTCCTACAGTTCAAGAAATTAAGGATGCTCTGCCTGAATATAAACCTGTTGTGAAGCTAACTTTTAGCTGCTGTGATGAACCCTCTTTTGTTCATGAGATTAAAAAAACAAATAAAAAAACTTTAATTCTTTCTGGCATGGAAACACATATATGTCTTCTTCAGACGTGTATAGGGCTTCTATCCGATGGATATAATGTTCATATTGTTAAAGATGCGATTTGCTCGAGAACAAAAGATAACTGGAAAACAGGGATTGAATTTATGAGAGATGCCGGGGCTGTCATTACCTGCACAGAAACAGTACTTTTTCAGTTGCTTAAAATCGCAGGAACTCAAGAATTCAAAAAAATAGCTGCAAGAATCAAGTAATTCAAAGAAAGTATGGTTTTTTATCTTACAGGTTTTTTTCTTCCTTCTTCCATTCTGTGAGACAATCCTGTATGAATTTGATTATTTTCTCATGTTCTTCTGCACCCCTACCCTGAATTTTCATTGGCTCTCCGAATCTAAACCATACCTTTTTCTTTATATCTATCTTTCCGAAATCTTTTATAATTTTTCCGATACCCCATGCATCTGTTTTCAATGCAAATGGAACTACAGGCACATTGGCTCTTAGAGCAAGCTTAACCCCAAGCGAATTGAACTCTTCAGGTTTGAATTCAATCGAACGTGTGCTTTGAGGAAAAATTATTATTGATATGCCTTTCTGGATTTTTTTTACTCCTTCTTCCATGACTCTTCTGAAATCCTCTCGAGGATTATCTCTACTAACTGCAATTGGGTCACGTGAGCGCATCACATATTTAAAAACAGGCACATGAAGAAGCTCTTTCTTTACCACGAATGTAACAGGTTTTAAAGGCTGTATAAGGCATGGTAAAACAAATGTTTCAAGAACACTCATATGATTTCCAATAAAAACAGCAGGGCCGTCAAAACCTGTAATATTTTTCAGTCCGCTTATATTAACAATTATTCCAACATTTTCAAGGGTTCTAAGAATTCCATAGCTTGCTTTCACCCAGTCTTCATTACTGTAATGGCTTAATGCAGCTTTTGCGCCATTGGTAAGGACATACCATAATATTTGAGGATAAAATGAGAGTTTATTTGACAAAAACAATCTTGATAAAAAAGACCGTTTTCTTCCGGGATCAGTTATGTAATGGTCGGTATCAGATAAATAAAAACTGTCAGCATGAACTTTCATTTTATAAAAGGATTAACCTGAATAATGCAGCCTTTGTTCAAAAATTTATTTAACTCGTTTATTTATTTAAAAACGATATTATAAATATTGTATTAAAAAGTTCATGGTAAATCATCTTTAATTATACACTGAGGCATTGAAAAAGAAATTTTTCCGCAATATCTTCATTGTTTTAGTAGTATTTATTGAGGTTAATTTTTATATTGTGGAAAATCTCAGATGTTGTTCTAAAAACCCTTCAGGGCAGCACGGGCGAATTCCACTAACATTGTTGGGAAAACACCTATAATCAAAACCGCTGCTGTAGTAACTGCAAGGGCCAATCCATTTGTAAAGGATGTGGTAAGTGGTAATTCGGCTTTTGGGTCCCTCATATACATGTACATTACAACTCGTAAATAAAAGTATGCTGAAATAGCGCTAAATATAACTGCAATGATAACTAACCATGTATATCCTGCATTAATTGCAGCCATGAAAACATATAATTTACCGATAAAGCCTGCTGTTGGAGGAATTCCTGTTAATGAAAACATAAAAATTAACATTAAAGCTGCTGCCATTGGATGTGTTTTGGAAAGTCCTTCATAATCGCTTAAATCCTCACCTTTTATACCTTCGCTTCTGAGCATTATAATAACTGCAAATGCTCCAATATTCATAAAGGCATAAATAAATAGATAATTCATCATGCTTGATATGCCCTCTGAGTTGGCTGTGATTATACCAAGTAATGCATATCCAGCATGTGCTATGGAAGAATATGCAAGCATCCTCTTTATATTTGTTTGAGATAGCGCTACAATGTTACCGACCGCCATCGTAAGAATTGAAACAGGAATTAAAATAGTTGCCCAGTCTGCTTTTACTGCTGCAAAAGCTATCATAAAGACTCTTCCAATAACAGCAAAACCAGCAGCTTTTGGACCAACTGACATGAATGCGGTTATTGAGGTTGGTGCACCTTCATATACATCAGGTGCCCACATGTGAAACGGAGCTGCAGCAATCTTAAATCCGAAAGCAACTGTAAGCATAGCAATCGCAAGAAGAAGTGATAAGTTTCCACTTAACCCTCTTTCAGTTATAAATGTTGCTATTGCTTTTAAATCTGTTGTGCCTGTAAGTCCATATACAATAGAGATACCATATAGTAGGAATCCTGAAGAAAACGCACCTAAAAGAAAATATTTAAGTGCAGATTCAGTTGATTTAAGATTATGTCTTATAAATCCAGCCAGTACGTAAGTGCTTAATGCCATTAATTCAAGTCCAAGATAAAGTGTTATAAGATCAGAGGCTGATGCCATTATCATCATTCCAATGGTTGAGAAGAGTATTAAACTGTAATATTCACCATAGTTGACTCTTTCTATCGCAATATATTTTATTGAAATAAGAATTGTTAATATGACATTTATAAAGAATATAATTTTAAAAAAGGTGCTATATCCATCAGCTATATACATCCCCCCAAAAGTAGAACCTGTTGTCTTAAGAAGACTTAGTGATATTATAGATACGCCAGCGATGCTGATTACAGCTACAGCTTCTTTCTTTTTTATAAGCAAATCAAGTAAAAGCACAATTAATGCAAATGCAGTCATCAGTATTTCAGGCATTACAGGATTGAGATCAGGAAGGGGGAAATTCATCTGATTACCTCCATAATATTTTTAGCTATCTGTGCTTCCTGGGCTATTCCACCACTATTTACTCTTTCTAAAAGATGTTGCACAGAAGTATGCATGAAACTAAGGAAAGAATTAGGATAAACACCTATCCAGAATACAAGTATTAACATGGGCAATAATGCTATAGTCTCTCTGACATTCATGTCAACCAGTCCATGAAGCTTTGGATTTACTTCCATGAAAAATACTCTTTGATATAGCCAGAGCATATAGCCAGCGCCTATGATTATTCCAGTACAGGCAAGAACTCCAGCCCACTTATTTGCAGCAAATCCACCTAAAAGTATCAGAAATTCACCGATAAAACCATTTGTTGCAGGCAGTCCAATTGCTGCCAATGTAAATACCATAAAAAACGATGAGTATATTGGCATTTCTGTAGCGAGTCCGCCATAGTCAGCTATTCTTCTTGTGTGTGTTCTTTCATAAACAACTCCTACAGATAAAAAGAGAGCTCCTGTTACTACACCGTGATTCAACATCTGGAGTATCCCACCCTCGACTCCCTGTGTATTGAGTGCAAATATACCAAGTGTTACAAAACCCATATGACTTACTGAGCTATAAGCAATAAGCCTTTTTAAGTCTGTCTGGCCCAAACATATAATTGCACCGTAAATTATGGCAATAACAGACAATGTCATCATTACCGGTGTCATTGCTTTTGATGCTTCTGGAAGTAATGGTAATGAGAATCTCAGAAAACCGTAAGCACCCATTTTAATTAGAACGGCTGCAAGAATAACCGAGCCTGCGGTAGGTGCTTCAGTATGTGCATCAGGTAACCATGTATGCACTGGCCACATAGGAACTTTTACAGCAAAAGCTGCAAAGAATGCCCAGAAAAGCCACATTTGCATAGTATATGGATAATTCTTGGTCATCATTGTAAGAATATCGAATGTCTTTCCAGAATACAGATAAAGAACGATTATACCAACAAGCATCAGAACGCTTCCAACTAATGTATATAAGAAAAACTTAATAGCTGCATAGACTCTGTTTGGACCTCCCCAGACACCAATAATAAGGAACATTGGGATAAGCATCGCTTCCCAGAAAAGATAGAAAAGGAAGAAGTCGAGTGCGCAAAAAACACCGATCATGAAAGATGTTGTCAATAGAATTGCTATATAAAACTCTTTGATTTTATTGGTAACCGCTGTCCATGAAATTAATACACATAAAATAGCGCACAATGTCGAAAGTAGAATAAATAGAACGCTTATACCATCGACTCCAAGAAAGTAGTAAATATTCCAGTTTGGAATCCATGAAAATCTTTCAACAAACTGCATTTTATGGGTAGTCTTATCAAAATGAGTAAACAGAGGTAATGAAGCTATAAAAGTTAAAATGCTCGTTCCCAGTGCTATCCATTTTGTCAGTGTTTCCCATGACCTCTTGTTGATCAGAATTAAAAGTGCGCCTAAAACTGGCAGAAATATAACGGTGCTGAGTATAGGGTAATTCAGATTATTCATTATTACCTGTTCCATTGTTCTCCTCTAAGAGTTCTTAATCCTTTTAACTCAATAAAATTACCAGTGCAACTATAAAAACTGCACCTGCTGCCATAAATATTGCATAATGATGCGCTATACCTGTTTGAAGTCTTCTGAGTTTCTGGCTAAATATCCCTATTAAATTAGGTACGCCATTTACTATACCTTCAATTATTTTAGCGTCTGTAAATCCTACAAGAACTTTATTTGCAAGTTTAAGAGTTGGCTGTACAATGGTAAGATTATAAAATTCATCAACGTAATATTTGTTATATAAAATTTTATATAACAGGGAAAATTGTTTTGAGATTCTCTCGGGTAAATCTGTCTTTCGTAAATACATAAATGCAGCAAGTCCTAATCCAACAAGTGCTATCGTAGTTGACAAAATCATTACACCCCATTCCTCTGCGTGAGTACCGTGAAACTCAGGATGGCCTACAACAGGCTGTAAGAAATGCGCAAAATGATTTCCTCCTCCAAGCAAAGGCGGGATACCAACCCATCCAGCAGCGATTGCTCCAACAGCAAGGAACATCAAAGGCACAGTCATAATGTAAGGCGATTCATGAGGACCGTGTCCATGGCCGCCTCCGTGTGAATCATGTCCGGTACCATGAGATGAACCATGTGGGTCATGGCCTGAACCATGTGAATCATGACCTGAACCATGTGAACTGTGTGAACTATGCGAAGTGCTGTGTGCATGGGTTGCTGCTTCCTCTGCTTCGAGTCCTCCGCGATATTCTCCAAAGAATGTTCTGAAAATTAATCTGAATGTATAGAAAGGTGTAAAGAATGCTCCAGCAAGTGCAAGTATCCATACGAATTTACCAACACTTGAATGAGAAGCATAAGCAGACCATATTATTTCATCCTTGCTGAAGAACCCTGAAAGTCCAGGGAATCCGCCGGCACTCAGACCTGCGATAACGAAAACTGCATATGTAATTGGCATGTATTTTTTCAATCCGCCCATATATTGAATATTATTCGTGTGAACTGCATGGATTACACTGCCTGCAGCAAGGAATAAAAGTGCTTTAAAAAATGCGTGAGTATAAAGGTGGAATATGCCTGCTGCGTAGGCACCAACTCCACAGGCAAGAAACATATAACCTAAATGGCTACAGGTAGAGAAAGCGATTATTCTCTTAATATCATTCTGAGTAATGGCTATAGTTGCTGCAAAGAACATTGTCAATGCTCCAATTATTGCCACAGTATTCATGGCGATTTCAGAAAGATTGAAAATCGGATTGCATCTTGCAACAAGAAATACACCTGCTGTAACCATTGTGGCAGCATGGATTAAAGCACTGACAGGTGTTGGTCCTTCCATTGCATCCGGAAGCCAAACATGCAGTGGAATCTGTGCTGATTTTCCTACAGCACCGCAGAAGAGTAATAATGCAATCAATGTTGGAAGGTCAACATTGAATCCAAGAAAATCTACTGTTTTACCAGCTATGCTGTTAACATTTGCAAAAACATCAGCATAATGTAAAGTGCCAAATGTTAGAAAGACCATAAACACACCGATACCAAAACCAAAGTCACCGAATCTATTTACTATGAATGCTTTTTTGCCTGCATCTGCAGCTGATTTCTTATTAAAATAATAGCCGATCAAGAAGTAAGAGCAAAGACCCACACCTTCCCAGCCAAAATAAAGCTGTAGGAAGTTATTACCCATAACGAGCATTAGCATACAGAATGTGAACAGGTTCAGATAAGAGAAAAATCTATAATAACCTGTGTCACCATGCATATAACCTATTGCATATATATGAATCAAGGTAGCACAGGTTGTAACAACAATCAGCATTACAGCAGTCAGAGGATCAATTAAAAATCCCACGCCGACTTTAAATGTACCCGATAATATCCATGTATAAAGGTCAGCATCAATTATCTTACCTGCAAGAACATCCTGTAATGTTGCAAGCGAGCAGAGCCATGAACCAAAAACAGAAGAGACAGCAAACCAGTGGGCTTTGTATCTGGTTACTTCCTTGCCAAGAAGAATATTAATTATAAATCCAGTAAGCGGAAGAAAGGGTATTAAAACATGATACCATTGTAATTCCATATTTGCCATATTCTTATTCCTCTATACTCATTTGTTAATCAACCCTGCATTTCTTTCACTTCATCAACATGCGCAGTTGCTCTGTTTCTGAACATTGCTATTACAATTGCAAGTCCAATTGCTGCTTCTGCAGCTGCAACTGCAATCACAAAAAACGCAAGTATCTGACCTCTTAAATCCTGAATATAATGACTGAGAGCAATCAGATTAATATTAACTCCATTTAACATCAATTCTATCGACATTAACATGATAATAATGTTTCTTCTTGAAAGAAAACCAAAGACACCGATTGAAAATACAGCAAGACTTAATAACATGTACCAGCTTAATGGAACAGCCATTTTAACTCTTAAGCCTCCTTTTTGCGAGGACTATTGCTCCGATCATTGCAACTAAAAGAATCAATGAAGCAATTTCAAATGGATAAATAAATTCTGTGTACAGCAATTTACCAAGAGCTTTTATATGGGTCTCCTGCTTGATTAAATCTATTGAGTATTTACCAGGAGGTGCTGCTATAAAAGAACTCAGTGACATTGAAACAACTACAAAAAGTCCTAAAGCAAAGGTAAAACCTGTTGGTCCGAAAGTAATATATTTACCTATTGATAACTCTTCTCGAAGGTTCATTAAAAGAACAACAAAAAGGAATAGAACGAGAATACCTCCTGCATATACAATAACCTGTATTGCAGCCATAAATTCAGCATTAAGGAACAAATATAAACTTGCTATATGGAAAAATAAAAGAAGCATCCACAGAACACTGTGAACAGGATTCCTTCTTGTCACAACTAATAATGAAAGGACTACAATTGCAAATGCAAAATATATAAAGAAGCCAATGGATACCATTATCTTTTACCTCCGTACATTGCCTGTCCAGGAGGTGTTCCAAAGTCCTCTGACATAGGTCTCCAGAATTTTTTATAATATTCTTCGCCTTTTTTACCGGGCATATACTTATCCCAGTTTGATAACAGTTTTTCCTTTGTCATCATTAAATCCTGTTTATTGTATGCAGAATATTCATAATTTTCAGTTAAAGAAATGGCTCCATACGGGCAAGCCTCAACACAGAATCCACAATATATACATCTTAACAGCTCTATTTGATATTTCGTGACCTGTCCTTTTTCTCTTGTTATGCTTATGCATTGTGAAGGACAGATTGTTGCGCATAATCCACAACCAACGCATTTTGCTTTTCCTCCGCGTTTTGAAAGAGCATGTTGTCCTCTGAACCCAGGTGCAATCTTTCTTCTTTCATCGGGATATTGTATTGTAACTGCCTTAGAAAACATCCTTCTTAATGTTAATGCCATTCCTTTTAATATTTCTATAAAGGTAATTGTCTTAATGAAATGTTTGAATGTCACGCTACAATACCTCTTTCAATATTATTTTTACGAGTCCTGTTAAAAGTATATTACCAATTGCTACCGGAATCAAAATTTTCCAGCCTATTGCCATAAACTGGTCGTATCTGTATCTTGGCACCGTTGCTCTTATCCAGTAATAGAAGAAGAAAAATGCATAAACTTTCAATACAAACCACACAACTCCAGGCACATAACTGAGGAATGGGAAAATTTTCAGAACATACCATGGTAATGTCCAGCCACCAAGAAAACATATCGTACATAATGAAGCCATAAGAATCATGGCAATATATTCACCAAGGAAAAACAGAGCGAATCTGAAACTACTATATTCTGTGAAGTAACCTGCTACTAATTCGCTTTCAGCTTCTGGCAGGTCAAATGGTGTTCTGTTCGTTTCTGCAACTGCTGCAATCACAAATACTATAAATCCTATGAATTGTGGAATTGCATACATGCCAAATATTGATTCACCCTGTGCCCTGATTATATCTGAGAGATTCAGTGAACCTGCCATCATCATAACACCAACAAGGCTCAGACCCATCGCAATCTCATAACTTATTACCTGTGCAGATGATCTCAATCCACCCATAAATGCATATTTTGAGTTAGATGCCCATCCTGATATAAATATTCCATAAACACCCACTCCAGCCATTGCAAATATGAAGAGTAATCCGACATTAATGTCAGCGATTACAAAATTTGCATCAAATGGGATTACGGATAGATTTACCATTGCAGCAGCCATAAAAATAATTGGAGCAAGATAAAAGACAACCTTGTCTGCCTGCGCAGGGATTATATCTTCCTTGAAGAAGAGCTTTATACCATCCGCAAAGGGTTGTAACAATCCGTGTGGTCCAACCCTCATCGGCCCGAGTCTTACCTGCATATGACCAATTACTTTACGCTCGAAATATGTTGCATATGCAACATGAAGTAAGCCAACCGCAAGAACGATTACTATTTTTAAAAGTATAATAGCCACATTAATGCCAAATTGAATTAATGCATCAACTGTTGTTGGACTTATTACGTTTGCCATATTCATACTCTACCTGTCACATTCTCCAAGAACGATATCAATCGTCCCGATATTAGCTATAACATCAGCAACCAGATGCCCTTTACAGAGTCTTTCAAGACAGCCTGCATGTATAAAAGATGGTGATCTTACCCTCATTCTATATGGTTTATGAGTTCCATCACTCACAAAATAGAATCCAAGCTCACCTTTTGGTACTTCTGTTGCCACATATACTTCACCTTCAGGAACCTTTGGACCTTTCTTTATAAAATCAAAATGAGCAACGAGTGCTTCCTGTGCCTGTTTTAATTCATCTGAAACAGGTTGTGCTGAAAGTTCAACAAGTTTTTCCTCTGTCTGTCCCTTACCTCCCGGAACTATTTTCAAAGCCTTGAATTTGCATGTAACAAAGCATGTTGCACATTGAAGACACAGTGCCTGATCAATTTTATGAGGTTTCTTCTTCTCACCAGTTATTGCTTTTGCAGGACAGGCTCTCATACACATACCACATCCCTTACATGCTTTTTCATCAATGAAGTATGCTATTTCATTCACAGGATGTGTAATTATTAACATCCTGTCTTTTGGAGGAAGTACAAATTTTGGGGCATCAGCCATTACAGGGCCTGCAGGAAGTTTTTCAAGACATTGTCTGATTATTTTTACAGACTGCCTCATTTCAAGCATTCTACAACGGTATCTATCATATGTATCACCTGCAGTACCGATTGGGACTTCAAATTCAACCTGATCATAAGCATCATAAGGCATAAATTTTCTAATGTCATATGGAATTCCAGAACCTCTCAGTGTAGGCCCTGTCATACCCCAGTTTATAGCTTCTTCAGCAGAAATAACTCCGATACCAACAGTTCTCTGAAGCCAGATTCTATTTTGATCAATCAATGTTTCATACTCAAGAATTCTTGAAGGAAATTCTGCAAGAAACTTCACGAGATGATCTATAAATTCCTGAGATATATCGTTTCTTACTCCACCAACTCTTGGATATGTGACAGTAAGTCTCGCACCGCATATCATCTCAAATAGTTCAAGTATCCATTCTCTTTCTCTGAAGCAATAAAGAAATACTGTCATCGCACCAATGTCAAGAGCATGTGTTGCAAGCCATAAAAGATGATTTGAAATCCTTGACAACTCACCAACAATTGTTCTTATAAATTTTGCTCTTGGGGGGGGCTCTATACCATATAATTTTTCAACAGCTACACAATAACCGATATTATTAGACATTGCAGAGACATAATCCATTCTGTCAGTTAAAGGCAATGCCTGAAAATAAGTCAGATTTTCACCGAGTTTTTCTATACCGCGATGAAGATAACCGACATACGGAGTAAGTCTGACGATCGTTTCACCATCAAGGTCAAGAACAACTCTTAATACTCCATGAGTGGCAGGATGCTGCGGCCCCATGTTTACATTCAGTTCTCTTGTTTCAAAGATCTTTTCAGGCTCCTGCATTTTAATCATGCCATTCAAACTCCTTCAGCTCTTGAGATCTTTTGACAACTTCAATAAATCCAGGCCAGTCTTTATCACCTTCATATCCTTTTAAAGGATAATCTTTTCTTAACGGATAGCCTTCCCAGTCCTCTGGCATAAGAATCCTTCTTAAGTCAGGGTGACCGATAAATTGAATACCAAACATGTCATAACATTCCCGTTCATGCCAGTTTGCACCTGCCCATATCGGTACAACTGAAGCAATTTTTGCGTCATTTTCCGGCACCTGAGCTTTTATTCTTATTATATGGCGGTATTTTGTTGATAAAAGATTATAAACCACCTCGAATCTGACTTCTTTTTTATTAGACCAGTCAACAGCAGTTAAATCTCTAAGATGGTCGAAACTGAGAGTTGGTTCATCATGAAGGTATTTAAGAATCGAGAAACTCTGGTTTTTCTTTATAATAACAGCGACCTGATCCCTGAAATTGGTAACATCAATTACCTGATCAGTAAATTTTTCCTTTATTATCTCAGCAATTTTTTCTGGCTCTATTCCTGCGGGATGTAAGCCCGCTACTACTTCAGTTACCGCCATGGGCTCCACCTCGCCTGTTCTTTTCTTATTTTTTCCTGCAAAAGCATAACACCTTCAAGAAATGTTTCTGGTCTCGGAGGGCATCCTGGTATAAATACATCAACTGGTAAGAAAGTGTCACATCCCTGAACAGTGCTGTAAGTCTTAAAAATTCCTCCGGTACATGCACAACTTCCAACAGAAATAACATATCTTGGCTCCGGCATCTGGTCATAAACTCTTCTTACAACAGGAGCCATTTTTTTAGTAACAGTACCGGCGATTATAATACAATCTGCCTGTCGGGGCGAAGCTCTAAAAATAACACCGAACCTGTCAAAATCATAATGTGATGCGCCCACGGCCATCATCTCAATAGCGCATCAAGCAAGTCCGAATGTCATAGGCCATATGGATGAAAGCCTGCCCCAGTTAATAATTTTGTCAAAAGTTGTAATAATTGCATTTGGAGGCAGTATCTTAACATCCTGCTGCACTTGAATCAGGCCTACACTCGATGTATCCAGCATCTACAATAACCCCCTGTAAAATATTTTAATCCCAGACAAAAGCTTCTTTTTTCCAGGCATAAATGTATCCGATTAAAAGTATCAGAATAAAGATAACCATCTCGATAAATGCAAATATCCCGATCTTATCAAATACAATTGCCCATGGATAAATAAAAATTGCTTCAACATCAAAAATCACAAAAAGCATGGCTATTATATAAAAGCGAATTGCAAATCTTGTGCGAGGTTCTCCTTTTGGGTTGATACCTGATTCATAAGGCAGTAATTTTTCGAGGTAAGGTTTTTTAGGTCTGAATACTACACCAATTAACAGTGCGCCAAAACCAAACGCCTCTGCAACGAGTATAAAAATTAAAACCGGTAAATATTCTGTTGGCAAATACGTTCCAGGCATAAGCGAGTATGTTATACTTGAAAGTGCTCTGTCTTGTCAAGTAAAAAATTTATTAACATAAAATAATTTTTTTAATAGCTCGATAAGTTTAATATTTTCAATTACAGAAATAGCATGAATAGAGGTTATTTTTAATTCATAAATAAAAATTATTTCAAAAAAAATTTCCGAGAGTTTATACTATGAAAGCATTCGCTATAGATATAAAAGAATTTTGAATATTGAATCTTGAATTTTGAATCTTGAATTTTGAATTTTGAATCTTGAGTTTTGAATTTTGAATTTTGAATTTTGAATTTTGAATCTTATCCCGGCACCGCCGTATTAGAAAGGAGTTTTTAATGTTCAAAATCCTCGAAAAACAAATCTTATCTGATGCTGTAGTTCTATTTGTAATTGAAGCAAAAGACATAGCTCAAAAAGCAAAAGCAGGAAATTTCTTTGTGCTTCGAATTCATGAAAAAGGCGAAAGAATTCCACTTACGATAGCTGACTTTGACAGAGAAAAAGGAACTATTACCACTGTATTTCAGAAAATAGGTAAAACCACAAATGAACTCTCAACTTTAAATGAAGGAGACTTTATAACTGATGTTATCGGACCACTCGGGATTCCTTCACATATTGAAAATTTTGGCAAAGTCATTTGTGTTGGTGGAGGAGTCGGAATCGCACCTGTTTATCCTATCGCACGTGCATTAAAAGAAGCCGGGAATACAGTAATTTCAGTAATCGGTGCAAGAATGAAAGAACTTATTTTCTGGGAAGACAAAATGAGAAGTGTATCAGATGAATTGATAATTGTAACAGATGATGGTTCATATGGAAGAAAAGCTGTTGTCACTGTGCCAGTTGATGAAATACTACGTGAGGATAAAAACGTAAAACTCGTCTATGCAATTGGACCGGCAATAATGATGAAATTTGTATGCATAACCACGCAAAAATATAATGTCAAAACTATTGTCAGTCTTAATTCAATTATGGTTGATGCAACAGGAATGTGTGGAGCATGCAGGGTTGAAGTTGGAGGTGAAACAAAATTTGCCTGTGTTGATGGACCTGAATTTGATGGTCATAAAGTTGATTTCAATCTTTTAATGTCAAGGCAACGAATGTATATTGATGAAGAAAAATTAGCTATGGAATACTATAAATCCGGGGTGAAATAATGGAAGAAAAAAAACCAAAAAACAGAATCAGGATGAAAGAGCAAGAACCAGCGATAAGAGCAAGAAATTTTAATGAAGTACCTTTTGGATACTCTCCTGAAGAAGCAGTAGAAGAAGCTTCCCGCTGTCTAAATTGTTCAAGGCCTGCTTGCAGAGAGGGTTGTCCAGTTTCGGTTAATATACCGGCATTTATTAAACTAATTAAAGAAGGAAGATTTATAGAAGCAGCATGGAAAATAAAAGAGGAAAATGCAATGCCCGCTATATGCGGAAGAGTTTGCCCACAGGAAATTCAATGCGAATCGAGATGTATTCTTGGCAAAAAAGGAGAACCAGTTGCTATAGGGAATCTTGAAAGATTTGTTGCTGATTTTGAGCGTGAAAGCGGTGAAATTCAAATACCAGAAAAGCCAGAATCAACAGGAAGAAAAGTCGCTGTAATTGGTTCTGGACCGGGTGGACTTTCATGTGCAGCTGATCTTATAAAAGAAGGGCATCAGGTTACATTGTTCGAAGCGTTGCACAAACCAGGAGGAGTCCTCATCTATGGCATACCTGAATTCAGATTGCCGAAAGTAATAGTAGAAAAAGAAGTTGAATATATAAAAAAGCTTGGCGTAGAACTCAGGCTTAATTCAGTCATTGGAAAACTTTTTACAATTGATGAACTTATGAATGAACAGGGATACGACGCATGTTATATAGGAGCAGGTGCAGGGTTGCCAGTTTTTCTCGGAATTCCTGGTGAAAACTTAAATGGAATTTATTCTGCAAATGAATTCCTGACAAGAGCAAATCTTATGAAAGCCTATCTTTTCCCTGAATATGATACTCCTATTAAAAAAGGGAAAAACGTTGCAGTATTTGGCGGTGGCAATGTTGCCATGGATGCTGCAAGAGTTGCTCTAAGGCTTGGTTCTGAGAAAGTCTATCTAATCTATAGACGTTCTGAAGAAGAAATGCCTGCAAGGAAAGCAGAAATACATCACGCAAAAGAAGAAGGAATTGAATTCATGCTTCTTACTGCTCCTTTGAAGTTTATTGATGATGGCAAAGGCAATGTTTGCGGTGTTGAATGTATTAAAATGGAACTTGGTGAACCTGATGCTTCAGGGAGAAGAAAGCCTGTACCAGTAAAAGGAAGCGAATTTCAGCTCGAAATAGATGTCGCAATTCCTGCAATCGGTACAAGGTCGAATACACTACTGACAAGCACCATTCCTGACCTTGCTTTAAATAAGAAAAATTATATAATTGCTGATCATGAAACAGGAATGACATCAAAGCCTGGTATATTTGCAGGTGGAGATATTGTTACAGGCGCTGCAACAGTAATTCTTGCAATGGGAGCCGGAAGAAAAGCAGCAAAAGGAATTAATGATTATTTAAAATGGAAATTCTGGGACACAAGAAAATTTATATAAATAAGCTAACAGGCTAAAAAGTTTGAACACTAATAGCATAGAGCTTAGAGTATAGAGCAAAATAATCGTTCAATACTCTAAGCTCGACTCTCAATTTTCAAAAAGATTGTAATCAAGTTAGTTGAATAACTTTTATTAAACCCAAAAATCAGAAATAGAACTATACTTATATATAAGTTAATCATAGAGTTAAATAAATTTCGAGCAATTTTTCATTACTCGGATTAGATTTTTTATGAAATGAAAAAAATAATTTTCATGTCGAACAACCTTCCTATCTTATTTATATTTTTAATGGTTTGTGATGTACTTGCTATGCCTTCTTTTCAGGAGGTGAAGGATTCTCATGCTGTATCTGATGCAATTCTCTTGGATAGAAATGGGAAAATCATTCATGAATTGCGTTTTAATCCCGGCATAAGAAGACTTGAATGGATTTCTTTAAAAGACATTTCGCCAGCTTTAATAAAAGCTGTCATTCAATCAGAGGACAGAAGGTTTTATAGCCATTACGGGGTTGACTGGTTTGCTGCAGGCTATGTCCTTATCAAGAGTATTGCAGGAAAAACAAGAAGGGGTGCAAGCACAATTACCATGCAGGTTGCGGCTTTTCTTGATAAAGATTTGAGGTCTGGAATAAAGGGCAGATCAGTTTCACAAAAATGGAGACAGATAAAAGAAGCGCTTGAAATAGAAAAAACATGGTCAAAGGATCAGATACTCGAAGCCTATCTCAATCTTGTTACATATAGAGGGGAGTTACAGGGGATTGCCGCTGCATCGAGATGTCTTTTCAATAAAGAACCTTCCGGGTTAAATAATACAGAATCAATTATTCTTGCTGTTCTTATACGTTCACCAAATGCAGAAATTGATAAAATTACCAAACGAGCTAATCTACTGAACAAATCCCTCAACTTTGCTGTTAAGCCTGAAGAAATTGAAGTGACTGTAAAAGAAACATTCAATAGAAAATACTATGTTAGACAAAAAGAAAATCTTGCCCCACATATAGCACATATGCTATTAAAAAAAGCAGAAAATAATCCCAGTTATATATATTCTAAAGAAAATTCGGTTTCTACCACTCTTGATTATGATATTCAGCGTTTTGTTTCCGAAACTTTGAAAGAACATATTTCTCTTCTTAAATCAAAGAATGTAAACGATGGAGCAGCTATTGTTGTTGAAAATAAATCAGGCAATATCCTGGCTTATGTTGGTAGTATCGGTGAGGGTTCGCACGCATCATATGTTGATGGTGTTAGAGCAAAAAGACAGGCAGGCTCTACTCTGAAACCGTTTCTATATGCATTAGCCATAGACAAACATCTGTTGACTGCTGCATCTATTATTCTGGATAGCCCTGTTGATATTACAACAGAATATGGAATATATAAACCTCAGAATTACGAAAATGACTTTAAAGGTTTTGTTACTCTGCGAACAGCACTTGCTTCATCATTAAACGTTCCAGCTGTCAGGACTTTATCACTGGTTGGACTAGAAAATTTTTTCAAGAAACTCAAAGAATCAGGGTTCAAAAATCTAAGGAACGCAGATTATTATGGCCATTCACTGGCTCTCGGCTCTGTAGATGTTACTTTATATGAACTTGTTAATGCTTATCGAATGCTTGCAAATGAAGGTATTTACAGCAATTTGAAATTGCGAAATGAAGATATTTCATACCCACAATTTCAGGTATTCTCACCCGAGACCGTCTTCATAATATCTGATATTCTCTCTGATAGAGAAGCAAGAAGTTATACTTTTAGCTTAGAAAATCCACTTAATACAAAATATCGTAGTTCAGTAAAAACAGGCACAAGCAAAGATATGAGAGACAACTGGTGTATTGGTTATACGAATAAATACACTGTTGGGATATGGGTCGGTAATTTCTCGGGGGAGGCGATGTGGAATGTAAGCGGCATTACAGGAGCTGCTCCAATATGGCTCTCTATAATGAATTATCTTCATAAAGATAATATTGATAGGAGAATCGAGCTTCCTGATGGCATAGTAAAAAAGCCTGTAATTATCGACTCGACCAATCTTTCAGAAAAAGACGAATGGTTCATTAAAGGCACAGAACCATCAAAAATAGAAAACTCAAGATATATTATTTCTTTAAATGAACATTATATCATTCCGCATATTGTTTATCCACCTGATGGCACAATAATAACACTTGACCCTGATATACCTGATGAAATGCAGAAGATTATTATTGAAGCAAAACCTGCAAGTAATGAAATATTATGGTTATTTGATGGTAAGGCTACAGGTAGAAACACGAAAACACCTCTGATATTAATACCTGCCACAGGTAAGCACTCTGTTCAATTAATTGATATAAATGGAAATATACTTGATTCTGTTAGATTCGAAATTAAAGGCAGTTTAAAGTAAACTTAAATCAGCCTGAAAAATACAATTAGAATAATATAGATGTTCCAGAGAATAATTTTTGAGCAAAGACTTCGTTTATTGTTTAATTAAAACTAAAAGTTTATAAGATAAATTATTTTCTTGTGTTACAATAAAAAGTAACACGGAGGAATCAATATGCCTGAAATTAAAGAAAAGGTTAACGAATTTGAAACTTTGCTCGGAAGGTTTATCGTCCGTACTGACATAGCTATAACCAGGCTAAGTCAGGAGTATAAATTAACTTATAAACTCTTTCACATAAAATAACTCAGGGGGGGAAGATGATAGCTTTATTGATTATTCTTGGAATAGCTTTACTTATTTTGTTTTATGGTATCGCAATTTATAACAAATTGATAAAACTTCGTAATACTGTTAAATCCTCATGGTCTGATATAGATGTTCAATTAAAAAAGAGATATGATCTTTTACCTAATCTTGTAGAAACAGTTAAAGGATATGCTGCACATGAAAAAACAACTTTTGAGAATGTAACAAAAGCAAGAAATATGGCTATGAATGCTTCATCTCCTGTAGAAAAGGCAAAAGCTGAAAATATGCTTACTTCTACTTTAAAGAGTCTTTTTGCACTTGCCGAAGCATATCCAGATTTAAAAGCTAATACAAATTTCCTTCAATTACAATCCCAGCTTAAAGAACTCGAAGATAATATTGAATATGCAAGAAGATATTATAATGCTGTTGTACGAGATTTCAATATCACCATTGAATCATTTCCATCGAATATAATTGCTGGCGCATTCAATTTCAAACAGGAAGAATTCTTTGAGCTTGAGTTTCCTGAAGTCGAAAGAAAACCTGTTAAGGTTAGCTTTTCTTAGCACTACAATTAAAGATAATGAAAAGTAAATATAACGATTGTTTTTCCGGGCTTTATACTCCACTAAAATTTTTTATCTTATTAATTCTTTGTTTATCAATTAATATTGTTACTCCTGTATTTGCTCAGGATTTTACAATAAATAAATTTCATTCTGATATTTCAATAAGAGAAGATTCGTCTATTTTCGTAACTGAAAATATTACTGTTGAGTTCCACATACAGAAACACGGTATCTATAGAGAAATACCTTTTAAATATTCGGATGATAGAGGCGAAACTATAATTACACCGATAAATATATTATCTGTTACTGATGGTAACGGAAATAAATGGAAATATAACATCAGTAGAAAAGGAAACATAATAAATATTCGTATAGGTGACCCTGAAAAATACGTTGATGGATTACAAACATATATAATTTCTTACATTGTTGAAAATGCTATTTTATTTTTCCATGACCATGATGAACTTTACTGGAATGTCACAGGTAATTACTGGTGGGCTCCGATAAAACAAGCTTCAGCCAATGTTATCCTTACTACTATCAAACAGAGCCAGAACTTATGGGCAGCATGTTATACAGGTGCAGCTGGTTCGAAAGAAACAGCCTGCCGTTTTGAGACTTCAAATAACAGTGGCAATTTCATAACTGTCAGAAATCTTGGAGTTCGCGAAGGTTTTACAGTGGCTTTTGGCTGGGATAAAGGGCTCGTCTTTCAGCCATCCAGATTGAAAAGATTTCTCTGGTTTTTCAATTTGAGACAGAACTGGGTATTTATATTTCCTTTAATCTCAATAATTATTATGGTCAATTTATGGACAAAAAAAGGTAGAGATCCTGAGCTCAGGGATTCAGTTACAGTTATGTATGAGCCTCCGAAATTCAACAATAATTATATAACACCTGCTGAAGCAGGCACTCTGATTGATGAAAAACTCGATCCAAGAGACATAACAGCAACAATAGTTGGCCTTGCAGTTAAAGGATATATTCAGATTGAAGAAACAAAAAAAGAAGGGGTTTTATTTGATTCAACAGATTATTATTTAAAGAGAATGAAAGAGCCTGATGATAAATTAAGCACATTCGAAAAGATTCTCATGAATAAAATATTCACTCCTGATTTACCGGTGCCAGGAAAAACGGTTTCTGAAATGAAGAATGAATTTTATAAACATCTTAATCTTTTAAAAAAGACTCTGTATGGAGAACTTGTATCGAAAAAATATTTTCTTGTAAGTCCTGACAGAGTAAGGCAAACCTATATTATTACAGGTATAATAATTATGATTATAGGCAGTTTTATTTTACCTTTTGCATCAAATTCTCCAGCAGGTTTGATAGCAGGATTGTTAACAGGTATCCCTGTTATCTTATTTGCAAAAGCAATGCCTGTAAAAACAAAAGCAGGCACTATGGCCTATATGGAAATCCTCGGATTCAGGGAATTCATGAACCGTGCCGAGAAAGATAAACTTTTACGAATGGGGGATAAGGATCTTTTTTCAAAATTTCTGCCTTATGCTATTTCGCTTGATGTTGTTGACAACTGGGCAAAAGCTTTCGAGGGAATATATCAGGATGTCCCAGAATGGTATGTATCACATACAGGTATCGGAACCTTCCATCCATACAGTTTTTCTCGTTCAATAAGTTCTGCAACCTCGAGCATGGCTTCTGCAATGTTTTCTGCCCCGCGTGGAAGCGGCGTCAGTTCCAGAGGAGGATTCAGTGGATCATCCGGTGGAGGGTTTGGCGGAGGCGGTGGAGGTAGCTGGTAATAATATGAGAAAGAAAATTTTAATTTCAGGGTTGATTATAGCTGTTATTATTATATTAATCTTTATTATGCTGCCATATCTCAAATCAAAAGAAAATCTTCTTAAAGTCAGCGGAAGGGTCGAAGCAGATGAAATAGAATTGTCTTCAAGAATTTACGGAAAACTCGAAAGAGTCCTGATAAATGATGGTTCTGAAGTAAAAAAGGGTGATTTAATAGCTCAACTTGAAGATGATGAAATTCAATCAAAACGTAGAGAAATATTAATCAAAATCGCTGAAATTACAGAAAGCATCAGAGCAGCAGAATTAAATCTTGAATTCACAAGAAGCAACATATTACATTCTATTGAAGAGTCTAAAAGAGTACTGGAAGCATCAGAAGCAAGACTGAAACAATCAAATGCAAAGCTTGAAAATGCAAGGAAAGAACTCATGAGGTATTCAGCTCTTCTTGAAAAAGACGTAATCTCAAAAGACAGATTTGATTCAATAAAACTTGCATTTGATCTTTCATTCGAAGAAAACAAGGTTGCTTTAAGTGATCTTGAAAAAGCAAAAGTTGCAATGAAAAAAGCAGAGGATTCGAGAATATTAATAAATGCAAAAGAACAGGAAATCCTTTCGATGAAAAAATCTCTCGGACAATTAAATGAATCATTACAGCAGATCGATATAAATCTTGGTTACACAAAAATTACCGCACCTGTTGATGGAATAATCCTGAGAAAAATTGCAGAACCCGGGGAAGTTGTTTCAATTGGAAGCGTTATCGGGACGATGATTAACCCGGAAAGCATACATGTAAGAACTTTTGTGCCTGAAAAATATATTGGCAATATTAGTAATAATATGGAAGTTGAAATATTTACCGATGCTTATCCCGATAAGCCGGTCAAAGGTTATGTTTGTTACATTTCAGATAAGGCTGAATTCACACCAAAAGAAGTTCAGTCATATGAAGAAAGAGTCAAGCAGGTATTTGCTGTTAAAATTTGTCTGAAATCTTCAATGATCGGTAAAAACGATAGTGAGTCTTTAATATTAAAAAAAGGTATGCCTGTTGATGTAAGATTTAATATCCGTACAAAATAAATCCGGAGCATCTCCAAAAAAGTTGGTAAGATCATGAGGATTCGAGGGGTCAGGGAGTCAGGGATTCGAGGTAAATGCTTAAGAATTAAAAAGACTTAAAAGTTTGGCAAAGGGCTTATCAACTATGTTTAGATATTTACAAAATAACAAAAGGGAAATAAGCACCTGAACCCCTGAATCCTTGAATTCTCTGATCATGGAATCCTTAAATCCTTTTTAGCAACTAAATTGGAGAAGAACCAATCTAAATTATGAATAGCACTTTAATATCGCTTAAAAATGTTTCAAAAAAATTTAGAAAAACTCAAGCTCTAAAAAACATTGACCTTGATATATCAGTCTCTGAAATTACAGGTATAATCGGGCCCGATGGTGCGGGCAAGAGCACTCTGATGAAAATATGTGCGGGAGTTTTATCATTTGAAGGACAGGGAAAATTTAAAAACATAGATATAAGAAAAAACCCTGAGGCAATTAAAAAATGGTTAAGTTTCATGCCTCAGGGTCTTGGACTTAATTTATATATGGATTTATCCGTAGAAGAGAATATTGACTTTTTTGCAGCAATAAAAGACGTCCCGGTTAATAAGAGAAATGAACTTAAAGAGAAACTATTATCTGCCACAGGACTTATCCAGTTCAGAACACGACACGCAAGAAATCTTTCAGGAGGAATGAAACAAAAGCTCGGAATATGCTGCTCTCTCATCTCGAATCCTGAAGTTGTTCTACTCGATGAACCTTCAACAGGTGTTGACCCATTATCAAGAAGACAACTATGGGAGATTCTCAATAGTTTCATTACAGAAACAGGGACAACCCTGATACTTGCAACTTCTTACATGGATGAAGCTGAAAGGTGTTATTCAGTAAGATTTCTTCATGATGGCGAAATATTATTTTCAGGTGACCCCGAAGTTCTGGTATCAGGATATAATGACCTTGAAAACGCTTTTTTTAATTTACTCCTTAGAGGCAAAGATATTCCTTACTATGAAGTCCCTTTTGAAAAAACCAGAATTGGTCTTGATGATATTGCTATAGATGTACAGGGGGTGAGTAAATATTTTGGTTCGTTTAAAGCACTGGACAATATAAGCTTAACAATAAATACAGGTGAGATCTTTGGGTTTCTTGGCCCTAATGGCGCAGGGAAAACAACATTGCTTAAGTGTATATTATCCATCTTAAAATCAGATTCTGGCATAATTAAAGTTCTTGGGATAGACTCACGGGAAAAAGAAATCAAACACAGAATAGGATACATGTCGCAGATATTCTCCCTCTACGGAGACTTGACTGTAGATGAAAATCTTGAACTTTACGGAAGCCTCTACAGCATCGATAAAGAGAATTTCAGGTCAAGAAAAGATTGGGTTGTAAATGTTGCAGGGCTTAAAGGAAAAGGCGACACGATAGTATCAAGACTTCCATTGGGAATCAAGCAGAGGCTTGCGCTTGGATGTTCTGCTCTACATTTACCAGATGTGCTTATTCTTGACGAACCCACATCAGGTGTTGATCCTGTTGCAAGAAAATCTTTCTGGCAATTAATAAGGTCTTTATCCCAGAAACTCGGGATGACTGTTCTTGTTACAACACATAATCTCGTCGAAGCCGATTTCTGTGACAGGATAGCTATAATGAATGAAGGAAAAGTTATTGCAATCAATACCCCTGAAAATTTAAGACAGCAATTTTCTGAATCCTCAGGAGAAGTATTTGAAATTTATCCTGAGACAGAACTGGATAAAACAATTTTCATGTCAGAGAACATATCAATTGCACCTTTTGGGAAAAGATTTCATTTATGGAGTAAAAACCTTACAGAAGATAAAATTCAAAATATACTTTTATCTTCGAATATCAGAAACAAATATATAAAAAGGATAAAACCCCTGATGGAAGATGTTTTTATTTATTTTATTGAAAGAGCGGATAGCAATGAGCTGAGAAAAGAACAGAATTCTAATTGAATTTTTTGGGTTATGATATTTTTAAAAGAAAGTCTGAATAGAATACTGGCAGTTACAATCAAAGAAATTAAGGAAATAGTCAGGGTCAGGCTTTTTCTTATGCTTGCCTTTATTGTACCTTTCATCATGTTTAATGTATTTAGCTTTGGAATCAGTCTTGATAATGAAAACATGCCTTTTGCATATATTGATTATGATAAAAGTCAGTTGAGTGCAAATCTTGTAGATAAATTCAAAAATAGATATTTTGATTTAAAATACGAATTAACAGAACTTAAAGATGCAGAAATGCTTTTATCTTCAGGCAAACTAAGAGCTGTTATGCTCATCCCTTCCGATTTTTCTAAAAATATTTACAGAGGTAGTAATGCGCAGGTTCAATTCTTAATAGACGGGGGCTACCCTTTTAGAGCAATAACTATAAGAGGATATTGCGAATCAATTATTACAGCTTTTAATACAGAGATTGCAATTAAGAAATATAAAGGAAGACTCCAGAGAATTTCTCCGCTGAAAGTCGAAACCCGTTATCTATATAATGAATCTTTAAAAAGCAGTTATGCTCTCGTACCGAGTATGATTGCAGTTATATTGCTTATGAATCCTGCTGTACTGACTGCACTTGCAATATCAAGAGAAAAGGAAATGGGAACGATTTATAATATTTATTCAACACCAATAAAAAAGTGGGAATTTCTTACTGGCAAGATAATACCTTATCTAATTATTTCAGCAATCAATTTTAATATATTGATAATTACCGTAAGCCTTCTTTTTAAGATTCCTATGAAAGGCAATTTTATTGATCTGGTACCCGGTGCAATTGTATATGTACTTATTAATGTTTCAATAGGCCTTCTTGTTTCTTCTGTAACGAGAACTATGGTTGCAGCACAGATCGTTACTGTTATTGTAACAGTAATACCGGCATTTCTTTATTCAGGATTATTAGTGCCTGTTGCCAATCTTGAAGGTGGTGCAAAAATAATAGCCCGTCTTTATCCTACAATGCATTTTATGAAGATAATTCATGGTGTTTATATGAAAAACCTCAACATGATTGATTTGCTTCCTCATATACTTCTAATGATTCTTTATTTTGCAATTTTATTCACAATTGGAATTATGGTCTTCAGAAAGAGAGAGGGTTAAAACATATGTTCCAGCTAATAAGAAAAGAACTTTTGCATATTTTGCGCGACAAGGGCTTGATGATATTCATAATATATGCTTTTACTTTTGATATTTATCTTGCTGCCGAAGGATTCAATCTCATACCCGAAATGGTTTCTATAAGCGTTTATGATGAGGATAAATCATTCAAGAGCAGAGAACTTACCGAGCATATAAATCCTCCTGCTTTTAAAAAGCCTTTCTTTATAGATAATTATAAGGATATTGATAAGCTTTTAAATGAATCAAAAACAGTTATTGCACTGGCAATACCTCAAGGGTTCGAGAAAGATTTATATAGATTAGATGCTTCATTGCAGGTACTTGTAGATGGTACACAGAGTTCAACAGCATATCTCAGTTCAGCATATTTAAATATAATAATTCAGAAATATACATTGGATTTTTTAAGGGAAAGGCTTAAAGCAAGCAATATTACCGGCTTGAATTTTATCGAACCAAGAAGCAGGATATTATTCAATCCAAATGCCAATGATAAATTGTTCGAAGGCATAAATGAATTTTTCATGATCATTACACTAGTAGGCATGATATTGCCTGCTGCTATTCTAATACGTGAGAAAGAATACGGAACAATCGAACAGATAATGATTTCTCCATTAAATATAAAGAAACTACTTTTAATGAAAATAACCGCATCAACTATATTCCTTCTATTTTTGATTGCATTCAGTTATGAAATAATACTTTCTTTATGGCTCGGGTTCAAATTAAAGGGCACTCTTTTAGATTTTCTCGTTATAAGCTTAATTTACAGCCTTGCTACATCAGGACTTGCATTTATAATAGCTTCAATCGCGAAAAGATTAAGCCAGATAGGACTTCTTACTATGGCAATTTTTGCTCCGATGATCTTACTCTCAGGAGGCTGGGTACCACCTGAATCTTTACCTGTCTGGCTGAGAAAAATGACAGTAATTTCTCCTCTGAAACATTTTATGGATTCAGGGATAAGTCTTCTTATCAGAGGAGCATCACCCGAACAATTAGCCCCCAATATGTTGAAGCTACTGGTTCTCGGAACGATATTTATGATCACAGGATATTTCCTGTACGATAAACGGGTGATAAAAGGATAGATTTTGAATATTATCCATTAGTATATGATATTTTCGTGACATCAACTCAAAAAGGCAATGAAAGAAGCTAAAAAGCAAACGAGCGTGCAAGCTGGAAAGCTTACAAACCTTTAAAGTACAGTGGCAGAGGATAATTTATTTCCGATACCCTGGTGTAATAATGGCGCTATTTATAAAAAAATTCAGCGTCTCTTTTTATTCAACAATATTTTCTAAGGTAATGGCCCGAAAATTATAGTATTATTGCTTTCATCTGATTCTGCCACAGCATTCTTAAAATCAAGCACTGCAATAATATATTTTTCTGATAAAGATATTCCGTAATTGAAATTATATTGAATAACAATATCTTTACTTTTATATTTTTTTATTTTGCCAGTCGAGATTTCCTTTAAAGGAAAATCCTCATTTTCATATGAGTCATTCTCAGACAGGAATAATTTTATAGTAGAGTTCAGAGCATCCTGTTTCCCATTATTGTTTACATTTAATTTCCCGGACATTTTGCATCTTTTTCCTTTACGTGTTTCTACACATCTAACCGTTAGATTTCTCCACGAGCCTGTAAGGTCAGGACCCTCATTTAAAGAAGGTTTTGCAGATGCAGTTGCACCCTGTGAAATATTTCCTGCTTTGTCTCTTGCACAAAGACGATAAAAGTATGTAATATCGTTTGTCAGGCCCTTGTGAATATACGATTTACCTGTACCTGAATATAAATGTATTCCATCAGAACATGTCTCTGGAAACGCCACAGTGTCATATACAAGTTTATAGTCATTTATACCACTTTCAGAATCTGAAAACTCTGACCAACTTAAAGAAACCTGTTTGCTTCCCGGTGTTGATGTTAAAATTCCATCTGCAGGCGGGGTAATATCCGCTCTGTATTCAAACCAAAAATATGGTCCGTTTATATCGCCAGAAGAAGAATGTGCTATAACCTGCCAGTAATAAATATTACCGCTTTCAAGCTCAGGAAAATTTAATGAAGGATAAATTAAATTATTTCCCACTTTCTTTAAAGGTTCTGTTACATTTTTTCCTAAAAAAAGATCATATCCTGTGATACCTGTCAGAGGGTACCATGAAAAAGAGCTATTTTTATTGGTTATTATAGCACCTTCTTCAGGTTCTGGATAATATATGCCTTTCCGAACAGTTGCTGGGGTTTTCAAAAATGTAAGCTCGTATTTTCCTGTTCCGCTGCGGTCGTATGAATCGACAACAATCGTATAAAGGCCAGTTTTCTTAAGATTACAGTTTATTCCTTTTGCACCAAGATTCTGGGATTCTGCCTGACTGCCGTCTTCGTGATAAAGCCTGAGGTAAATGCCTCCGCTCATATTGCCAGATTTTTTCATTGCATAAATCTTAACAGAATCACCTGACTGGGCATAAAACTGATAGGCATCAATATCCGATTGATTCTGAATATAACCTATAATTCTGGAAGATGGAAATATATTACCACCGTCCGCATCATCAGGAGCAGTAACAGGTCCTGGTATTTTTTGAAATGTAAGGTTATAACTTCCTGTACCTGAATGTGCATTAGCCTCAACAGATATTTTATACATACCTGTTTTTTTAATTGATGATCTATACCAGAATTGCCACTATTTTGATATTCAATAATCGAATCTTTATCATAGAGCTTCAAATACACCCCTGACATTGAACCAGATGTTCTTACAGCAGACACAAGAACTCGCTGGTTAGCTTCACCATAAAATATCCACTCATCAGTCGAGGAGGCAGATTCAATAGTGCCTGATACAGTTTCAGCAGATCTGATTGATTTATTTTCTGAAGCATGTAAAGACGTTGATATAAATATATTTATAAAAATTAACAATCTCATTTCATTCCCCTTTAATAACAATTTAAGCATTATACAACAAAACAAATATTAACACAAAAATGCTTATAAAAGTATTCTATGCCCTATGTTCTCTATGTCGTTTATTTTGTTTCAGAAACAGAGACAGGGTTATATGGACTTTCAATAGTCGAGTTAGATAAATTTTGAGTAATGCCTGTATTTTTCATTTTAGAAGAAAAATTCAGGGTTAACTTGTGAATCTGAAAGTGTTTTGAATTCCTATTCTTATCATCATGATTGCAATAGCAGCAAGCAGTAATGCCATTACTTTTGCAATTCCAATTATTCCACCTTTACCAATTATATTGGTAAGCCTCTCTGCATTAATAAGGGTTATCCAGACAATAAAAAGATTCAGAACTAATGAAATAACTGTAGGTATAATTCCATAATGATCTACCAGTATAAGTATGTTTGTAAGAACTGCAGGACCTACAATTAGAGGTACTCCAATTGGAACCACGCCTACTTTTAAATCTGGTTTTATCTTTTCTTCGCCGCTATGCACAAGATCTCTGACTGCAAAAATTAGAAGCACTATACCACCCGCAATCTTAAAATCATCAGATGTAATTCCAAGTGTTCTAAATATAAATTCACCGAGTCCTATAAATAAGAAGCTCACAATTATTGCAGTTAATATAGAGTCCCTTATAACTATTCTACGCTTTGTTTTTGACATTTCTTTTGTGAGAGAAATAAAAACAGGAAGTAACATAAATATGTTTGTCGCTACAAACAAAGGTATAAAAGTGCTGGGAAGTATCTTTATAATGTTTTCCATTATATTATTAATTATACATTATAAATAGACTGGATTATCAGCACATTGATAATTATTTTGTTGTAGAATATTTAAAATAAGGATCATCTCCAAAAAAGTTGGTAAGATCATGAGGATTCGAGGGGTCAAGGATTCGAGGAAAATGCTTAAGAATTACAAAGGGAAATAAGCACTTGAACCCCTGAATCCTGGAATCCTTGAATCCTTTTTAGCAACTAAATTGGAGAAGAACCTAAAATAATAATTTAATGGTAATAAAAACAAAAACTTCAACAGTCAAAATAAGTACTGATAATTGCAAATATATTAAATCGAGAAATGCGGACATTGTTCTGGTTAAGGATTTATCATATGACAACTTTTGCTGTGAGTGATGAGAAAAATAAATGGCTTAAAAAAAGAATGGAAGAACTCAATATTCTTGAAAAAGATATCGAGGAAAAATTTGTACGTTCCTCAGGGCATGGTGGCCAGAATGTAAATAAGACATCAACATGTGTTTATCTGAGACATGTTCCAACCGGTATAGAAGTAAAATGTATGAAGGACAGAAGTCAATCAATAAACCGTTTTCTTGCAAGAAGAGAACTTATTAAAAAAATTGAAATCTATACAGGCATATCAAGCGATGATTCAAAGATAGAAAAAATTAGAAAGCAAAAAGCGAAAAGGAAAAGCAGAGCAGCATTAAAATATAAATAATGGGCGGGAATATTCCCGCCCATTATAAAAAAATTACCAGTTATAAATTAAAGAAGTTGTATATCTCCAGCCGTGATTGCTTTTTGTATCCCATTCAGTGTCAACATAAGTTGCTTCGATACCAGCGCTAATGTCTTTAAAGATTTCATAAATCAGGTTACCGTATGCGTACTGGCTCTGTCTGTAAAATGCTCCTCCAACATCGCCATCTTTTGGATCATCGATTCCATATCCGAGATTTACCTGGAGATCTTTAAGGGGTTTTATATTTAGCTGTGCCCAGCCGCCGTTTGTCAGAATTGCATTTCCATTTGCATTGATTGCACCACCTTTATGGAAGTATTCACTACCAAGTCCCTGTCCCATATAAGCTTCACCTCGAAGTTCAAACATATTGTACGGTATTGCCATTTCGAGTGCAAGGAGATAAGGTGTTATATTGTTATCATTTGATTCACCATGTCTGATAGCTGCTCCAAGTGAAACCCAGGCTTTTTTCTCGAGATCGAGTAATAATCCACTATAACCAACCTTAGCTGCTACCCATGGAAGATGTATCTGTGTATTTGTGCCTTCTTCATCACTCCAGCGGTAACGATAAAGTGAGAGCAATCCTTCAAAACCACCACCAAGTTTTTGTTGAACAGTTATCTGAGGAGTTCTATTCCAGAGGTTACCATTATATCCAGCGATCGCAAAGTCGAGGGTTGTAGGGTTAAGATTTGCGATAGGTGTCCAGTCCTGACCCACTCTGATTGAAGTATCTCCTTTTATGAAATCAACATAGGCAAGACGAATTCTTAAAGCCCCATTGCTCGAATTATCCCCTGCATTGCCATAGAAATCAGTCTCAAAACGTCCTTTTGTAGTCCATCCATAAAGTGATGGGCCATCTATTGCGATCCCGAGTCTTGTATCACGAACATTAAAAGTAGTGCGGTCTTTGCCATCAGCTGTTTTCGGTATATAAGTGATGAATTCATCTCTTCCCATATTATTGGTGTCATAAATTGCATCGAATTTTAATTTCCCATAAATATTAATTTTGTATTTGGAGTTTACTTTTACTTCAGCAGGCTGAGCAGCAGAAGCAGGTTGTTGAACCTGTTTTGATTGCATTTCATTGATTTTCCCCTGTAATGCTTCAATTTGTTTTTTCTGGTCTTCAACCTGTTTCATTAGTTTTTCAAGTTGTCCCTGCAAATCTTTCACAGTCGGTTCAGCATAGACATTTCCTGTGAAGAGAACTATCAGGGTTGCCACAAATAACCATTTGAAAATACCTTTCATGACTCCCTCCTTAATTATTAATAGATACCTCTCCTGAATGGATAGGTTTTGATAGAAAGTTTACATTTACTTTTAAAAAAAAGCAATCTTTTCATAATTCGAGCATTACCTTTATTGAATCATCATCTGAAGACACTTTTTTGAATCCCATTTTTTCTGCTCTGTAAAGCATCCTTGAATTGATTTTCAGAATATCCATCCACATCTTTTTTATGCCAAGTTCTTTTGCTATTTTTATGCAATGAAGACTCAGGGCTTTTCCAACACCCTGACCCTGCCATTGATCTCCAACAACAATTGCCATTTCAGCATTCTCAAGGTCAGGGAGTCTGCTCATTCTGACTTCCCCGATCATTTTTTCTGTATCTCCTTCTCTGATTACAGCCACAAAAGACATTTCCCTGTCATAATCAACATGGCAATAACGTGTCAATTCTTCATGAGATATATCAGATATTTTGCGGAAGAATCGCATTGTAAGAGTATTCTCAGAAGAGTTTCTCAGAAGTTCATCGAATAAAGGCTCATCTTCCGGTCTGATAGGCCTTATGATTACTGCCGGGCCATCTCTTAATTTAAATATGTCAATATACTGATCCGGGTAGGGACAGATTGAAAGATGAGGTGGACAGAATTCTCCTTTTACAGGGACAAAACCATCGAGAACTTCTGCTTCAAGAAGAATGCTCGCATCAAGAACAAAACCATCCTGATCTGTGACAAAAAATGGATTTACATCGATTTCTTTTATGTGTGGAAAATGGATTATTAGATGCGAAAATCTTACAAGAATTTCTTCAAGATAACGCAGTGTCTTTTCATATGCTCTATTTTTCTGAAGGTATTTAAAGATTTTCGTCTCAGACATCATTCTTCTTGCAAGGGATTGATTAAGAGGTGGTAGTCCTACAGAATAATCTTCGAGCGCTTCAATTAATTCTCCTCCAGTCCCGAAAATAATTACAGACCCGAATGTTGGATCTTTTTTAGCACCGATGACCAGTTCATAACCGCGTTTCAGTACCATAGGCTGTATTATTACCCTCGCATGGGGATCTTTGAGCAAGATTGCAAGGTGATCGAGTTGTCTGAACGCTTTTCTTACAGATATCTGATCTCTTAAATTAAGTATAACCCCACCCTGCTCAAGTTTGTGAAATAACTTTTGAGAATCGATCTTCATAACCACTGGATATCCAATTGTTTCAGCAAGATGAACAGCATCCTCTTCACTTGTGGCTGCCAGTGTTTCTATAACAGGAATCCCATAATACTTGAATATCTCATTTACTTCATGGAAGTTCAGAATAAGCCTTTTATCCTGAGCTGCTTTGCTTATCACTTCTTCAGCTTTATACTCGTCAGGCTCAAAATCCTTTAATATAACTTCAGGAGTTTCAAGTAACATCCTCAGGTTGTAATCATACCGGTACATATAAATAAAGCTGCGTATAGCCTGCTCTGTCGATACATATGTGGGGATACCATTATTCGTAAGAATTTCCCTTGCTTCAAGAACCTGTTCTTCACCCATCCAGGTTGTGAACACAGGTTTATATGGAAAAGATTTAGCAGCAGAGACAACAGCTTTTGCAATATCTTTTGTGTTTGTAGCATAGGATGGTGTGTGTATAACAAGCACTCCATCAACTTCTCTGTCTTTTAAACAACTCCTAAGGGCTACTTCATAATCTTCAGGCGTAGCCTCAATAAGAAGGTCAACAGGATTTGATATAAACTTTGCAAATTGAAATTTGCCCTGAAGTGTTTTTATAGTATCAGGACTGAGTGATGCAAGTTCACCTTCAAGTCTTATCAAAGTGTCAATTGCAATTACTGTTGGAGCACCTGAATTACTTATGATTGCAAGACGATTTCCCTTTGGTCTTCGAAGTTTTGACAAAGACTCGGAAAGATAAAAAAGGTCAAGTGTCTCATCAAGTCTTATTGCTCCAGCCCTCTTGAATGCAGCATCATATACTTTATCTTCACCTGCCATAAAGCCTGAATGAGTTAAAGAAACATGTGCAGAAGCTTCATATTTGCCTGATTTAATTACCATAATAGGCTTGCTTGAAGCAAAACTTCTTACAGCAGTCATAAATTTCCTGCCATTCTTAATTGACTCAATATAAAGGACAATAGCTCTTGTGTCCGGGTCAACTCCAAGAAAATCGATCAGGTCTGAAAATCTAATGTCAATTTTAGTTCCTACAGATATGAAATAACTGAATCCCACATTTTTACTCACAGCCCAATCGAGCAAGGCATATGATAAAGTAGCGCTCTGGGCTATGAGAGCAATGTTGCCTTTTGCAGGAATATGCGGGAAAAGGCTCGCATTGAGATTCAAGCCAGGTTTTATGAATCCGAGCGAATCAGGTCCAAGTACTCTTATGTCATATTTCAGTGAAATCTGACTGATTTTTTCAGATAACGCAGAAGCATTTTCTATACGTGTCTTGAAATCAAAACACATTAATATAACACCCTTAACTCCCTTTATTCCGCATTCCTCGAGTATAAGTGGTAACATCACATTCAAATCTTCCGGGCAAATAGCAATTATTGCAAGATCAATTTCCCTCTGAATATCTGTTATTTTTGAATATGCTTCAACTCCCTGAACAGATTCGTACTTAGGATTAACAGGATATACAGAGCCTTTAAAACCTTTACCAAGAAGATTCTTGAAAACAACGAATCCCATTGAAGCAGGGTCTTCACTTGCGCCTATAACTGCTATTCTGCGGGGATTGAAAAAGAAATTCAGATTTTTAACAGACACAACAACTCCTTAATAAGATTCAAAATTCAAGATTCAATATTCAAAACATAAGATTCAAAATTCAAAACTCAATATTCAAAACATAAAATTCAAAATTCAAAACTTAAAATTCAAAATTTAGAATAAGATACAAATTTAACTTAATATAGTGAACAGGAGCTAAATATTTAGCCCCTGTTCACTACAAGTTTACTGCTTGCCTTTAAGAATTTCATTTACAACTGAAGGATCTGCAAGAGTTGAAGTATCTCCTAAATCTTCTGTATCTCCTCTTGCGATTTTTCTCAGGATTCTTCTCATAATCTTTCCACTTCGTGTTTTTGGCAGTCCTGGTGCAAATTGTATTTTATCCGGAGTAGCAATAGGACCGATTACCTGCCTGACATGTCCGATAAGTATTTTCTTTAATTCAGGTGTAGGTTCAAAACCTTCTTTAAGGGTTACATATACATAAATACCCTCACCTTTAATTTCGTGCGGATAGCCAACTGTTGCAGCTTCTGCAACAGCTTCGTGGCTCACGAGAGCAGATTCAATCTCAGCAGTTCCTATCCTGTGACCTGAAACATTGATAACATCATCTATCCTTCCCATAAGCCAGTAATCACCATCTTCATCTACTCTTGCACCATCACCTGTGAAATATTTACCCGGGAATCTTGAAAAATAAACTTCCTTTATTCGTTTATTTTCAGGGTCACCATAAGTTCCACGAAGCATACCCGGCCATGGTTTTTCTATAACAAGGTATCCTCCTTCATTCACACCTGCAGGTGAGCCATCTTCTTTTAAAACTTTTGGGACTACACCAGGGAAAGGTCTGCTTGCTGAACCAGGCTTGGTTGACATGGCTCCAGGTAAAGGTGTTATGAGTATCCCGCCTGTTTCTGTCTGCCACCATGTATCAACTATAGGAAGTTTTGATTTTCCGACATGGGTATGATACCAAATCCATGCTTCAGGATTTATCGGTTCACCAACTGTGCCTAAAACCCTTAATGATGAAAGATTTTGTTTATTTACCCAATCAGGACCTTCTCTCATTAAAGCTCTGATTGCTGTAGGCGCTGTATAGAAAATATTTACACTAAACTTATCAACAATCTTCCAGAATCTGCTCGGATCAGGATAAGTTGGTATTCCTTCAAACATCAAACTTGTTGCGCCATTACTCAATGGTCCATAAAGGATATAACTGTGGCCTGTAACCCATCCAATATCAGCGGTACAAAAATGTATGTCTTCATCATGATAATCGAATATCCATCTGAAAGTCAGATTTGTGTATAGCATATATCCGCCTGTTGTATGCAGAACACCTTTGGGCTTTCCTGTTGAACCAGAGGTATAAAGTATAAACAGCGGATCTTCAGCATCCATCTGTTCAGGCTCACAATAATCCTTAATATCAGGGTCTTCCATTTCATCATGCCACCAGAAATCTCTTTGTGGTTCCATATCCGCAGGTCCGGTTCTTTTTACTACAATGACTTTTTCTACAGTTGGGCATTCCTGTAATGCCTGATCTGCATTGGCTTTCAAAGGAACTGTTCTGCCACCTCTTACTCCTTTATCAGCTGTAATCAGGAGTGTTGATTTACAGTCCTGAATTCTGTCTTTTAAGGCATTTGCGCTGAATCCTCCAAATACAACACTGTGTATGGCTCCAATGCGTGCACATGCAAGCATCGAGATTGGAAGTTCAGGTATCATTGGCAGATAAATAGTAACCCTGTCACCTCTTTTTACCCCATGCTTTTTCAATACATTCGCAAATCTGTTAACTTCTCTGTAAAGCTGTTGATAGGTATAAGTTTTATAAGTACCATCATCAGCTTCCCAGATTATTGCTGCTTTATTTCTTGTTGGAGTATTTATAAATCTATCAAGGCAATTATAACAGGCATTTAATTTGCCACCAATAAACCATTTTATATAAGGCTTATTGAAATCCCACTCGGATACTTTATCCCATTTCTTATACCATGTAAGATTTTTTTCTGCCATTTCTGCCCAGAACCCATCGGGGTCTTCTACTGAACGTTTGTAAAGTTTTTCATATTCAGCAAAACTTTTTATGTGAGCTCTTTCGCTGAATTCTTTTGAAGGTGGAAAAGTTCTTTTTTCAGCCATTAAAACATCAATACTTTCCTTCGACATCCTGTACTTGACCTCCTTTTAAAAAATTGAACATTTTACTCAGCTCCGATTCCTATATAAGTTCTTAATTTTTCTTCCTCATATTTGGCTTCAGCCTCTTTTTCACGTCCAAGCAAAGAGAACAATATGCCTATTAAGAAAGCCGCTCCCATAGAATAAATACCCGGATTCTTTAAAGGGAAAATAGCTTTTGGCATTTTTGCTTTTGCTTCTTTTATCTGTGATTCTGCCTGTTGTTTTTCAGCAGAAATTAAAGAGTCTATAGCAGCAACATCTTTACTGGTTGCTTTCTGTTGTTCAAGAACATTTATTTTTTCTTTTGATGCTGTCTCGATTGCCTTTATCTCCTTTTCAACAGCAGTTTTTTCTGTTTTATGAATAATATCAACCCATACGGTTGGACTTAATATTATAAGTATAGTAGCTGTGAAAAGACCTGTATAAATACTTGCTACAGCTCCTTTTGTTGTAAATTTCTTCCATGTTATAGACATTAAAAGTGCTGGGAAATTCGCACTTGCTGCGATAGCAAAAGCCAGTCCTACAAGAAAGGCAACATTCTGACCTTTAAAAAGAATACCAAGAAGTATTGCAGTTGCACCAAGTCCGACTGTTGCAATTTTAGCGACCTTTACTTCTTCTTTCTCAGCAGCAACACCTCTTCTGATAACACCTACAAAAAGATCATGGGAAAATGCAGATGCACCAGCAAGTGTTAATCCTGCAACAACAGCAAGAATTGTTGCAAAAGCAACAGCAGCAAGAAATCCGAGGAACAAATTGCCTCCAAGAGTTTCTGCGAGTAATGGTCCTGCCATATTTCCACCTTTATCTATGCTTGTAATAAGGTCCTGACCTACAAGAACAGCCGCTCCAAAACCAATTGTAACTGTAAGTATATAGAAATATCCAATAAATCCAGTTGCATAGAAAACAGATTTTCTTGCTTCACGTGCATCGGGAACCGTGTAAAATCTCATCAAAATATGTGGAAGACCTGCGGTGCCGAACATTAATGCAAGTCCGAGTGAAAATGCATCAACAGGATTTGTTACAAGACCACCGGGTTCAAGAAATTTTGCTGTATATTTTGCCTCAGCCTGCGCAAAAAGGTCTCCATAACTGAATCCAAATTGCGCCATTGTAAGTATGACAAGCAGAGTTGCTCCTCCAAGCAATAGAACAGCTTTTATTATCTGAACCCATGTTGTTGCAATCATACCTCCGAAAAGAACATATGATATCATCAAGATACCAACTACAACAATAGCCACTTCGTAAGGAAGACCAAACATGAGTTTAATTAAAGTTCCTGCGCCAACCATCTGTGCTATTAGATAAAAAAGCACCGTGATTAGCGAGCCTGTTGCAGCTGCTGCTCTTATAGGTCTCTGACTTAAACGATATGCCACAACATCTGCAAAAGTATATTTACCAAGATTTCTCAATGGCTCGGAAATTAAAAACATAATAATTGGCCAACCAACAAGCCAGCCTACTGAGTAAATCAAACCATCATAGCCTTTTGTTGAGACAAGTCCTGCTATTCCAAGAAATGAGGCTGCGCTCATATAATCTCCTGCAAGTGCCAGTCCATTTTGAAAACCTGTTACACTTCTTCCTGCTGCATAAAAATCCTTTGTGGTACGGGTTCTCTTTGCAGCCCAATAAGTAATTGCAAGTGTTGATATGACAAACAGAACAAAAAACATTACTGCTACAGGATTGAATTGCCCTATAATAGTCTGTGGTGCCTGTGGCATTTTAACCTCCTATCTTTTCTTTAACTTTTTTAACAAGCACATCATATTTACTGTTAGCCCATCGTATGTAGATACCCGTCAGAATCCATGAAAGTACTATCGTTCCAACAGCTATGGGAATTCCAATTGTTATTGCTCCGGAGAGTTTCTGTGAAAGAAAAGGTTTGTTGAAGGCTATAAGGGCAATAAACCCGAAGTATAAAACTAACTCAAGAATAGTCAGAATTATAGATATTGCATTTTTCTGACCTGACAATGATTTGAAATCCTCATCCTGAAGGATTTCGTGTGTGTTCTTTAATTTACTCATCCTAAGCCCCCCTTCTTAATTTTTTTAAAAATTACTTATCAAACCAGATTTGCTACTTTTATCACCTCCTTCTTCAGGATGTCCTATTTTAAGAAGCATCCCGAGATTCTTCACTCCAAGATTTAAAAGAACAGGTATGAATCTCTGAAAGATCTGAGCTGTTATAAATGCATCTGTCAATGCATCATGGGCACCTCGAACAGGAATTTCAAAACATTTTGCTATCTCATAAAGCCCTGAATCTTTTGTTGCGTATGAAAAACAGGGCTTTGATGGTGCCTGGTTTCTAATCCACTCATAGATAAAAAATGTATCAATAACAGGATTGGCCATCGGATTTCCGAAGACTCTTTTCATTTCCCTGTTAATGAATGCCATATCTATTGAAACACAATGACCTACAATAGTATCACTACCGCAAAAATCAACGAATTCGGATAAAATGGAATCTATTCCAGGTTCTTCAGAGACATCAGAAGGGGTTATACCATGTATTACTACACTTTCAGATCTGAATTTTGTTTCTGGTTTTGTCAGTTTATGGAAATTTTTACTTAAATCAATCTTCGAGCCTGTCATCTTAACAGCGCCGATTGAGATAATTGAGTCTTTACGTTCATTCAAACCAGTGAGTTCTGTGTCTATTACGGTATAATTTACCTCAGAAACAGGTTTTTCTAAATCTGAAGATACAAATTCCTGTTTTTTAATTTTGAAAAAACTATACATATTCTCTACCAGATCATCGCTTTATAGCGTTCGATAATCAAATCCTGAACCTTTGATATAAGATGAAAAGTTTCTTTTGCAATTCTTTTTTCAAGATTGCTCAAGGTGTTTGGATTTATGAAATTATTAATATCCACACCTTGTTTTAATTGTTCAAACTGGTTTTGAATTCTGAGAAGCATAATAAATTCGAAAGCATGCAACAGTTCATCCGCATATTCTTTTATAATGGTATGCTTATCTTTTAGAGTTAATATTCTCTCTATGGTCGATGTTTCATGAACTCCCTTTTCGAGGGCAAAAAGTCTCACTATATCAACTAAAGGAGCAAGACCTTTAACTTTCAGATTTAGCTTATCTTTATGCTCTCCGCTCTTTTCTACAACAAATGTTTTTAGAAATCCGATTGGAGGCATATTCTTAATAGCCATGTTTGCTATATATCCAAGGAAGACTTTATTGTCTTTTACCATATTCATAACAAAATCTTTCAACCATTCAAGAAGCTTTGTTTCTCCATACACTGCTCTGAAATCGAAAAATGTAACTGAATTCAATATTGCTTCTGAAGTTGGTGTAGAAATCCAGTTTGTAAAATATTTCTTCCAGACATGTAATGGTTGCCTCCACATGGGATTTGTTGCCATGAAATCCGCAGGACATGGTGGAAACCCACATTTAAGTAACCCTTCTCTAACAAAAAGAGAAAAACTCCTGAAATATTCCCTTGCAAGAGCCTCTTCTTCTTCTGACGCTGGATCAGCATAGATCAATGCATTATCCTGGTCTGTTTTAAATGTTTGCTCTTTTCTTCCTTCACTACCAAAGACGATCCAGCAATATGGAATAGGAGGTTCTCCGAAACGCTCTTCAGCAATCTCGAGAATTTTTCTTACGAGTCTGTCATTAATTTCGGTTATAATTCTTGTAATACTGCTTGCTTTCGCACCTTCGTTTAAGAGCAAACCAATTATGTTATTTATTCTTTTTGAAACAGGGATTAGAGCATCTATTGTTGTCTGTCCTTCCATATCCTTGACAATTGAAAGCGGTGAAGTGCCCTGTATAAGCATCAGGTCATGATTTGTTAGAATACCTTTAAGTTTACCATCTTTCATTATTAGAAGATGATGGACATTGTGCTTAACCATTTTGAGAATAGCTTCAAAACAATATTCTTTAACATCAGCTCTTACATGTGGAACACTCATAATATCTTTAACAGGATCTTTGCAGTCCTTTCCTTTTGAAACAACCTTATCCCTGAGGTCTCTGTCAGTAATAATTCCAGATGGATTTCCTTCCGAATCAATAAGGATAAGTGAACTGATGCTGTAATTGGACATTATCTCAGCAGCTTCCTGGATAGTAATATTCTCTGATGCTTTAATAACATCTTTTGATGCCAGCTCACCAACTGGCATTGTAAAAAGAATTTTATCTCCTCCGCTATAAACAAGATTTCTATTCTGGATTTCTTTAAAAGTCTTATCAAGATACTTGCTTAGAAAGGAAGTGTGAAAAAATTCTCTTACAGCAGGATTTGTATATAATAGATTTTGTATCGGTTCTCTTTTGATAAGATAACAAATAGTATCATTTACAGCTACAACAGTAGCTCTTGCTCTGGTTCCCCCAAATATGAGCATGTACCCTATGAGGTCTCCTTCTCCCCTGTAATCAACAAATACTTCCTCTGATTCATTCTTAATGGAGACTTTAACCTCACCTTTTTTTATTACGTAAATATATTCAGGAGCAGGTCCTCCTTGATATTGTATAGCCGTACCCTTTGGAAAGAACTCCATTGTAACACCGCTAATAAGTTGTTCGAGGGTTGCATTATCAAGAAATTGAAATGGTGGAATCTTATGTAAAAATTCTATTACTTCTTCTGTTAACATGGAGTCCCCCCTTATTACGCACTTTTGTCTTATTTTTTTTGAGATTTAAAAGGTCGGATATTTGAAGTATTTTTTTTACTTGCATAAAATACTTAGTAAGTCAGTATAAAATAGCCTCTGTATCGGAATTTCTGCCGACACCAGAGGCTTTGGTAGTTGTAAGTATAACAGAAACAATTTTTGAAATGCAATATATTAATTTAAATTTTCAATAAAGTTGAATATTGTATTTGCAAGTCTAAATAAGTTTTACTTTATTTTTATGTGACATATCAAGATACTAAAGCTTTTTATGCTCATTTAATTTTGGTTAATAACTGTTTTATGTTAAAATTAAAAAATGCTTTTAAGAAATTTTGCAAGAAACATTAATATTCTGAATATTTTATTGTTTTGTTTAACTTTATTGTTAGCCTTATATATCTTCATACCTGCTCTTAATGTAGAAACAATTTTTACATTACCACCAATTTCAAAGCAGGAAGTCGAATTAATGGAAACTTATTCAAACCCTTCTCCCCCACCTGCCGATTATATTAAGATTTCTGAAGAAAACCTTTTTCACCCTGAAAGAAAAATACCAGTTCCTCCTGAAAAAGTAGAAGAAAAACAGCTGCCCAAACCTGAATTTGTTTTATACGGTACACTCATAACAGATGAATTAAGATTTGCATATCTTGAGGATATTAAATCTCCAAGAAATACCCCTGGAAGAGGTAAAAGGCAGGCAGTTATGAAGAAAGGAGATACAATCAGCGGATTTACCATAAAAGAAATTGAAGCTGACCATATTGTTATGACAAGAGGTGATGAAACTCTTACATTAAAAGTAACAGAAAGTAAAAAGAGCAGAACTATCCAGACAACTTCTCAAACACAGGAACCCCATCCAACAAAACCTGCTCCACCTCGACAGAGAGAGGTTTCAAGACCTCAAAGATAAATCGATTTTTAATATTCTATAGAACTTCCACCACTTAAAGCATCAACAAATTTTCTATACCAGTTGTCATCAATAAATAAAAATGTATCATGAATAGTAATTTCTGTGTCAGGCAGAGATGTATTTTTTCCAAGAATATTAAGATTTGCAACTTCGTAAGTAACTTTCAATTTTACTGAAGCGATATTATCCTCAATTTTAATATCTTCAATATTGTAAGATTTATATGACATTGGTCCTCTTATCGCTAAATAATATTCATAAGGAATTCTTGAACGATAAAAAGGATCATGTATATTATAAGTTGTTTCAAAGTCTTTTTTTATCATACCTTCCCAATATTCTATTAGTCTTCTCTTTAATAAGGCTGACTTTTTCTCCTCCGAAATAGTAGGTTGTTCCTTATTAGCCATTTCTAATATCTCATACCAACACATTTTTTTAAAAATAATATCTGCTGATTTTCTTTCATCATCTTTATATTGCAACCAAGTAATATAAAAATCTCCATTATAAAAACTAATTTTTGGCCTGAATACAGAAAACTTTTTATCAGATAAAAGTATATCTTTAGAGTTCCATGTGATGCCTCTATCATCTGAAATTTTAATTCTCACCCCAGCTCTGATATCACGAGAATCTTCCCATACTACTACAATATTCATATTATTTACCGCAATTTTTGGGAGCCAGGCTCTTGTATTTTCATATTTCTTTGAGTCAAGTATTTTTATATACCACTTTTCCTCTTTATTGGAATTGATAGCATAATAAATCTTTTGTTTAAACAATCCCTTTCGTTCACCACTAAACACAATAATAATTCTCCCATCTTTCCATACATAGTAGTCCATTCTGGCAATATCAAGGTCATCTGTTTCTTCCAATAAAATCTCTTTCCATTCGTTGTTAGTTTTTCTGAATCCAGAGAGAAAATATTTTTTATTTTTAAAAGCCTTGTAAAATACTATAGGCTCATTCTGACATGAGAAGGCTTCCATGAATGAAATTCCTTCGGTTTCTTTTAGAATTAGAGTATCCTTTTGTTTCATATTTGGGATTTCAAAGACCTTAACATGAAGGTTAGTCTTTTCATCATTCAAATTCCAGTAAAAAAGATAAAACATTTTATTTGCGATTGTGATAGAAGGATTGTATATTTTCTCATCTTTTTCTATTCGAGCACTAATAAAATTATTAATCGCATATTTTTCTGATAATGGGTAAAGTCTGATTTCATAATATTCTGATTGAATAAGTGTTAAAAACCATATTTTTTCATCTTCATCAATTGAAAATTTTATAATAATTGAATTTGATGTTTTTAGTAGTTCATCTGTTTTTTGAATAATTTCTCTGTTTTCAGAATTTAGAATAGTCAGCTTTAGAATATTCATTCCCATTAAATTTTCAATCCATATAATGAAAACCCTATCTCCAACAACTCTTAAAATAAAAGAAGATATAGAACCACTTTTCTTATCACTAATTTTTATAGATTCACTTCCGTATTTCATTGCATATAGGCTGTCATTTGAAACATAACATATCCAGTCGGCATCAATTACTGGTTCGAATACATAATTAACAGGTCCCGCTTTTACAAAATTTTCTTTGCACTCAGAAAATGAAGGGAAAATAAATAACAATGTAATTAATAATATAAGCTTTTTCATACATTTAATTTGTTTGTAATTATAAACAATAGAGGCGGTAGACACCCGCCTCCTTCTGAAGATTCTCCTCGCTGTAGATAGTCTAAGGCATATCTAAAGGTGTCGTAATAAGATAGGCGTTATTATTTGTCCCACCATATGTCGGATTATTCAAAACATATTCAAGTTTATATGCAATTACAGGGCTCCCTGGTTGTGAACCGCCCGATTGTACGCAGAATCTTGAAAATCCTCCAGTTGTTTCTACTGCTGCTTTTGTTGTGCTATCCAAAAGGCTACCGAGATCAATTGCTGCAGTGCATACCGGTGAAATTTCTGGGGGTGTAAATGAAAATTCAACACCGTTTCTATTTAAGACATGTAGTGTTGTCGAAAGCCGAACTTTAGATTGAAGATTACTTGTATTCATATCAGAACCTATTGGAGTCACAAAAAATCTTGTCGTCCACTCATTCATTGGGAAGAAACCAAAACTCCTGAAATTATAACTACCATATTGTATAGCACTTGTAACACCTGAAATTGTAAATGTATAATCTTCTCTTGTTGTATCATTTATTGCCTTATATCCCCATGCAGCACCTGATGCAATATCCATTATAATTGCTTCTCCTGATAGCTTAGTAAAGCTATCAACATCAACACGTGCCCCAGAGCTATTTGAATGGGATACTAATAAATATGCTCTTTTTGGTCCTGTCAATCCAAGTCCAAATCCACCTGAATAAGAATCAGTATCTCCAAAAAGAGCATTACCACTATTCATAATTCCCGAAGCATCAAAACTTACCATATCCCTAAAGTAAGTTGGTCTTGTAAATGAAACTGAGGAACATTCACCGGTTATATTTGGTTCACCTCCAACAAGACTGTCTTTTACTCTATAAGTATATCTTAAATAAGCTGCCTTACTTGTTTCAGCTTCATTAATTACTGTCACAATTGTTGTAACGTAAGGTTGATTAACAGCAATTACAGGGAATAGAAGGGTATCTGCAATTGCAAAAGAACTAATAATAGAAAAAAGGAAAAAGGATAATAAAGGAATTAGGATTATTTTTCTGATATTCATAACATTGCCTCCTAAGTTTAAGAATGATTTTTAAGATTGCTACATTTGTTCCTCATTATACCAGAAGCTAAAAAAATGTCAAGGCGAAACTCAAACAAACTATATTTTTCTAAAAAATTAGTTTCATTCGATTTCAGAGCAAATATTTATATAAGGAAAATAAATGATTGTCAACATTAATTACAGACATATCAATAAAGAAAAAGGCTTCGGCATATTCAATATTTTTAGGAAGTGTAGCTGTCCTGAAACGATTCAATCCTGCAATCTTTTCGTGATATGAATTGTAAAATATTTCTGTTTTGTATTGTTTGATCGCATTTTGTTTCCTCTTGAATTGATTTGTTATATCTACAAGCATATTGGGATAAAGAGCCATAAGTATTTCATAAATCATTATCTGACCTTTAAAAATCTCTTTAAGATTCCAGATTATATTAAAAGCAGCTTTATGGTCAGGATGTGCCTCAAATGGTGAAGGCACATAAATAACAGATGGATGAAATGTCTCAATGAGTTTCTTTATTTTATAAGAGACCTGCTCAAAGGAAAAACTCAACTCTCTATCTCCAAACCCCCAGAATTCAAAATCATTTACGCCAAGTATTTCCATTGCTTTAACAGCAGACTTTTTGCGAATACTTATGTAATTATTGCCAAATCTGCCCATAAAATCACCTTTATCTCCATTTGTGAGAAATATAACCTTTACCCTGCTGCCTGCCTGTACATGCTTGATTATCGAACCTCCACATCCAAGAGATTCGTCATCAGGGTGAGGTGAAATAATAAGGGCGTCCTTATTCGATATATCAGTCACAGAGAATGGATAAATGTCAGGTTCATTTAAAAGCATGTTATAATTTTAGCACATATTATGAACAACTTTGTTATAAGAGGATACAAATCAGGCGATGAAAGGCATATCATATCACTTTTTAAAGAAGTGTTTGGAAAGGATATGACCATTGAGCAATGGAAATGGAAATATTATATTCCTGGTTGCGGAAAAATATATTCAAAGTTAGCTGAAGATTCTGAAGGGAATATCGTTGGACATGCTGGAGCCATTCCATTAAGAGGTATTTTTAGAGGAAAGCCTTGCCAGTTTTTCCAGATAGTAGATGTCATGGTTCACCCAAAAGCACGTGGTTTTTTTGGGAAAAAAAACCTTTTTGACATGATAATTAAAAACCTTTTTGAAGATATTGGCAGACAATTTCCTGAAGTCTTCTGCTATGGCTTTCCAGGATATCGCCCATTTATTCTTGGAAAAAGAATAGGGGTTTATGACGAAATTGAAAAAGCGTTTGATTATGTTAAAAAGCCTGCATACAGTCTTTTTAACTCATACAAAATTGAGGATATTGGATGGAACGATATAAGTATAGATAATTTATGGACTTCTATTTCTTCTTTAATAGGAATGTCAGTAGTAAGAGACACTATCTATATAAAATGGCGTTATGCTCTAAATCCATATAATAATTATAAGATTTATGGCGCCTTTTGTTCCGGAATCTTGAAAAGCTGGTTTGTAATAAAAGATAATGCAGATGAGGTTTTTGTAGTTGACTACATATTTGATAATAATTCAATTATGCAAGCTTTTAAGGCTTTTGAAAAAAGACTTTACAAAGAAAAAAAGAAAAATTTTTATATATGGTTACCAAAGCTTTTCAGAAATAATTTCAAGAATTATCAGATAAAGGAAACACCAATAATTGTTGCAAATATGATATGGAAACTACCATTTAAAACAGATATCGTTCGGGATAATCTTTTTTATACAATGGGAGATGTTGATATTTTTTAGGTTTCCCTGTTTTTATGTTGTATAATAAATCCTATGTTACTAATCGGGCTTACTGGAAATTA